>Ga0209062_1003057_pt1 | contig 20300 bp, 17 predicted proteins | sample Coa_R2_2_FD_187158 | JGI IMG/M metagenome (GOLD analysis project Ga0209062, IMG submission 187158) | Surface soil microbial communities from Centralia Pennsylvania, which are recovering from an underground coalmine fire - Coalmine... | ecosystem: Environmental > Terrestrial > Soil > Unclassified...
CACGCCTGCTTGCGGCTTCTGTTGAAACAGGGGCGAATCGATTCCGTCGGCGCCTATCATTTTTCCCACGGTGCCGAATTCAAACTGCCCGGCGGCCTGCCGCATCTCTTTGCCAGCTACCATCCCAGCCAGCAAAACACGCAAACGGGCAAGCTCACCCCGGCCATGTTCAACGCTGTTTTGCGTCGCATCCGCCGTGTGCTCGGCCGGCCGCAGATGAAAAATCCGCGCCGCTGATCTGGTAGTATTCCTCGCATGACCGAAAAGCTGACCGTCGGGCTGGTGCAGCGCAAATGCTCGACCGATTCCGCCGCGAATCTCGCCGGCACAATTGAAGCCGTTCGCGATGCCGCCAAACGCGGCGCCCAGGTCATCTGTCTGGAGGAACTTTTTCGATCTCAATATTTCTGTCGTGACGAAAACGCCGAAAATTTCGATCTCGCCGAACCCGTTCCTGGCCCCACGACAGAAGCCATAGGCAAGCTGGCGCGCCAACTCGGCGTCGTGATCGTCGCCTCGATTTTCGAACGCCGCGCTCCGGGCCTTTATCACAATACGGCTGCCGTGCTCGACGCCGATGGCGCGCTGCTTGGGCTTTACCGCAAGATGCATATCCCGGATGACCCGCTTTACTACGAGAAGTTCTACTTCACGCCCGGCGACCTCGGCTTCCCTAATTTCAATACGAGGTACGGCCGCATCGGCGCACTCGTCTGCTGGGATCAGTGGTATCCCGAGGGAGCGCGGCTCTCCAGCTTGCGGGGCGCGAACATCCTGTTTTATCCGACCGCCATCGGCTGGCATCCTTCGGAGAAGGCTCAATTCGGCCCTGCGCAGCTTGACGCCTGGCGCACCATCCAGCGTTCTCACGCCATCGCCAACGGCATCTTCGTCGCCGCGGTAAACCGCGTCGGTTTCGAAGGCCCGCCTGACAGCGGCCTCGAATTCTGGGGCTCATCCTTCGTCTGCGACCCTTTCGGCCAGGTGATTGCCGAAGCATCCACGAACAAAGAAGAGACGCTCGTGGTCGAATGCGACCTGCGCCGCATGGAAGAGGTGCGGCGCAACTGGCCCTTCCTCCGCGACCGGCGCACCGACGCGTATGCGCCGCTGCTCGAGCGATGGCTCGGGTGATGCACCGCAAATCCGTTCGCCCCGGCCCGGGCGTCAGTGAGACGCCCGCGGCGCTCGGCTACCGAATGCCCGCCGAATGGGAGCCGCACGAAGCCACCTGGCTCGCCTGGCCTCACGAACGTACCGATTGGCCCGGTAAATTTGCTCCCATTCCCTGGATCTATGCCGATATCGTGCGGCATCTCGCGCGCGTGGAGCGCGTGCGCATTCTCGTGCAGGATCGCGGCGAAGAACGGGCGGCCCGCCGCATTTTGCAAAAAAGCGGCGTCGAGCCGGCGACCGTCGAATTTTTCATTGCACCCACCAATCGCGGATGGATCCGCGATTTCGGCGCCATTTTTCTTAAGCACAGCCCAAAGGCCGCTGCTAACGATGGCGCCTCGATTCCCGACGGTGTCATCACGAGGGCCGCATCTCCCGGCCCAAGGGATCTGCTTTGGGACGAGGCGGGTGTCGCCGCCACCAAGTGGCGCTTCACGGCCTGGGCCAAATACGACGATTGGCAGAAAGACAATGCCGCCATGCGTCGCGCTTTGCCGAAGCTGAAAATCCCGGTTTTTGAGCCGCAATACAGAGGCCGTCCGGTGGTGCTCGAGGGCGGCAGCATCGACGTGAACGGCGCGGGCACGCTGCTGACTACCGAGGAATGCTTGCTCAGCTCAGAGCAGTCACGCAATCCTGGCTTCACCCGGGGCGATTGGGAAGCCGTTTTCCGCGATTACCTGGGCGCGGCAAACGTGCTCTGGCTCGGCCGCGGCATCGCCGGCGACGATACCCACGGTCACGTGGACGATTTGGCGCGCTTCGTGAACCCTACGACCGTGGTCACGGTCGTCGAGCCAGATCGCTCTGACGCCAATTACGACCCTTTGCAGGAAAATCTCGCGCGCTTGCGCGAGATGCCGGCCAAAGATCAGCAGGGCCGCGCATTGCGTATCGAGACCTTGCCTATGCCTCGGCCGGTGTGGTTCGCGGGCCAGCGGCTGCCCGCCAGTTACGCTAATTTCTATATCGCCAACAAAATTGTGCTGGTGCCTACGTTCAGCGATCCCGCCGATCGGACCGCGCTCAATACTCTGGCAGCGCTATTCCCCGATCGCGAAGTTATCGGCATACCCGCGCGCGACCTCGTCCTCGGCCTCGGCACCCTGCATTGCATGACCCAGCAGCAACCCGCCTAAGCCTTTCGAATGATTAGTCTCGCCGAATTCGTCGCTGATTTCGCAAAAGGAATCGAGCTTGCCGACAAGCGAGGTCCGATAGCGGTTAATGCGCGGAACGAAAGTGCTTTTCAATCCGGACTCGGTCCGCATTCCGAAAACGAAACGATCAAATTAGTTCTAAGTGAGCTGTCCGCGTTCAATGGCGAGGAATATCAGTCCTATGCATTGGGAGTACCCTACCCGCAAATGTCGCGCAAGAAGTGTGATTTGTGCTTGGGACACGCACCGAATTGGACATGGGCCATCGAGGTCAAAATGCTGCGCCTATATGGCGATAACGGTAAGTTGAACGATAACATGCTTATGCACATCCTTTCGCCTTACCCTGAGCATCGGAGTGCTCTCACCGATTGTCAGAAACTGCTCGATTCCGGGTTGCAAGGGCGGAAAGCAATCGTGATGTATGCCTACGAGAGCACGCAATTCCCAACAACTCCCGCGTTACACGCGTTCGAATTGTTAGCTAATGACTGTGTGCAGCTGTCTCCGCGGGTGACAGCTTCCTTCCTAGGTTGAACACATCCGTACATCAGAGCGGGGTCGTAGCAGGCTGGGAAATCGCGCAGAAGCGTGTCTAGGACAAAGGGCCCGGACTCCGGCTCCGCCGGAGCCCGGATTTTCCGCTAGTGGGTTACCGCTTGTGCGCCATCGCGTAGTCGATGCCGAATTGCTTCAGCTTGGGATTATTCATGCCCAGATCCGTGGCTTCTTTTTCGGCCTTGGCTTCGTCCCAATGGTCCACCACCATGCGCTTGATGAACCACATGGTCGCGGCGCGGCCACCCCCGGCGCAGTGGATGAATGCAGGCTCGACGCCGCTCGTGGTGATCGCGGCAATGAATTTGTCCGCAGCCTCATTGCTCGGATTCATGGCGTTGAACGGAATGCTGTAGTAGCGCAGGCCGACATTCTTCGCCGCTTCGCCTTCGCCTTCGAGATTTGCGCCAGGCTCACTGGCCTCCCGGAGATTGATGATAGAGGCAAAGCCCATCTCTTTGATCTGCGGTACCACCGTCGTCTTGATCGCGCCGGAGCAGGCCACCGTGGTCTGCAGCCGGCGGAAATTGGTGATCCCGTCAACGTTTTCTTTGGTGACTTCCTGCGCTCGCGCCGTCGCGAATGCCAGGCATGACACCATCAACAAACCCGCCGCCACCAGGAAATTCTTTTTCATACCTTCCTCCTGAAAAGCTGTGTCTTCCCCCTTTTTTGCCCCGCCGATCATAACATGTCCCTGCTTGGGCGCTTTGCCGCCACATGCGGAAAGAATGCCGTGCCACCGTCGATGCTTTCGGCGGACGCGTGTATGATAGCGTGCCAAGAACGTCGCTGGGCTGGGGACCAAATATTCCTTGCTGGGAGAGTTCTGATGCAAAGAGTAGCAATCGTATCCTTAATCCTGGTCCTTTCCGCTTCGTTTGCTCGTGCTCAGAGCAAGTCTGCGAAATCTCTGGACATCTACGTAATCGACGTGGAGGGCGGCAACGCCGTGCTGTTTGTCGCTCCCTCTGGAGAATCCATGCTTGTTGACACAGGAAACGGTGGAGACGGTGCCGTTCGTGATGCAGGACGGATTATGGCTGCGGTCAAAGATGCCGGCGTGAAACACATTGATCACCTGATCATCACCCATTACCACAACGATCACATCGGCGGTCTAGCCGAGCTTGCAAGGCAGATCTCGATTAAAGAGTTTATAGACCACGGCGCGAATAGTCAGCCCAACCCCAATATCGATCCTGTCCTACAGCGCTATTCAGAACTATATCGTGAAGCAAAGCACACGGTTGCAAAGCCTGGAGACAAGATCGCCATTGCTGGTTTGGAATGGCGCATTGTTGCGTCAGATGGCAAGGTCTTGAAAACCGCTTTGCCAGGAGCCGGTGCTCCGAATCCCTTTTGCGCCAGCTTCAAGCACCAGGATGTGCCCCAGACCGAAGACGACCATTCAGTCGGAAGCTTTGTGACGTTCGGGAAGTTTCACACCGTCATCCTGGGCGACCTCACTTTGAACCGGCAATTCGATCTCATGTGTCCGAACAATCGCTTGGGTTCTGTGGATCTGGACTTGCTTGCGCGTCATGGAAATCTGAATTCGGAGCTGCTCGTGTACCCTCTTCATCCGCGAGCGGCGATCATGAACGACGGGACACGTAAGGGAGCGCCGCCTGACGCAATGAAGGTGCTTTTTAGCTCTCCGATGCCGTTGGACGTTTGGGAGATGCACTTTTCACTTTTGAGCGGCCAGGAATATACGGTTCCTGGCATGTTCATTGCGAACACGCTGGATGAGCCACTCGCGGCGATACCCATAGCTCCTCAATCGGCTCCTCCACAGGGCCAGCAGGCTCCGCCACCGCCACAGCACAATGGCACTGCTTACTATTTCAAGATTGCGGCGCTGCAGGATGGCACTTTTACAGTGACAAACACACGTAATGGTTTCAGTAAGACCTACAAAGCGGAAGCCGGCCGCGGCGATTAGGTTTTCTCTTGTTTCCTAATATTTGTGGAGAGAAGTGGATATGGATATGACGCGTCGGGGCTTTCTTCAAGCAAGCATTGCCACAGCTGCATTCGACCCGACGGGAAGTCTCAGACTGGCTGCCCAGGCCAACTCTCGCACGCAAGACTGGACATTTTTAAGCATTGCCGACCTGAGTGAACTGATTCGCACCCGCAAGATCTCACCCGTCGAATTGACTCGCGCCATGCTGGAGCGCATCGACCGGCTTAATTCGAACCTAAACGCGTATATCACCGTGACTGCCGATCTTGCGATGAAGACTGCCCAGCAAGCTGAATCCGAGATTCAGCACAACCGCTGGCGCGGCCCCTTGCACGGCATCCCCATTGCTCTCAAAGACCTCTTCGATACAGCTGGGATCAAGACAACCGCTGGCAGTGCTCTCTTTAAAGACCGGGTACCGGAGCATGATGCGGAAGTAGTACGCAGACTGAAAACTGCGGGCGCTGTAATTCTCGGCAAGACGAATATGCACGAGTTCGCTTATGGAGGCACGTCTCTGGTGACTGCCTTCGGGGGGGTCCACAATCCCTGGGACACCCGGCATATAGCTGGTGGATCTTCAGGTGGGTCAGCCGCGGCCGTAGCGGCGGGACTTTGCTATGGTGCGCTGGGATCAGACACAGCCGGTCCAATCAGGCAGCCTGCAGCTTACTGTGGAATCGTCGGCCTCAAGCCTACCTATGGCTTGGTCAGCACGCGCGGCGTCATTCCACTTTCCTGGTCGCTCGATCACGTCGGACCAATGGCGCGTACCGTAGCTGACACGGCTCTGCTGCTGCAAACCATCGCTGGATATGACGCGGAAGAAAGTACCAGCATCCCGATGGATGTGCCGAACTACGCCGCCGCGTTACACCAGCGACCAACATCGGTCCGGCTTGGCGTAGCACGTGATTTCTTTTTCGAAGGACTAGCCCCTGAGATCGACGCAGCCACCAAACAGGCCTTAGCGGTTCTTCAAAAACTGACGGCGGTGGTCACAGACGTATCTATTCCGGCCCGCAATCAAGAGGAATTACGATCCACAGTGCGGTCAGCGGAGGCCTACGCGTATCACGCTGAATTCGTCAACAAAGACCCGGAGCTCTACCAACCTGAAACTCTTGCCCGCCTACGCGCAGATGCAAAAACCGGCACCACTGCTTATATCCAAGCACGCCGCCAGCTTGAAATTACGCGGCGGAATATCGCCCAGGTGTTTCAGACTGTAGACCTGATCGTGACACCAACGAGTCCCATCCTTTCGCCTCCAATAACGGATTTCAACCACGACCGGGGCGGCTCCGCGGACTTCCTCGTTCGTAATATCCAAAACACGTCACCGTTCGACGTGTACGGCTGGCCCACGATTTCTGTCCCGTGTGGGTTTAGTGGCTCCGGCTTGCCGATCGGGCTTCAGATTAGCGGTCCCGCTGGAAAGGATGCCCTCGTGCTTCAGGTCGCACACGCCTATGAACAGGCTACTGAGTGGCACAAACGGACGCCAAATGTGGTGTGAATTGTCACAACACATTCCACGAATGATCATCGCAACCGCTAGTCTAATTATTCTTGTTACGTGCTTGTTGTCGCCGCAGCGCGCTTCTGGACAGGCGGCCATCGCAAAACCGCCATCGTTCGAGCCTACTGAGACATCGATCGACGCAATACATCGCGCCTACAAAGCGGGCGTCATCACATCGCATCAGCTGGTCCAGGCCTACCTCGATCGCATCCAGGCCTATGATCAACACGGCCCGGCTATCAACTCAATCATCACGCTCAATCCCAATGCCCTGGCGGACGCAGACAGGTTGGACGCCGAGTACAAGAAATCCGGCTTTGTTGGACCTCTGCACGGCATTCCTGTTCTGGTAAAAGACGAGATTGACACCGCAGGAATGCCAACCACCCTCGGTTCAGTGGTTTTCAGAAATTATCGGCCAACATTGGATGCCTTTGTCGTCTCAAAGCTGAAGAAAGCCGGCGCCATCATTCTTGGCAAGACTACATTGAGTGAGTTCGCTGCTGGTGATACCTATGGCTCCCTGTTTGGAGCGACACGCAATCCTTACGATCTCGAAAGAACTGTCGGTGGATCCTCTGGAGGTTCCGGCGCGGCAGTGGCGGCTAACTTCTCGACTGTGGCCATAGGTGAGGAGACGTTCGCTTCGATTCGCCGGCCCGGCGCTTGGAACGACATCGTCTCGATGAGACCAACTTCGGGTCTGGTGAGTCGAAGCGGGATGTATGACGGTTATCCGACCTCTTCCTCGACAATGGGCCCAATGGCGCGCTCGGTACGAGATTTGGCCGAGTTGTTGGATGTCATGGTGGGTTATGACCCTGACGACCCGCAGACTGCCTTAGGCGTTGGGCACATCCCTGAGAGCTACACAAAATTCCTCGATGTGAATGGACTTAAAGGAGCACGGATAGGCGTTCTTCGTGAATCCATCGGCATAGGATCGGAGCCTGAATCGGAAGATTTCAAGAAGGTCGACTCGGTATTCGAGAGCGACGTTGCGGAATTGAAAGCTGCGGGCGCAGTACTCGTTGATCCCATCGTCATTCCCCGGCTGAAAGAGCTATTGGCCAAGCGGGCGGATAATCCGGCGATCTCCGAAGAAGCCTTGCAGATTTGGCTTAAACGTAATCCAAACTCGCCTTTCAAAACGCGCCAGGATATTCAGAACTCGTCTGACGTAGACAAAATTTTCCCGCCTACAAAAGCTGCGCAATGGAAGAAGCCTCTCGCTGATCCAGATCTTGCCGGGTACGGTGAATACTTACTTGCCAGACAAGAGTTGATGATCAACCTCCTAAAGGTGATGGCTGATAACCGCCTGGATGCCATTGTCCACAAATCGGTGGAGCATCAGCCAACTCTTATCCGTGATGGAATGAAGCCCCCTTACCCAAGCAACAAAGGCGTTCCCGTCCTGAATACGTTTCTTGTGTACGTCCCTTCCATAACGGTGCCCTCGGGATTTACTGCGGATAATCTTCCGGCAGGGATTACTTTTCTGGGCAGACCTTATAGCGAGCCGGCAATGATCAAGCTCGCCTATTCTTACGAGCAGGCAACCCGTCATCGTCTTCCGCCAAAAACCACCCCGGCGCTGCGGTCGGACAGGTAGTTCCAATTTCAGCTGGTCGCGTGATAGGCGAACCCCCTGGGTCGCCACGGGCGAAGTTGTTGTCTTGCGGCAAACTGCTTAGTAAGCTGCATTTACTGCCAGGATGCCGGGCTGACGGAATGGCAGACGTTCGGGACTTAAAATCCCGTGGGGATTTTCCTCGTGTGGGTTCGACTCCCACGCCCGGCACCACGTTTTCTGAATCCCCGTTACACACGAAACCCTGATGACTTGCGTAGTGGTTTCTAACTCGCTGCGGCTATTTTGCAAAACAAAATTCGGGTTGGCGGAACCAATTCCCGGCCATCACTCTTCTGCTTACCTACTCCGCTCGCACGTTGCCTGCCTGGAAGACGATGCCCAGCGTGAAGCGGACGTTATTTTGCGTCAAACCTTCGAAGCGGCTCATGATGTAATCGGCTGAGGTGCGCAGGGCAAATTGACGTGTGACGTTCCACTGCACACCACCCCCACCGCCCCCGGCCAGCGCATTATTCGTCAGCGTATTCCCCACGGTATAGAAATTACCGCTGCCCGCGAGGTGATCCACGCCCACCAGCGCATGGAAGAACATTTTGCGAATATTGAAGCGCGGCCCGGCCATTCCCAGGAAGTCGTGATACGCGAAGCTGCCCACGTTGATGATGTTGAGCGTCTTGATGTAGACGCCTCCGTTTAGCTCGCCCGCGATCCAGCGGTTGATATGAACATCGACAGAAGCTTCCACGCCACTAACGTTTTGGCGAGAGGCTAGCCCCGAAGTGCCCGCATTGAGGAATCCATACCCGCCGTAGACTTCCAGCCGCGGTACGTACTCATACCCCAGCGAAGAAAATGGCGTGAATGCGGTTGCTGCAGGTTGAGGCGACTGGAATTGCGTCTGAGCCTTTGGCGCCCCTTGCACTTCGGACTGGGCTTCCGGTTGAGGCTGCGCTTCCGGCTGCGCTTCAGGTTGCGGTTGCGGTTGCGGTTCGGGTTGCGGCATAGCTTCCGGCTGAGGCTCCGCCGCCGCTTCTAACTTCACATCGACCTCTGGCTGCGCCTGCTGCTCGGATTGAGATTGCGCCAGCTCCTGAACGTGCGGCAGCGGCTCCGATTCAGGCTCGGTTTGCGCCTGCGCTGCCGTTCCGGGCTGTGATGTGATCAGCGGTGGCGCCGGCATTTGCTGCACCGGTTGCGACGCCTGTGCTTGCGTTTCGGGCTGCGCCTTTACCTGTTGCGGTTGCGATTTCGGTTGCTCTGGGGAGGCGGGCTGGCGTTGTGGCAGCACAGGCGCCTGCCGAGGTGTCTGAGTCTGGGGAGCTTGAGGCACCGGATTTGCAGGAACGGCGGCTTGCGACGCCTTCGGGGCTACCGGCACGTTCAGCGAAGTTTTCGGGACCCATCCTTCTCTTCCATTAGCCGTGCGGACTTTCGTCCGAGTCCTGTCGCTTGCGTCCACCACTTGCAATTTTTCGCCGCATTTCAGGTTGGCCAGCACCTGGAACCCATCCGCGGAGTCGTAAAGGAAGACGTATCCTTCTCCCAGCGGACAATAGGCATATGCCGTATCTTGTGCCTTAGCCTCCGCACCTGAAAGCAGGCACAGCATTCCTGACACGATAAGCAATTTGCGGAACATGAGCGCTTTGCCCCCCTGTCGAGGGTAGCGTCACGCCTTAGCCGGAGTAATTGCCCAGTTCGCGTCAGATCACGAAACGGATAATGGCAAACACGTGACAGTCAGTACTACTCCAATGCTGTCCTGGGACGCATGCGCCGCGCCCCTCCGAGCTTCGCTTTTTTCGTTCAGGCTGCTATTCTCCGCGCCGCCCTTGCCAAACCACTACAAATAGCCGCAAAATCGCGGAGTAAGCTACTCCGCCTGAGGTCCTCATGAGTCGCACACTATTAAAGGTAAATGGCCAAACCCGCACGGTCGATGTCGAGCCCGATTGTCCGCTGCTTTATGTCTTACGTGACAATCTCACCTTGAATAATCCACGTTTCGGCTGCGGCCTGGGTCAATGCGGAGCCTGCACCGTACTGCTCGACAACCGCGCGGTGCGCTCGTGCACCTTGCCTGTTTCCGCCGCGGCGGGAAAAGAGATCGTGACACTCGATGGGCTCTCCGTGAACGGCAATCCTCATCCGGTGCAGAAAGCGTTCATTGACGCCCAGGCATTCCAGTGCGGTTATTGCCTGAATGGCTGGGTGCTCACGGCCAAGGCGTTGCTCGACAAAAACCCGCAACCCAGCGACGACGAGATGCGAACGGCCTTCGCCAACTTGATCTGCCGCTGCGGCAGCCATGTCCGTATTTTTACCGCTGTACGGCAAGCTGCCGATGAAATGAAAAGGAGCGCGTAGCCATGGCCAGCAAAACCGTGCTCTCCAGGAGAGAATTCGTTAAGGACACCGGCGGTCTCTTGATCGGGTTCAGTCTCGCCGACAGCGCCGTTCTGCCAAAGGTGCTGGCGGCGGTTGACGCGGCGCCGTCTCCCTCGCCGGATCGGCTCGACGCATGGCTGCGCATTGACCCCGATGGCAACGTGCGCGTATTCACCGGCAAAATGGAGATCGGCATGGGCGTGGAGACCGGCTTCGCGCAGATCGTCGCCGAGGAGTTGGACGTCCCCGTAAGCCACATACATTTTGTCATGGGCGATACATCGACCACGGCCGACCAGGGCGGCGTGGGTGGCAGTACCTCCATTGCCATGGGTTCGAAGCCCCTGCGGAACGCCTCCGCTTCCGCCCGTGCTCTTCTCATTCAGTTGGCGTCAAAAAAGCTGAGCGTCTCGCCCGAGGAACTGCAGGTTCACGAAGGCCTGGTCAGCCCCAAGGCCGATCCCTCGCGAAAGATTTCCTATGCCGACCTCGCCGCGTCTGGTGATCTGGATGAGGCGCTGAAAGTTTCCGGCGAAGGCTTTGCCCTCAATGTGCAAGGTGCCGGTAAACCGAAAGATCCTTCGAGCTATACGATCGTAGGTAAACCCGTCCCGCGCGTGGATCTGGAACCGAAAATTCTCGGCAAGTGGCAATACGTCACCGACGTGCGCGTGCCCGGAATGCTGCATGGTCGCGTCATTCGCCCAGCGGGAGTTGGCGCCAGGCTGATGAGCGTGGATGATTCCGCCGCGAAGAAAATTCCAGGTTTCGTGCAGACCGTAAGCAAGGCCAATTTCGTCGGCGTGCTGGCGGAAAACGAATGGGCCGCCGTCCGCGCGGCTAAGGCCGTGCGCGTGAACTGGAGCGCGCCTCTGCAGGCCTTTCCCGAGCAGAAGGACCTTTACTTGCATATGCGCTCGGTTGCGCCGAAAGCGACTAAAGAAACGTTGAAGCAGGGCGATGCCGCGGGCGTCATCGGTTCGGCGGCAAAAAAGGTGCAGGCCGCGTATGACGCGCCTTATCAATCCCATGCAACCATGGGACCTGGCTGCGCCGTCGCCGATATTCATACTGACGGCGTATCCACAATCTGGTCCGGAGGCCAGAAGCCGCATGCCTTGCAAAAAGGGTTTGCCGAATTATTGGGCGTGCCGCGCGACAAGGTTCGCGTCATCTGGGTCGAAGACGCCGGTTCCTATGGGCGTCCTGGAATCGAGGATACTGCCGCTGATGCGGTTCTGCTTTCGCAAGCGGTCGGTAAGCCGGTGCGTGTGCAGTGGACTCGTGCGGACATGACCGCCTGGGGCTCAAAAGGCCCCGCCTGCGTTTACGATCTCGCGGCGGCGATTGACGACAAGGGTGAAGTGACCGCCGTTGAATTTGTCTCGCGCGCGTTCTCAGGCGGTGAGGTCCACTTCCAGCCCTCTGACAAAGGCAATTATCTCGGTGCGCAACTTTCCGGAGTCCCCAACACGGGCGGCGTCGATGAGTTCGCACAGTGGGGTGTGCAATCGCCCGCCTACGTTTTTCCGAATGTTCACGCCACCTCGCATGTCATTCCCGGTTTCTACGCCGAAGGCTCACCGCTGCGCACGACCCACTTGCGCGATCCCGAAGGACCACAGACGAGCTTCGCCGTGGAATCATTTATGGATGAACTCGCCCTTGCGACTGGCGCCGATCCGATCGACTTCCGCATACGGCATCTCGATAATGCGCGCGCCAAGGCGGTATTAACCGCGGCCGCGGAAAAGGCAAATTGGGACCACAGGCCATCACCCAAGCAAAACAAAACTTCGGGCGACATCGTCACCGGCCGTGGCGTGGGTTTGAGCACTCGCGGCGGCACTTACGTCGCGACCATCGCTGAGGTGGAAGTCAATCGACGCACCGGCGCGGCGCGCGTCACGCGCTTTGTCTGCGCCCACGATTGCGGTCTCATTATCAACCCCGAGGCGTTGCGCGGAACCATCGCCGCAAACCTGGTTCAATCCATGAGCCGTGCCATGAAAGAAGAGGTCACCTTCGATCGCAGCAATGTAACCAGCGTCGACTGGACCACTTACCCTATAGCCCGCGCTCCGGAAATTCCAGCACAGGTAGACATCGTCCTGATCAATCATCCCGAATTGCCGCCCAATGGCGCCGGCGAACCTTCCAGCCGCGCCACGGCTGCAGCCATTGCCAATGCGATTTTCGATGCGACCGGCGCGCGCGTGCGGCAGATGCCGCTCACGCCTGTACGCATCAAAGCTGCGCTTTCTCGAACGCAGTCGGCCTGAGCATCGATCTGCGCTGATTATCATCCGTAGACGTGCGCCGCGATCTCCGCGTCCCAAACACACGCCGATTTACGCATCCTGGCGTGGAACGTTCCCGGCGGAGGAACGTTCCCGGCTGCTTGGCTTTTCCCTGCCGCAAAACAGTGTCATCCCGAGACCAGTTTGCCTGCATGTCACTCATGCAGGCAAACAACGAGGGATCTGCTTTTGCCTTTGATCTGCAGTCGGTATCCAAGTGCTCCGATTTTGTGCTGGCAGAAGCAGCGGTTATCTCGATCCGTTTAACCTGTCACAATATTCCGCAATTTCGGGCCTGCGGATTTCTACTGGTCGCCGCGTGAGTCGGCTTCCGGAGTGGCCTCGGACGGTTTTTCCTTAGCAGGTTCAGCGGAAGTCACGGAAGAAGCCGAGAGACCTTCTCCCGACTCCGCCATCACCATCGTGACCTCCTCGACCTGCGGTTCGATCGGGCCTTTGGCCTGAGGAGTGTCTGCCCTGTCAGTCGCATCGCCTACGGCTTCAATTGCGTTTTGGGTTTTCTCGGCCGGGGTTTCTTCCAGGCGTGCGGCCAAAGCACCCGCCAGCAAATCCACGACCAATTTTGCCGCTGCTTCGTTTGTAGCGCGCGCCGGATTGAACCCGGCTACCACCAGCGCGACCAGGTGCGGTTCGCGCGCGAACACCGTCAAGGCTTGCCGCACGTCTTCCAGGCTTAATCCCCCGGCGCCGGAAAAATTCGTGGCGCTGAAATCCTCTGAACCAATCACGTCCAGATCAAGCAACAACACAAACGCGTGATGAGCACCGTGCACCACATCGAGCGCTTCCCGCGCGGTCGCGGCTGCGCCCCGCTTTTTGATATCCACGGCAAGATAGCGGTGCAAAGGCGACCGCACCAGCCACCGCTGCTCGGGTTCCTCTATGCGGTCAATTCCAAAAAGGGCCACATCGGGTTCGCGAACAAGGGGTGGTTCGCCCCAGAAGCGCACTAGTTCCGGTGCGCCTCGGCCAGTTGCGTGCGAGATCACCATCCCGTCAAGGCAGCCGGAGGGTGTCGTGGCGGGCGCGTTCAGGCCCGCATCGCGATCCATCGAAATCAGGCTTACGTGACGGTAGTAACGGCGCGCCGCGGCCACTGCGGCGAGAACTGCGGAATCGTCACCCGACACAATGACAGGCAGCGCTCCTGATTTCACCGCCACTTCGACCTTCGGTCGCAATTCCTCCAGCAGCGCCAAAACGTCCCGTACATTGCGGGCGCGTGGATGCTCCTCGTCGGGTTTGTAGGCGCGCACTGCGCAGTCGCCAACATCCGCGACTTGGAAGCCGGCCCGGCTCAAGGCATCAACGAGACCCGCCGCGCGCAGCGCCGCGGGCGCGCCTTCTTGACCGCCGGTCAGCCCTGCCGCACTTGTGGGCGCGCCCAGGAGGGCAATGCTATTCACCTGACGGACAATTTTGACCGCCAAGATTTCTCCTCACCTTTTGGGGAGCGGCTGATCCCCGCAGCCGCTTTCAGACAGCTACGTACTCTTCTTAGCTGCTCTTGCCCGCCGGTGCGATGACGGCAAGTTCGGGCGGCAAAGTAAATCGCACGTCTTCGCGAATCAGGTCGAGATCGGTCTGGTCGGTAAAACCGTATTCAGCCAGACGTTCGCTTACCTGTTCAACCAGAACTTCCGGGGCCGAAGCTCCGGCGGTAAGGCCGACACTTTCGATTCCTTCGAACCAATCCGCGCTGATTGCCGAGGCATCATCGATCAGCCGCGCGCTTACGCCGGAACGGCGCGCTACTTCGACCAGGCGATTGGAATTGGAGCTGTTGGGCGATCCCACCACGAGCATGAGTTGAACTTCGCGCGCAACCTGCTCGACCGCTTCCTGGCGGTTTTGCGTGGCATAACAAATGTCATCGGAGGCTGGGCCGGCGATCTGCGGGAATCTTTCCCGGAGCCTGGAAACAATCTCTCGCGTGTCGTAAAGACTCAGCGTGGTCTGAGTCAGATATGCCAGGCGCGCCGGGTCTTCGATTTCCAGCCGGTCCACTGCTTGAACGCTATCCACGACTACCGTTTGCTGCGGAGCTTCGCCCGAAGTACCTACGATTTCCTGATGATCCTTATGGCCAATGAGAATGATGGTGCGGCCTTCGCGTGCAAAGCGCAGGGCCTCCAGATGAACTTTTGTCACAAGCGGACAGGTGGCGTCAATCACGCGCAGATTGCGCAGGCGCGTTTCCTCGCGGACGGTCGGAGGAACGCCGTGCGCGCTGAAGACCAATACCGCCCCCATCGGCACATCCGTGACCGATTCCACAAAAATAGCGCCGCGGCGACGTAACTGCTCGACCACGTAGCGGTTGTGAACGATTTCGTGATGCACATAAACGGGAGGGCCGTATGCTTCCAGGGCGAGTTCAACAATATCCACAGCCCGAACGACGCCGGCACAGAAGCCGCGAGGCCGTATCCGCAACAGCTTTTTGTTTCCCTTGCTCAGGACTGTGTCTCGCAACTCCTCACCTCGTGTGAGTCCCTGAAAACACACATCATACCTTATTACGGCTTAGCGCCGCTATGCGACTTTTTGCCCTTGCTGCGCACGCCTCCGCGGCCCTCGCCCAGCACGCGTTTTGAGCGCTTCGGATGAACGATCACGATACGGGAGAAGCCCTCTTCATTTGTTGGCGGTTCTGCACGGCGGGCCATACGGCGCATCACGTCCTCCGGAACGACCCGGGCCTCGCGCCCGGATGCAGTTCTGGCAATTTGTGTCGCCTCAAGTAGCTGCCGCTTGCGGTTGCGCTCCAGACAGACCTCCAGCGGTACATCGAAATACAGCGCTTCGGCGGCGCACCCAAATTCACGGGCGATTTGTAGGAAAGACCGGCGGAAATAGCGCGTGAGATTGGTAGCGTCGATGTAAGTCGTCTGCGCGCCCACCTCCAAGCGGCGCCGCAAGAGATCACGAAGGACGGCAAACACCCATTCGGGATGGCGTTGATCGCTCGGGTTGTCGTAGAGAAGTTCGCGAATCAGGTCGCTCGAGAGCGGGACGATTCCTTTGCGGGCGAAGTATGTGGATTTGCCCGCCCCGGGCAGTCCAATCGCCAGCACAACCTTTCTGCGAGCGGTCACGCGATCAGTTTAGCGCAGGATTTTTGCTTCGGCTCGAGTCGCGCCCGTTTTCGATACTGCGGTCAGAGATGCTATTCTCCTGAATTTCACATCAGCGAGGAACGGATGGTGCTAAAAGACAAAGTTGCTGTGATCACCGGCGGCGGGCGCGGTATAGGCCGAGCCATCGCTCGCCGTTTCGCGAGCGAAGGCGCTGCTGTGATGATCGCGTCACGTACGGAGCCCGAGCTAACCAAAGTAGCCGAAGAAGTCAGCAAAGCTGGCGGCAAGGTGGCATGGGTTACGGCGGACGTTGCCCGCGAGGAGGATTGCGGGCGAATTATCAAAGCGGCCGAAGGCCGGCTCGGGCCCGTCGGCATTCTGGTCAATAACGCCGGTGATTATGGTCCCGTGAAGCCGGTGGAGGAAATTTCACCGGAGGAATGGGATCGCGTCATCGCCGTGCACTTGCGAGGCGCGTTCCTGCTCACGCGCCTCGTCTTACCGGGAATGTATGAGCGGCGGTCGGGCGCGATCGTGAATATATCGAGCCTGTCGGCCAAGGCCGCATTTTCCTGGGGGTCACCCTATGCCGCGGCGAAAGCGGGAATGTTAGGACTCACGCGCGTAACTGCCGCGGAAGCGGCGCGTCGGGGCGTGCGCGTGAATGCGATCTGTCCGGGCCCCGTAACGGAAACGAAGATGTCAAAAGATCTTGGGAACGCGCTGGCGGCGCGGTTGAAAATTGATCCTGACGCTCAATTGAAACAGTTTCTTGAAGGCATCCTTCAGGGCCGAGGTCAAACAGCAGACGAGGTGTCCGCCGCCGCTCTGTTCCTTGCTTCCGATCAGGCCAGCGCGATTACCGGGCAGTCCCTAAACGTGGACGGGGGAGCTGCGTTTTATTAAGCAGCGAAACTTGCGCCCCGCGCTCGGCAGCGCGCTTGGCGGCAAGCGAACCAACGAAGCTGCCGACCTGACGACCGCCGCGCAAGAACGCCAGGGCAGAAGTCTCCACGCAGTTCAAGGTCCGCGCGCTCGCGCGATCGACCAAGAAGACGAGCAGACCAGCACCGGCGATCAAGGCAAACAGCACACCCAGGACGACAAAGGCCACGATCATCTCCTGCACATAATAGAATTGCAGCGCGGCCACAACGGCCAGACCAATCCACATCCACTTCCGAAGCTTCTTTTCCGGGACCGACCAAGGGGAGAACACGAGATTCCTTTCGCTGCTGAAACTTGGGTTTTTAATTGGCTTAAACCCTTACCCGCCTCGTCAGGTTAGATGCAGAAGGGAAAAACAGGGCTGAGATCGTAACCGGGAGGTGACGTAACGCAAATACATTGAACACCGGAGAGCGCCTTAGGACCAGCTACCGTTGCGAGGCGCGCTTGGCAGAAGCCGGTGTTCGCATGGCGATCTCATCCGGCAGACGGCGCACCAGCGCGCTGCGCACAAGCCACGCCAAAGTTTCAATGGTGAAGTTTCGGGCGTAATGTTCGGTGCGATCTGCCGGCCATTCGGAGACGGGAATGTGGCGAACCAGGGCAGCGCGTTCATCCGCGAAGAGCTCGAAGCGAGGCGGGTGGTGCGTGAGCCATCGGATATATTCGGCGGTGTGGCGCATTAGGCTATCCGGCTGGCTGACGAGCCGCTGATGGACCGGCCCGCCGACAGGTTCGATGAAGCAGAAGATCAGAAATTCCGGAGGAGCGCCTTTCAGCGACGGCATTTCTCTGGCATTAAGCAGGTAGCCTGCGAAGAAGCCTGCCGAGGTGGTCGTTGGAAGCTGAGAGCGAGTTCCTTTGCCGGAAGCTGCGAACCCAGTCGCAGGCTGCGCCAGGAAACGGTAGCCCACGAGAGAATCGCCGGATTCCGCTTGGGGGGCGTAGCCGCGGAGATATGGTTCGGCAAGCGATGGAATCCAGTCGCAATTCCTTTTGGGAGAAGCTATAGGCGAGCGGCCAGCGGAGCGCGCGCCACGATTACGGCTTGCAGCTTGCTTTTTCAAAAAATTCAGCGCCCCCCGAAAGGATAGCCGTTGGCGTTGAGCGCGGCATCGGCAACCGTACGGCGCAGCGCAATCGTGTCCTCCGGCTCGCGCTTGGTCATGCGGCGCAGAACGGCCAACTGCGTCCGCAGCATGTCGCCTTCAACCGAGGCGGCGAGCGCCGTGCGGGCACTGGCCTCGATGCGGGCGGCACAATCCTGCAGGAGGACGCGAGCCGCCGCGGCGAGTACGCCGGACGAGTCCTGCCCCCTATCCGCGGCTTTTCGGGCGCGGACAAGCGCTGATTCCATGGGGTAAATCTCCAAAACGATGTCGGCCAGCGCGCCGATGATCTCCTGCTGATCGGCCAGGCGGTCACGATATTTCTGCAAAGCGGCACCGGCCGCGAGCAAGAATACCTTCTTCGCGCCTTGAACAAGGCGGCTCTGCTCCGCCCATTGGCCGTCGGATGGCTCATCGGTTGAGGCGCCGCTGAGAATCTCTTCCTGAAGTTTGGCGCCGGCGGCCATCAGGGGCAGAGTGCCAGCGACGGCGCGCTTCATCAACATTTGGATGATGAGCATGCGGTTGATCTCGTTTGTGCCCTCGAAGATGCGGTTGACGCGAGAATCGCGATAGCCTCGCGCGACCGGATAATCTTCATGAAAGCCGTAGCCGCCGTAAATCTGAACTGCCTCGTCCACCGTGTAGTCCAGGACTTCGCTGCCGAATACCTTGGCGATGGAACATTCAATGGCATATTCCTCGAGGACTTTCATGGTCGCTTTGGCGTGATCGCCGCCGCTGGCGCTCGCCTTCATCGCCTGATCAATGATCCCGGCGGTGCGGTAGATCATGGATTCGAGCGCAAGCGTGCGGATAGTGATCTCGGCCAGCTTGGCGCGGATCAGACCAAAGTCAGCAATGGGATGACCGAAAGCGACGCGCTCTTTGGCGTATCGCGCTGCCGAGGCGAGTTCGCTCTTGCAGAACCCAAGGCACGAAGCGCCTAGGGTAAACCGGCCAACATTGAGGATGTTAAACGCGACAATGTGCCCGCGGCCGATTTCATGAAGAAGGTTTTCCTTCGGAACTTTGCAGTTCTCGAAAAAAATCGGGGTGGTGGAACTGCCGCGCAGACCCATCTTCTTCTCTTCGGCGCCCACGGAGAATCCGGGGAAGCCGCGTTCCACGATAAAGGCGGAAAATTTCTCGCCGTCTATTTTTGCGAATACCGTGTAAACGTCGGCAAACCCTCCGTTGGTGATCCACATTTTCTGGCCGTTAAGGATCCAGTTACGGCCATCGGGAGAGAGCACAGCCCGCGTCCGGGAATTCTGGGCATCGGAGCCGGCCTGAGGCTCGGAAAGACAATACGAGGCGAGCCATTCGCCTGTAGCGAGCTTGGGCAGATATTTTTTCTTTTGTTCCTCAGTACCGAAATAGACGATGGGCAGCGTGCCGATGCCGGAGTGCGCGCCGCAGCTCACGCTGAACGAGCCGTAAGAAGAAATTTTTTCCGACAGCACGGTTGAGGAGATACGGTCGAGCCCTGAGCCGCCATACTCTTCCGGCACGCCGCCGCCGAGCAGACCAATCTCGCCTGCTTTTCTCAGCAAGCTGGCCATGAGGCCTTCTTTGTGCTGCTCGAGTTCGGGGATGAGCGGCTTCACTTCTTTCATAACGAATTCTTCAGCGGATTGGCCGATCAGGCGCTGGTCGTCACTCAGTTCGGCGGGAGTAAAGATGTCTTCCGGCCGCGGAGACTGCAAAAGGAAGCTGCCGCCAGGTGCGAGGGTGCCGGGTAACGCAGTGGTCGCCATAGTTCCTCCAAAGATTTATGAAAGGCGCTCAAAAATGCCGGCGGCGCCCATTCCGCCGCCGATACACATCGTCACCATGCCATACCGCGCTTTGCGGCGCTCGAGTTCGCGGAGAACCGTCGCCGTGAGCTTAGCGCCCGTGCAGCCGAGCGGGTGACCGAGAGCAATGGCGCCGCCATTCATGTTTACGCGCGCGGGATCGAGACCAGCCTGTTGAATAACCGAAAGCGACTGCGCGGCAAATGCTTCGTTCAACTCGATCACATCGATTTGCTCGAGTTTGAGACCGGCGAGGCGCAGGGCTTTGGGAATTGCAAAAACCGGTCCGACGCCCATCTCCTCGGGCGGACATCCGGCGGTCGCAAACGACACAAATCGGGCCAGCGGTTTGACACCTAAACCGCGAGCGCGCTCGGCGCTCATCACGACGGAAATCGCGGCGCCATCGCTCATCTGCGAGCTGTTGCCGGCAGTGACAGTGCCGTGAGCGTGGAAGGCGGGCTTGAGCTTGGCAAGAGCTTCCATCGAGGTGTCGGCGCGAGGGCCCTCGTCGGTATCGAATACTTTACTGACCGTTTTCGCCCGAGGCGTGCGGCCATCGCCATTCGCAACCATAATGCTGCGGACTTCAACGGGAACGATTTCGTCCTTGAATTTTCCGGCAGCGATCGCCGCCAGAGCCTTCTGATGGCTGCAGAACGAAAAC
>Ga0209062_1003061_pt1 | contig 20273 bp, 16 predicted proteins | sample Coa_R2_2_FD_187158 | JGI IMG/M metagenome (GOLD analysis project Ga0209062, IMG submission 187158) | Surface soil microbial communities from Centralia Pennsylvania, which are recovering from an underground coalmine fire - Coalmine... | ecosystem: Environmental > Terrestrial > Soil > Unclassified...
ACCAAACCCACCGTCTCAGCAGGCTCCTGTATTTGCGGAACTGTCGCCGCCTCCGTGCTGCACTTCCCGCCATTTGCCACGTCCAGACTATATCCTCGTCGCATCCAACGCCCTGAGGGGCAGGCCTTAGGCCTTCAGGTTAGGCAGTCTCCCTCGGTGGACTAACATCCGGTCCACGCCTCGCTTTAACATGCGAATGCAAGCGGCGGAGGGTGTAACGGCTCTCTGTGGGGACTTACGCTACCCATGCTACCACGTCGACGTTAAGATACGGTCAACGTCCTGGTTAAGGTTTGGTCAACGATCTCCTCGCTCCGTATCTGGCCGGTACGGATAATCGGCCGGCTGGTTACCACGCGCCGGCCCTGCTCATCGATCGCTCCCACCATGTCCCTCGTGTCGGCCTCCTGGTCATTGCCATCGTACCTTTATCTCACACCACACGCTGCATCCGGCGCTGTTCATCCGTGCAGAGCGGCTCCAGTAAGAAGTACAGGATCATCGATAGGTACCTCGGATATGACCGTTGGTCGCTGAGGAGATGGTAGTCCCGGAGCGAGTGCGCGAAGCTCCCGTCCCGACGTTGTAGCCCGAACAGATAGGCGTAAGACCGCTGTGCCACGTCGTCGTAGCCGTCTATGCCCAGGTCGCCAGCCAGGGTGAAGGCCGCGGCCAACGCTGCGGTGTGGTAGGTCACCGCGCGGTACTGATTACCGCATTGGTACAGCGCGTGCCCATCCGCAGCAACGCCTTGGCGCAAGAAGCCCAGCAAGCCGGTGATGATAGGTAGAACGTCCCTGTCTCCGGTTGTTTTGTGATACCGCATCAGCTCAATGCATTGGAAAGCGTTGTACTGGAAGCACTGGTAGTGCGTTAGGCGCCTTCGTCCATCTACACCGTCAACCCGATAGGGGAGTTCCCCCGTCGGCATCTGCGCGCGATTCAGGAAGGTCAGCAGGCCGGCACGGTACTGCAGATAGGCGGCGTCCCCGGTCACCTCCGCCAACTCCGCTAGAAAGCGGAGCACGAGCGCCGAATTGTTGGGGACCCGCGCGCCGCGGCGGTGGGCAAAATAGTTAACAGCAAGCTCATCGCCGATGTGCTGAAAGCCAATGGTCTCGATCAAGAACCTGTGCCAGCGCAGGACGGCCGTGAGGAATCGTTGGTCACCCGTCTGCCGATAGGTCTCCAACAAGCCCAGCGATCCGCACGTGCCTTCGACCGTTGCGAACCGCCCCTTCCATTCCACGTGTGGATACTCCCAGGCGCCATCATCGCGTTGTTGCGTCAGCATATATTCTGAGCAATGCACGGCGATGTCACGGTAGGCATCCTGGCCCGTCAGCGCGTGAAGGCGCCAGTTAGCGAGTATCCAATACTCCTGACCCTGAACATAGTAGTAGGCGTCACGCCAGGGCAGGCCACGCAGGTAGCTCTTGATGAAGCGGCCAATGCGATAGCTGAAGCGCACACCCGTATCGGGGCCGATCAAGGCCTGCCCGGTCCAGTTTGCGTCGACCAGATAGTGATGCAGCTTGATGGCTGTTGGCATGTGGTGGTCCATGGCTTATCAGACGTCCTCCGTCAGGTACTGGAATACAGACCGCTTGTGCTGGCGAGCGGCATCCTCAATGCTTATTGTCCTTAATGCTTATCGTCCTTGGGCCAGATCTCGGTCGATTCGCAGGCCCCGCGCCGGCAATCCTGCGCGCCGTCTGGGCCGGACAACAACGAACTATACGCTTTCAGGAGGTGCGGAAGCGAATGGTGCCAGGCCAGTGCTTCCTCAACCCGGCGACGCCCATACGCGCCCATCGCCTGCCTGCGGTCCGGATCGTCCATCAACTGCGCCAGTGCGTGCGCGAACGCGAGTTCATCGTTGGGACGAACGTACAATGCTGCCTCCTGAGCGGTGACGCGATGCTCCCGCAAATCGAAGGCGACGATCGGCCTCGCCAGTGCCATATAATCCATGACTTTGTTCATCGTCGAACGGTCGGTGAATGGATTCGAGGGATCCGGCGCCACACAGATATCTGCTGTAGAGAGATAGCGGATGAAGTCGGCCTCGGGTATCCAGCCCGTGAACCAGATGTACGCATCAAGGTCAAGTTGCCTCGCGAGTGCCTGCCATGATGCCCGTGCGTCGCCCGTACCGATCATGACACAGAAGACATCCGTCCTCCCCAGATCGTAGACCAGGTGCCACAGCGCTCGCACCGCGTGGTCTCCGCCGTCCTGGACTCCCATTTCACCGGCATAGGCGATGATGGTCCCAGCCTTTTGCCGCAGGTCTTGGTCGGGTTCCACTGGCCACATTCGATCGAGCTCTGGCCCATTGCGCACGACCGTGATCCGCTCTTCCGATACGGACCCTCGCCGCATGTCCATAGCCTTGTACGAGTGGTTGGTGGCTATCACGTGATCGGCGAGTCGACAGGACAGCTTCTCGAACAAGAGCAGAATGCGGTAGATACACCGATTTGCCTGACCGCCGAAGCGCGCATAGTAGTACGTCTCGGGGACCAGGTCGTGGTGATCGAATACAAAGCGCTTGCCGAGCAGCTTGTAGAAGGCGGCGATCACGACGAACGTGTCGGGCGGATTAGCGGCATGGATGACGTCAAAGCCTTCGCGCAGAAGGACGAGGAGGGAGAGGCAGAATGTCGCCACCATCGCATAGCCATACTCCTTGACATACCCCAACTGGCCCTGTCCCTCCGCTGGTGCCGGATAGCGGTAGACCGACACGCCGTTGCATCGTTCGTGGAAGGGCTGGCCGTGGCGCGCGGGGCTGATCACCGTGACCCGATAGTCGGCGGCGACCAGCCCCTCCGACTCCCGTCTTACACGCACGTCCCGCGGATAGGAGTTATTCTCCACCAACATGAGCACTCGCTTACCAGCAGATGTCTTCATGCACGACTCCATGTATCGGCCTTGATGCTCCGCGCGACCCCGACCAGTTCGATCAGGACTTGCCCTTCGCGCATGAGCCGCGGTCCCTGACGAAAAGCAGCGCTGCCGTCTTGCGTCCCGTGCGCTCTACCAGCTCAATGCCACGCTGGATCTGCCTGTGATTACTCTGTATCACCGAGATCAGCCGCGACGATCCTGCTCGCACTCCTTGGTCTTGTACAACAGGGCATGCAGGTCTTTGGGCCGACGCGATCCCCAAAAGGCGAACCCCGGAGTGAGGTACGCCGGCGACTCGTTAAGCTGGCGCTCCTGGCACTGGAAGCCCATCACCTGCTCGCCCATCGATACCACGTGCGTTACACAGATTCCCAATCTCGTTGGCAAAGACGACTCTCGCGGCATGGAACGCGTTGCCCGCATTCTCTACCATCTCTGCCGTAGATATCGTCGTGCGCATGTTGGGGGCACCGAGAGGATGGTAGAGGCAATGGACCACGCCTCCGCTGTGCTTGTCGAATTCGCCGATGAGGTATGGTAGCCGGGACGGGAGCAGCCGTCAAAGGCACGACCTTCGCGTAGCAACTGGGAATTCATTCAGACCCCGAGGTCCGGACCGGCGCGCCGACCAGAATGGCGCCCCAGTAGTGCGATAAGTCCCTCCTGCACCGTGCCGGTGAGTACAACAGTGTTGCGCACGACCACGACATCGTATCTTGCTTGGCCGCCAGCGCCGTGAGAGTCTCGTTACTCATACTACCACCACGGTCGTTAAGATCCGGTCAACGTCCGGGTTAAGATTCGGTGAATATGCCGGTTGAGGGGGCAGTTGGCCATGGCTCGATGAGGCCCGGACACAAGTCTCTCGCCGGCCGGAGGAAGGCTTTGAGCTCCGCGCCAGATCGGCAGCGTGTCTAAAGCGATGGAACAAACTAAGTTTGTGGACGCAGTCGGCGCCCAAGGCGACGCGCTGAGCGGGCGCCAACCCCTTGGTTGGCACCGCCTGATGACCATTGAATGTACCGCGGTGGCCGTGCCGGGGTGTCCCGAGACAGCCTTCTGTTCTACATCCCGGCCTCGCCTAGCAGGCGCTACGGTCGTCGTAGTTGGTCCCATGCTCATGCCTTTGGTTAACGGTCAGCCCTTGAGCACTATTATTAACCGGATCTTAACCCGCATCTTAACCAAATCTCAACTCGCGCCGTGGTACTATAACTTATATAACTCCCAGGCGCAGCAACCAAACGGTTGCGTGTTAAGACATGGTAGATAGGCGGTGTCCGCCTCTATCACATCCTCACCCCGACCTGCTTAGGCTCAGTTTCCGCCGACATCAGGATGTCGGCACGTCGCGCTTGTCCTGGAGGGTGACATGTCTACTGTGAAACGGTGCGGTATTATCGTACATTGCCGAGGTCCAGGAGACGATAGGTCGGGTGGCGTAGGGCAGCATCGAGCTATAGTGGTGCACGCGCTGATGTCTGCCTACCACCACGGCCACCGCATCTACTTCATTGGCAATGGCGATAGTGCGGCGACAGCGTCCCACGTTGTGGGTGATGTGGATGAGCGCGTGGTTCCGAGGCATGCGGTCTGCCGGGAGGTGCGCCAAAGGGTCCGCGAGGCGACTGGAGGCCCTGCCCCCGTGGCTCGCTACTGGAAGCACCACAATCCTTGAGGGCCATAGTCTCAGGAACAGCACGATTGATGAGCCCTGCGTTGATTTCTACTCATCCCTTGATCGCTACCACGGCCCTCGTCGAATCTGAGAGTATTGGTGCCGGCACCCGTATCTGGGCCTTTGTCCACGTGCTGCCAGGCGCGCATATTGGGCGCGACTGCAATATCGGCGACCACTGCTACATCGAGGGTGGCGTCAAGATCGGGGATAGGGTGGTTATCAAGAACGGTGTTGCTCTCTGGTCGGGTGTGACAGTTGAGGATGGTGTGTTTATCGGACCCAATGTTGCTTTCACCAATGATCTCGTGCCGCGTGCAAAGATGTTCCGTGATACGTACGACCGGACGTTGGTTCGTGAAGGAGCGAGCCTCGGCGCCAACGCCACCATCCTGTGCGGCCTCATCATCGGACGCTATGCTCTCGTAGGGGCCGGCGCTGTGGTCACACGCCCCGTTCCCGATTTCGGGCTGGTCGTTGGCAATCCCGCACGTGTCCTAGGGTTCGTCTGTCGCTGCGGCCAACGGCTCACGTTTCACGGTCAAGAAACCACGTGTGTATGCCGGCGCCGCTTCCGTGCCGAGGGTCAGGTGGTAGAAGAGATTGCGTGAGCATCCCTGTTGCCGACCTGCGCAGGCAGGGAACTGGAGCTGCAAGCCCTCTGGCGACGATTGCGCTATCGGGCCTGACGGGCCCCTGGCAATCGTATGGCCGTAGCCCGAGCACTTTCGAGTGAGATGGTGCTGTTGGATTACTGTTACCGCTATCAGGAGTCACTCTCGTTCGACGCCCGGATTATTGTTCGTACCCTTGCCACTGGCGTCACGGGTCAAGGAGGAAGACGGGTTTGGAGCGCTTACGTGTTGGAATTGTGGGAGCAGGATATTGGGGCCCGAATCTGATTCGCACCTTCGTCAGTATACCCGGATGCGAGGTGGCTGGGGTCTGTGATCAACGGCCCGGTCGGCTGCAATACATCGCCGAGCGATTCCCCAACCTGCCTCTTACTGATCGCTACGATGATTTGCTGGCGGATCCCACGGTGGCGGCGGTGGCCGTGGCGACGCCTGTTTCGACGCATCGTTCCCTGGCCGAAGCAGCTCTCGTCGCCGGCAAGCATGTCCTGGTCGAAAAGCCGCTTGCGCGGACGTCTGTGGACGCGTATGCCCTTGTCAGGGCCGCGGAGCGCGCGGGACGGATCCTAGCCACCGGCCACGTCTATGTCTATCATCCCGCGGTGACGGCGTTGTGCGAGGCCGTCTACTCGGGCCGCTTCGGCAAGCTGTGCTACGCCGAATCGAGCCGCGTCAACCTTGGCCCGCCTGCGTCGGAGGTCGATGTGATCTGGGACCTGGCTGTTCATGATGTCTCGATCCTGCTCTCACTCGTCAATGACATACCGCACGAGGTCCGGGCTGAAGGCCGGCGCTACAAACATCCGACGTTCGCCGACGTGGCGTTTGTCACGCTGAATTTTGCCAGCGGATTTCTTGCCCAGCACTATGTGAGCTGGCTCTCGCCCGTGAAGGTACGGCGCTTCTTCATAGCCGGGACGACCGGGTCCGCAACGTTCGATGATATGCGGGATGAGGCCAAGTTGCTCCTCAGCGATGTCGGCGAGGACAGCCGCATTGGCGCGAAGGATACCGATGCCCGGGAGTTGTTTTATGGGCCCGGTGAGATATGCGCCCCGAGCCTGCCAGCCGTTCAGCCGCTCGAAGTCGAGTGCGCGCACTTTCTCGAGTGTATCCGTACTGGACGATCTCCCCGCGCCGATGGTCAATCCGGGTTGGTGGTTGTGCAGGTGCTCGAAGCAGTTGCGCGCTCTCTCGCCTGCGGCGGCGTGCCGATCAGGCTCGAACCGATGCGACGCGGCATGACAGGGACAGGAGGTACTTACTGACCGCTTAACCTGTTCGTAACCGAAGCGCGCTATCCTGAATCCAAACAGCATCTCCCCCGGTTGGTGGCGGGCACCCGCGGCCGCGGGGACGCAGGATGGAGAGCAGCGGCCTGAAGCCGCTTCTTGGCCGCGCTGTTGGGCACTTCAGTTCTCGGGCACCCCAATGCTGGTGTCGCGGGTCGCGCGTTGCGTAGGTTGCTGACGTGAAAGGGCCGGGGGTCGTGCCTGCGGTGCCACGTAAGGAGTGGCTGCCTATGTCCAGTCCTCGTACTGGAAGGACCTGTACGCCAGCGCGGATCTACTAGGCGAGATTTGCCGCGAGCGCAGGGCGGCCGCGCTAGAGTGGGCTGACAGTCTTCCCTTGCACCGCATTCCGGCATGCTGAAGATCACCGGCCATCACACCCAGCGACAATAAGCTCAACCTCAGCAGCACGTGCTGCGAGGCAAGCGTCGAGGCGTTCACGAGTTGGTGGAGCAGCGGGCGGAAACTATGACGCCCCCTAAGCCTTGGAGTTCATCCCCTCGAGGAAGATCAGTGATAACGAATCGTGATGATACGTCGGCCCTTGAGCTAAGGGTACGTCCCGCGGAATTGGATAGGATAGCGCCGCTCACCACGACACAACGCGACCTGTACCTCGGTCACGAAATCCACCCGGATACCAACGCCTATAGCCTGGTGGTCTCCGTCCCATTAGGTCCCTCGATCGACGTTGCCCTCTGGTGTCGCGCCCTCGCCTTGGTGTGTGCGCGCGATGACATGCTCAGAACGCGGCTGTTGACGAACCAGGGCCAGATCTATCAATGGGTTGATCGCGGCTCGTCGGTGCACTTTACGAGCCTTGACGCACACGGCGGGCTGGACCTCGACCGCGTGATCTCGGATTGCCTGGATCGTGCCTACGATCTAGAGCGCGGGCCGCTTGTTTGTCACGTACTGGTGCGAGACGGCTCCGGCCACTATACCGCGCTCGTGGCGGCGCACCACATCGTCTTCGACGGCCCGTCGGGCAAGCTCTTCTTCGAGCGCGTTGGCGCGGCTTACGAGGCGCTACGCCGGGGTTATGAGCCCACCGTGGCCGCTCACCGGTCCTTTTACGAGTACGTAGACGAGAACCTCACCACCTTCGATACGTCCGAGATCGAGCGCTACTGGATCGATTGCCTGCGGGATGTGGCGCCACTGGCCATTCATCGTGGCGCCGACAAAGCAGAGAGCAAGGTGGATAGGCTCACGCTGGCACGCGAACACCTTGACGCCATCAAGCGCTTCTGCGCGGCCCGCAACTGCACGCTGCCCCGGTATTTTCGCGCTCTATATGGGATCCTCCTGCAACGCTACAGCGGCACGGTAGACGACTTCGTGGTGTATGAGGTATTGAACGGGCGTCCGCGGGCGTTTGCCGACACATTGGGGGGATTCCATCAGGTCGTGCCCCTGCTATTCGCACGTACGCTGTTCCTCGGCTGGGCTTCCGTCGACGACTACATCGACTATGTGCGCGATTATCATAAGCGCTTGCGAGGGCATCAGAACATCTCAGTCGCGCTGCAGCGGCAGATTGTCAAGAACGAGCAGGTTCGCTTCTTCTACAATTTCTACGATTTCGCCCTCGTGGACCTGCTGGGCACGAGGGCGCGCCTGGGCGTCCACGCATCTTATCCGGACGATGAGGTGTACTTTGTGGTGTGCGATCTGGGCGACTCGCTCGACCTAGAGTTGCACCATCAGGGGATCCTCGGGGCCGACACTCACTTGTTGGAGCGCCTGGAACTGCTGTCGCGGCAGGTCGTGGGCGGCACGACGGAAGTACCGGAGCTTTCGCTCCTGCTAGAGGCGGAGCGCAGGCAGATGCTGGAGGTCTGGAACCACACGCGAACCGCCGTGGCGGGCGCCGCGTGCATCCATCAGATCATCGAGGCGCAGGTCGAGCGTACTCCGGACGCCGTCGCGCTGGTCTGCGAAGGCCAGCAGCTATCGTACCGTGAGGTGAACCGGCGCGCAAACCAGCTTGCGCGCTATCTGAGGGCGCGTGGCGTCGGCCCCGAGGTGCTCGTGGGCATTTGCGTCGAGCGCTCTGTGGAGATGATGGTAGGACTGCTCGGCATCCTGAAGGCGGGCGGAGCTTACGTGCCCCTTGATCCCGCATATCCCAAAGGGCGGCTGGCCTTCATGCTGCAGGACGCGCACGCGTCCGTGTTGGTGACGCAGCGGCGGCTGGTCGCCGGGCTGCCCGAGCATGCCGCGCAGGTCGTGTGTCTGGATGCCGACTGGCCGGCAATCGCCGCGGAAGACGCCGGTAATCCACTCGGCGGCGTCGCGCTCGGGAACCTGGCCTACGTCATCTACACCTCGGGATCGACCGGCAAGCCGAAGGGCGTCATGGTAACGCACGGCAACGTCGCCAACTTCTTCCATGCCATGGACCACCGGTTGGACCGCGATCCTGCCGGCGTCTGGCTGGCCGTGACCAGCATCTCGTTCGACATCTCGGTCCTTGAGCTCTTCTGGACGCTATCGCGGGGCTTCCGGGTGGTGCTGTTCACTAGAGATGAGACAGGGGGCCCCCGCGATAGCGCGAAGCGAGTCCCGCTAACAGAACTCGACTTCAGCCTCTTCTACTTCGGGACGGGTGAGGGCTCATCGCCGACGGACAAATACCGGCTCTTGATCGAGGGCGCGAAATTTGCTGACGAGAAGGGCTTCGCCGCCATCTGGACGCCGGAACGTCACTTCCACGCCTTTGGGGGCCTCTATCCCAACCCGTCCGTCGCCGCCGCCGCGATCGCGGCCATCACCAACCGGATCAAGATCCGCGCCGGCAGCTGCGTCTCCCCCCTCCACAACGCCATCCGCATCGCCGAAGAGTGGTCCGTCGTCGACAACCTGTCCGGCGGCAGGGTTGGCATCTCCTTCGCCTCCGGCTGGCAGCCCGACGACTTTGTGCTCGCGCCCGAGAACTTCGCCCAGCGCAAAGAGGTGATGATGCGGCAGATCGACATCGTGCGCCGCCTGTGGCGGGGTGAGTCGATCTGGGTTGCCGGTCCGCTCGGCAAGGATGTGCAGGTGCAGATCCTCCCGCATCCGATTCAGCCCGAACTGCCGATCTGGATCACCGCGGCGGGGAGCCCGGACACGTTCCGGATCGCCGGTGAGGCGGGCTGTCACGTGCTGACCCACCTGCTCGGGCAATCGCTCGATGAGGTTGCCGAGAAGATCGCGGTGTATCGGGACGCCTGGAGAGCGGCCGGCCATGGCCCGGGCCACGGCCACGTCACCCTGATGCTACACTCGTTCATTGGCGCCAGCGACGACGAAGTCAAGGAGCAGGTTCGTGCCCCGATGAAGGAGTATCTGCTGAGCTCGGCCGGCCTCGTCCAGCGAGCCGCCTGGTCGTTCCCCGCCTTCAAGCGCACCGGCACGGATGAGGAGGGCCGGTTTGCGCTCGACCGGTTGTCGGCGGAGGAGATGGACGCGGTCCTCGACTTCTCCTTCGAGCGCTACTTCGAGACAAGCGGCTTGCTCGGGTCCCCGGACAAGTGCCTGCGCCTGATTGATCAGCTGCGGGAGATCGGGGTTGACGAGGTCGCCTGCCTGATCGACTTCGTCAGCTCCGCCGATCTGGTACTGCAGCATTTGCCCCTGCTTGACGCCGTGCGCGAGCAGGCTACGGGCCGGACCATGCACTACATCGCAGAGCCGGCCGGCCGTCATCCGATGGCGCGGCTGATCGAGGAGCATGGCGTCACTCACCTCCAGTGCACGCCCTCCATGGCAAGCCTGCTACTGGACAGTCCGGGCTCCGAGCCCGCCCTGCGCTCCCTCAGGCAGTTGCTGATCGGAGGAGAAGCGTTCCCGGTGAGCCTGGCACGCAAGCTGAGACCGGTGATGAGGGGCTCTATCCTTAACCTGTACGGGCCGACGGAAACGACGATCTGGTCGTCGATGTTCGCGCTCGACGGCGAGGACGGGCCGGCGGCGCAGACGATCCCCATTGGCCGCCCGATCGACAACACGCAGTTCTACATCCTCGACCGGCAGATGCGCCCGGTGCCCGTCGGCGTCATCGGTGAGCTGTACATCGGCGGCGATGGTGTCGCCCGCGGGTACCTGAACCGGCCTGGGCTGACCGCCGAGCGTTTCGTCGCCGATCCATTCGGCGAGGGGCCCGGGCGCCGGCTCTATCGCACGGGAGACCTGGCGCGGTACCGGGAAGACGGCATCGTGGACTACGTGGGCCGCGTCGACAACCAGGTTAAGCTGCGCGGCTATCGCATCGAGCTCGGCGAGATCGAAAGCGTGCTCGGCGCACATCCCGCGGTCCGGGAGAACGCGGTCGTGGTGCGGGGTGAGTCGAACGGCCAGGAGCGACTGGTGGCTTACGTCGTGGGCAGCAATGCGCGGAGGCCGGCGCCGGATGAGCTGCACGGCTACCTGGCGGAACGACTTCCAGAGTATATGGTCCCGGCGGCCTTTGAGGTTCTGGACACGCTGCCACGCACCCCGAATGAGAAGCTGGATCGCCTGGCTCTTCCCGAGCCGACGCGATCGGGCGACGCCGGGCGCCATGTCGCGCCACGCGACGAGGTGGAGCGAGAGCTCACTGCGATCTGGGAGCGAGAGCTGCGGGTCGCACCGATCGGCATCACCGACAACTTCTTCCACCTCGGCGGCCACTCACTGCTCGCGGTGCGCATCTTCAGCCAGATCGAGATGTCGCTCGGCAAGCGGTTGCCCCTGGTGACGCTGTTCTCAGCGCCGACTATTGAGCAGCTAGCCGATAAATTGCGCCAAAGTGCCGTGAGCGGGCACGCTCCGGGGAGTCCCGCGTCCCCTCTCTCGATGGACCCCCGGGCTTCCGTGGTGCCGGTCCAGACCGGGGGGACCAAGCCGCCTTTGTTCTACGCGCACCCCCATTGGGTCGGTGGTGCTCTCTATTGCAACGCCGTGGCGCGCGTTCTAGGACCAGACCAGCCGTTATACGTGCTGGACCCGTATGTGTTTGATGGCTTGCGGGTTCCGCCGACCTTAGAGGCTATGGCGGCGGCGTACATCAAGTCCATACGCGCCGTGCAGCCAGCAGGCCCCTACGTCCTGGCCGGCTTTTGCGGTGGGAGTCTTATTGCCTACGAGATGGCCCAGCAACTGCGCGCGGAAGGGCAGGCCGTTGACTTACTGGTGTCGATAGAACCCATGCCCGGGCCCATCCGATCGATCAGATTGGCCGGCCGTCTCCTCCGTCGGGTTGGCGGCCTGCTACGCCTGAGCCCGGATAGGCAGTTAGATGCGTTTCTCCGCCTGCGCTATGTATCAAGAACTGTACGACGCTGGCACGACGAGAACACCGAGCATGTCGATAGGCTGATGCGATGTTGGCGAGACGAGCACCCGCGACGCCTCGCGCCCCTGCCATCTGCCGAAGCTCTCCGCCTGGACTGGATGGGCACCTTTGGCTGGGCGGTTTCGGATTACGTCCCTCGCCCATATCCGGGCAAGGTTGCGTATCTGTTCGCGGGAGAGATCCCGACTGACCGCACCGTATGGTGGGGTAAAGCGGTCGAAACTGACAGTGTAGAGATCCACGTCATTCCGGGCACGCACCAGACTTGTAGAACAGAGCATCTCCACGATTTGGCAGAATGTTTGAGAATGTGCCTCAGCAATGCGCAAGAGGAAGAGCGGAAGCCTGTCGCGAGCCGGATGCGTCCGCTCCCACGATGAGATGGTGGAGCCTGGGCCGAGTGCGGTGTGGAGGGATATGAGATGCCTACGTCACGACATGGCGACGCAGCCCCGTTTCATAAGGACGTCCTGACGATCGATCCAGCGGCGATGGCCGAGCGCATCGTCACACATCTGCGTCACTCGGTGCTCACTGTCCTTGGCCGTAAAGGCGGTGTGGTCGGTCTCAGCGGCGGTATAGATTCAGCGGTGGTGCTGGGGTTGTGCGTGCGCGCGTTTGGACCGGAGAGGGTTGTGGGCTTGATCCTGCCCGAGAAAGAGTCGTGTCCCGAGAGCGCTGTCCTGGCTCACAAAGTGGCCCACCTCTATGGCGTCACGCCGATAGTAGAAGACATTACCGCTGCGCTGGAGGGCCTAGGCTGTTATCGCCGCCGCGACGAAGCTATCCGGCACATCTTTCCCGAGTACCACTCTGGATACAAAGCGAAGATCAGTCTGCCTGGTGACTTGTTGAATCGCGATGCCCTTAATCTCTTCTCGCTCACGGTCATCAGCCCGGAGGGCATCGAACAGACCAAACGCCTGCGTCTGGGCGAGTACCTGCAGATCGTGGCCGCAACGAACTTCAAGCAGCGCACGCGCATGTCCATGCTCTATTATCACGCGGAGGCGCGCACATATGCCGTGATCGGCACCGCGAACAAGAACGAGCGTGACCAGGGCTTCTTTGTGAAACATGGCGACGGCGCCATTGACGCCGATGCTATCGTGCACCTATACAAGACGCAAGTGTACCAACTCGCCGCCTATCTCCGGGTGCCGGCGGAGATTCAGCAGCGCCCACCCACGACCGACACCTACAGCGCGCCCTCCACTCAAGAGGAGTTCTTCTTCCGGCTACCGTTCCAGACCATGGACCTGCTCTGGTACGCGCAGGAGCACGGGGTAAGTCCCGAGGAGGCCGCGCGCGTCATGGATCTGACACCGCAGCAGGTCGAGCGCGCCTATCGTGATTTCGAGCAGAAGCGCCGCACGACGACCTATCTCCGTACGACTCCACTGACGCTGTAGCCAATTATGGGTGCTAAGATGTGTTTCGAGCGCGAGTGGGCACGAACCGACAGGGCCCGCAGCAGTTGCACCGCCACCTGGGTCGTGTTGGCCCGTGATCCAAGCTCGCCGGATCCCCCACACTCCACACAAGCCAGCATGACGTCTGGAGCAATGAACGTGCTATGATGCGATCTCGCCTTGTCAATTGGGGCAAGCTTGCGTTGCTATGGCTACGCCATGGCCAATTCGGAGCCGCCGCCGCCGCCATACAGGATAAGCTCTACGGGGAACAGCTCTTCATAGGCCTGCGGCGCGACCTGACCGTACCGTTCGAGCCTCCCCAGGCGGCTGTCTACTCGGTCGGTCGCCGGCTCGTGCCCGTGCGCCCGCTACGCGAGGACGATATCGCCACGCTCTTCGACATGAATGCGCCCGGCATCACGGCCGAGGGGATTCGCAAGCGCCTGACCCGCTGGGCGATTCTCCGGATGGATATCCCCACCTGCTACGTGGCTGTGACCCCCGATGACAGACCCTGCTACATGCAGTGGCTGATCCCGGCCCAGCAGAACGCGCGGATCCGCGCGTTTTCCGATATCGTCCCGCCACTTGCCCCGGACGAAGCGTTGATCGAGTACGCGTTCACGCTCGAAGCGTACCGTGGGCAAGGCATCATGGCGAGTGCGATGGCGCAAATCGCACAACAAGCGGCGCACTTCGGGGCGCGCTGGGTCATCACCTTCGTCCCCCACGACCACATGACATCGCTCAAGAGCTGCAAGCGCGCCGGCTTCGAACCGTACCTGATGTGCCGAGCAACCTGGCGACTGTTCCGCCAGAGAGCGACCTTCACGCCCTTACCCGCGGGATCCCCCTATCCGTTTGAGGGCGCACGGCAACAGGTACGAGCGCGCACCATGGGCCGAGGGCCTTAGTGTAGCACGAGTGGCTGAGATCAAGGGTCTAGCGCGCACGTGGGCTTGGCCACGGCGGTCGATCGTAGCGGAAGGGATTGGAAGACCACTATGCTCGTACATCACTTCTTGGAAAATAGCGCCCGCAGGACACCGCACAAGACCGCGCTAATCTGCGGGGAACGGCGCCTGAGCTTCGCGCAGGTCGACGAGGCTGCTAATCGCCTGGCGAACGCCCTGCTCACAGAGGGCGTCAAGCGGGGCGATCGGGTCGCCATTTACATGGACAATCCGGTAGAGGTGGCGATAGCCATCTTCGCAACGCTCAAGGCTGGCGCCGTCTTCTCGGTCAGCAACCCCTCGACCAAAGGCGATAAGTTGGCCCGCATGACGCACGACCTGCAGCCCGCCGCACTCATCACGGCGAATGACACCCAACGCCGGCGCGTGGTGGCCGAGATGCTGCCCGTGGCGGCCGTGCCGTTGGTGGTCTGGCTAGGCGGCGTGCCGACAGCGGAAGCGAGTTTACAGCCGACGGCCTCCGTGCGATTCCGCGACTGGGACGACCTACTGTCCCGGGGCGAGACAACGTCGCCGTGCGCGAGGACGATCGACCTGGATCTGGCCACGATCATCTATACCTCCGGCAGCACCGGTACGCCGAAGGGCGTGATGTCGACGCACCGGAACATGGTCTTCCTGGCCGGATCGATGAACTCGTACCTCCAGAATAGCCACGACGACGTCATCCTCTGTGCCCTACCCCTTGCCTTCGGCTACGGGCTCTACCAGCTCATCACCTGCATGCAGCTTGGCTCCGCGCTGGCGCTGGAGCGCAACTTCGCGTTCCCGTACCGGGCCGTCGAGATCATGGCCCGGGAACGGGTCACGGGCTTCCCCGGTGTGCCCACCATGTTTGCGCTGCTGCTTGGGCTCAAGGATCTCGCCGGCTACGACCTGAGCCATCTGCGCTACATTACAAACGCTGGCGCGGCGCTGCCGCTCCGCCATCTCGCGGGGCTCCGCGCTGCCCTGCCACACGTGAAGATCTATTGCATGTACGGACAGACCGAGTGCCAGCGGGTCAGCTACCTCCCGCCCGAGGACGTCGACCGTAAGGCCGGCTCCGTCGGTATCGCCATCCCCGGCACAGAGGTGTATATCATCGATGAGAATGGCGCGAAGGTCGGGCCGGGCGTCACCGGTGAGTTGGTCGTGCGCGGCTCGCATGTGATGCGCGGCTACTGGGAGAAGCCGGGGGAGACGGCGGAGACGTTCAGGCCGGGACCGATCCCCGGCGAGACGGTGCTCTACACGGGTGACCTTTTCCGTATGGATGAGGATGGTTATCTGTACTTCGTCAGTCGCAGGGATGATATCATCAAGACCCGGGGTGAGAAGGTCGCTCCCAAGGAAATGGAGGACGCGCTCTACGGCATGCCGGGGATGCGCGAGGTCGCCGTCATCGGCGTGCCAGACGACACACTGGGCGAGGCAATCAAGGTATTCGCGGTCCCTGAGGAAGGCGTGACGCTGTCCGAGCGCGAGGTCCGCGCCTTTTGCGCCCGGCACTTCGAAGACTTTATGATGCCCAAATACATCGAATTCCTGGCCGCGCTCCCCAAGAGCGGCTCGGGCAAGATCGACAAGAAGGAGCTACGGGCATGTGCGGTATCGCCGGGGCGCTAAACGTACGCGGGATGGCACCGCTCGACTCGACCACACTGCGTCGCATGCTCATGCTGCTACGGCACCGCGGGCCGGAAATGGCGGGTATCTATGCCGACGGCCCCGTGGCGCTTGGACACGCCCGGCTCTCCATCATCGACCTCGCGGGCGGCCTGCAGCCGCTCGCCAACGAAGACGAGACCCTCTGGGTGATTGTCAACGGTGAGGTCTTTAACTACGTCGAGTTGGGCGAGGAGCTGGGCAGGCGCGGCCATCGCTTCCGCACGGGCTCCGATAGCGAGGTCATCCTCCACCTGTACGAGGAGATGGGGCCGGCGTTGCTTGAGCGCCTCAATGGGCAGTACGCCTTCGCCCTATGGGATGCACGGCGGCAACGCCTGATGCTGGGACGCGATCGCCTGGGCGTGCGCCCGCTCTTCTACACAATGGCCGGAGGGTCGCTGCTCTTCGCATCCGAGATCAAGGCGCTGCTGGCCGACCCGCGGGTGCGGCGCCAGCCCGCTCTGCATGCGCTCGACCAGATCTTCACGTACTGGGCCGTGCTGCCGGGGCGAACGATGTTCGAGGGCATCCACGAGGTACCGGCGGGCCATTATCTCCTGATGGATGCCGACGGGGCGGGGCCGGCCCTGACGCGGTACTGGGCACACCGTTATCCCACGGTGGAGGACGACGGCGCCGACGAGGACTTCTACGCGGTCCGGCTGCGCGAGCTATTGGTCGACGCCGTCCGGCTGCGCCTTCGCGCCGATGTGCCGGTCGGCGCGTACCTGAGCGGCGGCCTCGACTCGTCGGCTATCGCGGCAATTATCCGGCATTACTCCCCGAACCGGCTGCAGACGTTCTCGGTGACCTTCGATGACAAGGCTTTCGACGAGCGGATGTTCCAGCAGCGCATGGCGCGCCATCTGGGTACCGCGCACCACATCGTTGAGTGCCGTCGGGAGGATATCGGAGAGGTCTTCCCGGACGTCATCTGGCACACCGAAACGCCCGTGCTGCGCACAGCGCCAGCCCCGCTGTTCTTGCTCTCGGCGCTGGTGCGCCGGCACGGACTGAAAGTGGTCCTCACGGGCGAGGGCGCGGATGAGTTCCTGGCCGGCTACAACATCTTCAAAGAGGCCATGGTCCGCCGTTTCTGGGCACGCGAGCTGACCTCGCGCTCCCGGCCCCTCCTGCTGCGCGGCCTCTACGACTGGGTGCCCGACCTTCAGGGCACATCACAGGCCTACCTGGAAGCGTTCTTCAAGCAGGGCATCACCGAGACGCACGACCCGACCTACAGCCACATGCTGCGCTGGCGCAATACGGCGCGCCTGAAGCGCCTCTTCTCGACGGAGGTGCGGGAGGCGCTCGGCGACTACGATAGCGCGCGCGAACTGTGCGCCACGCTCGATCCGGACCTCTTCTCCTGGCACCCGCTCTCGCAGGCGCAATATCTGGAGACACGGACCTTCCTGGAGCCCTACCTGCTCTCGTCGCAGGGCGACCGCGTTGCCATGGCCCACTCCGTCGAAGGGCGTTTCCCGTTCCTCGACCACCGAGTCGTCGAGTTGGCGGGGAGGATCCCCGCGCGCATGCGCCTGCGCGGCCTGGACGAGAAGCACATCCTCAAGCGCGCGGTGCGCGACCTGTTGCCGCCCGACATCTGGCAACGGCCCAAGCAGCCCTATCGGGCGCCGATCTGCGCAGCGTTCTGCGGCCCAGACGCGCCCGAGTACGTCGCCGCGTTGCTCGCGCCCGACCGGGTCGCGCAGGCCGGCTTCTTCAACCCCGTGGCCGTCTCGCGCCTGCTCGCCAAGTGTCAATCCAGTGCCCATGTCGGCGAGAACGACGAGATGGCGCTAGTCGGTGTCCTGTCCACACAGCTCTGGTACGACGCGTTCGTGAAGCGTTTCGACGCACAAACCCTGCACGAGCGCACAGACGTCATCACCGTGGAGGCCGGTGTGCCGCTGGTGGCGGTGTAGCCTGTTGCTGTAGCCTATTGACATTGGGAAGCGAATGATGACAGAAGACTTGACAACACGCCAAACGATCCATGACTTCGTGGTGAGCACCTTCCTCTTCGACAACGGCGACGTAGCCGACGACGCATCGCTGCTGGGCGAAGGCATCATGGACTCGACCGGGGTGCTCGAGCTGGTTCTCTTCGTGGAGGAGACCTTCGGCATCCGCGTCGCGGACGACGAGATACTGCCCGAGAACTTCGACTCGATTGCTCGCATCGCCGTCTATGTCGCCCGCAAAGGCGGCGGGCTCGTCGAGGCCGCAAGCTAAGGGGAGCACCGCCCCACCACTACGTGCGCCGGCTTGCACGGTCAGCGTTGGGAGCCCGGCCAGGCGGGTGCCTGCCTGCCTCAGCGGGGGCTTGAGGCGCGCAAGGTGGACAGCCAGCGGCGCGATGATGTCTGGATCGTGGGGCACCACGGTTCCGAGAACGGGAGGAGGTAGCCTAATGACCCATATAATGGATAGAGTACTGGTGCTCGGCGGCGTTCCCAGGTGCGGTGCGCCGGATAGCGTCCGTGTTCCGTCCGCACGGCCCGCACCTCCTGCCTGGCCGGCTCCTCCAACGTCACCAACAGGGTTCCGACGCCGGACAGATGAAGCACGATCATGACCACCAGCGCTTGAGAACAGGCGTTCGGAGTAGACCCGGGCTCGGCCCCGCTTGAGTGATGAAGACCGGCGCGAACATGAGTTCTAACACAGCCACGCGCAACATGCACATCTCTGAAACGATCCTTGACCTGTATGCTGCAAACACCCTCGACGCCTTCTGGCAGCTACTCGTCGAGCCCGCTGTGACGCCCTCCGAATGGGCTGAGGCGACGGAGGCGACGTCATCACTTTTGCCTGTCGGCGACCGGGTGACTGCGGCCAACCCTCACCCCTGGGCGGCCGCGCTCGCCGAGGTCCACTGCGGCCCCGCACGCTGGCGGCTCGGTCGGGCCGTGCGGCTGTACTACCGGTGGAAGCCCCTAGTACCCCACCAGCTTGCCCTCACGCTACGACGCTACTATCGTCGGCAGCAAGAGATCTCCTTTCCACTTGCCTGGCCGGTGGAGGACCGCTATGTGCGCTTCCTGTATGGCTGTGTCGCGCACGTGCTGCGGCAGCGGGGCCTCGACTGCGCGCCGTTCGTGAGCTTATGGCCTGACGGTCGGCGCTTTTCCCTGGTCCTGACACACGATGTGGAGCGCGGCCGCGGCCACGCTTTCGTCAAGTCCGTGGCGGACCTCGAAGAACGGCTGGGCTTCCGCTCGGCCTTCAACTTCGTGCCCGAGCGCTACCCAGTGGACCAGGGTCTCCTGGCCGATCTGCGCCAACGAGGTTTTGAGATCGGCGTGCATGGTCTCAAGCATGATGGCATGCTGTTTAACTCTCGGCGCACCTTTGAGCAACGGGCGATCAGAATCAACAGATATCTGCGCGCGTGGGGAGCGGTTGGTTTTCGTGCTCCCTACACGCATCGCCACCCGGAGTGGATGCAAGCGCTGGACATCGCGTACGATGCGTCGTTCTTCGACACGGACCCCTACGAAACCATGCCGGGCGGGACCATGAGCATCTGGCCGTTCTTTCTGGGACACTTTGTCGAATTGCCCTATACGCTGGTCCAAGATCACACCCTGATGGTCATTCTGGGCGAAGGCACGCCACGGTTGTGGCTGGACAAAGTGAATTTCATCGAGCAATGGCAGGGCATGGCCTTGGTTAATACTCACCCGGACTATTTGTGCGAGCAGAGACATCTGGCCATATACGAGGCCTTCTTGGCGAGCGTGAAGGAGCGGCAGGGCTACTGGCACGCTCTGCCGCACGACGTGGCAAGCTGGTGGCGCAGTCGTGCGGGATTTCGGCCGCAGCAGCACGATGGACAGTGGGATCTGTCCGGCTTGCCGGGTGGAACGATATCCTACGTCGCACAACTTTGCCCTAGCCCCAATACGTTCAGTTAAGGCATGGGACCAGGCAGGTCCGCCCCATGTGCACGGGTCCGTCTACTGGAGGGCCATCGGGGGTCTGGCTCTACCTCCGCTTCCCCCTTGAGCTTCCGCGAGGTCGAGGAGATGATGCTCGCGCGGGGCGCCGTCGCGAACTACGAAACGATCCGCCAGTGGTGCCACGAGTTCGGCCAGACCTTCATCACCGGATTACGCCGCCGTCCATGGCTGAGAGACAAATGGCGCCTCGCTTGGGCAAACCCCTCCAGCCGGCCCACCACTCGCTGCACGTCAGCGGCCTCCGCCGCGCCAGCTGCGCGCTGAACAGGCTCATGCGCTGGCGCAGACGGTCCACGCGCGGGGTGAACTCCTCCTTGCTGATGTACCCCCGCATAGCTGTCGATCAGGCGGGCCACTCCGCGCTAGGCCCGCGCGAGCTCGCCGCGGCGGGGGCTCGGCCGCATCAACGAGGGGCGGGCACGGGG
>Ga0209062_1003067_pt1 | contig 20243 bp, 17 predicted proteins | sample Coa_R2_2_FD_187158 | JGI IMG/M metagenome (GOLD analysis project Ga0209062, IMG submission 187158) | Surface soil microbial communities from Centralia Pennsylvania, which are recovering from an underground coalmine fire - Coalmine... | ecosystem: Environmental > Terrestrial > Soil > Unclassified...
TAGAACACGCCGCGCAGGTTGATGTCGATCAGCCGGTCGAAGGCGGCAGCGTCGTAGGTCTCGAACGGACCGGCGCCGGCCGGCGTGGAGACGCCGGCGTTGTTGAACATCACGTCGAGGCGGCCGAAGCTGGCCACCGCTGCGGCGACGGCCGCCTCGACGTCGGCCTCCCTCGTGACGTCGCAGGCTACTGCCACCGCAGTCCCACCCTGTTTCTCGACGAGGCGCACCGTCTCGGCCGCCCAGTCGTCCCGCACATCCGCGCACAGGACCCTGGCACCCTCGCGGGCGAACACGAGCGCAGAGGCCCGGCCGACGCCGGAGCCGGCTCCCGTGATCACGCAGGACTTGCCTTCGAGCAGCATGGCTCCCCCTCCCGAGGCGGCGTGCCGTCGGCGCCTCTTCCGGCCGTCGCGCCGGGCGCCCGGTAGAGCATAGTTCTATCGACGCGAGCGCCGCCGCCTCTCGCCCGCTTCCGGGGTGCTCCCCGCCGCCAGCCCGGCTCGCACCAGGTGCCACACCCGCTCGGCCACGAGGCGCGGCGGGTGGTCGATGCCGCCGCCGTGGACGCCATGGGCCATCTCCTGGACCAGGTGGAGGATGATCGTGGCGTCGACGTCCGGGGCCTCGCAGGTGCCCGCCCCGGCGCGGCACGCCGCTGCGATGGCCTCGGCGATGGCGGCCCGGTAGGGCTCGTAGACCGCTTCGACGGCGTCGGGGAAGAACTCGAGCAGGCGCTGGCGCTCCCGGCCGCGCCAGCGGACCACACGCTGGGCCCGCTCGTCGAACTCCATGAGGATGGGCTCGGTGACCAGGTGCCGCAGGTGATCGACGGGGTCGGCTGTCGCGACGTCGAGGAAGCGTGCCGTGGCGGCGCGCATGGACTCCTCGAACATGGCCAGGAGCAGCTCGTCCTTGTTGCCGAAGTAGCGGTAGAAGGTCTGGAGGGCCACCCCGGCACGTTCCGTCACCTGCTTCACGGTGAACTCGAGGTTCTCGTCGTCCTGCACGAGGGCCCACGCCGCGTCGATGATCTCGTTGGCGAAGGGACGCCCGCCCTCCACCGGTCGGCCGCCGCCGCGGCGAGCTGCCCGCAGCTCCCACTGCTTGGGCGCGGGAAGCTCTTGCAACGCTGCGGGTCCGGCCATGGTCCCGCCAGGCTAGTTGCCCAGCTGCCTCGAAGGGAGCCGGACGACGCTGATCGCGCCGGTGGGGCAGCCTGCTGCTGCCGCCTCGATCTGTTCCAGGGGGTCCCCCGCGGGGTCGACGACGGTGGACTTCGTGTCGTCGTCGATCCCGAAGGTGCCGGGGGCGTAGACGGTGCAGACCCCCGAGCCCATGCAGACCCCGCGGTCGATCTCGATGCGGTAGGGAAGGCTCGCCATCAGCTCAGCTTGTAGAGCCGGGCGGCGTTCTGCCAGAGGATCTTGGCCTTGTCCTCCTCGCCGTAGGGCGTGAACCACTCGTCGGTCAGCGACTTGGAGTTGGGCCACGTCGTCTCGGAGTGGGGGTAGTCGCTGGCCCACATGATGTTGTCGATGCCGATGTGGTGCCGTTCCCGCAGCCCGACAGGGTCCTCCATGAACGTGGCGAAGACCTGGCGACGGAAGTAGTGGCTCGGCGGCTCGACGAGCTCGCTCTTGGTCCAGTACCGGTGCTTCTCCCACAGGTGGTCCGAGTAGTACTGGAAGAAGGAGATCCAGCCGATCTGGCCCTCGACGGCCACGACGCGCAGGTCGGGGAAGCGCTGGAGGACCAAACCGTGGATCAGCTCGGAGACGGCCTCGGCCATGGTCAGCTTGCTCATGACGAGCCCGGTCATGAACCGGGGCGCGCTCTCGTAGATGCTCACGACCGGCGTGCCAGGGCGCCGGCCACCGACGTGCAGCCCCACGGGGAAGTCGGCGTCGAGGAACGCCTTCCACATCACGTCCCACTTCGGGTCGCCGTAGTCGCCCTCGGGCGGGAACAGCGGGATGTAGCCGCTCACCAGCCCGGGCTGCGAGGCGGCGAAGCGGACCTCCTCGGCGGCCCGCTCGGGGGTGTCGATGGGGATGGCGGCCACACCGAGGAGCCGCCCGGGGGCGTGGGAGGCGTAGTCCGACAGCCAACGGTTGTAGCCCCGGACGCTGTTCAACCGGAGTGCGGGGTCTGCCGACATCAGCGGGCCGCCTACGTAGAGCACCTCGGCGTCCACGCCGTCGAGGTCCATGTCCTTGAGACGCTCCACCGGGTCCCAGGCGCCGGGTCGCTGCTCGTCGAGCTTGCGGACGTTCAGCTTGAACTCCTCTGGCTTCTTGCCGGCCAGGTTGTCGAGGGTCATGATCGGGGTTGCCTTGCCCTCGAAGACCCGGACGTCTCCCTCGTCGGTGTGCTCGATGCGCGGGGCGCGATCGCGGAACTCGGGATCGAGGTAGGTCTGCCAGGCCTCGTCCGGCATCGTGACATGCGAATCGGACGAAATGAGCCGGTACTCGGTCATATCTGCTCCTTCCTTCGGGCGGCGTCAGGTGACGACGCCCTCCTCCTTGAACGTCGCGATCTCCTCCCAGCCGTAGCCCAGCTCGAGGAGGATCTCCTCGGTGTGCTCGGCGTGCTCAGGCCCGCGCCGGAGCGCCGCCGGGCGCTCGTCGAATTGCACTGCCCCGGTCGGCACGCGGAAGTTGCCCGCCTCGTGCTCCACCTCTGCCACGTACCCGTTGGCCGCCACCTGGGGGTCCTCGATCACTTCGGGCACCTGCGCGTAGGGGGCCCACGGGAACCGAGCGCCGAGGAACGCGTCCCGCCACTCCGCGAGCGTCCGCGACTTGAACAGGGGCTCGAGGATGTCGACCATGTCGGCCGGGTGCTCGAGGATGGCCGAGCCCGTGGCGAACGCCGGGTCCTCGAGGAGGTCCTCCCGGCCGATGGCTCGAGCGAGGGCGGGCCAGTGGCGGTCGGGCTGGAGGAGGAGGAGGCTCAGGAACCGGCCGTCTTTGGTCTCGTAGGTGTTGCTGAGGGGGTTGGGCGACAGGCGAGCCGCCTGGCCGGCCACCGGCGCCGCGGCCCAGTTGCCCTGGAGACCCGACAGCACGTCTGACGCGAGCGTCCACATCGCCGTGCTGAGCAGCGACACGTCCACGACCGACGGCGCTCCGGTCCGCTCACGGCGGAACAGGGCGCTCGCGATCCCAAAGGCGAGATTGGTCGCGCCGGTCCGGTCCCCGAAGCCGCCACGCTGGCCCACCGGCCGCTCGAGCGCAGGCGGTGTGAGCGTGGCGCCCAAGCCGCCGCGGGCCCAGAACGCCGTCGCGTCGTAGGCGGGCATGTCGGCGTCGGGGCCCCGCACGCCGTGACCGTGGCCGCGGGCATAGATGAGCCTCGGATTGACGGCGCGCAGCCCCTCGACGTCGAGGCCCCAACGGGCCAGGGTGGAGGGCAAGAAGTTGGTCAGGAACACGTCGGCCGACGCGACCAGCTCGAGCAGGACGCGGCGCCCCTTGGGCGAGGCCACGTCGAGGCCGATGCTGCGCTTGCCGCGGTTGTGCATCTCCATGTTCTCGTTGACGCCGGTGGCCGAGGTGCGCAGGATCCCCTGGCTGACGAGGGCTCGGTAACCATCGCCCCGGACGGGGTGCTCGATCTTGACGACGTCCGCGCCCCAGTCTGCGAGGAGCGCGCCAGCGGCAGGCACGAACACGAACTGGGCGAGCTCGACGACGCGTACCCCGTCGAACACGTCGACCGCCGGCCACGCGGAACCCGTCACGGCGGGCTGCTCACGCTGAGGTGCTTGACCTGCTGGAGGGCTCGGATCCCGTCGATCCCGCGCTCGCGGCCGAGCCCGCTGTGCTTGTAGCCCCCCGAGGAGGCGTAGGCACCGCTGTAGCCACCGTTGACGCTGACCGCGCCGGCGCGGATGCGCTCGGCGACCCCTACCGCCGCGGCGAGGTCGTTGCCGTGCACCTGGCCGGCGAGCCCGTACACCGAGTCGTTGGCCATCTCGACAGCGTGGTCGAGGTCGCGGTAGCCGATGACGCAGAGCACGGGGCCGAAGATCTCGTCGCGCGCAGCCGGGTTCGTGTTGTCCGGCACGTCGAGGACCGTCGGCTCGAAGTAGTAGCCCCGCTCGAGCCCCGCCGGCCGCTTCCCGCCGGCCGCCACCGACGCGCCGGCTGCGAGAGCTTCGGCCACGTAGCGCTCGTTGCGCTCGCGCTGCGCGGCAGAGATGAGCGGCCCGACGAGCGTGCTCGGGTCGGCGGGGTCACCGACCCGGAGCGCGCCAGCCACACGCGCCGCCTGCTCGACGACCTCGGCCTTGCGGTTCTCGGGAACGAGCATCCGGGTGGGCGCCACGCACGCCTGGCCGGCGTGAGCGGCGAAGACGCCGGTGCAGCCCGCGCCGGCGCGCTCGACGGCATCGGGCAGGTACAGCTGCACCGACTTGCCGCCGAGCTCGAGGATGACCCGCTTCACGGTTGCCGCGGCCTGGGCCATGATCGCCTTGCCCACGGCAGTCGAGCCGGTGAAGCTGACGCAGTCGACCGCCGGGTGCGACGTGAGCAGCTCGCCCCCCTCCACACCCCCTTCGACCACCACGTTGAGGACCCCGGCCGGGAGGCCGACGGCCTCGGCGGCCTCGCCGATCATGAGGGTGGCGATGGGGGTGAGCGGGCTCGGCCGCAGGACGACGGTGCTCCCGGTGAGCAACGCGGGCACGAACTTCCAGATGGTCGTCTGGACGGGGAAGTTGTAGGCGGCGATCGCCGCCACCACGCCGATCGGTTCCCAGCGCATGACGCTCACCGCGACGCGATTGGCGGCGACGATCTCTCCGAGCGGGCGCGGGGTGTGCTCGGTCTCGGGCATCGTGAGGTAGAGCTCGCAGGCGGCGCGGAGGTGGTCGAGGGGCATCTGGACCTGCGCGCCCATGATGGCCTGCGGCGCACCGGCCTCGGCCGTGAGCGTCGCCCCCATCTCCTCGGCCCTCCCCCGCAGGTACTCCCCCATGGCCAGCACCTTCTCGACGCGCTGCTCGCGCCCCAGCCCGCTCCAGGCGCCGCTGTCAAAGGCGCGCCTCGCAGCGAGGACGGCCTCTTCCATCTGGGCCAGCGTCAGGGTCTCGACCTCGGCCACCACCTCTTCGGTGGCGGGGTTCTCGACGGCTAGGGGCGGGCCGGCACCCGGGAGGAACCGGCCTCCGACGTAGGAACGGCGGATGTCGGCGATCTTGGCCGTCATGGCACGCCCCCGATGCTCCGTGCCTCAGTGGGCGGATCGAAGAGCACGGGGATGCCGTTGGGCCCGCGGTGCTCGAGGCCGATGATGCGCACGTCGGGCACCTCGGGGTCGAGGCGGAGATTGGCCAGCCGGTCGAGCACGGCGTTCATGGCCACCCACATCTCGGCCCGCGCCACGTGCATGCCCAGGCAGATGTGGGGCCCGCCGGCGAATCCGAGGTTCGGCTTGAGGTCACGGAAGGGGTCGAAGCGTTCGGGGTCCTCCCAGCGGGCCGGGTCACGGTTCGCGGCACCGAGGTTCATCTCGACCACCGCGCCGGCCGGGATGTCGACCCCGCACAGCGTCACGTCGCGGGTCGTGAGACGGCGGAAGATGGGATCGGTCGGCTCCCAGCGGACCGCCTCTTCGATGGCCCGGCGCAGGAGCTGGCGGTCCTGGCGCACGGCGTCGAGGAGCGCCGGTTCCTTCAGGAGGGCGACGAGCAGGATGCCGAGCTGGCGCCAGGTGGTGCCCGAGCCGGCCGTCAGGATGAGCCGCGAGAAGCCGAAGATCTCGTCGTCGGTGAGCAGGTGGCGCTGGCCGTCCTCTTCGATCTCGCTCTCGACGAGCATCGTGATGACGTCGTCTTGGGGACGGGCGCGCCGATCCTCGATGACCCGCCGGAGCATGGCCGTGGCGCGCTCGTGGCGCTCGCGGGCCGCCGCGGGGTCGGCACCTCCCATCCCGCCGCCCTCTGCGTCCTGGCGGAAGTCGAGTGCCTCCTGGCGGCTCAGCCCGAAGCTGGAGGTGATCGTCTGGAGCGGGATCCTCGAGCACAATTCTGCGTTGAGCTCGGCCCGCCCGTGCCTCTCAAAGGCGCCGATCGCCTCGTCCACGAGCGAGGCGATCCACTTGTCGATCCACCATTGGGCGCGCTTGGGCGAGAACGCGGGCTGGACCAGCGCCCGGTAGCGGCGGTGCTCCTCGCCCACCATCTCGAGGATGGTGCGAGCCCCGAAGAGCGGGGTGACCGATCCCGAGTAGTAGGCGGACGAGAACACCTGGTTCTCCCGCAGGACGATGTCGTTCGCCTCGAAGGAGAAGGCGGAGTACACCGGTGCATCCCCCCGTAGGCTCAGACCCCCCGGCGGATACCCGAGCAGCTCGCGCACCGAGCCCCGGTGCACCGGGGCTCGAGCCCGCAGCTCGGCGAACGCCGGGTAGGGGTCCTCGACCAGGATGCCCCCGTCGGTCGCCATCACGTGGCGCTCGACGTCGTAGAGCACCCTGAAGCGCTCGGCATCCGCCTTCGACGTCATCACCCTCCCCGTGCGCCCCGAGCCGGCCTTCCCGGGCGTCGCCGCCCGTCCCTCCGCTGCCTCGCCGACAGGGTAGATCAATGTTCTACCGAGGGCAAGGGGGGCGCCCCGCAGGTCGCGCCCACGACGACCGCCGCGTGACCGAGCGAGGTGGCGCGGGTCGGACGGGCACGCCGGGCTCACGGGGGTGTGGCCCCGGCGTGCCCGAGGAAGCAGGGTGGACTACGCGGGCGCCCGGGCTCACGGGGGTGTGGCCCGGGCCGCCGTGGGCCCTCAGGCCGTGTACCGACCGACCTTCATCGCCTTCTCGAGGGAGCCGCCCATGATGAGCTCCTGGTGGTCCATGGGAAGGTCCCGGACGATCTCGTGATAGGCGAGGGGGTCGGCCATGCCCTCGGGGTGCGGGAAGTCCGAGCCGAACATGAGGTGGTCGACGGGGATCCCGAGGTCGATGAGGCCCTTGGGGTCGGGCTCGTGGAAGATGTGCACCCAGACGTTGCGGCGGAACACCTCGACGGGGTCCTCGTCGAAGAGCACCGGGCTCTGCTCGGCGGCCCGCTGGAGCTTGGCGTAGAAGGGCCGGATCCAGGAGCTCGCGAACTCGACCGGCATGAAGCGCAGCCTCGGGAAGCGGGTGGCCAGGCCGTGGCCGATGATCGAGGCGAGGGCGTCGACGAGGTTGCTCTTCTCCGACGCCAGGCGCAAGAAGGCCGGCGAGCCGTTCTGGCGGAATGCGGAGAACTCCCGGTTGATCCCCTCCCACTCGTTGGTGTACCTGGTGTACCCGGGGTCGCCCGAGTGCATCCCGACGACGAGGTCAAGCTCCTGCACCCGCTCCCAGAAGGGGTCGAACTCGGGCAGCGCGAAGGACTTGCGGCCCTTCCAGGTGGGCACCGGCGCCACCCGCAGGAGGAAGATCCTGGCCCCGCGCTCCGCCACGTACTCGAGCTCGGCGATGGCCGCGTCGTTGCCGTCGGCCAACGAGATGATGGGGGTGGCGTAGATGGCGTCGGCGTAGGCGAAGGACCAGTGCTCGTGCATCCACTGGTTGAGGGCATGGACGACCGCCACGGCCACGTCGGGCGCGTCGGCCACCCGCTCTTCGAGCACGCTCGCGAGCGTCGGCCACAGCAGGGTCCGGTCGATGCCCATCTCCTTCATGAGCTCGAGGCGCGGCTCGGGGTCGAAGAAGGCGTCGACGCCCGGCATGACCATGAGCTTGGTGCCGCCCGGCTGCTGGGTCTGGAGGCCCTTGGCCCGGGGATCGTCCATGCCGCCGCCCCCCTTGGTGACGTCGAAGCCCGCCGCGCCGGGAGCGGCCACCTTCACGAAGGTGGGGTTGGGGATGTAGTCGGTGATCTGGTCCCTGATGGCGAGCTTGGTACGCCCGTTGACCTCGACGTACTTGATGACGCCCTCGTAAGCGGGCGGGAGGAACTTGGTGAGGGCGTCGCGGTTCTCGTAGAGATGGTTGTCGGCGTCGAAGGTCGGATAGGGCAGCTCACGGTGGGTGACCTGGATGTACTCCAACGCGCTGTCGCTCATTGCCGTCCCTCCTTACCCCGGTGCCCTCGCACCGTGCCGGACCCGCTCGCGTTGCCTTGGTGGCCGGCGGTCTGCCGGACGACGTTACTTGCGCCCGCGTCCGCCGCCAAGGCCGGTGCTGCCCCGGACGGCGTCGAGCGCCAGGGGCACCAGCTCCTGCTGCGCCCCGCCCGGAGCCGGCAGATCCCCTCTGCCAGACGGCCTGCGCAGCATGTCGCTCAGGACGTGATCGTCTCGTCCGCCCACTCGACGAGCTGGGGTACCAGGAGGTGCCAGCGCTCGAAGAGGGCCCCGCCCGCGGCCGAGGCGGCCTGGCGCTCGATCCATTCCCGGTCGCCCCACGGCGGCTCCACGAGGCGGGCGTTCGGCAGGTTGGCCGCGAGCCGCTCCGAGGTGGCACGGGTGTGGAACATGTCGCTCCTGCCGCTGCGGAACACGAGGATCGGCGCGGTCATGGCGGCTGCCTCGTGATCCGCCAGGCCCGGCACGAGCGGGTCGCCGCAGGCACAGTAGGCGTGGCCCCAGCGCGCCATCGTCTCGACGAAGGCCTCGCGGTCCTGGGCCAGGAACCGCTCGCGGTTGCGGGGGTTGCGCCGGATGACCTCCTCCCACGTCTCGAGGTTGGCGACGTCCTCCATGGTGCCGTTCCACGCCGCGGTCAACGACGGCCAGCAGTAGACGTTGGCCAGCGACATGTTCCCGAAGGGCCCGCCGCTGATCCACCAGATCCCGAGGCCGGCCGTGATGTCGGGATGGCGAGCGGCGGTCAGCAGCGACACCCGGGCACCGCCGGAGCCCCCGACGATGATCGTGGGGCCGAACCCGAGGTGCCGCAGGAGCTCGGCCAGCGTGTCTGCCTGCATCACCGACTCGGACTCGCCGGTGAAGTTGACCGACGACGCGCCGCAGTTGGGCCGGTCCCAGATGAGGCACCGCCGCCCGCGCTCGGCCAGCGCCTGGGCGAACTCTCGGATGCCCCCGTAGTCCTTGCTGAAGCGCCCGCCCGGCGTGACGACCCACGGCTGGCCCTCGCCGATGACCTCGTAGGCGATCTCCTGGTCCCCGAGCTCGGCAACCGGCATGCTCTCCCCCTTTCGGCTGGCGGCCAACCTGCGGGCGCCGCCCTCCCCCTTTCGGCTGGCGGCCAACCTGCAGGCGCCGCCGCCGGCGATTCGTTCCGGCAACCCTAGTGCCCACGTTTGGGGCTCGTCGCCAGTGCGCAGCAAGCGCCCGTTGCCCCAGCGACAGCCGGGCGCGAGACTGGGCGCGAGCAGAGCCGGCGGACGACGGGCGGGTTCGAGCGAGGGGGAACCACCATGCCCAAGTACCTCATCGAAGCGTCCTACACCGGCGAGGGGGTCCAGGGGCTACGCGAAGAGGGCGGCTCCGCTCGACGGGCGGCCCTCGAGCAGGCCTGCTCGAGCGTGGGCGGCAGGCTGGAAGCTTTCTACTACGCGTTCGGCGCGAGCGACGTGGTCGCGATCATCGAGATGCCCGACAACGTGACCGCAGCCGGTCTCGGCCTGCTCACGGCCGCGAGCGGCAAAGTCGACACGAAGACGACCGTCCTCTTGACTCCCGAGGAGATCGACGCCGCCGTCAGGGTGGGGGCCACGTACCGCCCGCCTGGTGGGTGAGCCGCCTGGTGGGTGAGCCGCCTGGTGGGTGAGCCGCCTGGTGGGTGAACCGGGTCGGTGAGCCGGGGTCGGTGCGGGGCCGCGCCGGGTCGGGCGCTACAGGCTCGCAAGCCGGGGCATCGCCGGGGCGAGGCTCTCCTCCAGCCAGCGGGCGGGCTCCGCCCCGACGGCACCGACCATGAGCGTCTCCACGCCCACCGCGGCGAAGGCCTCGGCCCGCCGTACGAGGTCGTCCGGGCCGGTGTCGGGCGCCAGGGGCCCGAACAGGGCCGTCGCCTCGATCTCTGCCGGGTCTCGCCCGACGGCGTCGCAATGGCGCCGGAGCACGGCGAGCTTGTGCGCCACCACGTCGGGGGAGCCGAAGATGTTGCAGGCATCCGCGTAGGTGGCGACGAGGCGCAACGTCTTGCGTTCGCCGCTCCCCCCGATGAGGATGCGCGGCCTTGGCCGGCTGACCGGGGGCGGCATGCAGAGCGTCTCCTCGAGCGTGTAGTAGGTGCCCCGGTACGGGCCGTTGTCGTCGCTCCACATCTGCAGGCAGATCTGGAGCGCCTCCTCGAGGCGGCCGAAGCGCTCGGCGACGGGCGGGAACGGGACCCCGAGCCCGCGGTGCTCCCGCTCGTACCAGGCGGCCCCGATCCCGAGCTCCCCCCGGCCCCCGGAGAGGACGTCGAGCGTGGTGACGGTCTTCGCCAGCAGCCCGGGATGCCGGTAGGTCACCCCGGTGACGAGGAGCCGGAGCCGGAGGCGTCGGGTCGTGCCCGCCACGAAGCCGAGCGCCGTGTACCCCTCGAGCATCGGGTCCTCGGCGGGCGCCACCCGGTCCATCTGGAACCAGTGGTCCATGAACGACAGCGCCCGGACCCCCACCTCCTCGGCCGTGCCGGCCAGGCCGGCCAGCCCGGCGCCCATCACCTCGGGCGACGCAGCCCAGTCGAAGCGCGAGACGTGCAGGTCGATGTTCACCGCGCCGCCCCCGCACGCGTGGCTTCGGCCGGCCGCGGGTCGCGGGGCAGGCCGAGGATCCGTTCGCCGATGGCGTTGCGCGAGATCTCCGAGGTCCCGCCCCCGAGCGTGTAGGCGCGCGTGAAGAGGAACTGGTAGCCCCACTCGGCCACGTCGCCGTCGACGGCTGCCGCGTCGGGGCCCAGGATCCGCATGGCGACCTCGGTCAGCCGCTGGTCGAGCTCGTTGCCGATGAGCTTGGTGATGTTGCCCTCCGCCCCGGTGCCGCCGCCGGCGAGCGCGCGGATCGCGCGCCGCAGGTCGAGCATCGACAGGGCGTGGTGCTCCGCGACGATCGCGCCGACGTCCTGTCGGAGGGGATGGTGCTCGTCGAGGCGCTCGCCAGCCAGGCGCACGAGCAGGTCCGGCGCCACGTGGGTGATCGTGCTCCCGATCACCATCCGTTCGTTGCCCATGGTCAGCCGTGCGACGTCCCAGCCCTTGTCGACCTCGCCGATCACGTCGCCATCGGGCACGAACACGTCGTCGAGGAACACCTCGGCGAAGTGGGCGTCGCCGGTGATCTGGCGCAACCCGCGCCGCTCGACGCCGGGGGCGTTCATGTCGATCATCATCACGGTGATGCCGGCGTGCTTCTCGACGTCGGGGTTGGTGCGCACGAGGGCGTAGCCCCAGTCGGCCGTCATCGCCCCGCTGGTCCACACCTTCTGGCCGTTCACCACCCACCCTCCCTCGACGCGCTCGGCGCGGGTGGTGAGGGACGCCAGGTCGGAGCCGGCGTCGGGCTCGCTGAAGAGCTGGCAGATGCGCAGCGACCCGTCGAGCGCCGGCCGGACCCACCGCTCCTGCTGCTCGGGCGTGCCGACGGCGGACAGCGTCAGCGCCAGCCAGCCCCCTGCGGCCTGCCGCGGGATCCCGGCCAGCTCCTCGTCGATCGCCACCTGCTGGCGGAGGGTGGCCGAGCGGCCCCAGGGGGGAGGCCAGTGCGGCACGAGGAAGCCGGAGTCGATGAGCGCGTCGCGACGCGCCGCTTCGGGCAGCGACTCGTAGCGCTGGCGGAACGCACGCGCCTCGGCGCGGGTGTCGGGCTCGTCGACGACCAGCCCGAGCGCCGTGACCGGGCGATGGCCGGCCAGCGCCGCCCGCAGCACCTCCTCGCGGGCGTCCTCCAGAGGTCCGAAGAGGGCGAGCAGCGACATGGCGCGGCGCAGGTAGAGGTGGGCGTCGTGCTCGTAGGTGAAGCCGATGCCGCCGTGCACCTGGATGTTGAGCCGGCTGCAGAACAAGAACGCGGGCAGGGCGACCGCAGCGGCAACGGACGACGCCAGGTTGCCCTGGGCGTCGTCGAGCGGGAACCGAGCAGCGTCCCAGGCTGCAGCCACCGCCATCTCGGCCTGGGCGAACATGTTGGCGCAGTGGTGCTTGACCGCCTGGAACTGGCCGATGGGCCGGCCGAAGGCGACACGCACCTTCGCGTATGCGGTGGACTGCTCGCTGCACGCTGATGCCCCGCCGGCCGCCTCGGCCGCCGCCAGCGCCCGGCCCACCCGCAACGCGGTCGCCCGCGCGCCGGCCAGCACCTCCACGTCGCCCATCGGCACGGCGTGGAGGGCCACCCGCCCCACCCGGCGCCCGCGGTCGAGGCTCGGGGAGGGGACGACCTCGACCCCCGCGTGGCCGGCGGGCACGACGATCATGTCCTCACCGCAGGGCACCACGAGCACCTCGGCCACGTTGGCACCCAGCACCACCCCGGCATCTCCTTCGAGGACCGAGCCGCGCCGCTCGAGCGTGCCGGACAGGCCCAAGCCTGCGGGCGCTGACCCGGCGGCGAGCGCCGGCAGCAGCGACGCCTGCTGGGCCCCCGTGCCGCACGCGGCGACCGTGGCGCTGGCCACGACGGTCGGCAGGAAGGGGCCCGGGGCAGCCACCCGGCCCAGCTCCTCCACCACGACGGCCAGCTCGAGCAAGCCGTAGCCGGAGCCGCCGTGGGCTTCGGGGAGATGGAGGCCGAGCCAGCCGACCTTGGCCAGGTCCGCCCACAGCTCGGGCAGCGCCTCGTCGGCAGCGTCGAGCATCGCCCGGTGCTGGGCCAGAGCCTGCCGGTCGGCGAGCAGCTCCCTGGCCACGGCCGCCAGCTCCACATGGTGCTCTTCGATCGCGATGCCCATCGGCGTCCCTCCGTCTCGCTCGCGCTCTCGCTCCCGATCTCGTTCTCGCTCTCGCTCTCGATCTCGCTCGACCTCGCTGCCTCGCCTCGCCCCCCGCCTCACGGCCTCTTTGCCCTCGGCGGCCGTGACCAGGGGCTCAGCGTTGCCCGCCCCCTGCCGCCTGCTTCGCGCGCAGCTCCTCGGCGGCCGCCTCCGCTCGCCGGGCGGCCACCTGGCGCGGCGAGGACCCGTAGCCCCTCTCGATGTTCTCCTGGCGCCACGCGGCGACGTCGCCGGCACGGCCGACGGCTTCCATGACCTGGAGGTGCGACTGGAGGTGGACACGCATGCCCATCCCCTCCCAGGCCCGCTTCACGCCCGCCTTGATCCCCATGAGCACCGACAGGGGCGCCTGTGCGATCTGGTGGGCGATGAGCTCGACGGTGTCATCCAGCTGGTCACGGGGCACGACCCGGTTCACCATCCCGAGACGGTGGGCCTCGCGGGCGTCGACCGTCTGGGACAGGTACAGGTACTCGTAGGCCCGGTGGAAGTTCATGAGCACCCACGGCTCGATCATCGTCTCGCCGCCGGGGAAGCCGAGCCCCTGGGGCAGGGGCATCTGGAAGTACGCGTCGTCGGCGGCGACCACGATGTCGTGCAAGAGCGCGAAGTACGTTCCCCCGCCCACGCAGTAGCCGTGCACCGCGGCCACCGTCGGCTTCTGGAGCTCCCAGAGGTGCAGCACGGGCCAGAGGAACAGCGTGGCGGGGCCGCCCCACGGGTGCCCGGCCTCCATCGCCTCCACGAACTCGGGGAACGCGGGCCCCCCGCCGCCTCCCACGTCGTGGCCGGCGCAGAAGCCCTTGCCGTTGGCCTTCATGACGACGACCTTGATGGCGTAGTCGCCCTCGGCGTCGCGGAGGCTGTTCTCGACGTCCCACACCATCTGGGAGCTCTGGGCGTTGGCCTTCTCCGGCCGGTTCAAGATGATCCGTGCGATCGGACCGTCCTTTTCGTAGATGACCGTCTCGAGCTCGTGGCGTTCCACAGCCCCTCCTCGTGCACCAGGCCCCCGCACAGCGAGCCCTGGTGCCCACCGCGCCGGCGGCGCTCCCGTGGCAAAGGGTAGGCGATGGGACGAGGGCCGCAGGCAGGTGGGCCGGCGCCGGCTCCCTGCCGGGTGCCGCGCCGGCCGGGAAGGGCGCTCTTGCGCGCCGAGAGCAGCTCCTGGCTCGGCGGATCGAGGAACTCCGTCCGCCGCGCCGGCCGGGAAGGGCGCTCGCGCGCCCCCCTCGGTACACTTGCCGCCGGCAGCCGACGGCGTACTCTTGCGGCCGCCGAACGCGGCAGGCCGCTCGGGCAAACGGGGCAGGCCGCTCGAGCAGCGAGAGGAGGAGGGACCATGGACGGGGGGGATCTCGTGGGCCGGCGTGTGCTCGTGGTGGGGTCGTCGGCGGGCATCGGCCGGGTCGTCGGGCTGCGGCTCTGCGAGGCGGGCGCCCACGTCGCCTTCGCCGCCCGCCGCAAGGACGCGTGCGAGGCGGCAGCCAAGGAGGCCAAGGGGACCGCCATCGGCGTGCGGTGCGACGTCACCGACGAGAGCGAGTGCGTGCAGGCGATCGCCGACACCGTCGACGGGCTCGGGGGGCTCGACGACCTGGTCTACTCCACGGGCGCCATCTCCCTCGTCGCCCTGGCGGCCGCCGACGCGCAGTGGTGGCGCCGGACGTTCGAGACCAACGTGATGGGCGCGGCGCTGGTGACGAGGGCCGCCCTTCCCCACCTCCAGGCTTCGCGGGGCTCGGCCGTGTACTTCTCGTCGATCTCGAGCACCGGTCCGGCGTGGCCGGGCATCGGCGTCTACACCGCGACGAAGGCGGCGCTGAACCGCATGATCGACACCTGGCGGGCCGAGCACCCCGAGATCGGTTTCACCAAGATCCTGGTGGGCCCGACCGCCGGGGGTTCGACCCAGGGCCAGATGGACCCGAGCGCCATGGAGCACATGGCGCGCTGGGCCGACATGGGGATCTGCTCGGGGGTGCAGTCGACGCCCGATTGCATCGCCGACGCGGTCAAGCTCGTGCTCACGAGCGCCTCGCGCATCTGGGACGTGGCGGTCGAGCCCAGGGACCCCCCACGCCCCTGGTCGGCCATGTCGCGGGCTGACCTCGCCATCTGACCGCCCGCCACGTCTCACTCGACAGGCACCCCGGAGCAAGGGCCGCCGGGTGCCGGCCGACGTTGCTCACCGAGGGCTGGCTGGCCGGGACGGCCGCCGTTGCGAACCGATCGAGTCCCAGCGAGCCCTGCGGCCTTCTCGGCGACGGGGATACCGTGTGCTTGGCGGCCGTGCGCCTCGCACCGCCTGCTAGCGCGTCCGGGCGATCTCGGGTTCGCGCGCCGGCGGGAGAGGTGCAGGCGCCTCGTCGGCGCGACGGCGGGCCATCCTCCCCGGCCACCAGTTCCAGCGGCCGAGCAGGGCCACCGTCGAGGGGACGAGCAGGGTCCGGACCAAGAACGCGTCCATGAGGATGCCGACGGCGAGCCCGAACCCGATGGCGCGGATCTCGCTGCCACCCGGGCCGCTTCCGCCGGCGATGCCGATGACCGCGAAGCTTCCGGCCAGGATGATCCCTGCAGAGGTGACCGTCGGGCCGGTCCGCCCCACGGCCTCCACGACGGCCTGGCGAAGGGAACGGTGGTGCGCTTCCTCGCGGATGCGGGTCATGACCAAGATGTTGTAGTCCTCTCCCAGCGCGAGCAGGAAGATGAACATCAGGAACGGCAGGATGAACGTGAGGCCGCTCTCGCCGCCGAGGTCGATGAAGAGCAACGTGGAGAGCCCGAGCGCAGCAAAGTAGGACAGCGCGACGCTCACGATCAGGTACAGCGGGGCCACGGCGCTTCGCAGCACCAGTGCGAGGAGGATCCCGATCGCCACGATGGCGAGGGGGATGACGTGCACCAGGTCGGCGTTCGAGGCGCTGCTCACGTCGTAGAGGGCGGCGGCCTCGCCCGCCACCCCGTCTGCCCGGGCGCCCGACTTCGCTCCTGCCTCGGCCACGACGCGGCGGATCTCGGGCGTGGCGTTCATGGCGGCGGTGGACTGCTGGCCACCAGCTGCCAGGGACGCTTCGAACTGCACCGTGCGCCCGTCGGTGCTCACGAACAGCGCGGTCGCCCGGTATGCGTTGTACAGCGGGAGCGAAATGCCCGACCCTGCGGGCTCGAGCGCCGGCAGCGCGCCGGGGGGGCCCAGCTGGGCGTGCAGCGCGGCCAGCTCCGCCGCGCTGATGGTGGTGCCGTTCGGGTCGAGCGGGCCAGAGATGGCACGGAATTGCTTGGAGCCGGTGAGCACGTCCTGGGCGATCGCGAGCCGTGACGGATCGCTCCACACCGACACCGGGTACGTGAAGACGATGTTGGCGGGATTGGCGGTGCTGTGCGGGAACTCGGCCGCCAAAAGGGCGTTGCCCTTCGCCGCGTCGGAGCCTGCAGGTGCGGCCGTGGCGCCCCCGAAGCCCGCCGAGTGGTAGCCGAGCGCCGCTGCAGCCAGACCGAGGAACGCCATGACCCCGATGCCCAGGGTGAGCGCCGGACGCACGACCAACCGCCCGGCGACGCGTCCCCACAGGCCGTGGCGCCCATCCCCCGGCACCACGCGGGTAGGCCAGAACGCAGCCGTGCCGAAGACGGCCAGCAGCGCTGGCAGCAGGGTCAGCCCGGCCAGCAACATCACGGCCATCCCGAGCGCCAGCGGCACGCCGAGGTCGTGGTAGATGCCAAAGGTGGCGAGGAGGAGGGTGAGGACCGCCAGGATGACGGTTCCGGCCGATGCGCTGATCGACTCGCCCACCCGGACCAGCGCGTGGCGCACCGCCGCCTTCGGGTCCAGGCCCGCACGAAGGGCCTCACGCACCCGGAACACGAGGAACAGGCCGTAGTCGGTCCCGGCACCGAGCATCAGCACGATCAACAGGATGTCGGTGATCTCGGAGATCTGCAGCCCGTGCGCGCCGAGCGCCCCGATGAAGCGGAAGGAGATGAGCAGCGCGAAGCCCGGCGGCACGAGCGTGACGAGCGCAGCCAGCGGCGCCCGGAAGATGAGGAGCAGGAGCACGATGATGAGGAGGAACGAGAGGCCCTGGATCCGGCCGCCGGTCTCGTCGGAGCTCTTCTGGTTCGCGACGTTGGTCGCCACGGGACCCGCCAGGTGCACCCGCAGCCCCGGCGGCGCGCCACCTCGGGCCAAGGCGGCGCTCACGTCGTCGACGAGGGTCTTCTGGGCTCGGATGTCCGACGCGCTCACCGAGGCCGTGACCGCCACCTCGGCAGCGGCGTCGCTCGGCGAGACCGCCGCCTCCACCACCCGCACCACTCGCGGTACGCGGCGCAGGACGGCCACCTGGTGGGCGATCGCCGCCTGGTCGGCGGCGGTCAGGGTGCCGTGGGCCGCCGAGCTGACGACCAGGATCTGGCTGTCGCCGGTCACGTCGCCGAGCAGGGGCTTGGCGAGGGAAGCCGCCTGCCCGCTCGGCGCGGAGGCAGGCAGGAACTGGCTGTTGTTGTTGTTCACCTCGCTCGTCATCGACGGCAACGCCTTGGTCGCGACGACGGCCACGACGATCCACGCCGCCACGACGAGGAACCGGTAGCGCACGACGAAGCGGGCCAAGCCCCCGAAGATCCTGTCCATGGCGCAGCTCCTCGAGCCGTCAGCGACGATGGGACGGGGTCGTGCGGCCGGACGCCACGCGTCGCCCAGCTCTCGGAGGCGAAAAGCTCGGCGGCGGGACCAGCCCGTGGCCGACGATGTCGAGGGCCCGCTCGAGCAGGTCGACGAGGCGCGCGGTGGTGTCACCCCTGCACCACTGGGTGAAGGCGACCCGGATCGCCGCCACGGCGACCGCGCCCACGAGCGCCGCGACGAGGTCGGCGTCGGGGTCGTGCCCGCCTCGCTGCCCGATGCCGGTGGCGACCGCCTGCTCGAGGTCGGCGAACACGGCCAGCTGCTCCGGGAGCAGCTCCGCGGGGAAGGCCTGGACCAGCTGTATCCGTGCAGCCCAGTCCGCGCGTTGCTCGGGAGAGTCCTCCACCTCCGCCAGGAGCTGCGTCAGCACGGCGCGCAGCGCGTCGAGCGGGGCCTCGCCGGGCGGCCGGGCGCCGAGCTCCTCCGCGATGCGCCCCACGAGCTCGCGGCCCGGCCCGATGAGCGCATCCTCCTTGCAGGAGAAATAGTTGAAGAACGTCCGCTTCGAGACGTCAGCTGCCTCGGTGATGGCCTCGACGGTCACGGCGTGCAGCCCGCGCTCGCTCGCCAGCCGGAGGGCTGCGCTGCGCAGGGCATGGCGCACGGCGTCCTTCTTGCGCTCGCGGCGCCCGAGGCTCCCGGACTGGCTACCCGATGCTCCTGCACGCCCTGGCGCCGGCCCCATGCCGCCGCGCCCATGCGCCCCCGCTGGCGTCGCCACGTCCACGACGGGAGCAACTTGCATGACCCGCAACCTTACGTAGTATGCATGATTGCGTCAAGTGCACGATACCCGCGCTGACGAGGCTGACGGCCCGCAGCCTGCTCACCGGCTGCGCCTGTGCCTGGTGCCGTGGCGTGCCGCGGGCGCACCATGCGCTTCGTCCTGAGCATGCTCTGACACCGTCCGGCGCTCCTGCGCCGCAGTGAGCTGCGATCGTCCTCCCTCGGGCTGCACATCCTCCGTTGAGCCTGACGTCAACCCGTGGAAGAGTCACGCACCCAGCGGGGCCCGCACCGTATGGGTGAGCACCAGTCGGGGTCGTGAATGGCCTGCAATCCCTGGGCAGGTTCTTGGCGTATGTCTGTCCAGATGCAGGCTCTCGAGAAGGTCCCCGAACCCAACCAGCAGCTCGCCCCCATACCATTTCGGCGGCGGGCGTTTCTGCTCAGCCTCATTGTCGGGGCGGGCCTCGTGGCCGCAACTGCCGGCATCCACCGCCACCTGTGGGCGGCCGGATACCGGAATATCCCGACGATAGGCACGCTGTTCCTGCTTCAAGCCATCAGCGGCGCGGTCTTGGCCGTCACCCTGCTCGTGCTACGCAGGTTCCTGGTTGTCCTGGCCGGCGCCGGGTTCATGGCCTCGACCATCGGCGGATTCTTGATCAGTTGGCAGGTGGGCCTCTTCGGCTTCAAGGACACCTTCGCCGCCCCGCTGGCAAAAGCGTCGCTGGTGGTCGAGGCCGTCGGCCTGCTCGCCCTGCTCGCCTGCGCCGTGTTGGCGCCCGACCGGCCCCGCCGGCGCACCCGATCCGCCAGGTGAACCATCCTCTCAAACAAGGGAAGAACACCGTGCACAAGCTCCTGTTCGGCGGCGTCGCCGCGGCCGCCATCGGCCTTTCGGCCTGCGGCGGGACCACCCACTCACCGGCCGCCGCGCCCCCCGACCATGCTGCAGCCCCAGCCCAAACCCCCTACGCTGCTCCGACGACCGCGCCCGCAACCCCCAGCGTGCTCGTCGAGTCCAGCTCCAAAGGCATGTACCTCACCGACGCCTCCGGTCGGGCCCTGTATGTCTTCACCGCCGACCATGGCTCTCTGTCCGCATGCACCGGTTCGTGCGCCATTCATTGGCCGGCCTTCGCGTCGCGCTCCCCCGTCGGTGGCCCCGGCGTGCAAGCGGGTGCTCTCGGCACCGCCAATGGCCAGGTGCCCAACCAGGTGACCTACGACGGGCGGCTGCTCTACTACTACGCCGGCGACCGCAGCGCCGGCACCACCAACGGCCTGTCCATCCCCGGCTGGCTCCTCATCGCCCCCGACGGCACACCGTTCGGAGCTCCTGCCCCCACAGCTCCCGCCGCGGCTCCGGTGACGCAACCCGCCAGGGTCCCGGCCACCCACCCGGCCCCACCGGCCACGACCCCCGTCATGCCCAACCCCATCCCCCAGGGCGGCGGCGGAGATGGTGACGGCGACAACAGCGGCGGCTCCAGCGACGGTGACGGCAACGTCTGATCCGATCTCGGCTCGTCTGCCTCTCACGACGCCCGGGGCTTCCACACACCTCCCGGCTCGGCACTCCACGTTCGATCGACGAGGCAAGTCTCCCCAGAGCTGTTCCACCGCATCCCAACAGCCGCGGGGATCCTGCCCCCTTTCCTGGCGTCGACGGCCTCGAAGCCCTTCGCCACCCCGTGCGTCACGGCGCGCGGCCTACCGCTCCGCCTGGCGAACGGGCCGCTCCTGGTGGCAGGGATGGCGATCCCTGACGGCTCGACATCTTCTTGGAGCGCGTTGCGCCAGAAGTTGTTGGCGAGGAGCGCCGCCCCATCGTGTGGCTCGGCCAGCTCGGATGCGGCAAGACCCATCTGGCCGTCGCACTGGCCACCTTGGCCGTCGAGGCCGGCTATCGCGGCTCCTTCACGAGGGGTCCCACCTCTCGCGG
>Ga0209062_1003068_pt1 | contig 20234 bp, 14 predicted proteins | sample Coa_R2_2_FD_187158 | JGI IMG/M metagenome (GOLD analysis project Ga0209062, IMG submission 187158) | Surface soil microbial communities from Centralia Pennsylvania, which are recovering from an underground coalmine fire - Coalmine... | ecosystem: Environmental > Terrestrial > Soil > Unclassified...
AGCCGCGTGACACGCCTCCACGCCGGCAATTCTTTCTCCGGGGGGCATGCCCCCCGGAGAAAGAAGCAAAAACGAAGCGGACAGATCATGAGCTACAAAAACCGGACATCTTTACAAGCTAGCGACAGGGCCGAAGCGCACCTAGCGGCGTCTTATAACCGGCCCGGCGCCGAGATCGTCAATCATTTCACCTATGGGATCGTCAGCGATGGCGATCTGATGGAGGGCGTGTCCTCGGAGGCCGCGTCCCTTGCCGGCCACCTGAAGCTCGGTAAGCTGATCTACCTCTATGACGATAACCGTGTGACGCTATCGGCTGGGACCGACATCACATTCACCGAGGATCGCGCGCGCCGCTTTGAGGCTTATGGCTGGCACGTCCAGTCGGTCGCGGACGGCAACGATCTCGCGGCGATCGATGGAGCGCTGCGCACGGCTCGCTCGGAGACGCAGCGTCCATCCCTCATTCTGGCACGAACCCATATAGGGTATGGCGCGCCCGACAAGCAGGACAGCTTTGAATCGCATGGATCGCCCTTGGGCGTCGACGAAGTGCGGCTGGCGAAGCAGAATCTGGGCTGGCCGACCGCCCCCCTATTTTACACCCCTGAAAAGGTGGTCGAACACTTTCGCAAGGCTATCCAGCATGGCAAGGCGGCCGAGATGGAGTGGAACGATCGGTTTACTGCGTACGGTCGCGCGTTTCCCGATCTGGCGAAAGCGTTTCTGCAGGCCATGCATGGCGAATTGCCGGATGGATGGGATAGGGATATTCCGGCCTTTCCCGCGGATGAAAAGGGCATGGCCACTCGCGTTGCCGCGGGGAAGGTCATGAATGCCGTTGCGCCTCGAGTGCCGGCACTCATCGGCGGTTCGGCGGATTTGAATCCGTCGACCTTTACCGCACTTTCGGGACTCGGAGACTTTGAGCCCGCCGACGTGACCGTACCCGACAAGCAAGGCGCGGTAGACGGCGTGTGGAGCTACGCGGGCCGGAATGTCTATTTCGGGGTACGCGAACACGGCATGGGGGCTATCCTGAATGGCTTGGCGGTGCACGGTGGCGCCGTGCCTTTTGGCGCAACATTCCTGATTTTCTCCGACTACATGCGGCCGCCGATCCGCCTCGCGGCAATGATGAAGCTCCAGGTGATCTATGTTTTTACCCACGACAGCATCGCCTTGGGGCAGGACGGATCCACCCATCAGCCTGTGGAGCAGCTCGCCGGCCTGCGCGCGGTTCCAGGCCTTACGGTCATCCGTCCCGGCGATGCCAATGAGACGGCCGTCGCCTGGCGCGTCGCCTTGGAAGCGAGCGATCACCCTGTTGCACTGGTTCTCACGCGCCAGAATGTGCCGACGCTTGATCGGACCCAATGCGCCGCGGCAGACGGCTTGCGCCAAGGTGCATACGTTCTGGCCGATGCCCCGAACGGCAAGCCGGACATTATTCTGATTGCAAGCGGTTCGGAAGTTGAGCTGGTCATGGAGGCTCGGCAAATTCTACAAGAGCGAAACATCGGCGCGCGCGTTGTCTCCATGCCGAGTTGGGACCTGTTCGATGCGCAGCCGCGGAGTTATCGCGACCAGGTAATATTGCCTTCAATCCGCGCGCGGCTTGCGGTCGAGGCGGGTGCATCTCAAGGCTGGCATCGCTACGTCGGCGATGGCGGTGACGTGTTGGGTGTAGACCGGTTCGGCGCGTCGGCTCCTGGCGATGTCGTGATGCGTGAATACGGTTTTACTGCAGAGAGTGTATGTAAAAGGGCGCTGGCGGTGTTGGGGTGAGAACATATCTGGATGTGCACATATCGGATCGTCGTCCGCCCGGCGCACTCTCGGTCGCAGAGTCCGTCCCGTCAAAGAGCAAAGCGAAGTCCGCAGGCTCGACGACACACTTCGGAAAGCTCAAGGATTTGCGGCTAAGTAAAGTTAGCTATGAGAGTGCGACGACTGGATATCGGACATCAGTAGTTTCCGAGTCTACCGACGCAAAGCCGCAGCGGCCTATTGTGAGGGCATAACTCGCGGCGGTCGTGGCAGTTGCCGGGCGTTCGCTCGATGGCGCTTCGATCTGTCCCCGTAAACGAGGAACGCTCCTAACGCGACGAATCAGCCCGGGTCAAGGAGAATGCGCTGTGAACAAGCTGAACCAGCTGGAAGCGTGCGGCCAGTCGCCTTGGCTCGACTATCTGAAGCGCAGCCTCATCGAAAAGGGTGAGTTGCGCACGCTCATCACTCGGGACGGACTGAAAGGCGTCACTTCGAACCCTTCGATCTTCGAGAAGGCGATCGGCGAGACCGACGAATATGCAGATGCCCTGAAACAGTTCCAGGCGCAGGCGGATCACAGCATCTCGGCAATCTACGAGCATCTGGCGATCGCCGACGTCCGCGCTGCGGCCGATGTGCTGCGTCCGGTCTACGAGCAGACTCACGGCCGGGACGGTTATATCAGCCTGGAATGCTCGCCTTATTTGGCCAACGACATTGAAGCAACGGTGAGCGAAGCGCTGCGGCTGTGGGCGGCCGTGGACCGGCCCAATCTGATGGTGAAGGTGCCGGCCACTCCGGCCGGCATCCCTGCGATCCGTCAACTGATCGGTCGCGGACTGAACATCAACATCACTTTGCTCTTTGCCGTTAGCGTCTACGAGCAAGTGGTCGAAGCATATCTTGCGGGGCTCGAAGATCTGAAACGGTCCGGGGGCGATCTGTCGAAGATCGGCAGCGTCGCGAGCATCTTTGTCAGCCGCATCGATGTTGCGACCGACAAACGGCTGGACAGGCTCGGAGACAAAAGACTGGCGGATCGGTTGCGCGGGAAGGCGGGCATCGCCAACGCGAAGATCGCATACACTCGCTACAAGGCGTTGTTTTCCGGCCCGCGCTGGGAGCGCCTGGCCGAAGCCGGCGCGAAGACGCAGCGTTTGCTCTGGGCGTCCACCAGCACCAAAAATCCGGCCTACAAGGACACGATGTATGTCGAAGCGCTGATCGGTCGTGACACGGTCGACACCATCCCGCCCGCAACCATGGACGCTTTCCGCGACCATGGAGCGGTGATTCCCGACGCCATTGAACAGGATGTCTCCGGCGCACACGCTCTGCTCGCCGAGTTGGAGAAGAATGGCATCTCGCTAAAGGACATTACCGATGAGCTAGTCGACGATGGTGTCCAGCAGTTCGCGGACGCGTTCGACAAGCTGTTCGGCACCATCGCGAAACGCCGCCGCACGCTGCGCGAGGGTGAGCGCGCCTGCTTGGAGTTCGCGCCGGGCTCACCGGAGATGACGACCGCCATCGACGCGGAAATGGAAGTCTGGCGCAAGGGGGGGCGCATTCGGCGGCTTTGGGCCGGCGACAAGTCGCTATGGACCGGGACTGACGAGGCCAAGTGGGTCGGTTGGCTGCACGTTGTCGAGCAGGAATTGGCCGATTTGGATCGTCTGCGCAGCTTCACCGAGCAGGTGAAGGAGGCCGGGTTCACCGACGTGGTTCTCCTGGGAATGGGCGGTTCGAGCCTGGGGCCGGAGGTGCTGGGCGAAACCTTCGGGCGGCAAGCCGGCTGGCCGCGCTTTCACATGCTCGACAGTACCGACCCAGCCCAGATCGAGGCGATCGAGCGGTCGATCGATCTCGGCAAGACACTGTTCATTGTGTCCTCCAAATCGGGAAGCACGCTGGAGCCCAACATCTTCCTAGATTATTTCGTCGACCGCGTCGGCGGCGCGAGGGGCAAGGACAAGGCCGGCGAACACTTCATCGCGGTGACCGATCCGGGCTCTCCGCTCGAACGACGAGCAACCGAGCTCCGCTTTAGTTGCGTGTTTCATGGCGCGCCTTCGATCGGTGGACGCTACTCCGTGCTGTCGAAGTTCGGCCTGGCGCCGGCCGCGGCCATGGGGCTTGACGTCAGACGTCTGCTTGAGACGACGCGGACGATGCAGCGATCTTGCGGCGCCGATGTCCCACCCTCGGAAAACCCCGGTGTGCAACTCGGCGTCGCCATGGGTGTTGCGGCAACCCGCTTCGGACGCGACAAGGTGACGATCATCGCGTCGCCAGGAATCGCCGATTTCGGGGCGTGGCTGGAGCAGCTTCTGGCGGAAAGTACTGGCAAGCAGGGGCGCGGGCTTATCCCGCTCGCCGGCGAGCCGCTCGCCATGCCCGAACGCTACGGCAGCGACCGGTTCTTCGCCTATCTGGAGCTGGAGGGGCAGGTCGATCCGTCGCAGCGCCAGGCCGTGGAGGCTCTGGAGCGGGCCGGTCACCCGGTCGCGAAAATCCGTGTGAAGGATGTCTGGCACATCGGCCAGGAATTCTTCCGCTGGGAGATCGCCACCGCCGTCGCAGGGTCTATCATCGGTATCGACCCGTTCAATCAGCCGGATGTCGAGGCAAGCAAGGACAAGACGCGCGCGCTGACCGATGCCTATGAGAAATCGCATCATTTGCCCGAAGACGCGCCGATGTTTCGCGAGAATGGCGTGGCTCTGTATGCCGATCCGCGCAATGCGGCCGAGATCGGCCGGCACAACACGCTCGCCGGTTATCTGAAAAGCCATTTCGGCCGCGTGAAGGCCGGCGCGAAAGCCGGCGATTACGTGGCATTGCTCGCCTATATCGAACGCAATGCGGCGCACAGACGAGCGCTGACCGAGATGCGGACGCGCATCCGCGACAAAACGCGGGCCGCGACCTGCCTCGGCTTCGGACCGCGCTTCCAGCATTCGACCGGTCAAGCCTACAAAGGGGGCCCGAATTCCGGCGTGTTCCTGCAGATCACCTGCGACGATCCGGCCGATATCGACGTACCCGGCCATTCCTACAGCTTTGGGATCGTCAAGGCCGCACAGGCCAGCGGTGACCTCGCGGTGCTCGTGGAACGCGACCGTCGTGCATTGCGCGTTCATCTCAAGCATGTCGATGCAGGCCTTGAGGAGCTGTCGCACGCAATCGCCGCGGCGCTTGAATAGCGTCTTGTCAGAAGGAGTAACGCAAAATGCAGATCGGCATCATTGGATTGGGCCGTATGGGCGGCAACATCTCTCGCCGCCTGATGAAGGCGGGGCACCATTGCGTGGTGTTCGACACCAACGCCAAGCCGCGCGAAGCGCTGGCCAAGGAGGGTGCCACGGCCGTCGGCTCGCTGGAGGCCCTGGTGAAGGCGCTCGGGGAAAAGCCGCGTGCGGTTTGGGTGATGCTGCCTGCTGGCGAGATCACCGAAAAAGCGGTCGAAAATCTGGGCGGCCTGCTAGAGCAGGGCGACATCGTCATCGATGGCGGCAATTCCTTCTATAAAGACGACATCCGTCGCGCCAAGAAACTGGCCGAGAAGCACATTCGCTACATCGACTGCGGCACGTCCGGCGGCGTCTGGGGCATCGAGCGCGGCTACTGCCTCATGATTGGCGGTCCGAAGGAGGCCGTCGATCATCTCGACCCGATTTTCGCCGCGCTCGCCCCCGGCCTGGGCGATATTCCGCGCACGCCCGGCCGCGAGAAGGCCGCCTCCCGCGCCGAGCGCGGCTACATTCATGCTGGGCCGTCCGGCGCCGGGCATTTCGTCAAGATGGTGCATAACGGCATCGAATACGGATTGATGCAGGCCTACGCGGAAGGCTTCGACATTCTGCGCAACAAGGACTCGAAGGATCTGCCGGAGGACGCGCGCTTCGTTCTGAACATGGCGGATATCGCCGAGGTCTGGCGGCGCGGCAGCGTCATCTCGTCCTGGCTGCTCGATCTCGGCGCCGCCGCTTTGGTGAAGGATCCGCAGTTGAATAAGTTCTCCGGCTACGTCCAGGATTCCGGCGAGGGTCGCTGGACCGTCGAGGCCGCGATCGAGGAGGCGGTCCCGGCAGATGTGCTGTCCACCGCGCTTTACGCCCGCTTCCGTTCGCGCCAGGAGCACAACTTCGGAGAAAAGATGCTTTCGGCCATGCGGTTCGGCTTTGGCGGCCACGTCGAGGGTAGCGAGTCACTTGACCCCGAACTGAAGCGGGAAAAGTCGCAGGGGCATACGGCGATACGGAACGCGGCGGAGTAACGCCATGCCGGACAATCAGACCATCGGGACACCCCCGAGCCCGCGGGCAGTGGAGCCGCGGCAGGTTCCTCCGGCCGATCCCTGCGCCATGGTAGTCTTTGGTGCCGGTGGCGACATGGCCAAGCGCCTGCTGATCCCGGCTCTCTACAACCTCTCGCGTACCAAGGTTCTGCCGGAGAAATTTGCGCTGATCGGTGTGGATTTGGCCGAAGGGACCGCGGAAAGCTGGCGCGATCATCTCTACGACATGCTGAAAACCTTCGTCGGGAATGCAGGGGCGGAGTTCGACATCGACCGAATCGACGAGGCGGCTTGGAAACGGCTCACGGAGAAAATGTCCTACATTCAGGGCGATCTGACCAAGTCCGAGCTCTACGAGAAGATCCGGGACGCCTTGGGTGATGCGGAAAAGGCCCATGGAACACAGGGCAACGCCATCTTCTACCTCGCGGTCGCCGATCGGTTCTTCGGCGCCGCGGTCGAACAGCTCGGCAAAGCGAAGCTCACCGATCAGGGCGAGGAGAAGAACGGGAAATCCCGGTTCTGGCGCCGCGTGGTGATCGAAAAGCCGTTCGGCCACGATCTCGACTCTGCGCGCGAACTGAACGCCCGCATCCTGCGCACGCTGCACGAGGACCAGATCTTTCGGATCGATCATTTTCTGGGAAAGGACACGGTCCAGAGCATCATGGCGTTCCGGTTCGCCAACGGTCTGTTCGAGCCGATCTGGAATCGCGATCGGATCGATCACGTGCAGATCACCGTGGCGGAGACGGTCGGTGTGGAGGAGCGCGGCAAGTTCTATGAGCAAACCGGTGCGCTCCGCGACATGGTGCCTAACCACGTGTTCACGCTCCTCTCGATGGTGGCCATGGAGCCGCCGACGGGCTTCGACGCCGCTTCGATCCGCAACAGGAAGGCTGAACTGTTCGCGGCGATGCCGGCGGTCAAGCCGGCACAAGCGGTGCGAGGCCAATATGGCGCCGGCACTGTCCTGGGCAAGAAGGTGAACGCTTACCGGAACGAGCCGGACGTGGCCGCGGATTCGAACATCGAGACCTATGTCGCTATGCAGCTCGAGATCGACAACTGGCGCTGGGCCGGCGTGCCATTTTACTTCCGTACCGGCAAGCACATGTCGCAGCGTCTGACGGAGATCGCGATCCGCTTCAAGCAGGCGCCCTACACGGCGTTCCAGGACACCGCCGTCGATGCCCTGCGGCCCAACTGGCTGGTCCTAAGCATCGCCCCGGACGAGGGCATTTCCCTGCAGTTCGAGGTCAAGCGGCGTGGCCCGGTCGTGGATCTCGCCGCCGTGAAGATGGACTTCCACTACGATGACTGGTTCCCGAAGGAGCCGAATGTCGGATACGAGACGCTGATCTACGATGTCATGATCGGCGACCAGACCCTGTTCATGCGTGCCGACATGGTGGAGCAGTCCTGGCGCATCGTGCAGCCGGTGCTCGACGCCTGGGCTGCGGAGAAGCCTGCTTTTCCTGACTACGATTCCGGCAGCGACGGCCCGAAGGCGGCCGATGAATTGTTGGCGCGCGACGGAAAGCGGGCCTGGCGGCCGGTGATCCCTGCCACGGAGCGAAAGCAATGACGGCTCGGCATGACATTCGACTGTTCCTGGCCGACGTCGATGGTGCGCTGGTCACCAAGGACAAGGTGCTGACCGAGGCGGCGAAAGCGGCGGTGCGGGAGCTGGATCAGGCCGGCATCGCCTTCGCCATCACCAGCGGGCGGCCGCCCCGGGGCATGAGCATGCTGATCGAGCCGCTCGCGCTACGGACCGCCATAGCGGGCTTCAACGGCGGCGTGTTGGTCAATCCCGATCTCTCCGTCATCGAAAGCCACACGCTCGATCCGGCTACGGCCAAGCAGGCGGTGAAGCTGATTCTCGATAAAGGGCTGGATGCCTGGGTTTACACGGAGACGGAGTGGCTGATCCGCGACAAGGATGCGCCGCATGTGGCGCGGGAGACCTGGACGGTGAAATTCGACGCTAAGGTCGTGCCATCCTTCACAGATGCCCACTTGGCGCACACGGTGAAGATCGTCGGCATCTCGGACGATCTCGACCTGGTCGCCGCATGCGAAAAAGCGGCGCAGAAGACGCTGGGTGAGAAGGCGAGCGCGGCACGGTCGCAGCCTTACTATCTCGATGTGACGCACCCCCAAGCCAACAAGGGAACGGTCGTCGAAACGTTGTCGAGGCTAATGAACATTCCGCCGGCGCAAATCGCCACCATGGGGGACATGCCGAATGACGTGCTCATGTTCCGCAAGAGCGGCTTTTCAATCGCAATGGGCAACGCCAGCGACGAGGTGAAGGCGCAAGCGAGCGCGGTGACCGACAGCAACGAGAACGAAGGCTTCGCCAACGCGGTGCGGAAGTTCGTTCTGCGGTCGGCCTCTGCATGATTGGCATGACGTGCGCCTCTGACAATGAAACTGCAGCAGAGGAGACCCCCGGACGTCCGGGCAGCTTGACAGGAGAGCGACGATGACACCGCAGGTAAGGGAAATCTTGAGCTGGTATGGCGGTGACAATGTCGGAACCTTGACAAATTTGGCGCGGCTATTGAACCACGGCCGATTGGCTGGCACCGGAAAGCTGGTCATTTTGCCAGTGGATCAGGGCTTTGAGCATGGGCCGGCGCGCTCCTTCGCCCCTAATCCCCCAGCGTACAATCCCCATTATCATTTTGAGCTCGCGATCGAAGCGGGCTGCAATGCCTATGCTGCTCCACTGGGCTTCCTGGAAGCCGGCGTTCGCGATTTTGCGGGGGAAATTCCGCTCATCCTCAAAACCAACGACAATGACGTGCTGCGGGAGGAGAAGGATCCGAACCAGGCATTAACCGCCAGCGTGCAGGACGCGCTTCGCTTAGGTTGCTCCGCGGTTGGCTTCACGATCTACCCGGGATCGGCGCATCAGCTCGAAATGTACGGACAGCTCCGCGCCTACGCCGAGGAGGCAAAGCGCAACGGGCTCGCGGTCGTCATTTGGTCCTATCCGCGCGGATCAGGTCTGAGCAAGGAGGGCGAATCGGCGATCGACGTTGTCGGTTACGCCGTCCAGATCGCGGCCCAGCTCGGCGCGCACATCATCAAGGTGAAGCTGCCGACGGCGCATATCGAGCAGGACGCGGCCCGCAAGGTGTTCGAGGAGCGGCACATTCCGATTGCGACCGCGGCGGAGCGCGTTCGTCATATCGTTGATTGCGCGTTCGCCGGCCGCCGCATCGTCATCTTCTCTGGCGGCGCCGCTGTCTTCGACGACGACAAGCTGCTGGACGAGATCCGTTCGATCCATGCTGGCGGCGGGTTTGGCTCGATCATCGGCCGCAACTCATTTCAGCGTCCGAAGGATGAGGCGCTCCGGATGCTCGGCGCTGTCATGGACATTTATGCGGCGGCGCCAGACCGGACTCGAACGCATTGAGCGCCAGGGCCGCCATGCTGGATACGCCGCGGAGACCAATCATTGTCGCACCGTCGGTCTTGTCGGCGGATTTCGGACGACTTGTCGAGGAGATCCGCGCGGTCGATGCGGCGGGAGCCGACTGGATCCATGTCGACGGGATGGACGGCCGCCTCGTGCCGAACATCACGGTCGGACCGGTGGTTGTCGAGGCGACGGACAGCTGCAATTACATCATCGATTGCGCCATCGCCCAGATACCGGACCCAGCGGCGATGGAAGCCCGTCTTTCTGCCATGGTCGGCGTTGTCGAGAGCGGTCTCTTTATCGGCTTGGCATCCGGGATCGTCGTCGGTCGGCCGACTGGCGTCGAGGTCATCGAAAGATGAAGCGCGCTAACGCCGATCGCGCGCTGGCGCACCGAAACGGGCCACGGACCTTGGCGATCGATGTCGGTGGCACGGGACTTAAGGCATCGGTTCTCGATCAAACGGGTAAAATGTTGGTGGATCGGATTCGTGTTGCGACGCCTTACCCGTGCCCGCCGAAAATCCTGATACGTACGCTCGCGGCCCTGGTCGCGCCCCTCCCCGCTTTCGATCGAATTTCCCTGGGATTTCCTGGTGTAGTCCGTGAGGGCAGAACCCTAACGGCGCCGCATTTTGGCGACCGCTTGTGGCGGGATTTTCCACTGGCCGCCGCCCTATCCAAGTGTCTCGACAAGCCCGTCCGGTTGCTAAACGATGCCGAGATTCAGGGCTTCGGAATCGTTAAGGGACGGGGATTGGAGGTCGTGCTGACGCTCGGTACTGGGGCCGGCACGGCGGTATTTCGAGATGGCGTGCTGATGCCGCATCTCGAATTGGCGCAGCACCCGATCCACGATAACCAGACCTATAACGATTATGTCGGCAGCAAGGCATTGCGGCGCGACGGCGCAAAAAGATGGAGCCACCGCGTCCGCAAGACGATCAAGATTCTCAATTCTCTCCTGCACTACGATGTACTTTATCTCGGCGGCGGCAACGGAGATAAGGTCATCGATCCGCCCGCCGATGTCAGGATTGAATCAAATCACGCTGGAATCACCGGCGGGATCCGACTGTGGGATGCTGATGTCGAGCAGCTTCTATTTGGTGGCGGCGTCACATCGGTGCTGTCCTCGCACGCGAAGACCAAGCATCGGAACTAGAGGACGGACGCTCCATCCGGAGTGGCCGAAGGAGATTTACCATGAGCGCAAGGTTCAAGTGCGACGTCAACGGCGCCGCTTCGCCTTTGCCCCATTTCTGGGAACATACGGTCGGCAGCGATCATGCGCTGATGGCGTTGAGGGCCGATTGGCGGGAGCAAATACGGCGCGCCCATGATGAGCTAGGATTTCGGCATGTGCGCTTTCATGGCCTGCTATGCGACGATGTCGGCACGTTGATTGCCGAAGGCGACAAGCGCTTCTATTCCTTCCACAATGCGGACCAGATCTTCGATTTCCTGCTGTCAATCGGCATGAAACCATTCGTGGAGCTGAGTTTCATGCCCGGCACCCTCGCTTCGGGCGACAAAACAGTCTTCCGCTATCGCGCCAACGTCACTCCGCCTAAGGACTACGCGCAATGGGCGCTGCTGATTCGCGACCTCGTTGCGCATTGGGTCGAGCGTTACGGCATAAACGAGGTTCGCCAGTGGTTCTTCGAGGTGTGGAACGAGCCAAACCTCGACGCCTTCGGAAGCGGCAAACAGGACGATTATTTCAAGCTCTATCGCTACACTTCGGAGGCGGTCAAATCGGTCGATAAGGCGCTCAAGGTGGGCGGTCCGGCGACCGCGGAAAACGCGTGGATCGCGGATTTCATCGGATTTTGTACGAAGAGCCAGCTGCCCGCTGACTTTATCAGCACCCATCATTATCCGACCGACGCGTTCGGGGAGCCCGGCGACGATACCGAGGCGCAGCTTTCGAAGAGTCGCCGCAGCGTGCTGCGCGAACAAGCGCAGGAGGTCCGCAGACAGGCCGGCGAGCGGCCGGTGTATTACACAGAATGGTGCACGTCTTCGAATCCCCGCGATCCGATGCATGACGAACCTTACGCCGCGGCCTTCGTGATCAAGACCATCATGGAGGCGAACGGGCTCGTGCAAGGCTATAGCTATTGGACCTTTTCTGACATCTTCGAAGAGAATTACTTTCCGTCCGAGCCGTTCCACGGCGGCTTCGGTTTGCTCAACATTCACGGCATCGCCAAACCCGCGTATCGCGCCTTCGAATTGTTGCATGCGCTCGGTACGGAATTGACGCCGGTCGAAGGCGGGCATCCGACGGTCGATGCGTGGACCGTCAGGGACGTCGAGTCCGTGACCGTACTTTTCACGAACTACGCCTTGCCGCGCCATCCGATCGCCGCGGAGTCGATCCATATGACCTTGATCGGCGCGCGGTCTCCGGCCCAGGTTACAATCCGGCGGATCGACTCGGATCATGCCAACGTGAAGCGGCGCTGGCAGGAAATGGGTTCGCCGAAATACCTGAATGCAGCGAACATCGAGGAACTTGACTCAGCGTCGCTTTGCCAATCCGAACCGCACCCGTTCGACTTCCAGGGCGGCACGATCGACTTTGACGTCACCTTGCCGCCGCTTTCGGTGGCGGCTGTGACCGTCCAGTTTGGATCGAGCGAACGTGGTTGAACCGACGGCACAGTCGGACGAAGAATTGCTGGATCGGTTCCAGCAAGCCGCGTTCGGCTATTTTTTGGAACAATTCAATCCCGATAACGGCCTGATCGCCGATACGAGTCGCGCGGGATCACCGGCCAGCATCGCGGTCGTGGGCTTCGCGCTTTCGTGTTATCCGGTGGGCGTGGAGCGCGGTTGGATATCACGCGCTGACGCAGCGAGACGAACACTCGTCGCGCTGCGCTTCTTTTCGAACAGCCGGCAAAGCGAGCAAGCGGACGGGACGGGCTATAAGGGTTTCTACTACCACTTCCTCGACATGAAGACCGGCAAGCGCGTTTGGCAGTCGGAACTGTCGCTGATAGACACCACGCTGTTGCTTGCGGGCGTGCTGGCTGCGAGCGAGTATTTCAGCGAGGACACGCCAAGCGAGAACGAGATCCGCCAATGCGCTGATGCGATCTATCGCCGTATCGATTGGCAATGGGCCTGTGATGGTGAGGCGACCGTCCGGCAGGGATGGAAGCCGGAGAGCGGATTTTTGCACTATGGCTGGGAAGGCTACAGCGAGGCCGCTATTCTCTATGTTCTGGGCTTGGCGTCGCCTTCGCATCCCCTGCCGGACGACAGCTTTGCGGCGTGGACCGCGACCTATCAATGGGAGAACATTTACGATTACGAGTTTCTCTATGCCGGACCACTCTTCATTCATCACTTCTCTCACGCCTGGATCGATTTCGCAGGCATACGAGATCGCTTCATGCGCGAAAAGGACAGCGATTACTTCGAAAACAGCCAACGCGCCATTTATGTGCAGCGTGACTACGCACGGCGCAATCCTTATGGTTTCGAGGGCTACGGTAATGAATGTTGGGGCATCACGGCGGGCGATGGGCCAGGCTTCAGGACACTGAGGACCGACGGCAGGCATCGTTGCTTTCTCGGCTATGCGGCTCGTGGCGTACCTTATGGGCCGGACGACGGCACCATCGCCCCATGTGCATCGCTCGCGTCGCTGCCGTTCGCACCGGAGCTTGCGTTGTCGGCATTGCGCCAGTTTTGTGCGCGCTACCCCGAGATGACCCGGGATTCGAGGTTGCCGAGCGGCTTCAATCCGACACTATCAGGCGAGGGCCCCAACGGCTGGGTCTCCGAGGGCTATTTCGGGCTCGATCAGGGCATTCTCGTACTAATGATCGAGAACTATCGCTCGGGGTTGATTTGGAAGCTGATGCGGCGGTGCCCTTATATCGGAGACGGACTGCGCCGCGCCGGCTTCACGGGCGGCTGGCTGAGATGACGAGTTCTTCCACGCAACAGGCGCACGTCATGCAGCACGATGAAACGTTATCGACTAGTGCGCCGGACAATCGCTTTAATCGCGCTCTCATGGAGAACGTTCATCCACCTGCCTGGCGCAATCCCGATCCCGCCGACATGTACAATCTTGTCATTATTGGCGCCGGCCCTGCGGGACTCGTCGCCGCGCGTAGCGCAGCCGCGCTGGGAGCCAAGGTGGCACTTATCGAGCGCGGCCTTATTGGAGGCGATTGCTTAAATTCGGGTTGTGTTCCGTCAAAAGCGATCATTCGCACGTCGCGACTATATGCGGAGATGCGCACGGCTGATGACTTTGGGGCGCAAACGCCCGAGGGCATCAGGGTGGACTTTCCATGCGTGATGGAGCGGATGCGACGCGTCCGCTCGCGCATCAGCCGGGCTGACACCGCACAGCGGCTGAGTGAAAATGGCGTCGCTGTGTTTTTCGGTGAGGCGCGGTTTGTCGGACCCCGCGCTATAATGGTTGAAGGCGACACGTTGCGATTCAAGAAGGCACTCATCGCTACGGGATCACGGCCGACGACTCCTAGAATTCCAGGGCTCGCTGAAACGGGGTATTTGACCAACGAAAGCGTTTTCGATTTGACCGCGCTTCCGCGTCGCCTGTTGGTTATCGGCGGCGGCCCATTGGGATGCGAATTGGCGCAGTCATTTCGCAGGCTGGGATCGCAGGTCATTATCGCTCAAGACGAACCGATGTTTCTGCCCGGGGAAGAGCGTGATGCCGCGCAGATTCTTTCCGACGCACTGGCACGTGATGGCGTCGAGATCCATCTCAACACGACAGCCGTCGCCGTGCGCCGCGAGGGCGCAAATACGGTGGTCGATCTCGTCAGCGAAGATAACATGATCAGCGTGTCTGTCGATGAAATCGTCACCGGCATCGGCCGCGCTCCCAATGTGGAAAACATAGATATGGAGGTGGCCGGCGTCCAATACGACACCGACAGCGGCATTCTTGTTAACGACTACCTGCAGACAACGAACCGGCGGATCTACGCGGCGGGTGATGTTTGCTTGACGCATAAATTTACGCATACCGCGGACGCTTCGGCACGCATTGTAGTGCAAAACGCGCTATTCTTGGGGCGCCAGAGATTTAGTGCGCTGACGATCCCCTGGTGTACCTATACCCATCCAGAAATCGCCCATGTCGGTCTCTATATTCGCGAAGCGCGCGAGAAGGGCATACCCGTAAAGACTTTCACGGTTCTCATGCATGACGTCGATCGGGCGATTACCGATGGGGAAGATGAGGGATTCGTAAAAATACACGTACGAGACGGTACGGATCGAATCTTGGGCGCTACCATTGTCGCGAAGCACGCAGGCGAAATGATCAATGGACTCTCGCTCGCCATCACCTCCGGAATAGGACTGCGCGCCCTGGCACAGGTTATCCATGCCTATCCGACGCAGGCAGAAGCGATCAAGATGGCCGCGGACGCCTATTGCCGCACGCGCCTGACGCCCGCTCGCAAATCTCTCGCGAGGCTCTGGCTGGCAAGGTAGAAGTGGTGACGCGACGAGGCGCCGGCCGTCAGAGTGAGTGACCTGCGCCCCAAGGATCATTCAACCATGCTTGTTCAAGAGGGGGCTGGGGCATCGAGTGCGCGTTGGATGGCCCGACTGAGGTCCCTGTCACGAACCGGCTTTTGGACTACAATTGCGCCCGGTATCAGCGCGCGAATTCTCGAAGTCTCGCCACTGACGAACACGTGCGGGATCCATCCAGTGCGGAGTATTTCCTGGACCGCTGCGACGCCGCTTCCATCGCGCAACCGCGCATCGACTATCATCAGATCTGGTTTGTATCGAGCGGCAGCGGCCACAGCGTCAGCCTCGGTTGCCTCGATTGCGCAAACGTCGTAACCCATCGCCGCGAGCGCGTCAGCAAATAGCATGCCGATCAGGACATCGTCCTCCACCACGAGGACACGGGGCGCTTTCATGGATTCACTTCGCCTATCGTGCGGATTGGCCGAATGCGGCGAGCGTTCCCGAGACGGCAAATACGTGTTCCTGCTCGTCGGCAATGCCAAGTGGATAGGGGACGAGAAAAGAGCGCTCAGCCGCTACTTGCACCGTGCCGTATGCCGTGCCCCCCAGTCCGCCGGCGCGCTCCGCAATAAGGTCGGAATAGTTCTCCACCTCCGTCGAGACTTTATCGAACAGTTCGTGGATTGCGATGAAACTTGGCCCACGCACATTCCAATGCGCCTGTTTCACCTGCGCATGCAGGTCGATGGCTGCTGCTAAATGTTTGTTTAGAAGTTCGACGGATTGCGCACGAATGTTCTCGGAGAGTGTGTTGTGTGTCGGGTGCATCGGCAAATCTCCAAGCTGATATTGGCGAGCGCCAGTCCGATATGCCGGGACCAGCACGACCTCTGATGGCCCGCACGTCAGCCAAAGAGCCTACGCCCCAGGCCTTTGTGAACTCACAGGCCCAACTCTAACCGATGTGCGACAGCCACGAGCAGGCTCGGAAACTACGCAGAGCGACGGCCCATTCGGCCAACTAGGTCTTTGCCGCTCGGGTCGCGCCAGTAGCGAGCCTGTGATAACGTGGAGAAACCTGTTCCACGAGGGAGCTTTTCCGGAGGCGATCTGCGTAAAATGGCCAGAAGGCGTCCACCCCAAGCCAGACCGACGCGTGCTCGATCGGACGGGGCTGCGGTGCCGGTGCGCGCCGCGCCGCGGGGCTGGGACGACTTTCTGATCGTCGGGATAGGCGCCTCGGCGGGCGGCCTCGATGCCTGTCGAAAGGTCGTGGAGAGCCTCCCCGTCAGCAACGGCATGGCTTTCATTTTCGTTCAGCATCTCGACCCGACCCACGAAAGCATGATGGTTGAGCTGTTGGCCATCCATACCACCATGAGGGTACGCCAAGCCGGGGATGGAATGCCGCTTGAGCGCGACCATCTCTATGTCATTCCTCCCGGTGACTATCTCTCGGTCGGCGGCGGCGCTCTTCATCTCTCGGAGCCTCAGGCGCGTCATGGCGCGCGGTTTCCTTTCGACTTTTTGCTGCGCTCGCTCGCGGAGCAATACGGCGAGCGGGTCGTTGGCGTAATCCTTTCCGGAACGGCGGCTGATGGCAGCCTCGGACTGAAAGCCGTGAAGGAGAAAGGCGGGCTGGTGATCGCTCAGGATCCCGATGAGGCCGCTTATGACGGGATGCCGCGGAACGCAATTCTGACGGGCGCTGTAGACCTCGTGCTTCCCGTAGCGGCGATTTCGGACGCGCTTGTAAAATATGACAGGCGGATGGCGCTCACCCGCACACAAAATGGCTTGCATCCACAGGATGCCGCGCAGGATTGGCTGCCCAAGATCATTGATCTTCTACGCGCAAGGACTGCGCATGACTTCAGGCTCTACAAGCGCGGAACGCTGCAGCGCCGGATCGAGCGACGCATGGCGATGGCGGCGGTCGAGACCGATGACATGGATCGCTATCTCGAAATCTTGAAGCACGACTCAAAGGAACTCGATCTTCTTGCCAAGGACTTGCTCATCAATGTGACCAGCTTCTTCCGCGATCCGAAGGTGTTCGATGTCCTGGCGGAGAAGATCGTTCCCGACCTGGTTCGCGATCACTCGCCTGATCGTCCGCTACGTATCTGGATTGCGGGATGCAGCACCGGCGAGGAGACTTATTCTTTAGCGATGCTCTTCTACGAGCAGATCGCGGCGGCGAAGCGCAACATTAAGCTTCAGGTCTTCGCCTCCGATGTCGATCCGGACGCTGTCGCCAGCGCCAGAGAAGGACTCTACCCGGAAACGATCGAGGCTGAGGTGTCGCCGGAACGCCTGGCCCGTTTTTTTACGAAGGAAGATCGAGGTTACAGGGTTTTGCCGGAGCTGCGGGCCGCTGTGGTCTTCACCGTACAAGATGTCCTGGCCGATCCACCGTTCTCTCGTCTCGACCTGGTTTCGTGCCGCAATCTTCTTATCTATTTGCTTCCCGAGGCGCAGAAGAAGATTATTGCGCTCTTCCATTTTGCGCTGCGGGAGGGTGGCGTTCTTCTCCTCGGCAGTTCGGAGACGGTGGTCAACGCCGACGGCCGCTTTGAAGCGATCTCGAAGCCGGCGCGCATACCGGCACATCGGCCGCAGCCGACCGGGCGAACTCGGCTTCCCGCTGAGCGTCGGCAACGGCTTGCGCGTGCCCGCGGGCACCGGGCAAGACCCTGCGCCATCGCGCCAAACTGCGCTCGCCGAGCTCTGTAGGCGGCTTGTGATGGAACATTATGCGCCTGCGGCAGTGCTAATCAACAGCAAACATGAATGCCTCTATTATCTGGGACCAACCGATCGCTATCTTCGCGTGCCGGCGGGCCATCCCACGCGCGATTTACTCGCTATGGCGCGCCCCAACATCCGTATCAAGCTTCGATCGGCCATACAGCGGGCCATTCAGCAAAATCTGCGTATTGTCGTCGACGGCGGCCGCGCGAACCAGGCTACGAGCGCATTCAATATCGCCGTGCATCCGATTCTGAGCGAAGGCGAGCCCCTGTTGCTGGTCTGCTTCATCGACCAGCCGATGAACGAGCAAAAGCGAGGACGTCGTGGCACGCCGCGGGACGCTTCGCGGGTCGCCGAACTGGAGCAGGAACTTGAGGCCACGCGGACGGAACTGTTGAGCGCGGTTCGCAATCTTGAGATTTCCAACGAGCAACAGAAGGCGATCAACGAAGAAGCCCTATCCGTTAACGAGGAATACCAATCCACCAATGAAGAGCTCCTAACATCGAAGGAAGAATTACAATCGCTCAACGAGGAGCTAACCGCTCTCAACAGCCAGCTTCAGGAAACGTTGGAACGGCAGCGTACGACCTCCAACGATCTGCAGAATATCCTATACAGTACGGATGTCGCGACGCTCTTCCTGGACACGGAGCTCAACATCCGTTTCTTTACGCCCGCTACCAAGGCGCTCTTTAGCGTCATTCCTAGCGACGTCGGCAGGCCGCTCGCGGACTTAAGCTCACTGGCAGGCGATAGCGACCTCCTGGTGGACGCGCGAGCGGTGCTGCAGAATCCGAGTCCCGTTGAACGGGAGATCGAAGCACGGAGCGGCGCCTGGTACGTCCGCCGAGTATTGCCTTATCGCACTCGGGACAATGGCGTCGAAGGCGTCGTGATCACCTTTGCCGACATCACTGAGCGCAGGCATACAGCGGATGCTTTGGAAAAGGCAAAGCGGGACGCCGAGCTCGCCAACCTTGCCAAATCGCGCTTTCTCGCTGCTGCAAGCCATGATCTCCGCCAGCCGCTACAGGCGCTCAGCTTGATGCGAGGTGCGCTCGACAGAAGAATCAGGGAGGGTAAGAAAGAAGAGGCTTTGGAGTTGGTCGCGCGGCTCGACGAAACAGCTGCGGCCATGTCCGGCATGCTGAACACACTGCTCGACATCAACCAGATCGAAGCGGGCACCGTTCACGCGGAAATGGCCAGTTTCCCTATCGCCGATCTTTTGGATCGATTGAAGGAAGAATTCGCCTATTACGCACAGGCGCAAAACCTCACCTTACGGGTCGTGCAGTGCGGCCTATCGATCTACAGCGATCCGCGTCTGCTTGAGCAGATGATCCGAAACCTGCTTTCGAATGCGTTGAAATATACCACGAGCGGAAAGGTCTTACTCGGTTGCCGCCGCCGCAATAACGCGCTGAGCATCGAGATTTGGGACACCGGCATCGGCATCCCCAATGAGGAACTTCAGAGAATCTTCGATGAATACCATCAGCTCGACAACGCCGCGCGCGACAGCAGCCGCGGCCTCGGCCTTGGTCTTTCGATCGTACAACGTCTGGCGGATCTGCTCGGCCACCGTGTGCGCGTCCGCTCGCAGCCGGGCAAGGGTTCGGTTTTTTCGATCGACATCACACTCACGTTGAGTTCAGCCGCCGTACAGGTAATGGACCGACAGTCAGAAATCGATGAGACGATTGGGAAACCGGTGCAACGCACAGGCGCTGTGTTGATCATCGAGGATGACCCCGAACTGTGCAATCTCCTCGATCTCCTGCTCAAGGACCAGGGCTGCCATACCGTTACAGCATCAGATGGGATGGCCGCACTCGATCTCGTTACACGAGGCAAGATGCGGCCTGATCTCATCCTTGCTGACTACAATCTTCCGAAGGGTCTGGATGGGCTCCAGGTTGTCGACAAGCTGCGCGCGCGACTTCATCGTCAGATCCCTGTTATCGTCCTGACCGGTGACGTATCGACAAGCACGCTGCGCGATATTGCCCGTCACGACTGCGTCCAACTCAACAAGCCTGTGCGGCTGAAGGAGCTGACGCAAGCCGTCCAATGCCTTCTGCTGGCGTCGCGATCCGCAGGGCATTCCCCACCAGTCCAACATCTCTCCACTGAAGGGGACAGCAATTTCGGGCAGGTCATCTTTGTTATTGACGACGATAGGCATATACGCGAGGAGCTCCGCAAGACGCTGGAGGCGGACGGACGGGCCGTCGAGGATTTCGCGACCTGCGAGGCCTTCCTCGACGCCTATCATCCATGCCGCGAGGCCTGCCTGCTGGTCGATGCGTACCTACCCGGAATGAGTGGCCTCGACTTGTTGCAGCATCTAAGCCATTTGAGCCATCGGTTGCCGGCCATCATGATCACGGGCAACGGCGATGTGCCGATGGCGGTTCAAGCCATGAAAGCCGGCGCTTTGGATTTCATCGAGAAGCCGTTCAATGCGAGCGATCT
>Ga0209062_1003070_pt1 | contig 20229 bp, 19 predicted proteins | sample Coa_R2_2_FD_187158 | JGI IMG/M metagenome (GOLD analysis project Ga0209062, IMG submission 187158) | Surface soil microbial communities from Centralia Pennsylvania, which are recovering from an underground coalmine fire - Coalmine... | ecosystem: Environmental > Terrestrial > Soil > Unclassified...
CGCAGGAGCCACACCCATCCCAGCCTGTCATGCTTTGTATGTCCGTGACCGTCACTGCCGTTGGCGGGGGATCGGTCGGCGGCGGAGCGGGGCTTGGACTGGGCGCCGGTGATGGTGCTGGCGAAGGCGATGGAGAGGGTGACGGTGTTGGGGCGGGCGCAGGTGCTGGCGAAGGTGCAGGCGCCGGCGTCGGTGCCGGAGATGGAGCTGGTGTCGGGGTTGGAGCCGGAGCCGCCGAAGGGCTCGGATTCGAAGCTGGCGGTGTTGCGGCTGCAGTTTGTTTGGAGGCCGGAGTGGTTAACCCTCCACAAGCAATGAATGACGTAAGGAAAACGAGCAAGATGAAGCAAAGCAGGTCCCTGCGCAAAGTGCGTATCTCCTGTTTTTCAGGTGCAGACGCCGATTTTGACGGGCTCGTCTCCGTCGCCTCGGAGGGGCGCGCATGCTTTGTGGTGACTGCGGGCAGGGTACCTTAACACTGGTTAAGAACGAATCGAATATTCACCTTAGCGGGAGTACATCAGTGCACAGGTCATACGGGCGAAGAGACATGTACGCTGCCAGAGCCCCGCGCCATCTGCGCAGCGCACCAGCCGCCGGACCGGTACCGTTTGTCGATTCCTCACATAAATTCTTTTGATTTCCCTTAGGTAAACCACTGACGTAATAAAGAGTCAAACAGCGTGCCGTGGTTTGAGGGAAGATGAGTATGAACGCCGAGTTAGCCTTTCGGCTACTCCTGGGTGCGCTGTCGCTCGCGGGCATTGGTTTGTTCTTTATCTTTTACCTGCTGTTCGAGGATGAGCGCGAGATCGATCCAATTTACCGCAGGCATGCGGAAAGGCAGCTTGCGCGTGAACTGAGTTGCGAACTGGCTAGCGATGCGCCGCCTACCGAGTGCGCCCTGAACCTGAAATCCGCGTAGAATTCTTTTCCATGACTGAACTTGCGGCAAAAACCTGCGTCCCCTGCCGCGGCGGGGTTGCTCCTCTGGCCGGTGATGAACTGAACACGTTGGCGCACCAAGTTCCCGGTTGGATGGTAGTCAACGGGCATCATCTAAGACGCGCCTACACTTTTCCGGACTTCCGCAGCGCGCTGGCCTTTGTAAACCGCGTCGGCGAACTCGCGGAAGAACAGGGACACCATCCCGACCTTATGCTGGCCTGGGGTAAAGTCGAAGTCATCATCTGGACGCACAAGATCGATGGCCTGACCGAAAGCGATTTCATCCTGGCCGCGAAGATCGAGCAGTTGCAGCGGTAACCGAAGGTAGTCAACCAGAAGCCAAGCGGATACCGGGCAGCCCACGACCCGACGATCACATGGCGTGACCGTTGCCCTTGGCTTTCTCCCTGACCTTAACGGTGCGCTTCAGCTGTGGAATCAGGGCACTGTAATACTCGATCATGGCAGTGACGCGCTGCTCTTCTGAGCGCATTCCGAGCAGCGTCTGCTTGAAATCCAGGTCCAAGGGCAGGCTTCCAGCCAATTGAAATGAGAGTTGAGGCTCGTCGAGTTCGACCTCTGGGGGCTCGCCGCCGGCTACACCAACCAGTTCCTTGTGAAGATCCACCAGTTTCTCGAGTTCCGACTTGGCAGCATGGCCCTCGTCGTCCTCGAAGTATGTGACTTCGGCGCGAAGGAAGCTGCGTTCCTGGTCAAGCCGCACGATTTCGAAGCGCTTCTGCCCCTGCGTGACGATATCCATGCGGCCGTCGTCGTACTTTTTGCTTACCTCCACAATCTCGGCGGTGCAGCCCACCTCCGCAATGGAGTTGTTGTTCAGCAGGCGCACCAGGCCAAACTGCTCGTTTTGCGATATGGCTTCGCCGATCATTTCCTTGTACCGGGGCTCGAAAACGTGCAGCGGGAGCGGCGCGCCGGGCAGCAACACCAGATCGAGTGGAAACAGGGCTAACAACTGGCTCACCTTAAGATTTTACGATACTGCTAGAATGCTTCCCAATTTCCGAAGCCATTTCCCGGGTCGCGCATCTGAATACTGGAAAAGGCAAGCTTGGGGCGCCCTGCCACATTGTTAAACGATTTCCATGCCGCACTGATTTCGACCTACGACCTGGGCCACCAGCCCTTTGGATTGGCATCTCCAGCGGCGTGGCTCCGTGAAAATGGAGCCGACGTGGTCCTGTTGGACCTGTCGCAGCAGGCGTTGAAGAAGCACGAAGATGTGGTGCGCCGTGCCGACCTGATTGCACTACACCTGCCCATGCACACGGCGACGCGGATTGCTACGCACGCGATTCCGCGATTACGTGAATTGAATCCCAGGGCTCATCTCTGCGCATACGGCCTCTATGCACCCCTCAATTCGGATCACCTTCACGCCCTCGGAGTACAAACGATCATCGGAGGCGAGTTTGAGGCCCGGCTGCTTGCGCTGGCGGAAGGCCTGCATGGGGACTGCGATCCGCAAGCCGGTCTGCAGATTTCGCATGACAAGCTTTCGTTTCTTCGGCCCAGCCGCGAAGGGATGCCGGAGCTCGAAAACTACTCCAAGCTGGTTTTGCCCAATGGCGACCAATTGCTTGCTGGATATACCGAGGCCAGTCGTGGCTGCAAGCATCTCTGCCGCCATTGCCCCATCGTTCCGATCTATGAAGGAAAGTTTCGCGTCGTTCAGCGCGATGTGGTTCTCTCCGACGTGCGGCAGCAGGTGGAAGCCGGCGCCCAGCACATCACGTTTGGGGATCCCGACTTCTTCAATGGCCCGACACACGCGATAGAACTGGTGCAGGCTTTGCACCGCGAATTCCCCGCCCTGACCTACGATGCCACCATCAAGGTAGAACACCTGCTGCAGCACTCAGAGCTGCTGCCGATCCTCCGCGATACAGGGTGCGCCTTTGTCGTGAGCGCGGTCGAATCGCTCGATGACGGCGTCCTGCAGCTGCTGGACAAGAGGCATACGCGAGCGGACTTTCTAAAAGTCGTTCAGATGTTCCGTAATCTAGGCATGGCGCTCAGCCCAACGTTCGTCGCATTTCATCCCTGGATGTCGCTCGCGGGTTATGAAGAATTCCTCGGGATAATAGCGGAGTTGGGGCTGATCGAGAACGTGCAACCGATCCAACTCGCGATACGCCTGCTGATCCCCTCCTGCTCGCGTCTGCTGCAACTGCCGGAAGTTCAGAAGATCATCCAGCCCTTCGATAAGGTATCGCTCAGCTATCCCTGGAAGCATAGCGATCCACGTGTCGATGCCCTCCAGCGCGAACTTGAGCGCACCATTCAGTTCTCCGTGAAGCTCGACTACGATCGGGCGACAATCTTCGAGTATGCATGGCACCTTCTGCAGCAGGCAAAGGGCTCAGAACACGAACTGCTGCCAACCCTGCCCGCCCTCGCGGCCCGCGCCACCATTCCCTACCTGACCGAACCCTGGTATTGTTGAGCCGAACCCACCACGGGCCAGTTGGCCCCATTCTAAAAGGATTGATAAGCGGAGCTGGAGCTTGTCGCCGATATACTCTCCCCATGGCTCGACGTCAGATCATTTGCGCGACACGTCGCATGCGTGACGAAGATCCCGACCGCCATCTTTCGCATGTTGGGATCGGCGATGATCAGGGTTGGTCGCGCGTGATGATGGTGGAAGAAATTGTTATGCAGTTGCGATCTGAAACTGGAGATCGCTACTTCGTTCGCGGGCGCGATGGGTGGGACGCCGAGGTGCGCATTGGGAAGTGTCCGTTCTGCCCAGGGCCGCACCAGTTTCTCAGCTCAGCACCTGACCTGATGGGCAAAGATAAGCTCCTGTTACTGCCGCAGTGTGGCGATTGAACGGTCTGAGGAGTAAAAAAAGCGCGGACAAGAATGTCCGCGCCGCACAACGATCGCCTGATCACGGCCGCTACGCTTCGTCTTCGCGCAACTTTGCTATGACGCTGAAATCTTCCAGCGTGGTCACGTCGCCTTTTACTTCGCCGCTGGTCGCCAATTCGCGCAGCAGACGGCGCATAATCTTGCCGCTGCGCGTCTTGGGAAGAACGTCGGTGAAACGGATGTCGTCGGGTCGAGCGAGCGCGCCGATTTCTTTCACCACCCATTCGCGCAGTTCTTTCTTTAATGCATCCGAGGGCGTATTACCCTGCTCGAGCGTGACAAACGCCGAAATGGCCTGGCCCTTCAGTTCGTCCGGACGCCCGACACACGCGGCCTCCGCAACTTTCGGGTGAGCGACCAGAGCCGACTCTACTTCCATGGTCGACAAGCGATGCCCGGAGACGTTGATCACGTCATCGACTCGGCCCATGATCCAGTAATAGCCATCCTTGTCGCGCCGGGCGCCGTCACCGGTGAAATACGAGCCGGGAATCTGCGACCAATACTGGCTCTTGTAGCGCTCCGGATCGCCATAGATCGTGCGCAACATTGCCGGCCATGGTTTGCGCATCACAAGATACCCACCCGAACCCTGCGGCACGGGCTTGCCATCGAGCGTCACCACTTCCGGGACTACACCGAAGAACGGTTTGGTTGCGGAACCGGGCTTGGTGGCGATCGCTCCGGGAATTGGCGTAATCATGATCATGCCGGTCTCGGTCTGCCACCAGGTGTCAACAATCGGGCAGCGATCGTGACCAATGGTTTCGCGGTACCACATCCACGCCTCGGGATTAATGGGCTCGCCTACTGTGCCGAGCAGCCGCAGTGAATCCATCTTGTGCTTGCTGGGCCAACTGTCGCCCCATTTGATGAAGGTTCGGATCGCGGTTGGCGCGGTATAGAACACGGTAACCTTATGACGATCGATGATGCTCCAGAAGCGATCGGGCTCAGGGAAGTTCGGAGCGCCTTCATACATCACGACCGTCGCCCCGTTTTGCAGAGGACCGTACACAATGTAGCTGTGGCCAGTGACCCAACCAATATCGGCTGTGCACCAGTAGATGTCGTCTTCACGTAAGTCGAAGACTATCTTTGTCGTGTAGTAGGTTCCCACCGAATAGCCGCCGGTAGTGTGCACCACGCCCTTCGGCTTCCCCGTAGTTCCCGAAGTATAGAGAATGTAAAGAGGATGCTCGGCATCGAGCGGCTCAGCCTCATGCTTGTCTGAGGCTTTGGCCATCAAGTCGTGCCACCAGTGATCGCGTCCTGCCTTCATTTCAACGGCGCTTCCCGTCCGCTTGTAGACGATGACGTGTTTCACGCTCGGCGTACCGACAACCGCCTCATCGACGGTCGCCTTCAGCTTCACTTCGTTGCCGCGGCGATGGGAGCCATCCTGCGTTATCACCGCTACTGCCTGGGCATCATTGATGCGATCGACCAGTGAATTGGCCGAGAATCCGCCGAAGATAATGGAATGTGGCGCGCCGATTCGCGCACATGCAAGCATGGCAATCGGCAACTCGGGCGTCATGCCCATGTAGATGGCCACCCGGTCGCCTTTCTTGATCCCGAGCCCTTTTAGAACATTCGCAAACTTCTTCACTTCGGTCAGAAGCTCCTGGTACGTGAGCTTGCGAATGTCACCCGGCTCGCCCTCCCAGAGAATTGCGGTCTTGTTCGCTCGGCCGCCCTGTACGTGACGGTCGAGGCAATTGTAGGAAAGATTGATTTGGCCGCCCTCGAACCACTTCGCCCATGGGGCATTCCATTCCAGAACTTTCTCCCATGGCTTAAACCAGTGGAGTTCTTTGGCGACATTGCCCCAAAACTTTTCCGGCTCCTCCACCGACTGCTTGTAAAGGCGCTCGTATTCTTCCAGGCTCTTGATATGAGCTTTCTTGGCGAACTCCGGAGAGGGTTCGAACTTACGTTGCTCCTGCAAGGTCGAGTCAATACTGGTATCCTGCGGATTGATTGCTGTCTCCTGTGGCATGCGTTCCTCGCGCGTCAATAAAAAGTCGTATTGCGATTGTTTACTGCTCCATGGTTGAAATGTCGCCGGGATCGATTCCCTGTTCCTTGGCTTTCAGGAACCGGCGCAGGATCTTCCCGGAACGGGTCTTCGGCAATGCGTTGACGAACTCGACCGCGGCTGGTGTAGCAATGGGGCCAAGTTCGCGGCGTACATGCTCGATCAATTGTGTCGCCAGTTGCTCGGATGCCACGTGCCCGGCGCGCACGGTAACGAAGGCCTTGATCACTTCGCCTTTGAGTGCGTCGGGGATACCAATAGCCGCAGCCTCGGCAACGGCTGGATGCGATACCAGCGCGCTTTCCACTTCTGCTGTTCCAATCCGGTGACCGGCGACGTTCAACACGTCATCAACGCGCCCCAAAACTGCTATGTAGCCGTCGCGGTCCTTCACCGCCACATCGCCAGTAGCATAATACCCGGGAATCTTCTTCCACTCACGTTCATAGCGCTCGGGGTCGCCCCAGACCGTGCGCATCATATTCGGGAAGGGCCGCCTTAGCACCAGACGCCCTCCGACTCCCGGCTGCACAGGCCTGCCATTTTCGTCGACAACATCAACATCGGCTCCGGGAAGGGCGATCCCACATTTACCTGGCCGCATCGGCAAAGTAGCCGGAGTTCCGATAGCGGGACCACCCAGTTCGGTTTGCCACCAGTTATCAACCACATAGCCCCAGCGGCCGTCGCCTGCGATGTGCGTCTGCGCCCAGCGCCATGCCTCCGGATTCAGCGGCTCTCCCGCACAGGCGATGTAGTGCAAGCTCGAGACGTTGTGTTTTGCCGGATAGCCTTCTCCATATTTCATGAACATACGCAAAGCCGTGGGCGCCGTGAACATCTTCGTCACGCCATATTTCTCTACGATGTCCCAGGCAACATCCGGCGTGGGATAGTCGATTGCGCCTTCGCGAAACAGCGTGGTCACGCCCGCGCACAAGGGTCCATAAACGATATAAGAATGGCCGACAATCCAGCCAATGTCGGACGTACACCAGAAGACGTCCTGATCGTTGACGTCGTAGTAGTTCTCCAAGTGATAGGTAACACCCACCATGTAACCGCCGTGAACGTGAACGACTCCTTTCGGCTTGCCGGTGCTGCCGGAGGTGTACAGAATGAAAAGCGGATCTTCTGCATCCATCTCCTCCGCCGGGCACTCATCGGGAAAATTCATGAGCTGCCGGAAATCGACCTCGTTACCCGTAAGTTCCGTTTTCTCGCGGCTGAAGACAACGACCTTCTCGACGAATTCCAGACCGTCTACCGCTTCGTCGGTGATGCTCTTGAGCTGAACGACCTTGCCGCGACGATATCCTACGTCTCCGGTGATTACCACCCGGGCTTTGGCGTCGGTAATACGTTCGCGTAGGGACGCGTGCCCCAATCCTGCGTAGACGACCGAATGAATTGCTCCGATTCGGGCACAGGCAAGCATAGAAATGACGCCTTCAATGGTGAGCGGCATGTAAATAATGACGCGATCGCCCTTCTTCACTCCCAGCGACTTCAGCCCATTCGCAAAACGGCAAACCATGCGATAAAGCTGCCCGTAGGTGACAATCTGTTCCGTACCATCCTCGGCAAGCCAGATGTAAGCCACTCGATTGCGTCGGTCGGAATCAGCGTGGCGATCGAGAGCATTGACGGTGATGTTCGTGCGCGCACCTGTGAACCATTGGTGGTGGATGCCGTCAAATTCCATCACCTTGTCCCAGGTCTTGCTCCATTCAAATTGGCGTGCATAGTCCGTCCAGAATGCTTCCGGATACTGCACCGAGCGGCGATGCTCTTCGATCCAGTGTTGCTGCTTTGCACAACCTGCGACGACCAGAGGCGCTGGATACTCTTCTATGGTCTGCGATAGGTTGGAGATGTTTTCTGATACTGCGTGAGCGGTACTGCTCATAGGAACTCCTGACAAAACTTACTTATCAACGCGGCAAGAAAGCGGGGCGGCAGAGTGCGTCTGCCGCCCATTCTGCGAAGCGTGAATTAATGAGCCAGCGCCTTTTCCGCGCCAATGCCCGTGTTGGCCCGAACCTGCAGCTCCGTAAATTTGTGCTCGGCAACAGGTTCACGCCCGCCGAGGAAGGTACCCAGCACAGCGCCGATAAATCCCAGAGGAACGCTGAGAATTCCCGGATTTTCCAGTGGGAAGATCGCTTTGTGCTGGATCAGGTGACGTGCCGAAGCCGCGGTTGTCGCCGTGTCGATGCCCATGAAACTCGGACTGATAACGATGAGCACAATGGACGCGAGCAGACCAACTGCGAGTCCACCGACCGCGCCCGCCGTGTTGAAGCGTTTCCAGAAGATGGACAGCACAATGACCGGCAGATTCGCCGACGCCGCGACCGCGAACGCCAGCGCCACCAGGAAGGCTACGTTTGCCGTTGGACCGAGAGCGATGGCAATGGAGATCGCAACCGCACCGACGAAGAAGGCAGCAACTCGCGACACCATAACCTCTTCACCCGGCTTCCGTTCCGTCCCCTTGTGAATGACATTCGTCCAGAAGTCATGCGCAAACGAGGTTGACGCGCTGATGGTGAGGCCGGCGACTACCGCGAGGATGGTCGCGAAAGCAATGGCACAGATGAACGCGAAGAACACATTCCCCGCCAATGCCTGCGCCAGCAATGGCGCGCTCATGTTGTTGCCGCCATTTTTGCCGATAAAGTCGCGACCGACGATGGTAGCGGCTCCGAAGCCAAGGAACGTGGTCATGATGTAGAAGGCGCCGATCAGCACCATCGCCCAAACCACGCTGATGCGCGCGGTTTTCGCATCCGGCACGGTGTAGAACCGAACCAGGATGTGAGGCAATCCCGCGGTGCCGAAAATCAGCGCAATCCCGAGCGAAATCAAGTCGAGTGCGCCGGTCGGAGGCTTGAAACGAAGTCCCGGCTGCAGGAAATCTTTCGTCACCTGCTGTCCGCCTACCGTGTAGGTAACGTGCTGAACGGCGTTGAAGAAGTTCCCGAAGCTGAAACCATAGTGCGCCATCACCAGGATGCTCAGCAGGATGGTACCCGTCATCAGGAGGATCGCTTTGATGATCTGCACCCATGTGGTGGCGAGCATGCCGCCGAACACCACGTAGACGATCATCAGAATGCCTACGCCGATCACCGCCGTGTGGAAGGTGATGCCGGAGCCTTTCAGCAGCAGGCTTACCAGGGCACCGGCGCCCACCATCTGCGCGATCATGTAGAAGGTACTGACCACCAGAGTGCTGAGCGAGGCCATCGCCCGCACCGGACGCGGTCTGAGCCGGTATGCAAGCACATCAGCCATGGTGTACTTACCGGCGTTGCGCAGCGGTTCCGCAACCACCAGCAACACCGTCAGGTACGCGACCAGCCAGCCGACAGAGTACATGAACCCGTCGTAACCGAAGAAGGCGATCAATCCCGCAATGCCCAGGAACGAGGCCGCGCTCATGTAGTCGCCAGCCACGGCCACACCGTTTTGCCAGGCAGAAATTCGACGGCTGGCGGCAAAGTAAGCGCCCGCTCCACTGGACCGGCGCGCCGCCCAGTAGGTGATCACCAAGGTGACCGCAATAAACGCGAGAAACAGGCCAAGGGTGAGATTCATGGTCTATCGCCTCCCTTCGGCGAATCTTCGAGATTGTTCGTGATCCGCTTGCCGAAATCGTCGAATTTGCGCGCCTGCCGCACGTAGAGATAGGCGATCAACCAGGCTACAAAGAACTGCGACAACGCGAACAGGTAAGCCAGGTTCACCGGCCCGACGCGTTTGTCCATGAACTGCGGAAAGTAGCCGACGGAGATCGGCAACAGGAAGTAGTACACGACGAACACAATCACTGCCGGGACGACGAACTCGACTTTCGCGAGCAGCAGCAGTTTGAATTCGTCCATTGCGGCGACACGATCCCACAAGTCGGGTTCGCCAGTAGCGGGAGCGGTAGCAGCGCCGGCTTCATTAATTGGTACCGGGCGCGCGTTCTGCTGGGCCATTGGAGCCTCCTCAATTTGTCAAAGATGACCTGGCACTGCAAGCAGCGCATTCACATCTTTTTCGAACGTTCGTTCTTATGCAGCAGACCCGAGTGATTTCCGCCAACCAGTGCGCGAGACGACTGCCTCAGCACGCCTGGAAATTCATCTCGCCCTGGAAAACCTGGTGAAATCCTCCTGGGAATGGTGAAGATGCCTGGGTCCGGATTCTGCGTACCTGGGATGAGGCCCGAAACAATATGAAGGAAACAGTGAATATGAAGAACCGAGGGCGGGGTGGGCTTTCGTGCGGCACGGCTTCGCATCATCCGGGAATCCGGATGTGACACCATCGCAGGTGATCCGACGACGCGTTGCGGAGGACAGGAGCGGAGGCCGCGTCTCATACGGAGCGAAGCTTTGGAATCGGCGTGCCGCAAACGGCAACTGCGAATCCAGCCACCGTTCATCCATTTGCACGCCTCCTGGCCGACACGATTCGTAAAACCACCCCGGCCATCATTCGGTGAGGCGCATTTTTCGTCCTGCCACCCACACATGTCTGTGAGCAGCATCACACACCTCCAGTGATAGAGAAGGAAATGGGCTCGCCCATGGGATTCCCAAACGAGGGCTGACCTGTCCAAGCCCTCGGAAAATGGCGGGAATTGTAGCAGAAGTCCCGAGTTTCCGCTGAGATACTGCACGCGAGTCCCCTTGGCGGCGGCAGTTGGTCTCCCATGGCCTATTTTTCAGCCCTGCTGTTCTGTTTAGTGCGTGATGAGAGAGGTTCTCCGGTTGAATTCAGATGGTCAGCTCGTGTGAGGCGCGCGAGAATTGAGGAGAATTTCAACACCTACGAGAAACTGATGAAGAGATGCCTTGGGATTCTATTGCTAGTGACCCTGCCATTCGTCACAACCGGGTTGCTCGCACAAGCATTACGGACCGGTGATACGAACAGCACGTCCAACGCTCATGTGCAGCCAGTCAAAAAGCATCACAAACACAAGCACCACAAACCTCCAAAGCACAACGCGTAACTCGGGTCCGTCAGCCAATCAGCCAGAGGTAGAGTGTTCCGAATGCCAAGGTGCAGATGGTTACTGGAACCCCGGCCCGCAGATAGTCGCGGAAGCTGATCCGCACTGTTTTTTTCGCCTGCTCCACCACGATGATATTGGCAACGGAGCCGGTGATCGTCAGATTGCCCGCCAGCGTGCTCGCCATCGCGAGCAGTAGCCAGCCGAGGTGTGGATTCTGCAAACCGGGAATCAGTGATTTCATCAGCATGACAGCCGGAACGTTGCTGACGATGTTCGAAAACACTGCCGTGATCACAGCCAACACTGCCGGGTGCTGCACGTTCCAGTGCCGAGCAAAATCGAACATCAGTTGCGTGACGCCTACGAATTCGGCTCCGGCCACAATAATGAAGAGTCCGACAAAGAACACGAGCAGTCCCCAGTCAACCGTCTCGTAAACGAGATGCGGGTCCATCGTCCGGGTCATCAACAGCAGGGCTGCGCCGACAGCCGCCACCAGGGCGGGTGGAAATCCTACGAGAAATCCTGCCACGACACCGAGCACCACCACGGCAGGTTTTATCCACCGGCGAGTTCCGGAATTTGCCAAAGCAACAGTACCGGCGCGATCAGGCATGGCTTCGACATGGGCATCGCGGAACAACCAGGAAAGTATGCCCCAGTCGAAAAAGAGGCCGACAACTGCCACGGGTCCAAGGTGAGCAAGAAAGCTCCGGTAGCTGATACTCGAGTACGATCCAATCAGGATGTTCTGAGGATTGCCCGTAATGGTGGCTACGCTGCCGATGTTCGAAGCCGTTGCCACGGCGAGCAGGTATGGCAACGGTTTAAGTCTCATCCTTGTCGCCAAAGTGAGTACGATCGGCACCATCACCAGGCAGATGATGTCATTCACAAAAAAGGCCGAGAGCGCACCCGTCGTAAAAATCACGGCAGGCAGTAGCCGTTTCGAACCGAGGCGCGAGATGACAAAGAAAGCGACTGCGTCGAACGTACCAGCCAAACGCAGGTCGCCAACGATCAGCATCATCGCGAACAGCAGCACGATCGTCGCAAAGTCGACGGCCCGAATTGCCTGCGAGGCATTCACGATACGGAATGCCACCATCAAGACAGCACCGATAATTGCCGCTCCCGGCCGATCGATTTTCGTGCCCGGAAACTTGCCGAGAGCAAATACCACATAGCTGGCGATGAAAACCGCAATTCCGGCGACCAGGCGGGCCTCACTCATCTGTTGCGGGTTGAGGATCGGTGTCCTAAGGACATCCAGTACGGCGATCATCGCTGTTTGTCATCGTAGCATCGGGAAAGCTCATGGCTTTTCCGCAAAAGAAAAGGCGTGCCTTCAATGGCACGCCTGAGTGTTACTCCATCTCAGTGATCTACATTCTGGTTGCCCGTGGCACTTGCGCCGGCTGCGGAAAACGCCTGGTCTCCGCATCCTTAAGCACTGATTGAAGGACCACAATGTATTTGGCTGCTGTGCGCTCACGCGTGAAGCGTTGCCGGACGTAAGCACGGCCATTGGCCCCCATGCGTCCCCGAAGGTCGCTCTGGCGATACAAGCTGAGAATTGCGTCGGCCAGTTGCTCTGGAGCTTCGGGTTCGATTGATACCCCAGCGTTCGCCTGCTGTAATATCTCGGCGGCCTGCCCTTCTACGCTGAGTACAACGGCTCTTCCGCAAGCCATGAATTCCAGCATTTTGCTCGGGATGACGCTTCGGAAGGCATCGGCCTTTTTCAGTGTTACCAGGCAAATGTCCGACGCACGAACGAATGCCGGTATATCCTCGTGCGGTTGAGATGGAAGGAGACTCACGTTATGCAGGGATCGGGTTGCCGCCTCCTTTTCTATGGCCGACCTCTCGGCACCATCTCCCATCAGCAAGATGTGGGCGGCAGGACATCGCGTACGCAGTAGTTCTGCCGCGCGCAACACGGTTTCCAGTCCATGAGCCATACCGAGAGTGCCGATATACGACACGACGAATTTGCCTTCCAAAGCAAAGGCTGAGCGTACGTGCCCTGGGCCGGTTGGCGAAAACAACTCTGGCTCAATTCCATTTTCGACAACGCTTATCTTTCTGGCTGGCACATCCCATCGCGTTACGAGTTCATGGTGAAATGCCGGAGTAACCACCACGATCTGGTCCGCGCGCTTGTACAGAAAACCCGCCAGCCACCCAACCGCACGATAGAGTTGCGTTCGACAACCGCGCGCTCCAACGGCTCCCAGAGATTCGGGCCACAGGTCTCGGATTTCCAACACAAAGGGCACCTCGAACCAATGCGCCAGAAACCAGCCACTCACGCCTACAAGCAGTTGCGGCGATGTGGCGATCAGGACGTCAGGCCGACGGCAAAACAATCCCGCTACGCAGGCGGAGAGAAAGAATGAAAGGTAGCAGATCACCCGTTTCCAGATGTTCGCGTTGGGCAGCGGCCACAGCCAAGTGCGGACGACGTGAACATCGCCGGACTGTTCCCGGTTCAACAGGCGTCGAAATCGCTTGCGATAGTCCGGATGGAGGATGCCGGTAGGATGGTTCGGAAACCCAGTGAGGACCGTAATATCGTGCCCGTTTTTCGACCAACGCTGTGCCAATTCTGAGACCCGCGCGGCCGGAGCACACTTCTCGGGCGGAAAGTATTGGGAGACGTATAGGATTTTCACGGAGATTCCGAGCAGCTTTGGATTGAGGGAGAGGGCCGCTGCTCAGTAGTAAAAGAGCTTGAATGTGGACTTATGCAGGAGCGCAAAACTGCGCTTCACCGCACTGCGCTGATACGTTCGCCATCTATGCGCGAATTCCTGGAAAATGCAATCGGAGGTCAGGCGGTGCATGATCTCGAGCTGCGCGATGTGCAAGCGATGGTAGAAAGGGCTGGCCAGCATGCTCATACGCTTGCCGCACTGCTCGTATAATGACCAAAATCCTGTGTCGAATGCCGGCAATTGCAAAGCAAGGGATCGAGCCACCGCACTAAACAACTGTCGAGCGCCTTCGTCGCCGGTAGTCAGCCAGTAGTCATACACTCCCCAATTCGCCCACATACACCCGTTGAGAATGTGGGTCGGCGGATGGACAATGTATTCCTCCAGCCACACGTGCTCTCCATTCTGCAGCAACACACCTCCGCCATCGACCGGAGTGCACAACGAGATGAACGCATGTCTGGCAGCCCGCAAATAGTAGTCGTCTCGCGTTTCATGGAACGCGCGCACCAACAGCGAGATACCTTGTCCCTGTGCCAGCCCCGAATACCAGGGTGCCTTGAGTGGAGAGCGATAGTCCCAGTCGAAGTGATGATGCCAGACGTGTAGGCCGAAGTCGTTCTTTTCCAGGTTACGCACCATCCAGCTTGCCGCAATCAGGAAGCGGTCCCGATATTGCTGATTGCCGGTTCGGCAAAACAATGTGTGGTTCCCGAGCCCAAACTGCGCAATTGCAATTGGGTTATATTGCCATCCAATGCTGCCGCGGTAGTTCAATCGTGGAATGCCGCATGCGTCCAGATGCGGATAATTTGCCTTCGAAGTGAAAGGCATGTAGTACTCGCCGAGAGCCGTAGCCGAACTCTCGGAAGATGGATATGGGCGGTCGTGCCAGAAGCTCACGTGGCTGGCACCGCGGGTAAGGTATGCGGAAAAGATGCGGCGATAATATTGGGAGCGACTCATACGATCAGTTGTGCAATTTCGCTAATGCCCTGGGGCAGGCCAACTGGTGTCGCGCTTGCGCAAGCCCTGTCGTGAGGCGCACGTATGCGTCGGTCCAGGTGGCCGACGAGAATTGAGTAGCTGTCTGCCGGGCTCCAGCGCTTAGTTCCGTAAGCAGTTGCCGGTTGAGAATGCAGTGCGTCATCGCAGAAGCCAGGCTGTGCGCATCGCGTGGTTCAACGAGAATTCCATTTTGTGGCGTAACAATCTCTGAAATGGCTTGCCAGTTAGTTGCGACAACAGGCAGGCCCGCGGCAAAAGCTTCAAGGATCACTCCCGGGTATCCTTCGGCTGAACAGCAGGTTGGAAGCAAGAGCACGTCGTGCGAGGCGAGCACGGCTGAGATGCGCTCCGGTTGAATTCCCCCGCGATAGTGAACCCGGCCGCCAAACTCGCTTGCGTCGATCCCGTCCAACAAGGGCCCGTACACGTCCACGCAGAAATCCAAGTTGATCGTCTGGGAGGCGGTGATGATCTCCCGTATCCCCTTTGGTGGCGTAACATGCCCGATAAAAACGAAGCGTAGTGTCGGGTTTGAAGATAGCGTTGGGGAGATGTTTTTCGATGGCCGATTATTCGGATACCACTCGACACGCCTACAAAATGGCTGAAAGTATTCCGCGGCCTGATGAGTCTCGACCAGCAGAAGTGGGCACCTGCGCAATAGCCAATCCAGCAGCACACGTTCGATTGCGCTCGTCTGGCGATGCTTCACTGAAGCATCGCCGAAAATCCGCAGCAGCCATGGCCGCCGAGTCAATATGCAGAACGGCCATATGAAGAAAGCGAAAAAAGCCATTCTCAGGCTGGACAGATGCAACGAGACAACATCAGTTCCAGGAGCTGCGATCGCGAATCGGAACAACACCACGAACGGACGAATCAGAGAAGTTATGAAAGACCGGCTTTCTCGCGCTGTATCGATTACGCAAACATGGACATCCGGCCGAACTCGCAGTTCGTCTACCAGCTGGCGAAACAATACTGTTGCTCCACCCACAGGGCCGCTTGCAGGCCCGATCATCAGCAATCGTACGTGCTTCATGATGCGAGAACTCTCTCGTACTCCTCGAGAACCTGGTGCAAACCAAAACGAGTCCAAAAGGTTTTTGAAACCGCCTCAGACGCGCGGCGGTCGGCAACCGTTTTGATCATCGCGGCCGCAAGCGATTGCGCATCGTCATCGCGGACCAACGTAATGGTGTCGGTCGTTTCGGCAATTTCGGCTAAGCCGCCGGGGCAAGCCAATGCAACCACAGGAAGGCCAAGGGATACGGCCTCCAACGCCACATTCGGTAGACCTTCGTATCGCGAAGCCATAACCAGCAGGTCCGAGTTCTTCATCCACACCGCCGGATCGCGCTGGTACCCCGCAAAAACGATTCCCTCCATCGCTTCGCGTTCGGCTAGCTCTTCCAGGGTTCGGCGACACGGGCCATCTCCGACAATCGTGAGAGTGGCGCGATTGTGATGCTTCTTCGCTATGGCAAAAGCCCGGATAACAAGATCGATCCGTTTTTCGGCCGCGAGCCGGCTCACAACCAAGAAACCCGGCGCACTGGTTGTCATTCGTTTCCTCGTTGCGACATTTGGAGTGAATACCGGGTTATAAAGCACATGTATCTTCCTGCTGGGAACTCCAAAGGCTTGAATGACGTCACGAGCCATGGCCTCCGCCTGGCAAATAACCTGGTCCGCATGGCGCAAGCTCCAGCCGTAGATTCGGGTCCTCCAGGCGTTCTCTGTAGCAACACTGTTCTTCGACATTGTTCCCTGCCGAACTATGAGCCGCGTTTGGCGCGAAGCGAGTCTTGCTGCAATCAGGGCAAGAATTCCAGATGGACCGCCTGCTGACACCGCAACATGCGGGCGCAGTTTCCAGAAGGCTCGCAGCAGCGAAGGGAACGCATATCGAAGTTGCTTCTGCCCGAAATTGTCGATTTTTACGCTCGAGGGAAATGGCGCTTCGCTCTGCCGGCTGCCGGCCAGTACGGCAAGGTGCACCTCGAAGCGTGCCGGATCTAAGCTGCTGGCAATAGTTGTCAGCACTTTCTCGGATCCGCCTCCAATCAATCGCGGAACGATAATCAGTATCTTGCGTCGCATAATTCAGCTTCGGAGGTTTTGGCATGCATCTCATTTCGTTTGATGTGGCCGCGCCAGCCAGCCGGTGGTCGAAAGATGAAGTACGGCTCGGGATGGACCGGATTGAAGTCCTGAAACTCGCGGCGATTCGATTGGATGCCAATATGCTGGGGCCAAAAGGTAGTGAGGGGCATCTCTTGCACCAGGTATGCCTGTGAGATGGTCGGAATATTTCGGTAATCGAAACCCATGAGCCCGGCCGCGACGGTGTCGATAGCAACTGGCGAGAATCCGCCCAACATCACTCCACATAATTTGGGATCAGGCTCGAGCGGGCCTTCCCCCTGGCCGGCAATAATGGCATCGACCAGGTGGAGGCACTTCCTTTGTGGCGATTTCTGCAGATTGCCATTCCTGTCCGCATAGATGAGCGCACGATTCAGGTCCAGCACGGTTCGCCACAGCGTATCGTTGCCATACCAACTACCTTCGGTAAACGGATCGCGGCTGATTCGTTTCGCCGCCGCGCCGGCTGCAATCGACAAGCGATGGAGCGCAGCGCTGAAGTGATCGGCTGACCTCAATGCTCGCAGTGCCAATTCCGAAGAAGCGCGCTTGCCAAAACTGGCGTGCATGTACTCGTCGCCGCCATCCTGTTTCCCACCGCAGCGATGATGTGGGAGCCAGTCCTTGTGCCCATTGATTCCCACAAGGTTCTTCAACGCTACCGTTATTCCGGCCTTTCGATGTGTCTTCAACTTGGATATAGAGACGACGCAATCCGCACTGAGCGCCGAGCCTGCAATCAAGTACTCGTTTTTGAACTCGTTATGATGCCGGGACAATGCCTCGTTGGCATAACACGTCACCCGATACGATTCATGATTTTGGCTCACTGGAGCGAGCAGGCTCGACTTTCCGAAGTCAACAACTCGATAGCCATTTGGATCGCCAGGATTAGTTGCGATCGCTTGAAGGAGGCCGTTCTTCAGAACTGCGCGGACTCGGCGAAAATCGGTTACGTTGACGGCTACCCCGAATCGCCGCGTGGCGGATTCTGCTACCTCGCCAAGTCCGCTGATTTCGGAAATCCGGCCCATATCGGCCATCTGCAGTGGCGCGTCGCCGATCACAATCCGGCCCCGACCTTGCAGTGCGAGACAGACATAATCAACGACGGCGCGCACTACGGAGCCATGCGTGATGACAGAGTTCGGATCTTTCCCTCGAAGATGACGATGCATCACCAGGTTTGGCTTGATGACCACAAGCTCTCCCGGCGAGATCAGTTCTCCAAGTGGATTCCAGTTAGAAAGTCCGTAGTGCTCCGCATCCAGGCCTAGGAGGAACAGCGTTTCACGCACCGCGTCGTAGGCGTGATTCGACGAACCGTGCGCTGATAACGGGCCATCGTATTCCGGATATCGCACTTGCGGATCAAACGGCGGATTTGCCGAATACCCACCTGCATGCGGGTCGTAGTGCAACGCCACCAGCGGCGAGTCGAAAGAAATATTCATTGGCAATTGTGCTCAGAGATCGTGAACCTGTGTTTTCCCGATGGCGAGGGTGCGATGGATTCCGGGAACTCGATCCTCAACTTCGCGGCAGCCCCGAGGGCGCGCTCCATCTCCGAGACGATCATGGCGAGCTCCTGTTGCCCAAAATCCCGAGTCTTGACGATGCGCAGCAGAAAATCTGTGCGGCTCTTCTGAATGAACTGGAACTGGCGCACGGTGCGCATTCCGTAAAACGCGTGGGTGAAGTATTCGCCGTGAATGTGTCGTCCGCTTGGTGACTGAATGAAGTCCGAAGTTCTGCCCAGCACCTTCCTCAGCCGTATGCTTGGAAACCCGCATCTGCACGGCTCGCCGCTCATAACGGCAAGATCACCGATCTCGTAGCGAATGAGCGGCATCACGAAATTGGTCAGGCAGGTCACCAGCACTTTGCCGGGCCGGTCGTGAACGGGTTCACCGGTAATAGCGTCAACGGTTTCCACGATGTGATCCAGGGGATGCAGATGGAGACCTTCGGCGCGCATGCACTCGCTTGCGAGGCAACCGACTTCCCGGCTGCCATACCGGTCGAAAACCGCCACGCCGAAACATTGTTCGATCAGCCTCCGCTGCTCGTCATCCAGGCGTTCCGCGGAAGAAATCACCGACACGAGCGGATATGACGGTTTCGCGTCAGAGTCCCTTAAGAATTGCGCGTACATCGTCAAAGCGCTTGCGTATCCGATCAGGACGTGAGGCTCATATGCCTGCAACTCTCGGTGATACCGGCTCATCGTTGTCTCGCTCATAGCAAACGCATCGTAGAGTCGCACGCCGCGCACACGCATCACCAGACGAGACCTGAACGAGTGAAACCGGCTTTGATCTTTAGGTGATCCCCATAAGAGAGCTGTCCGATCTCCAAATCGCCATCCCTGCATGGCGTCACTGATCCATGCTGTTGCCAGCAATTCATCCCGGTATCTCCGATCCTGCAGCACTGTAACGGGTCTTCCTGTAGACCCGCCGCTGCTGTTCGCGATGATGTGCTCCGCTGGCCAGTTCGTCGCTCGCAAGTCATTCTTGGGGTTCTGAAGATCGGACCGCGTGAGAACTGGAAGCTGATGCAACGTTTCGGCGCAAATGTCCGTGCTTTTGATTCCACCCAATCGGAACCTTTCCCGATAGAACGGCACGCGCTCGGCAGCGTGGCACAGGAGCGTCTGCAAACGTTGCTTCTGAACAACGCGGATTTGCTCTGCCGTGCCCTTCAACATTCGGTTCTTGTTTGCGTACACATCCAGCAATCGATTCGAGCCGTGGCTCATAAGCGAGCACTGCAACTTCATTGCAAGCTCCGAATGGCGTCTATTGCCTGCTGAATCCATACTGTCCTGTTGCCAGGTCTTCGTGAACGTCGACAGCGACGGTCGATGCCGTTGGTAGCCGTGACTCAGCGGCGATGAAGGCCAGCACGAGCCACGTCGCTTTTTGCGTCTCCCAAGTGGCCGCGAACACGCCCACGCACCAGGTTGTCGCAACGCCCGCCCACAGCCAGCGGACATCCGAATTCATCCGCCGAATCGCCTGCGTCATACTTGCGATCAAGAGCGAAAACAGAATGAATCCGATAAGCCCCAGCTCCACCAGCACGGACATGAACGTGTTGTGCGCAACCATGCCCTCGCCAACGTACTTCTCTGTGACCTGCAGAAAGGCGCCCTCCCCCACTCCCAGTAGCGGATGCGTCATGAACCCCTTCGCACCCGCAGCCCAAACGGTGGTTCGTCGATTCAGATCCCCCGCACTTACCTGTTCGCCGATTGTGGACAGCCTTCCCCATGAAGCTTCGGGCACGAATGCGATGGCGCAGAATGCACCGGCTGCAACGATGGCGATCAACATGGCGCGCTTTGACCGCCTTACCCCACCTCGTAGCCCAAGCAATGAAACCCCGAATGCCGCAACGGCCGCTAACGCTCCAGCGCGAGATCCCGTGACGGCAATGGCGGCCGGCGC
>Ga0209062_1003073_pt1 | contig 20203 bp, 13 predicted proteins | sample Coa_R2_2_FD_187158 | JGI IMG/M metagenome (GOLD analysis project Ga0209062, IMG submission 187158) | Surface soil microbial communities from Centralia Pennsylvania, which are recovering from an underground coalmine fire - Coalmine... | ecosystem: Environmental > Terrestrial > Soil > Unclassified...
TGCGCGTGCTCGCGCGAAACGGTGCGGTTGATCTCGTTCTCGGCTTCGAACGCGAGGTCGTTGCGGCGGAACAGGCCCTCGGAGCGGTACACATCCACCACGCGGCCGATATTGATCCGCGCTTTGTCCAAAAGAATCTCCGGCACGTTGGCTTCGCCTTCGCGGATGACGAGCCGCGCCGCCGGGCGCGGAGCGGGCCCCGCGAGTTCCTGTGATCCCGCCGCCACCGAAACCCATCGCCCGTCGCGCGGCGGCAGCCCGACGGCCGCCTCCACGTCCACGCGCAGATTCTCCGGATACCGGCAGCCCGCCGCGCGCAGCGAGTTCCGCACCTCCTGCTCGAGATACTGCCGGAAGAACCGGCTGGAGAACGTGCCGAACTGAGCCTGCTCGATGCCCTGCAGATGCACCCGCAGCAGGTCGTACGGGAACACCTTGCGCGCGCCCGAACGGTAGCTCTTCTCCTTGACGGTATCGAGCACCGCCAGCCGGATTTCCGCCAGCTCCGGCGGCTCATCCGGCCGCGCGCCCCCGGCCAGCGGCGCTTCGAAGATCGTGCGCCCGAATTTCTCGATGTACTCGCCCAGTTTCATCTGTGCATTCTCCTAACCGCCGAGGCGCAGAGGCGCCGAGAAACTCGGGAAGTGTTCGCTTCCCTCCGCGTCCCGGCGGTTCAAAAGTCCCCAAACTCCTTGGCCGCCTCCATCACCTCGCGCGCGATGGGCGCGGCGGCCAGCGCGCCGTAGCCGCCGTGCTCCACCAGCACCGCGAACGCCAGGCGCTTGCCGCCGCCGTCGTATGGCGCAAAACCCGTGAACCAGGAATGCGGCATGCCGCTATCGAGCTGCGCCGTGCCGGTCTTGCCCGCGAAGCTGATGGCCGCGCCCTGCATGGCCGCCCGCCCCGTTCCTTCCGTCACCACGCGGCGCATGGCGCGCTGCAGGAACGCCGCCTGGTCCGCCGGCAACACCTCGACGGGCGCATCCGTGCGGGTGTTCGCCGCGTCGGTTTGCCACCGCCCTTCCGGCATCCACCCGCCGTTGGCGATCGCCGCCGTCACGCGCGCCATCTTGAACGGCGAAACCAGCACGGCGCCCTGGCCGTACGCCGCGAACGGCAGCGCCTTCCGCAGCTCCCGGATATCGCCGGTCGAAATCCCGAACCGCGCGGCCGTATCCGCCAGCGCCTGGGAGCCGACATCGTGAACGCCCAGTTGCGCGAAGTACGCGTTGCAGGAAACCGCGATGGCGCGCTCCATGTCCAGCGTGCCGTGGGCATGGTCCCCGATATCGTCCTTGATCGGCCGGTTCCATCCCGCAATCACGTTGCCCGCGCGCCCGTCCGGGAGCCGGCGGCAGAGGAACGTCCGGTGCTTCAGCTCGGGATCTTTATTCAGCGCCGCGATGGCGGTCACCAGCTTGAACGTCGAGCCGGGCGGGTAGAGGCCGTAGCGCGCGCGGTCCAACAGTTCGTCATTGCCCGGCGCGGTTGTGCGCACACCCGGCGGATCGGGCGTCGGCGCGCTCACCATCGCGAGCACGTCGCCGCTCGCCGCGTCCATCACCACCACCGCGCCGTCGCGCTGGTGCAGCGTGCTCAAGTGCCGCTCCAGAATTTCCTTCGCGCGCAGTTGCAGGCGAATATCGAGCGTAAGGTGGACGCTGCGGTCGCGGACCAGCACGGCCGCCAGCGCCGGGTTCGACGGTTGATGCCGGTAGCGCACCAGCCCCGCCAGCTCGGAATATTCGTAACCTTGCAAACGCGCATTCGAATCGTGCTCGACCAGCGATGCGTTCGAGGCATGGAAATTTTCGCCCGTCCGCAGATCGCCGATCACGTGCTCCACCGCGGCGCCAAATGGGTAATATCGCGTCTCGAAACGCGAGGCGGCGTCCTCGAGCTTCACGCCGAGCGCGTCGTACTCCGCGCGGTGGCGCTCCAGCTCGGCCCAGTCTCCCGTGGCGAGCGGAATCCCGTTGCGGTCGTAGATCGTGCCGCGCGGGATCTCTCGCGCGATGGAATTCAGCCGCGGATTGTGCTGCGCGCGTTTGACGCCGTCCTGGTCGAATGCATGCGCGTCGCGCGCCAGGTATTCGCGATCGTGCAGCACCTGGTAGTGCGCCGCGAAGCCGAGCAGCGCGGCCGCCGCGGCGGCCATCGCGATCTTCAGCCCGCGCATGTTGCCGATCGTGTCATTGCGTTCCGCGCCCGCATCCGCGGAAATCGAGGCGATCGCGGCAAAAATCAGGAAGTTGGCGATCATGGCCGTGTTTCCCGAGCTCAGGAACGGCGAAACCACACCCGAAAGGGGCAGCGCCCCCAGCACGCCGCTCGTGATCAGCATCATCTCGAACGCGATCAGGCAGCCCAGGCCGAGCGCCAGGAAATAGCCGAACTGCGTCTCGGAGCGGACAGCCGCGCGGAACGCGCGCCCGACCAGGAACGCGAAGAGCAGGAACACCGCGGCCACACCCACGAACCCCCACTCCTCGCCGATGCCCGCCAGCACCAGATCCGTGTTGCCCGCGGGAATCATCGCGGTATCGCCCCAGCCGGGGCCGGAGCCGGTCGGGCCGCCGGTCGAAAACGCCCAGAGCGCGTTGGCGAGCTGGTCGCCGCCGTGCACGTCGTTGTCCCACGGCGAAAGCCACATGTCGATGCGCTGCACCACGGTGTGGGGCTGGCCGATGCGGTAGCCCACCGCGACCGCGGCTACCATCAGCACGATGCCCGTGAGCACCAGTCCCGGCCGTCCGCGCGCCGTGCCGAACATGGCGAGGAACACGAACAGCGTGACCAAAGCGGGGCCCAGGTCCTTCAGCACGAAGAAGAACGCCACCGCGATTGCGACCGCTACCAGCACCGGCAGGACGTGCTCGAGGCGCGGCAGGCCGATGCGCCCGAAAAACTTCGGCGCCAGGCGCTTTTCGCGCAGGTCGCGCAGGCGCTCCCAGTTCCGCGTGAAGTAACCGGCCAGGAACAGCACCAAGAGAATCTTGATCAGCTCCACCGGCTGAAACGGACCGAGATTGACCTTGGCGTCGTTGCCGGCCGGGCCGCGGCCGAAGCGCAGCAGGAGGCCGAAGAGCGTGAGCGCGCCGAATAGCGGCGTGTAGCACCAATCCGCCAGGCGCATGTAGTCGAAGGCGCGCAGGGCGGGGAGCGCCAGCAGCAAACAGCCGAGAAACACGCCGAGGGCGAACTTGTGGAATTCGAGCGTATCGCGCAGCGGGTCGCGCATCCCGGCGATGAGAATGAAGCCGATGCCGCTCAGCAGGTGCAGCGCGGGCAGTAAGGCGCGGTCGCCGCGAAAACGGGCCAGCCCCCAAACCAGCGCCACCAGATAAAAGCCCGCGAAGTAGAGCGCGGCCGCTTTCGCCAGCTCCCGCTGGAACTCGGCCGGCGTGCGCACGATCATCGAAGGCTTCAGCCGCGCGAGCGGCAGGTGCAATTCGCGGCGCAGCGGCGCCAGCGCGCCGATATTGGCCAGCGGCCGCTTGCTCTCGAGGAACTCGAACATGGCCGGCGCCGCCGGCCCCACCAGCGGCGCAAGCTCCTCCGGCGATTGCACGGCGTTGAGATTGACGAGGTGCTCCGCGCCGGCGAAGGACTGCGATTTGCCTGCATAGGCCATGATCAGCCCCGCCGCGACGAGCAGTGACGCTGCGGCCAGCCACGCGACGCCGCTAGCGGCGGCCGGCGGCTTTTCCACCGCGATGAGCGCCGGCGCCGCCGCAGCCCAGCTCTTAGTTACCGGCATAGAGGACCTCCGGTAGCACGCACCCGCGCGATCCCGCCGCACCGCGCGATGAGGCGATTCCTCGCAGCGCCGCCGCCGCTCTGCGCCGCGCAAGCCCGTCGCCCGGAAGCCCGCGCCAATGCGCTTCGCCCCCACGAGCCGCGGTCCCAACCCCCACAACCGCGCGCCGCATGCCGCGGCGCGCTACAGTTCCTAACGCCATTGCTTTCTCCGGTAAACCGCAGCCTTGCGCGCGGGCTTCTTGGCCGCGGGCACCGGCCGAGGCGCGAGCGCCGCCGATGCCAGGCCGGCGGCCACTCGGGCATCGCCGGGCAGCTTGTCCGCGGCCAGCTTCAATTGCTCCCGCGCGTAGGCCCGCTCGCGAGCGGCGGCGGTCCCGGCGTACTGTCCGCCGGACAGCCGCTCGATCGCCGCCCAGCCGCGGCTCAGCGCCAGTTCGCCCGCGGTGCGCGCGTCGCGGTCGCCTTGTTCCACCGCGCGCTCCAGCAGGACTTCCGCTTTCAGCCAGTCGGCCGGGCTGGCAGAGAGGCTGCGCTCCGCTTCCGCACGGTAGAGGCCGGCCATATCCGGAACCGTCTGCGCGGCCGCTTTCGCTGGGGACTCCGGCTGCGGTTTCGGCTTGGCCGGGCCGGTTGCGGGCGCCCGGACCGCGGCAGCGGAGGTCGGGCGGGCGTGCCACATTTCCCACGCGGAGCTGCTGCCGATCCACAGCGCCATCCCGCCGGCGAACCATGCGGCGGCGCCGGCCACCTGCAGGCTGCGGCGGGCGCGCGCCACGGTACGGGTGGCACGGCGCAGCGCCTGGCGCGCGGCGTCCATGGTCGGTCCGGCGGAGAACCCGCGCCGCTCCTTTTCCGCCATCGTCGGCCGGCGCTCGAGAAATGCCTGCAAGTCCGCCTGCAGATCGCGCGCCGATGGGTAGCGCCGCGAAGGCTGCGGCGCCATCGCCTTGCTCACGATCAGGCGCAGCGTTCGCGGCACACGGGCCGGAAGCGCGGCGGGCGGCCGCTTGGAGCGGATCAGCGCCTCCAGCTTGCGCGTGCTATCGGACTGATAGGGAGGCGCTCCCGCCAGCATCTCGTATAGCGTCGCGCCCACCGCCCACAGGTCGCTCTGTTGATCCACCTGCGAGCGCTCCAGCCGCTCCGGCGAGCAGTAGCCCGGGCTGCCGAACAGGTGCGCGGTGGCCGCGCAATCCGGCCGCAGCATTTTGGCGATGCCGAAATCGAGCAGCCGCACGGTGTCCGTCGGTCCCAGGTGGATGTTGGCCGGCTTGATATCCCCATGCACCACCGTGGACTGCCAGGAGTGGAACTTATCCAACTGCTCGCACAGCTCGAGCGCGATGGCCGCGGCCCGCACCGGCTCGAGCGCGCCGCCGCGCAACACCTCGGCCAGGTTGCGCCCTTCGACGTACTGCATCGCGACGAAGAACCAGCCATCGCGCTCGCCGTAGTCGTAAACCTCGATCATGCGCGGATCGGCCGAGTGCAGCTCGCGCTGGATGGAGGCGCCACGCCGCTCCGCCTCGATCACCATGCGGTTCACGGCGTCGCCGCCCAGCGGAATGAGTTTCAGCGCGACGCGGCGGCCGGCTTCCGTATCGATGGCCAGGTACACGTCCGCCACGCTCTTGCCGAGCCGCCGCACGATCTGGTACGGTCCGAGTTTTGCCGGAGCAATCATCTTCGCACCACCATCCAGACCAGCATCCCGATCACCGCGCCACACAGCAGCAGGAGAAATTTCCCGGTGGGACGCAGCGGCGGCCGTACGCGCGTGGTTGTAGAGCGCGGGCGCGTCGTGGTGCCGCACGCTCCGGCGCCGCGGAATTCCGGCCCGGCCACGAACAGCGCGGTGATGTTGTCCTTGCCGCCGGCCTGGTTGGCGGCATCGACGAGTTCGGCGGCCACGCGCTCCGCGTCGCCGTCGTAACGATCCACGATCTCCCGCACCTGCGCCGATGTCAGGTGGTCGGTGAGGCCGTCACTGCACAGCAGGATGGCGGCGTCGGGGCGGAAACGGCACTGCAGAGTCTGGATGAAATCGCTATCGGCGGCAGCGCGGCGGCGCGAGCCCACGTCGCGGAAGACCTCGTTGCGGCGCGGGTGCTGCATGGCTTCGGCCTCGCTGAGCTCTCCCGCGTCTTCGTCCTCTCCGACAGGCGAATGGTCGCTGGTCAGCTTGCGAATCGCGCCGCGCCAGATCAGGTAAAGGCGCGAATCGCCGACGTGTCCGATCGAGATCTCGCCGCCGCGCACTACCGCCAGCGTCAGCACACAGGCCATGCCGCGATGCTCCGGACGCTCGTCCGCCAGTTCGAAGATGCGGTTGTTGGCGCGGGCAATCGCTTCGCGAATGGATGCGCTGCCGCTCAGTTCCGCCGCGCGGATCACCTCGACCGCGGTTTCGGCGGCCAGTTCCCCGGCGGCGTGCCCGCCCACGCCATCGACCACCAGGAAGATGCCGTTTGCGGGATCGCAGAGGTAGCGATCCTCGTTGTGATCGCGGAGCCGGCCGGTATCGGAGGCGGCGCCGGCGGAGAGTGAGCTGCGAAGTTCCCCCGTCACCGCTTCCTTCATCGCCCTGGCCCCCGGTCCCTAGCCCCTGGTCCCTGACCCCCACCGCCCGGCCCGCGCCGCGCCTGCGCCAGCACAAACAGCAGCACGAAGCCCAGGAAGCCCGCCACAAATACCGTGTGCCACTGGTATAACCCGCTCATCGCCGCGCCTCGAAGACCAGATTGAGGACTTCCGCCACGCCGATCTCGGCGCGGTCGGGCAGCGGCTGCTCCACGTCCCGGGGCAGGCGCTTGCGGTTGACCCAGGTTCCGTTGCGGCTTTTATCGACGATGGCGAACGCGCCGCTCGCCGGATCGCGGCGCACGCGGAGGTGCTCGCGGGAGACTTCCTCGGTGGTATAGAGCGGCAGGTCGACGGACATCTGGTCGCCGCCGCGGCCGATCGAAACCTCGTTCTGCGTGATAAAGAAGGTCTGCGGCCCGGAATCGTCCTGATAACGGATCTCGCCGAAGATGCGGACGGGCGTGGGAGCGCGGTGCGGGGTGGAGCCGCGATGCTGCGTTTCGCCGCGGCCGCCCATGGGCGCCGTCCGGACTCCCCGCGCCGCGGTTACGGAGGGCTCGCGGTCGATGAGGGTGGTCTTGACGCCGCGGTAGCCGGGCTGCGGGACATCGTTGAGCTCGGAGTGGATTTCGACATCGCCCGGCGGCACGGCGCCTTCGGTATCGGCGAAAAACTCGATGGACCAGTCGTTGCGCGCGATCCGGTACTGCTTCTGCGGCCCGCCGCGGCGGAAGCGCGGCTTGGCATTCCACTCGGCCATTCGGGCGGAGAGTGCGCGGCGCGCATCCTCCTGGATAATCTCCTGCACGCCGGCCAGCCGAGCATAGTCGTCCGGATGGAGATAAACGCTGAAAATGCAGGGCAGCAGGATCCCGTAACCCATCTCGAGCCGCCCGAATTCCATATTGCGGATCAGCTCGTCGATAATGGTCTGGCCGCTGATCCTCGTCTGAGGCTGTTTGTTTCCGGTTTGCACACGATTCCCTGGAGGACGCGGATCTCCATTGTAGACGGACCGGGGTAGATCGGGTTACGGGTGAACGCCGGGGCTGGAAATTAATTTCTGTTCAAGTAGGGACACCGGTGGCGCGGGAGAGTGGCGCGCGGGCGATCGCAGGCGATCGCAGTGCGGTTCCGGCGTGGATCTTGCGGTGGTTTCGCTCAAATTCTCGTTCGTTTGCGGCCCGTATTGCCGGGCCGGGACTCCAGGAGCGGTCCTTGGCTCGGGCTTCCCCGTGCTGCCCGGGAAGCGCGCAGGCCCTCGCACGCCCAATCGCCGCGCCGGGCGCCCGCAAAGTGTAAGTAATTGAAAAGCGCTCAAATAAAAATTTCAACGTTCCGTCATTGGTTTCCGTCTATCGGCATAGAATGACGCGCAGGCCATGGGCCACGGGCCTGCCTTTTCTGGAGGGCGGATGGTCAAATCGTCGATGATGGCCGCGGCTTTCGCCTGTTTTGCGGCGGCCGCGAATGCTCCGGTTCGTGAGGTGATTTCCCAGGCGGGTGAAACCATGGGAATGCTGAGCCCGGCCTTTTACAAGGGCTACATCTACTGGGCCGGGCGCGAGCCGCTCCAGATTTTCACGCCGGACGGCATTCCGGGGCCCTACATCGCGCCGCCGGCCGGAACAGTTAAAGCCATTGCGGCGGATACCGACGGCACGCTGGCAGTCGCCTGGAGAAACGATGCGGCCGGCTTCATCGACCTGCACGACCCCTCGGGCGCCTTGCGGCTGACCATCCCGACCGGCCGCTACCGGCCCATGCACCTCGCCTTCGGCGAAGATCATTCTCTGTGGAGCCTGGGCTGGCAGACCAGCGCGGCGAACCCGTTCATGCCCGACCGGTCCGATTACATGATCGTCCGCAAGTTCTCGCCGGATGGCCGTCAGGCCGGAGCCTATCTCCCACGCTCCACTTTCCCGCGGGGCCTCGAACCCGGCGAGCAGGATTGGCAGCAGTCGAACTGCATCACGGTCGGGCACGACCGCGTGGGGCTTTGGGTCTACTCCGGAACGCTGGGGACGAAAACGGAATGGGTGGAGCTCGATCTCGACGGGAAACTCACCGGCCGGTGGCGGCTCGATGAGTTCGCCCCCGAGCTGCGGGTCGCGATGACCTCGGACGGAGCCGTTTTTCTCCACTGCCGCGACCGGGACGGCAAGAATCCGCGGCTGCTGACGCTCGACCGCGCGGCATCCGTCTGGCGGCCCGTGCCGTCCGATGCCAACCAGTACCTGGTCAGCGCCGATGGCGAATCGCTGATCTTCGCGGATTATGGCTTGGGACGGATACACCTCAAGTGGTATCCGCACCCCTGAACCGCGTATTCGCCGCTACATCAACGCCGGCAGCGTCAGCCCGGCCTTGAGCAGGGCTTTCTGCAGCATGCCGACCGCGTGGATCTCGGGCACGTTGCGCGCAATCGAAATCTCGGAGACCAGCATGTGCCGGGCGCGGTCGAGCATCTTCTTTTCACGGAACGAGAGCGGCTTATCGACGTGCAACTGCAGCAGCATTTTGAACACTTCGGCCGCTCGCAGCAGGTCGCCGCTCTGCATTTTATCGGTGTTTTCCTTGAACCGGACCTTCCAGTCCGGATTGATCGCGCACGATCCGTTCGAAAGATAAGACAGGACGCGCGAGATCTCCCGGTCCTTGGTCACCCTCCGCAGTCCGATGTTGGCCACATTGGAAAACGGGACCAGCACGGTCATGCTATTGCATCCGAAGCGTAGGAGGTAGAACTTCTCGAAAGCGGAGCCGAAAGAGCGGGTACTGATATTCTCGATGGTCCCAACGCCTTGGTTGGGATAGACGACTTTGTCGCCGATCTGAAACGTCATACGGTGTGTCCCCCACAAAACCACCGCTGCTGGGTGCTGCGTGTCACTTCTCGCAACATCCCCTGAATGGTACGCTCGCTTCCGGCGGCTGTCAAGAGGCAACTGGAGCCAAAACCCGCGCCCTTTGCCGGTTTTTGCATCGGTAGCTTGGAAGAAGCGAACGGACGGTAGGTCGGAGGAGCGGTGCGGACTGGGGGCCTTGTGAGTATCTGTACACTTACACTTAGTGTTAGTAACTCGCCGTCTGCTGTCTCCGCGTCCCGGCCGGTTTACAGGTCGATGCCGGCAGGCTCCGTGGCGTCATCGTCCGCGGGGAGGCCGCGTTCCGCCAGGAGCAGCCGGCGAAGCGTGCGCAGATCGTTCAAAATGCGCCGGCTCGTGGTGATGTGGAGATTCAGTTTGGCGAGATTATAGGAAACCAGGAGGAGGGCTTGTTTGCGGCGATCGGCGCCCTCTTTTTCCGCGGCGGCGATCTCCTCTTCCACGTCGCGGCGAGCCTCATCCACCGCTTCCGCGAGCAGAGCCACGTATTCGTGAGAGCCCTCGATGCTATCGAACGGCGTTTCGGCTTTTTGGCTCACAATCCGCCTTCCACGCGGCCGCATACGCGGCCAGCCTCTCGATTAATACAGTTTCATTTATTGTGCCATAAATTTTAGAGACGTCAACGGAAACTAGGGGATATTCCGGACAGAATTCCACCGCCGAGGCGCCGAGACGCCGAGGAAGCGACCTGGGCTCCTTCGTTTTCTCGGCGCCTCTGCGTCTCGGCGGTGAATCCCAGGTAACGCCCTACGACGCGTGCGCGAAGGCGGCGTGCGGGTCGCGGGCCGAGCGTTTGCCCGCGTAAAAGATGCCGAAGCGGAGGCAGGCGCTGCCCGCGAGCCCAAGCGCGCCGGCCAGCCATCGCTTGCCGCGTCCGCCGCCGGGGGTAAGGGAAACCAGGACGGCGCCGGCGGTGAACAGGGATGCGGCCGTCCACAGCGCGCCGGTAAAGCCGTCGTGCAGCGGGCGGGCAACTTGCGGAATGCGGCGCGCTTCGCGTTCCACGGCCACCGTGGCGGCCAGTTCGGCGGCCTGGCCGAGCAGGGCGAAGCGAGCGACGATGGCGCGCTCGCGCCGTCCGAAATCCAGAAAATGAAACGCGGCGCCGAGCGAGGCCACCGAGGAAGCGCCGAACAGCAGCGGCAGGCTTCGCCGCGCGCTGTTCCACAGCGGCACGGCGGTCGAGGCGAGGAGCACGCCCGTATAGGTGGCCAGCGGCATACCGAGCAGCCCGGCCCCGATGCCGAACAGGCGATTGTAGGGTCGCGGCAGAATCGCGGACCCGGCCGAAAGCGGTGTCGCCAGCGCCAGCACCCAGCTTCCGATGCTCATCGGCGACGTAGGGCGGAACACCCGGAGCATATTGAGGAACCGCACGGGGCGGCCGAGGTCGTAGATGAGCAGCGCCGAGCCGACCGCGCCGCCGATGGCGCCCGTCCAGCGGCAGCGCGCGTCGAACGCATACAGCTTGCGGCCGCCGATGAGCTGCGCGGCCATCCCCAGTGTCATCGCGGCGCCGGCCATCCCGCCGATCAGGAAGTACGCGGGGATCGCCCACTCCCAAACCGGCTCCTTGAGCACGGGGAGATTGTAGTAAGTCGGCCCCGGGGCGTTTCCGGTGTCCGGCTGCGGCGCCGGCTGGCGGCGGGCCTGGGTGGCCGAAGCGGCTTCGCCTTCGAGCACGGCGAGCCCGGTATCGATGAATCGTCCGTCTGTATTCATTTTCGTGTGGCCGCGACCGAAGCCACCGCGGCGGCCAGGATGCCGAGTGAGGCCAGCGCCAGCGATCGCCAGCTTTCGCGCACGGTCTTCGTTGGCGCTTTGGGCTGCGGCGGCAGGTTGTAGATTTCCGGGCGGTCGGTCAAGAGAAAGAAGGCGTGGAGTCCGCCGGTGCCAGGCTGGGAAGCGGCATCGGCGCCGTAAAGGTACGCTTCTTTGACGCCGCGCTCGTGCAGTTGCTCCACGCGCCGGCGGGCGATTTCGCGCAGCTCGGAGACGTCGCCAAAGAGAATGGAATCGGTGGGACACGCCTTTGCGCAGGCGGGCTCCATCCGGTCTACCTGGCGGTCGTAGCAGAGCGTGCACTTCCAGGCGCGGCCGTCGTCCTCCAGCCGGTCGATCACGCCGAACGGGCAGCCGGAGACGCAGTAGCCGCAGCCGTTGCACACGTCCGGTTGCACGTAGACGGAATCGAACTCCGTGCGGACGATCGCGCCGGTGGGGCAGACTTCGAGACACCCGGCGTCCTGGCAATGCTTGCAGACATCGGAGAGCATGAGCCAGCGGCCGGGCTGCTCGACAAAAGCCACGTGCCGCCAGGTGCTGGCGCCGAGCGCGCCGGTGTTGTCGTAGGACATGCCGGTGAACGCGAAGCCGTCGTCGGGGAGCTGGTTCCACTGCTTGCAGGCGACCTCGCAGGCTTTGCAGCCGATGCAAACCGTGGTGTCGGTGAAGAAGCCGGTGGGCATGGGTCAAGTTTCCTCGCCTTCCGGGCTGCGCGCGGCGATGACGCCGTGGCGCCCGGGCTTTTTATTGCGCGCGGGCGGGAGGTCGCGGGGCGGCGCGAAGGCATCGGCCGCGGGCCTGGCACGCCCAGCCGCCACGGGCGACGTAAGCGCTTCGATGTCGCCGGTGAAAGCTTTCGATTCCTGAATCGAAATGTTGGGGTCGGCGACGAACGAAATCAGAAAATTTGCGGAATCGCCGCGCACCAGGCCCTGGCTTCCCCAGTGATACGGCAGGCCGATCTGGTGCACCGTGCGGCCGTGGATGCGCAGCGGCCGCAGCCGGCCGGTCACCAGGACGCGGGCGCATACCGAGGCGCGCGCGGTCCGGATGCGCGCCCAGCCGCCGTTCTTCAGCCCCTTTTCCGCGGCCAGTTCGGGCGAGACCTCGCAGAACATCTCGGGCTGCAGCTCCGCCAGCCAGGAAAGCCAGCGCGACATCCCGCCGGCGGTGTGGTGCTCGGTGAGGCGGTAGGTGGTCAACGCGTAGGGGAATTCGGGATCGCCCCAGGCGCGATGGTAGGGGTTCTCCTGGCGCATCCACTCCATGCGCGCGGGGTTGCACTGCTGGCCGTAGAGCGGATTGCGGATTACGGATTCCTGCGGCTCGTAGTGCGTGGGGAGCGGGCCATCCAGCAATCCCTGCGGCGCGAAGAGCCAGGCTTTGCCGTCCCCGTTCATCATGAACGGATCGTCGCCGCTGATGGTATCGGTGCCGCGGGCGTCCGCGGGCGGGCGGTAGGAAGGCGGGCGGCCGGGAATGAAATCGGGCTCGTCGTGGCCGGTCCAGCGGCGTTCCTTCTCATCCCACCAGATGTAGGCCTTGCGCTCAGACCACGGCCGCCCTTCGGGGTCCGCGGAGGCGCGATTATAAAGGATGCGCCGGTTGTGCGGCCACGCCCATCCCCACTCGGGCGCGACCCAGGATTGCTCGCGTCCCGGTTTCCGGCGCGCCGCATGGTTCGTTCCGCCGGCGTAGACGCCGCTGTAGATCCAGCAGCCGCACGCCGTCGAGCCGTCGTCTTTCAATTCGGTGAAGCCGGTGACCAGCTTGCGTGTCGCCGTTTCGAAGCCGTTGACCTCGCGCAGCACGGCCTCGGCATCGGAGTGGTCCCACGAAAGGTGCTGAATCGGGCGGTCCTTGGGATCGGCCGAATCGCGGTACAGCCGTTGGAGCCGCCGGCCCAGATCGAGAATGAAATCGAGATCGCTGCGGCAGTCGCCGGGCGGTTCGACGGCCTTGTAGTGCCACTGCAGCAGGCGCTGCGTGTTGGTGAAGCTGCCGTCCTTTTCGGTGTGCGCCGCGGCGGGGAAGAAAAAGACCTCGGTCTGGATTTCCTCCGGCGCTTCCTTCCAGAAATTGGCGGTCTCGGTGAGGGCGAAATCGCGGACCACGAGCCACTCCAGCTTGCGCATCGCCGCGGTCTGAAAGCCGCCATTCATCGAGCCCACCACCGGGTTCTCGCCGATGATGCAGTAGCCTTTGACGAGGCCATCGGCCATGGCCGCGTAGGTGGTCATGTGGGAGTGGTCGCCGGTCAGGCGCGGAAGGTAGCCGTAGCACCAGTCGTTCTCGCGCGTGGCGTGTTCGCCGTACCAGGCCTTGAGCAGCGAGACGATGTACTTGGGGAATTCGGTCCACCAGCCGCCGTGGGCTTCGTTGTGCTCCAGGTATTTCTCGAACGTGACGTCCTGGTTCGCCTTCGGCATTTTGAGATACCCGGGCAGCAGGTCGAAGAGCGTGGGGATATCGGTCGATCCTTGAATCGAGGCGTGGCCGCGCAGGGCCATAATTCCGCCGCCCGGCCGGCCGATGTTGCCGAGGAGTCCCTGCACGATGCACGCCGTGCGGATATACTGCACGCCCATAGAATGCTGCGTCCAGCCGACCGCGTAGCAGAAGGCCGAAGTGCGCTCGCGGCCGGAGTTGTCGCAAAGGGTTTTCGCGACTTTGAGGAACAGCTCGCGCGGGATGCCGCAGGTCTCCTCCACCATCTCCGGCGTGTACCGCGAGTAATGGCGGCGAAGGATCTGGAACACGCAGCGCGGGTGCTCGAGCGTGGGATCGGTTTCCGGCGCCTTGCCCATCTGTGCGCGCTCCGAGGCCGGCTGGCCGGTTGCCAGCTTCCCGGCGCCGACGGCTGCGGTTGGCCCGCGGCCGCGGTAGGACCAGGAATCGATTTCGTAATCGTTGGCTTCGCTATCCCAGCCGCTGAAGAGGCCGTCGAGGTCTTCGGTATCGCGGAAATCGTCGGAGACGATCGCGGCGGCGTTGGTGTAGTTCACCACGTACTCGCGGAACTCGCGGCGGTTTTCGATGATGTAGCGGATGATGCCGCCGAGGAACGCGATATCGCTGCCCGCGCGGATGGGCACGTGAATATCGGCGACCGCGCTCGTGCGCGTGTACCGTGGGTCCACATGGATAATCACCGCGCCGCGCCGCTTGGCCTCCATCACCCACTGAAAGCCGACGGGGTGGCACTCCGCCATGTTCGAGCCTTCAATGATGATGCAGTCGGCGTTCTGCAGATCCTGCTGGAATGTGGTGGCGCCGCCGCGTCCGAACGAGGTCCCCAGACTGGGGACCGTGGCGGAGTGTCATATACGGGCCTGGTTTTCGATCTGCACCATGCCCAGCGCGGTGAAGAGCTTCTTGATGACGTAGTTCTCTTCGTTGTCGAGCGTCGCGCCGCCGAGGTGCGCGATACCGAGCGTGCGGTGCAGCGGTTTGCCCTCGCGGTCCGTGTCTTCCCACGTGGCGTCGCGCGTGCGCCGCACCCGTTCCGCGACCATGTCCATGGCGCGATCGAGCGGAATGGTCTCCCAGTCGCGGCCGCCGGGGCGGCGATAGAGGACGCGGTGCTCGCGCCAGGAGCCGGTGACGAGCTGAAACGTGGCAGCGCCTTTGGGGCAGAGACAGCCGCGGGAAATAGGGCTTTCGGGATCGCCCTCGATATCGAGAATCCTGCCGTCGCGGACGTAGACATCCTGGCCGCAGCCGACCGCGCAGTACGGGCAAATGGATTTGACCACTTTGTCCGCCGTGCGGGTGCGGGGAGCGAGCGCGCGGGTGCGGGAGGAGATCGCCGGCCCATCGAAAGCGGTGAAGTCGCGCGCTGCGATCTGGCGGAGAAGCGGCCAGGGAAGTTTCACGCCTCCTATCGTATGGGACCGCTGACGTTTCGGACCGGGAGTTTCCGCACAGCGGACTCCGCCGCCGTGAGAATGACACCAAATCGGTTCGGCGGCTTCGGAGACGGGCTCTCCTTTTCGGGCTGGCCCGGCCGCGCGGGCGGCGACTCGCGCCGCCGCGCGCAACTACGGTCCGCGCGCTCGGGTTTGCAGCATATTAAGATAGCGGGATACTTGTGCGCCCTCACCGGTCGATTGCTCTTTTTGCGCGCGTGCTGCCTCTGGCCTTTCTGGCGGGCGCCTTGCACGGCCAGACGATCCTGGTCACCCTCGGTGCCTCTTCCGCCTCGGGGAGCGGATGTGCTTTATCTGCGGGCCAGGTCTGTACCCTGACGGCCGCGGTTACGGGCACGCCCAACACGGCCGTCACGTTTCACTTCAACCCCTCGGTCACCGGCGCGGTCGTCGGCACGCCGTCCACGAGTAACGGCCAAACCAGGATCACGTATACGGCTCCCACTCCCATCGCGGCGGCGCAAACCGTCAGCGTGACCGCGACCAGCAACGCGGATGGCACTTCCAGCAATACCGTCCAGATTACTCTCGTGCCCTTCGGCGTCACGGTATCGCCTTCGACCGTCACGCTCACCCAGAGTGCCAGCCAGGTCTTCACGGCTACCTTCGCGGGAGGCGCAACCGGTACCGTGGCATGGTCCCTGAATCCATCGGTGGGGACAATCTACCCCAGCGGCGCCATTACCGCTTATTACCTCGCACCACCTAGCATCCCGGTCAGCCAGAAGGTGACAGTCACGGCGACGGCCACCAACGCCGACGGAGCCGTTGCCACGGGCACTGCGACGATCACGCTGAACAACGCGATTCAGGTCGGCGACGGAGCGCCCGGCGCGCTGCCCTATCTCTTCCAGCAGGCCTTCCAGCGCAACGGGTTCAGCCAGTTGGTTTCACTGCCGCCGCTCGGGACGGTGAAGACGCTCGGCTCGAACGGCTACGTGCAGGAATTCGCGGACGCCAACAACGACTCCGGCGTGAAGCTCGCGCTCGTCACTGCGGACATGGCGACCGCGCCCCCGCAGACGCCCGTTTACCAGCTTCTCGCGCCGCTCTACAGCTTCTATAGCTCGACCGGCGTCGGCACCGCCGGATATCCCACCATGGATACGCAGACCTGCCCGTCCTTCGACCCCGCCAACTTCTGCCAGTGGGACACGTTCGATAAAGGGGTGGCGCTGTTCGCTTATTCCCAGGCCATCACCGCTGGGCAGAACTTTTCGATTACCGGGGCCTTCTACACCGAGTGGATCGCGCTCGGCGGAATCACCGGGCCGGGCCGGCCGGTCAGCGCGCAGGTGGCGAGCCAGGTCGCCGCGCCGATCCCGCCCGCGGCCGCCGGGACGCAGTACACGGTGCAGAGCTTCGGCGTTCCCAATTCAGGTGGCGCGGCGGGCGGCATCTACTCGATCACTTCAGGCGCCAACAAGGGCAAAATCTTCGGCGTCATCGAGCCGCTCTACGACCTGTACGTCAGCCTCGGCGGTCCTTCGGGCCAGTTGGGCCTGCCCACGAGCGAGGCGCTGCAGATCAACTCGAGCGGCCTGGTGCAGCAGAATTTCGAAGGCGGCGCGTTGCAATATACGGCTGCGACCGGACCGACGCTGCTCGTGCCGGTAGCTTCCGTGAAGCTCGGCGGCGCCGCTCCGGGAAGCAGCACCGCACTGAGCCTCGGACAGACCGTGACCCTGACCGCCACGCCGTTCGCGCCCGATGGAATCACGGCGCTTACCGGCCGCCCGGTCTCCTGGACCACCACCAACGCCCAGGTCGTCAGCGTGCAGGCCACGCCCGCCGCCAACGGAGCGCCGGCCAGCGCGGTCGTCACGGCGGTCGGGCCGGGAGCAGCCAGCGTGCAGGCTTCGAGCGGGGGAGTTGCCAGCGCCAAGGTGAATTTCGTCGTGACCGCGCCCTGCTGCCAGATCGGCGATGGCGCGCCGGCCAACGTGCAGCAGGCCTTCGTGAGCGCGCTCGCGCGCAACAGGATTACGGTGGCGGCGCCCGTGCCCTCGCCGGCGATGCGCGTGGCGAATGGCTATGTGCAGATGCTTCCGGCTGCCGGCGGGTCGCTCGTCATGGTGGCGCAATCGGACACGCTGGGAACGGCGTACGTCGTCGCCGGGCCGCTGCTCGCGGCATATCAGGCGCTCGGCGGGCCGGCCGGCAGCCTGGGGTATCCCGCGAGCGATGCCAGCGCCGGCGGGACGCAGCTATTCGCCAACAACGCGGCATTGAGCGGCAATCCGGTGCGGCTGGTGAGCGGTGTCATTCTGAGCAAATGGACGCTGATGGGGTACGAAACCGGCGCGGCCGGGCTGCCGCAATCGGACGCCGCGCCGTTCACGACGCCGGGTGCTAATTCCGGCCAGCAGCAGAGCTTCCGCGGCGGCGCGATTTATGGCGCCACGGCGGGACCGCGCGCCGGCCAGGCGTATTTCGTGAGCGGTCTGATCCTGGCGCGCTACACGCAACTCGGCGGGCCCGCAGGCGACCTCGGCATGCCCGTGAGCGATGAATTTTCGAGCGGCGGCCTGCGCCAGCAGAATTTCGAGGGCGGCTCCGTCACTTATGCGCCGGGCGATGCGGCGGCGTCCGAGCACCTCGCGCCGCGCGTGCCCGCGGTGATCGTCTCGCCGGCTGCGGTGACGGCGGGCGGCACGGTGCGGCTCGCGGTGACGGGTTTCGCCAACGGCGCGACGCTCCGGATCTCCGTCGCGGGCGAGCCGGATTTCACCGTCAGCACGCCCAACGGCGCTTATAGCTGGCAGATGGCAGTTCCGCTTACGGCCAGGAGCGCCACGGTCGCGATCCACGCGGCGGACACGGCAAGCAGCGCGACAGCGGATGGGACCCTCACCATCAACGGCTTCAACGATCACCGCGTCCAGATGAGTAAAGTGCAGGGCGATAACCAGACCGGTCCGCCGGGCGCGCTGCTTGCCGCGCCCTTGCAGGTGCAGCTTGTGGATGCCGGGGGCGCGCCCGTCGCCGGCGCGGCGGTCACGTTCCAGGCCGCGCCGGGCGCGGTGGTTTCGACGGCATCGGCGGTGACCGATCGCTCGGGATATGCCAGCACTGCGGTGCGGCTGCCGCCGGCGGAGGGCACGACCGCCGTTACCGCGACCGCGTCGGGCATTGCGCAGGCGCCGGTGACGTTCTATCTGCGCGCGGCGGCATCGACGCTCACCGGCTTCCCGAACTGGATCATGGCGGGCAGTACGCCGCTCGGCAACGGTACGGCGACGATTGGGCAGAAAGGCGCGCTGCTCACCGCGGCGGCGTCCATCCTGCGCTACCGCCAGAACCGCGGCGAGCTGCGTGCGCCCAATGGGCAGGTGGACCCGGGGACGCTGAACAGCTATCTGACGTCGTATTGCACGGTCGATGTAAACGGCAACCAGCTTTGCGATGGGTATCTTGCGGCGTCGCAGAGCGGCGAGCAGATTGTGAATTTGTGGCGCGCGGCGGATTTTACGGGGGGAGTGGATGTGGTGGCGGTAGCGCCGGCCGCCGTCTCCACGATCGCCGATCTCCTCGCGCAGGGCGAACCGGCGCTCGTTTCGCTCGCCCTCTCGCAGAACGGCGCTCCGGCGGGTGGAAATTTCGTGGTGGCGATTGGCGTCGCGGCGGATGGATCGATCGTCATTCAGGATCCGAACCCATTCTTTGCGCGCACGAACCTGAACGATTACCTGAACGGCTTCAGCGCGGGCGGCGCGAACTGGAAAGCGTCGATCGCGGGCGTGGTGCGGTTCGCGCTGCGGGCGCCTTCCGCAACGCGCTTCCTCACCGGCGCGCTCTCGCAGCCGCCGGCGCTCATGAGCACGCTGGCGCTCGATGTGCAATCCGCGGCCGGGGCCTGCGGTGTGCCCGTGGATCTTTGGGACGCCATCGATTCGAGCGGCAACCCGCCGGCGGGCGGCGCGGCAGTTTCACGGCTCGATCTCTGCGACGGCCTTCAGCCCGCGTACCAGATCTCGGTCGGTGCGGGGCAGCCGTTCCATGCGTTTTTGACCGATCTCGCGACCGCCGGGCAGCGCTTCGATCTCTCCGGCAGCGCCCCGGCGACCTATGCGGCCACGCGCAGCCAGTTGAACCTGACGGTCGCGCCGCAGGCGGCGAGCTTCGCCGACGACGGGATCGTCAATGGCGCGACGTTCAGCCCTGGAATCGCGCCCGGCGGCGTCGTGACGATCTTCGGGACGGGCCTGGCCGGACCGGCAACGGCCACCACCCTGGATTTCGATGGCACGCCGGCGACGGTGCTGCTGGCATCGCCATTTCAGGTCAACGCCGTGGTGCCGCCCGGGATATCCCCGGGTAACCACACCGTGCACGTGGTGTCCGCATTTGGCGCGGCGCAGCAGACGGTAGCGGTCGCCGCGGCCGCGCCAGCGATTTTCCAGATTGGAAGGCTGGGGGCCATCACGAATCAGGACGGCGCCCTCAACAGCCCGTCGAACCCGTTGCCGCGCGGCCAGGCGCTGGTAATCTATTGCACCGGCCTCGGAGTGACGGCGTCACAGGGACAGTTGCAATCCGTAGTAACTCCGGTAAGTGTAGTACTAAACGGCCAGACGCTGAAGCCGTCGTTTGCGGGCCAGACTCCAGGATTTCCCGGACTGTATCAGGTAAACGTCGTGGTTCCGGCTAACACCCCGCCGGGCCTCGGAGGTACCTTGGCGCTCCAGCAGGGCGGAATAACGAGTAATGTGGTGAACGTCGCGGTGCAATGAGAAAAAATAGGTCCGTTTGATGCGAAACCATTGACTCTGACAACCGTTCCGTGGTGTAATCGGCGCAGTTTCGAGGATCATGCACCGGGATGGCGTGCGAAGGCGCTTAGCCGCTGAAGGCAAAGAATTTCTCTTGACATGCGGCGGGCAATCAGTTATGTATATCTTTACCGCGTCCGGTTCATATCCGCAATTTTGTGTTCGTTTCCGGAGAAGCGCAGACGATAAAAATACAGAGAAATGCGCCCCCGGAACCAACTTCAGTGAGGCCCAACGGTCAGCTTGGTGACCGATGGATTTGAATAGCTCTCCGCCCGACACGGAGAAGTTCCCTAGGTTGTCTGAACGGTTTCAAGTTGTACGTTTGAGGCTCAGGTTGGAAGAGAACTTCGACCGATTCAATTACGCAAATTCACAAGGAGAAGGAAATGGTTAGTTTTCGCAAAAGTCTTCTTGCGTTGACTGGCTTGGCCCTGTTTACGGGTCTGGCCAGCGCGCAGTCGACCGGCCCGGTGCTGCA
>Ga0209062_1003076_pt1 | contig 20198 bp, 10 predicted proteins | sample Coa_R2_2_FD_187158 | JGI IMG/M metagenome (GOLD analysis project Ga0209062, IMG submission 187158) | Surface soil microbial communities from Centralia Pennsylvania, which are recovering from an underground coalmine fire - Coalmine... | ecosystem: Environmental > Terrestrial > Soil > Unclassified...
AATACCGTTCGTAGCACTAACGCTTGTTGCGGCGAATCCCGGCGTGCCAACAAACGTCAAAGCTGGGTACGAAGCCGCGCCGCGCTCGGGACCTCCGAGAAGCTGGCTCTGAATGGCCGCCCAAGCAGGGCCGTATTTAGACAGGTTGACGTTCGAGCTGTCGGGTGCCTCATTCTGAAAAATCCTCATATAAGATGCGCGAACATCGAGTACAGTCGTTGGGTTAATCGAATACGTGTCGCCCAGCACTGCTTGATGGCTTAGAGGGATTCCGGTTAGACCTTGTCCCTGGGTGTGCGTGCCCCAAGCATCGTATGGCGTGCTAATCACTTTCCAGAAAGTGTATCGTCCAAACAAGCGGTTGTTCTCACCGACAGTTGTATCGACCCGTCCATCGTATTGATCTTGAACGCCACCGGTGCGGAACTGGCTGATGAAGTTGTTTACAAGCCCAGGCTGATTCGGGCCGGATGCAGGAAATGAGTCGGCAAGTATTCGCTGAGCAGTTGGATCCAGTCGGTTTGGACAGATCACGTTCAACACGCCGTTGCAAGAGAATTGCTGGCCCGTCGTCGGATCGTAAATGGGCGGCAAACCGGGAGCAGAGAAGTTGCCGTCAAGTTCAGCTGCGGTCGGCACCGTAGTGGTGGAAAGCACGGCGGAATGCTTCCGTAGCCCGTCATAACCAAAAAAGAAGAAGGTCTTATCACGCTGTATCGGGCCGCCCACGGTACCTCCAAACTCGTTCTGTACCAACGGGGCTCGTGGAAGGCCCACGCTGTTGGCGAAAAAATCGTTGGCGTTGAAAACCTTGTTGCGCAGGTAATCGTACGCCGTGCCGTGAAATGCATTGGTGCCTGACTTAGTCGTGATGTTCACTACGCCTCCGGCGTAGCTGCCATATTGCGCGCTGACGTTATTCGTCACCACGTGAAATTCCTGCACCATGTCCGGAGCCGGTATCATCCCGTCAACATTGTTTGCTGGACCATTGCTAGCGGCACCATCGACGAAGAATGCGCTCTGGTTGCCGAATGCACCCCCAATGAAATAGTTGCCGAAAGCGATAGAGTTCGTTCTTGCTCCTCCAGCTTGGTTGCCGGCCGGCGTGCCGTACGTCGACCCGCCGGCGTTTACGCCTGGAACCAGTACAATCAGGTTGTTTACATCTCGACCACTGATAGGGACGTTCTGAACGGTTTGCTGGCCCACAACAGCTCCCAGCGATGCCGTGTCGGTCTGCAAAGTGATCGCGCTAGAGGTCACCTCGACCGTCTGTGTGACGCTACCGAGCTGCAATTTTGCGTTGACTCGGGTGGTTACGTCGACTTGAACCTGAACATGTTGCGCTGTAAACCGTTCAAAGCCGGCCTGCTCTATGTCCAGACGGTACTCGCCCGGGGGTACGTTGGCAAACGCATACGTTCCTGCAGCATCGGTTGTTACTTTCCTGATTTCGTTAGTGCCCATGTTGGTTAGCGTGATCGTTGCTCCTGCAACTGCTTTGTCGGTAGGGTCGGTTACAAATCCAACGACTGCTCCGAACCTAATCTGAGCGTGCAATTCCACTGAAAGCGCAAGCAATGCGCATATTACACTCGCTAAGGCTCGGGGCCAAAACCACAGACTTGGGGGAATCCAGCAACGTAAGCGCATCCATTCCTCGTAACTTGCTCCACGCAAGGTGTCAGTCAGCGCGGAGCGCGAAGTTTTGGACCTACTGTATACAAAAAATACTTTTATGTCAAGAGCTGCTGTATAAATTGCCTGGCAAGATCAAAGCTGAATTCGAGTTTCCTGTCAATACAATTTTGACCGCAGACAAGCCCAAGTCACGAGCGTGTAGCGCTGGGCTCATGAGCAGCTAATCCTTTGTGCCGAGCTCCGCATGATTCGCGAACCACTAAACGAAAGTTAAGGAGGACATCCCGAGCTGGAGATTTCGGATTTCGCAGTCTTTCGAGCATGGTGGCGATTGCGGCTGCGCCTATATCGGCGCATGGCTGGTGGATCGTCGTCAGAGGGACGGACAGTAGGCTTGCATACTTTACATCATCGATTCCAACCATGCGGATTTCATCGGGAACGCTCACACCTAGGTGGCTTAGGGTCTTCAAAAGGTTGGCAGCAGTGAAGTCGTTCGCACACACGAAACCGTCCGGGCGGAAATGACTCAGGATCTCTTTAATTTTCAATTGATCCTGAGGGTCAATTCGACAGACATGGGCCTCGAGATTCATGCCCATGCCTGCAATTGCTTCATGATATCCAGCAATTCGTGCATCAACTGTCGGTGCAGAACCGGCACGCCCCAGAAAAATAATGCGGCGGCATCCGCATCGAAGGAGATGTGATGTGATGACATAGCCGGCCCGGCGGTTATCTATACCAACGAGATCGTAGCGGCTCCTCTCCGGGTAGGGCACGAGATCACGATCGAGCAAGACCACAGGGATTCCCGCTTTGTCTAAGGCTTGTGCAATCGTCCGGTTAATTGTGTCCTTTTGTGGAGTGAGTTCCAAAGGTGCAAAAAAGACCCCCGACACTTTCTTCGCCACAAGTTGTCGACACGCCTGCGAAGCTTGCTCTTCGATATTTGTCTCATTGCTCAATGAACTACCCCAAAGGAGGACATGATGACCGCCATATTGGGCTTCGGCCATTCCGCGGCAGATCGGTTCAAAAATTTCCGTCCGGCCCAATTCCGGGATTAGCAAACCAAAGGTGTAGCCGCGCACACAGGTGTCCGCGCGCACGTAGCTGCCCGATCCAGCACGTCGCTCAATTAAACCGGTTAACTGAAGTTCGCGCAGTGCACGATTTACGGTCGGCCTGGATACCCCAAAGGTTTTCACAAGCTCGGTTTCGCTCGGCAATCGCTGTCCCGGCTGATACTCGCCGGAAGCTATAGCTTCAGCTAGGGCTTGACGTATCCTTTCATGTTTTGGAAGCGATGCACCTGACACAATCTGATAGTACAGGTTTTAGAGGCTGTTGTAAACCAAGCTTTATTCTTGACATAACCTGTCACCAGGGCTATATTTGACCTGTATTGGAATGACAATCAGCCTGTCACTTCACAGTTAACACAACCAAGTAGCAGGCCTGGAGTTCGCATGAATATGCGCTTTCATATGACCATATCCCAAGCCTTGTTGGCCGGCATCGCAATTGCGTCATCTGTTTTCGGTCAGATCGACCGCGGCACAATTGTCGGGATAATTACGGACTCGACAGGTGCGGTGGTCCCCGGCGCGAAAATCCAAATCATCCAGATCGCAACCAACAGCACCATCGTTCTCGCGAGTAATGCGCAAGGGTTGTATACAGCACCAAACCTTCCCTTTGGGACTTACCGCGTGCTTGTACAAAAAGATGGTTTCACGAGCATTACTCGTGAACCGCTGGAGGTTCGCCCGGGCGTGACAATCCGAGCTGATTTCACGCTTCAACCGGGATCAGTTTCTCAGTCCGTTACTGTTACGGGAAAGCCGCCGCTTCTAGACGTCTCAACTACAAGCAACGCGACTGGCATGCAAGCGAATCTTATTGAAAACTTGCCGCGCATCGTGTCGGGTACGCAACGGGCGATTACAGATTATTTGCAGAATTTTCCGGGGTATACCGGGGGTGGATCGTTCACCCCACGTACAAATGGCGGAAGCACTGGGGACACCGAAGTGTTCATCGACGGTGGACCCGGGAGCGAATGGGGCATTTCCCGCGGCTCTCTCGCCGAGGTCTCACCGCTGATAGAACAGGTAGCGGAAGTAACGGTTGAATCGAATGCTTTTAACGCCGAGTATGGCGGTTTTGGTAACTGGTTCACGAATGTGATCCTTAAGTCGGGCACCAACGAATTACATGGTAGTGTCTTTGACCACTTCGGCAACGATGTGTTGAACGCGCGATCGTTTTTCCAACCCAAGAAAACTCCATTCCGCCAAAATGAGGGCGGCTTTACGATTGGGGGGCCCGTCGTGTTGCCCAAAATCTACAAAGGACGCAACAGGACGTTCTTTTTTGCGAGTCTCGGTCTATTCTTCTCGCGCTATGGCGCCGGGGGCGGCCTCGCCACGATCCCAACTCCAGCCGAACTTCAGGGGAACTTCAGCCAGCTTGGTGTACCCATTTACGATCCTACCACGACCCGGTCAGATGGCAGGGGTAGCCTAGTCCGAGATCCCTTCCCTGGCAATCAGATACCAATCACACGCATTAGTCATGCCGCACAACTTATTGATCGTTACATTCCAGCGCCGAACTTTCCTGGAGTAAACAACAACTATATCAATCCTGCGGCGCCAACTTGGCCTTACTTCAACACATATACGCCGCTAATCAAAGTCGATCACAGCCTCTCAGATACCGAAAAATTGTCGGTTTCCTATATGAGTGAGATTCGACACCGATTGTTGTGGGAAAATCTTGGCGCCCAATCAGCGGGATTGGGGCCACAGCCCAAGTGGGGTGTGCCGCAAACAAACCCTCTCGACTGGATCACGGATCAGATTGCAAATAGTTGGCAAGTGCGTGTTAATTTGGATTCCATAATCGCACCCGTTTTAGTGAATCACGTCACGCTATCCGCCGACCGCTATATTAATTTGGGACCTAACGGTACCGATGGCCAGGGCTGGGATCAAAAGTTGGGCATTACGGGCATCCCAGCCGACAATGGCTCGTTCCCGGCCATCAACTTTACAGGAGGCAATGGACTTCCTGTGAACTTCGGAAGGGCATATGAAGAAGATTGGCATGAGACGCGTTATGCCGTTAACGAGGACCTGACTTGGAGCCGTGGTAATCACACCATGAAATTTGGCTTCGAGATCATACGGAATGATGAAAATCGATTTCTGAAGAGCGGCGTGGCTGGTTCGTTCACCTTTTCGAATCTGATGACCAGCCAGCCGGATGCGGTTAATGCCAGCACTCTTGGCAGTGCTTTTGCAAGTTTCCTCCTGGGCGCGGTCAGCTCAGCAAGTGCCTATATTCCTTTGGATACAGGACTGCGGTTCCGACATTACGGGATCTTTGCGCAGGACGATTGGAAGCCGACTCCCAAGCTATCCATTTCTTACGGGCTTCGCTGGGATTACAGCCCACCGTTCTATGAAGTGAACAATTACATGACCAGTTTTGAGCCCGATATTCCAAACCCAGGAGCGGGCGGAATTCTCGGCGCTTTAGCATATGCTGGAACTGGTCCGGGTAAATATGGTCGACCCTTCCAAGACTCTTGGCGGAAGGGATTCGGACCCCGACTTGGACTCGCATATCAAGTTAATAACAAAACTATTATTCGTGCTTCGTCCGGCATCTATTATGCTGATAATGGCAATCAAGTCCCGTTTACTAGTTCCGGAGCATTGGGTTATAATGCCTATCCTACCTTCAACTCTGTTGACGGCTATACGCCAGTGTTTTATTTAAATCAACAGAGTTTTCCCCAAAATTACGAAAAGCCTCCTATCATTGATCCCTCCTTCCTCAACGGACAAGCGATCACTTATATCCCTAGAAATGGAGACCGCCTGCCGCAGATCATTAACTGGGTTTTTGATATCCAGAGAGAAGTAGCGTCTAACTTATCTTTGGATATAGGTTATATTGGGAGCCGTTCGACACACTTGACGCTTGGTTCATCGGCTTCCCAAATTAATTATGTCTCTGCAACCGACCTTGGCTATGGATTTTTGTTGACGCAACCAGCTAATTCTCCGGCAGCCGCCGCAGCGGGCATCAAAGTGCCCTTTTCAAGCTTTATGAACCAACTCGGTGCTAACTCTGTTGCCCAGGCTCTGAAGCCATATCCGCAGTACACGTTCGTATCCAGCGACGTCGCGCTTCTACCGGAGGGGAACGCACGCTACAATTCGCTTCAAATAAGAGCTACCAAACGTTTCTCTCAAGATTTTCAAGGATTGGCCTTCTTCACCTGGATGAAGAACATGACTAATGCGATTGGAGGCAATACTGTTTATTCCAATTTTGCGGAAGGCGCGCTCCAGTATCCAGGATATAATCCCTTGATAATTGATCCAGGAACCCCAGCGGCCACATTTAGTACCAGCTTGTCGTACCAACTGCCCTTCGGAAAAGGACGGACATTCTTAAATTCAGCGTCCAGACTAACCGACGTAATTTTAGGTGGCTGGACTCTGAGCGCATTCTTGCGCTATCAATCGGGCGCTGCCTTGCAGATACGCGCGATCAATCCATTCGCAACGACACTAGGATATTCCTTAGCAGCGCCATTTGAATACGCCAACTACACGGGCGCCCCAGTCTATTCCACTTATTCCGGGAGCTTCGATCCTTCTAAAGATACCTATTTGAATCCTGCTGCATTTGCCAATCCGGCCCCATTTACGTTCGGCAACACGGCGCGATATTTAAGTTGGGCTCGCGGATTCTGGCAAAAGTCGGAATCGATTGAGGTCGGAAAAACATTCTCAATCAGCGAACGTTTCAAATTCGAGTTCAGTGCCGATCTTGTGAATCCATTCAACATTGTGCGATGGGCGGACCCGTCAACTCTCGCCGGAGTACCGACTTTCGGAACTGTTACAAATATTCAAGGCACGCCACGTACTATCCAACTCAATAGCAGGCTCCGGTTTTAACCACGCATCGGCTCTGATCGCTGAAAGTGAGCTATGCATTATGAATATTCTGCCAATGGTCACATTCCGCTCAATTTTTACTCTGGTTGTCTTTGATCTTGGAGAAGGTAAACTATGATGGTAATTTCATATCTAAATCAAATAGGCAGACGCCGGAAGGCGCTGCGCCATTCCCTCTGCTTCTTCTTGCTCTTTGCTTCTTTGACGGCGGCGCAGATCGCAGCCAACAGCCAACCACCTAAAGTTATTGTCGACAATAATGGAACCGTCCATGTCCCTTCGGAAGCAGTCCCGATGTCAGCATATTTAAGTTCGCAAGCGAAGGTATATGTTACGCAGCACTTGAAATACATGCAGGATCCCGCCGAACAGATCCAAGTACATGGCCTACCGCGATATATGAAGCAATACCTGGACCGACAGGAAATACTTTTTCCAACTAAGCGGGAGGAGACGCGAATCGCAGGAGTGCACGTCTACATATATACCCCAGAGTCAGGCATTCCAGACAAGAACAGAGATCGTGTCCTGATTGAGCTGCATGGCGGCGGGTTTTCTGGTTGCTGGCCCGGCTGTGCCGAGTTGGAATCTATGCCGGTGGCCAATTTAGGGCGCCTCAAAGTGGTGGCAGTCGACTACCGGGAAGGGCCTGACCATAAGTTCCCTGCAGCTAGCGAGGATGTGGCATTAGTTTATAAGGAGCTGTTAAAAAGCTATCGGGCGGAAAATGTCGGAATTTTCGGATGTTCTGCCGGCGGAATGCTGACCGCAATGTCTATAGCATGGTTCCAGAAACACAATCTGCCAAACCCTGGTGCGGTAGGAATATTCTGCGCTGGTGCCGGCGCGCCTGTTGGCGTTGGTCTCCTAGCCGGTGACAGTGCCTATATAGGCAGCGCCCTGGGCGAAGCTCGTGTGATGATTAGTGCGCCAAACCGAAATAGATCGGGTGCACGTCGAACCTTAGGCTATTTCGAAGGTACCAACCCGGCTGACCCGCTTGTAAACCCCATAAACTCTCCTGAAATACTGTCAAACTTCCCGCCGACGTTGATCATCAGTGGCACGCGCGATTTCGCGCTCAGCGGAGCACTCTATACCCATGCCCAGCTCGTGAAACATGGTGTCGACGCCGAACTACACGTTTGGGAAGGGCTCTTTCACGGGTTCTTCTACAATCCTGATGTGCCAGAATCAAAAGATGCATATAGCGTAATGATTAAGTTCTTCGACACCCACCTCGGAAAAACTAATGGGCGACACAGTAAATAGGAATTGAAAAATAATGGCTCGCAATCGTTGTGTGTCGGGCTGCCCATCCTAATGGTGCTCCTGGCGCTGGTTGTGGGACCTCAAAAGCCAACCAATTTAAGTCGGAAGAATTGCTCTTCATGAGAAACCTCAATCGCAGCGCTGACGGGCTGATGATTGTTGTAAACTAAGATCAAAGGCATTTGCCATTGCTGCATTGCTGGCCCCTCATTAGTGTGAATGTGGTCTCCCGGATCGGAAGCTGTGCGGACGCGTGCCGCATCGCGCACTATATAATCGCGTCAAAAGCGCCGCTGCTTCTGATTCAGTGATTGACTTTTTGTCCAAGATTGAACGAACAACGTGTCCGCGGGGTGAATGTCTACGATCTTTCTCCCGGTGAAAGTAAGAGGTGACCACGGGACCTCCTGCGATTCCCGCTATCTCTGGCAAGCAAACCGTGCGAAAGCTCTTCCCCTCTAGCATACCAGGCCAGAGGATCCGTCTTGAACTTTCGAATGCCTTCGGGAAGGTCGATTCTCGATTTACAGCGATTCGGACAGACAAGTCATACGTCTAAAGTCAGCCTCTTAATAGTGGCCGACAGTACTAGCTTATCGAACCTTGTCGACGCCATTTCCTGCGATGCTGCCCACTTAGCAGCCCGGTGTTAGGAGCTATTTTGCGCAGAGGCAACTGTCATCAAGAACATCAAGACATCGACAATACAAAACCTGGAAGCCGTCTTGTCATTTAGTACCTTGTGATATTGGCACTGCGCTGCGTCTGCGGGTGAAACACCCATCGGAATCGCCCTTATACGTAGGCAATTCCGCCGCAAAATCACTTGCGATACTGAGGCAAGTTTGAGTCGTTTATAATTAATGCACGCAGTCTATCTAAATCGATAGCTGCTGCCATAGCTTTGTAGCCAGCGGCATTCGGGTGCAGGTGATCTCCTGATTGATAACCCTCGCTGAACTGGTCGGGATGATCGGGATCGCGAACCGCAGCATCAAAATCAAACACGCCATCGAAGACTCCGCTCGTCCGGATCCAGTGATTCACCGCCTTCCGAACAGACTCGCCCTCAGCGGTGAAATAATCAGCGCCTTTAAAGGGGGTCATCGTTGCGCCAAAAACTTTGATACTATGGGTGTGTGTGCGCTCGACAATTTGCTTGATTCCCAAAATCAAATCATTGGCGGTCACGGCCTGATCGGCAAATGGGCTCTTCAGTAGTGAACTACTCTTCATGCGGCGAGGCTTTATGTTGGGCCATCCGATGTCATTTATTCCCTCTAACACGATCATCGTTGTGACCCCAGGCTTCGCAATCACATCCCGATCCAACCGAGCAAGCGCGCTAACGCCGGCACCATCATGGAGAATGCGGTTGCCTCCAATTCCTTCGTTATCGATTGCAAAAGTTGGCGAGCCCTTGGAGCGCGCAAGACGATCACCCAGTTGGTTAGGCCAGTCCTGGTACTTGCCTGGCGTGGCGCCAAATCCATCCGTAATTGAATCGCCCAGGGCCACAATGGCGGTAACCTGCTTTGGGGACCACAACTCAAGATCAGACAACCAATACCATGATCTTACTTGTTTGGCGACCGGCATACTTTTCGCACCGATGAAATTTCCCGGGCCCGAGATATAAGTAGGGTGTTGTCCCAGTAAATGGAAGGTTGATGGCGAGACCGGCGTGGATATATAGATACTGATCGCAACGTCCGTAAAAGCGGTAATTTTCAGCTCTACCGGATCACTCAACATAGGCGCGCCCGCCGGAATTTGCACTGTCGCACTGCCGTTAAAAGTCAGGGGCCGATCCGATCCTGGCACGATTGTGTCATCTCGATTGACCAATCCGACGTGTGCGCCCCCAAGGACTAGAGGAGTATTGCCAAATTCATTAGAAAAGCGGATGCGAAGCCATTCTCCTCCGATCGTAGGGCGAACAATTTCACGAATGGTCTGATTGTTGAGGGTGATAGGTAGCGGCATACCCGGGAACGCCTGCGGTGCTTGAACGGCCGCGGCCCACGCGGCCACCCAATGTCCTGAAGCGCCTGCCATCGGAGAGAGCCCGCTCGAAGCCAGGTTGCCAGCGGCGATTACCAATATTACGTTTGTTAGACATATCGTTCTAATAACTCGCTTTGCACCCCAAAAAGCGGCAGCCGATATTCTATAGAGGGGATTTCTTACTAGCAACACACTGTACACGTCACATGAGCCTCCAAAAATTTTCTTCAAAGCCATTCTAAGTTTGAAATAGCAAGATTTCATAAATTTTATACCTGCCATTTGAGATAAGCCCGACTTTTCTCGTTTTAAAGCTAATCTATCAGTCTTTCCCCAAATAATCAGTTAGAGTTTTCCCGCGCGAAAGGCCTGAGCCTTCTTTGGTCAGTTGAAATGAGGGCTTGGCCGAATTAAAATGATAGCCTTAGCGCGAATTGAATTTGTCGGGGGTTATTAACCTGACTGGTGACCTGACCAAAAGAAATGCTGCCAACCTGTAAGCCGGGCGCTCCGAACTGGACACGATTGAACGCATTCAAGAACTGAGCTACGACACTTACCCGAATCCGTTCCTTGATTGCTGTGTCTTTCGTTATTGCCAGATCCCAATTCGCGATTCCGTTGGCCCGCAAGGCAGGATCAGTTCGAGCCTCGGTTCCTAGGCTGAAGGGTGTCGGCGGCTGGCTGTAGCACGCTGTATTGAACCACTCGTTTAAACGTGATTGTGCTGATCCAGAAATCCGCACGTGGCAACCCTGGATAACGTCCGGACGGATCGGCCCAAACCCAAAGTAGGTGCTGAGGTCATTCGGCTGAGCACTCAAAGCCAGTGGAAACCCACTCTGAAAAGTCGTGATGCTGCTCAATGTCCAGCCAGAAACCAGCCGGTCCGTAATAGGGCGCGGGTTCGAGAGCCAGTGCCGGCCTTTTCCGATCGGCAGTGATAATGCATAATTCACAACTAGTCTTTGAGGCACATCGAAGCTCGCCAATGATCGTTGGGCAGCTAAATTGTTAGGATCCTGAATGCCGCCAACTGCGCTATTTTCAAGAAAGCCTGTCGTACTGTCGACTGTGCCGATGAGCTTCGACCAGCTATAAGATATCATAAAAGTTCCTGCTGCTTGGAACATCTTTCGATAGCTTCCTTGAAGGGAATGATAGATAGAATTACCGCCATTGTATGAAATATCAGTGACGGCATTGAATTGTGGATAGGGGCGAAGCAACTGACCCTGGGATACTGTCGATCCATTATATGCGCTCCCGGAGCTGAGTCGGCCAGCAAGCGGATTGGGAACTTTTACCTGCAGGAATGTTGACGCCTCTGCCACCCCACTCGATAGTCCAGCCGCTAATAAGCTTTGATATTGGTTCGCGGCCGCTGCTGCCAGAGAGTCTGACAATGCATTTAGATTTAAACTAAGTTTGAGGTCTGTACCTTTCGAGCCGATATAACTAACCTCAAGTGAGGAGCTCTGGGTCAATTCTTGTTGGATACTAAAATTCCATTGCTGAACATATGGATATGGGACGCCCGGCACCCGTCCACTGATGCTGACGCCCTGAATGGCGGCGCTATAAGCTGGACTCCGGCCTAGTGGCTGCGGCAGAATCCCGTTTGTTAGCTGCGGGAATGGATTACTCAGTGTACCCAGAACAGGTGTCGTTTGCAACGTAATAGGCGTCACCGTAGGGGAGGGACTCGCGGTGTCATAAGGTAAGTACCCGAGGCTGTAGCCTAACCTTAGAACCGTAGATGGAAGGAGATGATACGCTAGGCCCATACTTGGCGCAACTAGGCTGTAATGCGACGAATCATCATATCGGCTGGGATACTGGTTCGAATTGACCAGTACTAAATCTCCAACAAGTTGCTGATTAGCACCGGTAACAGGATTGAGTATCGATCCTAATGGACTCGCTATTCCAGGAAGTAACATTGTATTCAGATTGTGCTTCTCTTCGATACCACGTGGCATATCCCAACGCATGCCAGCATTAATCGTTAACTTTGGATTCAGATTGAAGGTATCCAGCAAATAAACAGCACTGTAGGGCTCCACCGTCGAGACCCAAATCCCCGTTGAGATGGCGGAGCTGTTTGGTATGGCTGCGCCCAACATGAAATTGGCAAATTGGTTCGTTGTAGGGATACCCGGGAGGAATAAAAAGGTCCCCGTTGGGCCATAAGGCGCTGCGGGCGAATAATAACCTTCCAATCGCTGAAAATTAGCCCCAAATTTCAAGGTGTGACGGCCGATTACCTTGCTCAGATTTGCAGTTCCGTTGTAAGTATCGAAGGTAAAAAACTGGATGACATTAATCACAGAAAGGGGAAATGCGGTGGGACTATAGCCGGCAAGCAATGGAATTGGCAACAAATCGAAGGTCACCTGTTTCGCGAATGGCGCCAAGCCAGGGAATTTGGAAAGGTCGACTTTGCCAAGAGCTGGCGGAATGGACTGAAAGGGGAAACGTAAATACGAAACGTGGAGATCGAGCACTGTTGTCTGATTAATCGTGTAGGTATCGCCCACCACCGCTGAATGCGATGTGGTGAGCACGGCCGGTTGCGGAACGTTGTTGTGAAAATAGTTGGTGGCAAGCGTATTGGTGTTCCAGTAAGTGTAGCGCGCAAATAACTGCTGTTTGTAAAAGCTATAGTCGAGCCTGCCTGTAACTTCATTGCTGTCGGATCCGGAAGCCGCATTGGTTTGAAAGTTGACACTGCCCTCCGGCGCATTTGGAATGTTTGGAAGAGCCCAGTACTTGATGGTATTGGCCATATAGTATGCAGTAGGATCGGGACAAACTTTATTGAACACACCGTTACAACTGATCTGTATGTTAGTACCCGTGTAATAGATGGGTTTGTCAGCAGTGAAATCGCCTCGCAACTCCGCAGCGGTAGGCACGCGCGCTGCGAACGGCAAGCCTGCCCGGTTAGCGAAACCCTCCCAATTTGCAAAGAAAAATAGTTTATTTTTTTGAATGGGGCCTCCAAGTGAAATACCGTACTGGTTCTGGATCAAGTAAGGACGCACGACACCGGCACGGTTATTGAAAAAATTATTGGCATCCAAAACAGTGTTTCTAAAGTACTCATATAGCGCGCCATGGAACTCGTTACTGCCGGATCTCGTTGAAAAATTTATCACGCCGCCGTAGTACCTGCCGTACTCGGGGCTAATGGCATTGGAATCTACTCGAAATTCCTGAACGGAATCCTCCGGCGGGATAAGTCCAATCCAGTTCTGTATGGGGACATTTAATGGCGCGCCATCCAGATATACCGCGTTCTGACCAGCGATTCCGCCGCCTATTTGATAATTCGACCAGCCTGCTGGGTTTGTATAGTTGCCAATCGCGGGCTGGTTGTTGGTTGCAGGACCAGACGTAGCACCTTGTGGTATAACTCCGGGCGAGAGTGCAAGCAGGTTCATTACATTTCGCCCATTTAGCGGAGTCTGTTGAATTTGGCGGCTTTGGATTACTTGGCCTACGGTTGTGCTCGCGGTTTCTAAGTTTACGGCGCCCGCTTCAACTGTAATCGTATTACTCACAGAACCAACGCTCAGAGTAAAATTCAGTGTCACAGTCTCTCCGACATGGATTTTAAGCCCTTCTTGCGCAAAAGACTCAAATCCATTTTTTGAGACGTTGACATTGTAAGTTCCAGGAATCAGACCCGAGAAGCGATAAATGCCAGCTCCGTTCGATTCGGTTCGAAACTGGACTCCGGTATCAACAGCCGTCAAAGTAACAGTCGCCTTCGGGACGGAGGCACCCGAGGGGTCATAGACGAATCCAGTCAATGTAGCAGCAGGATTTTGTGCAGCCGCGAAGGCACAGAATAGCGCGAAGCAGACAATCAGCTGGATTGGATGAATAGTCTCGTGGGTATTCTGAGAATGCACAATCGCCTCCCTGTTCCGCTGGAGTTGCTTGAATTTAACCTTACTTGTATTTACAACTTTGGCCCTAACGGAATGTGACAATTCTATACGATGTTGCCAAGATTGTCAACTCAAATGTAATTTCAAACGCTTCATCACAGCACCGGGATAGCGTCCTTAGCAATAGAGAATGCTTTCCAGAGGTCAAGTGAGGTATCTGAAGATGCAGGGCGTCAGTGGGAAGCATCTCCGCCTCTGTAGGATCCAGTATTTGAGCCTTCCGATTCACACGACTGCCGATTGTAAGGTGCTGCCCGTTAAGGGTTTATGGTCTGTCTTAACAGTTTATTTTCAATAGGAGGTGGTGCGCGCGGCGTTGACGTGGTTGAGGAGTCCATTGGTTTTTGTGATCATGCGGTTTTGCTCGGCGCTAGGGGGAACGGGAAGTTGAAAATTTCTTGGCGTGTCGTACTTGGCGCTGTGAACGGTCGTCCCATCGCGGTTTAGTGCAAGGACGTCCTTGGCGAAAGCTCGTAATGCGAGAGCTAACCACGCATTCGCTTGGTTATTTCCACAATCGAATCACTTGTTGTCCTAATTAATTGCAGCCGACGTTCAAGCGCCGCCCGAACCACGTTGATCAGCTTGTTGTCCGACTCCGCATGCCTGTACCAAGCCGCATGTGCTCGTCCTACTCTCGCAAGCATTGCGCCTTCCGAAACTTCTTCGAAGCTAGTCTGCGCCCATACAGGTTGCCCAGAAGCTGTCTTTCAGCTCCGTCAGAAAATGCTCGAACTGCTCGATTACTGGAATCGGTGCCGCCTTTGCCAATAGTGTAAGCTTAATTCCCAGATCTTGTTTTTTGCTTGCAAGACGAAACCCAATTACACCCTCCTCACTTTACACAACTAAACATACATTACTAAGTTCCGGAGGTTCAGGCATGAATGTCGATTTCCATTGAAAATATATGCCATGGGAAGTCCTGCCTACCTCCCAACAACCGTCACAATTGACTCATCTGGTGCGGTCCATGCGGAAGCGCCCTCGTGGTGGAAGCGGTGCGTGGAGTCATCCCAGGTCAGTTTAGTAACTGAGCCGCCAGTCTTTTCATATGCATAGGTGTTCCCGTCGTCCTGAAAAAGCTCGAACGTCCCATTAGCCCCCGGATAGACACGCACCGACACTATGGTCTGTGGCTGTTGCGCGCTCTCAACCTCAGACCCAAACGGCACAATGCTACCGGCTCTAACAAATAGCGGCAGGGTATCGATGGGAGCGCTCACTACAATCGTCTGTCCCCCATGCAGCCGTTGGTTAGTCCAATAGTTGTACCAATCACAACCAGCTGGTAGATACACCGTGCGGTGAATCATGCCCTGTTCCGTCACAGGAGCGACCAGAAAAGCGGGCCCATACATATATTCATCGGGAATATCCGCGGCTTTGGGATCGTTTGGGAAATCCATGAACAGTGCGCGCATGTACGGCGCGCCTGTCTTATAGGTGCGATAAGCAATCGAGTAGGTGTAGGGCAAAAGGCGGTAACGCAGCTTCAGATACTTCGCCAGAATAGGTTCTGCCTGCTTGCCGTACGACCAAACTTCGTTATGGTTCCTTTCTCCGTGCGCTCGCATAACCGGTTGGAAAGCACCCCATTCAAACCACCGCACAAACAGCTCTGGATAGTCCTCGTAGTTGCCGATCGTGCCGCGTGCGTCCGATCCGTCGATGAGCGGTTTATGCGGCGCGTGATAGTCCGCGGGTATTGTTGGCGAGAAGAAGCCCGCAATATCAGTGTCCCAATAAGGTAGTCCGGTGGCAGTGAAGTTAAGGCCCGCGGGAATCGACCGCTTCAACATATCCCAGGTGGAAAGGATATCGCTCGACCAGAACACAGTGCCGTTACGCTGTGCGCCCAGATACGCCGCGCGAGCTAATATCATGACCCTTCGGCTATCGCCAAAATCGCGGCGGAATCCTTCATATACCGAAGCGGTGTGGAACAGCGGATACACATTGTAGAAGCGAGTTCCCGGTCCGATCCAATACACGTCGCTCGCCGGATCGATATCCGGCTCCGTTTCATCTAGCCAAATGTAGTCGAAGCCGTATGGTTTTATATATCGGTCTCGAATTTTTTCCCAGAACCATCTCGCCGCCTCCGGGTTAGTGGTGTCGATATTCGGCCCAATCGCGTTGCTGAAGTGCCCCAAGTCTGGCGTTCCGTTCGGGGTATGCACCAGCCAACCTTTGCTCAGCAACATGTCGTAAAACCTAGTTCCCGGGGCAAAGTGTGGCCATACACTCAAGAGCGTCCTTACATTCATGGCGTGCAGTTCCCGATTCATCTCGGCCGGATCCGGCCAGCGCTTCGGGTCTAGGTCCAGTTCGCCTTGTCTGGTCATGTTCAGGAAGTCCACTACCACGACATCGAGCGGCAGCTTTCTCTTCCGATATCCTTTCGCAACCTCCAGAATTTGCTGCTGCGTTGCATAGATTGCTTTGCTCTGAATGTAACCGTAAACGGCTCTGGGAAGCATGTGAGTCACACCGGTGAGCAACCGGTACCCCATGTAGATCTCGTCGCTTGTTTCACCCGCGATTACAAAATATGACACACGGTCTCCGATTTCCGAGGACCAAACGTTGCGGCCGTTAAAACCCAGATCCACCATCGTTTTCGAGGGGTTATCCCATATCAGTCCGTAGCCTCGGCTTGAAACCATGAAAGGAACACACACATCCTCCCCGCCAATCGCAGAGTAATCGTGCCAGCAGCGGATCTCGTGATTGCGAAGGTCCATCCAACCTTTCTGCTGCTGTCCTAGGCCATAATAATGCTCTGTCGGCGGCGAGTCGAACGTGGCCGCAACCCTGTAACCCTTTGCGCCCGCTTCTGCCTGTGCTCCCGGACGCAGCGGAGTCATCGTCCAGCTTTGCATCCGCAGCAACATCCTCCCTTCCGGCGTTGTGATTAGTAGAGCGTCATTGTGCTGGCCACGACTGCCACCTGACCCGAAATATTCTTCGCGCAATTGGCGATTGAGAGCATCGAGCGGCATTTGCTGCGGCACTTTGTCCTTAGGCAGCGTATCCGGCGCAATGCGCACCACCATGCGAGCCGACCGGAAAATGTCGTCGCCTTGCGCGTCCCGTTCGTGTTTCCAGCCCTCGCTTGATGGCTTTGCGGTAAATCCGAATCCCGGCGCGCCGAGAGCCGCGCTAGGCTCAATACTCATCGTCACACGTAAGATATTTGGCGAATAGGGCTCGAGCGAAATCACGCGGCCCGCTCGCTGGAGCACCAGCCGAGTCTCCTGTGCTACTGCCTCATTGACGACCGATATGGCAATGAGCAAGATGCCGTACACCATGTTTTTTATCCAAGCTGTCAAATTTTTCGTGAGCAGTTTATCAGATTAGCGACGGTTTTGTGACAATCAACTGTCCTCTAGATTTCTTGCGCATCAGCGCGTTCTGACTGGACGTCAATGTTCTTCGGACGTCCATATTGAACAGGGAGTGGGGATGGAATTTCCGAACAGTTGAGCTGCGAGGCTCTCATAATTGGGAAACCGTCAACGCAGCAGGGTAAGCTAGCTTCACCGGCGCGGGCAAGAAAAGCAGGCTCAAGTAGAGCAGCAAGGTCGCTTTACGCCTCCTTCACAGGCGGCATACGACAGGTGGTCACCTGGATAAAAAGCAGAGTGGCAGGCTGCGATTGACGAATAGCATGCCATGGCGGCGCCATCAGGGAGGCGTCTGGAGTAATTTATAAAAGGTCATCTTCGCGCGGTGATTGTCCAGAAGCACGACTTTAGAGCGATTGAGCTGCGCAAAGTAAACGCTAGGCCGTCACCGGTGAGTAACCTCGAGGGTGCCGCTATATCGCTGAATTGATAGATGGCAAGTGCATCTGCAGAATCCTTTGCCAGATTGAGGACAAAGATATACCAGAGCGTAAGTCAACGCTATACGGTTCCTGAGTGGTTTCCGAACGGTTCCTTACCGATCCGGGCACAGTTGAATACCGCCACGACACGTTCTCGGACCTGTCGTTATCGAGCAGCACTGTCAGGCAATGTTGAGAGGTTTCCAATAGCGTGTATGCTCGTCACGGATCAGTCGACCAATGCCGGGCAGTGGGAAGTGACAAGCCCACATATAGTCGCCCTTTGCTTCAACCAAATCCAGGAGCTCTCTTCGGGTCGATGAGGCAGCCAATGGGTCCATATCGAGCAGAACGGCGTGGGAGGGCTCGGGTACTTGCAAGGGATGATAGAAGGCATCCGCTGCCAGGAGCATGGACTTACTCTGCGATTCAATCCAAACGCCCACGTGACCGGGTGTATGCCCTGGGGTCGGAATGACGCGGATGCCCGTAGCCAACTCCATTTCTTCCCTTGCGAGAGTAAGCATTTTCCAGGCGTCAAGTGGGGCAACCTGATTAGTCTTAAACCTGGTAGACCCTGCTGATGCGGGCCGCTCGACGCAGATCTCCCAATCGAGTCCGCTTACGATGTGTCGGGCGTTGGGAAAGATCGGCTTGGCATGCAGCCCCTCGCCGCGGATTGTGCCCCCCACATGATCCCCGTCGAAATGGCTGAGCACAACAGTGTCGATGTGATCCGGGTTCACCCCTTCCAATTCGATCTGCCGCAGAAGGTCACCCTGTAATCCAGACGCCGGCGCATCTGGAAGACCCGTGCCCGTGTCCAGGAGAATCGTCCGTTCACTGGACCGAATCAGACAGCAGCTTACGTGAGCCATTAGGACTTGGGGAGCGCTAAATGCAGATGGGTACCGCTGCCGCATCTCTTCCCACTCCGCCTCTGAAACCGTAGGGAATATGCGGCTTGCAGGAAAAGGAAATGGGCCGAGGGAGTCTGTAATCACGACCACTTCGAATTCACCAATCTGGATACGCGGATTAGATGTGTTTGAGGATTCGCCGGCGCGCGGGGAATATGAACTATGGTTCAGCATGAGCATAAATTATACTGAACCTTGGTTCACAAGGGGACGCGGAGTACCGGTCGGTAGCCCGATAATTCTAGAGCTGCGAAGCCGTTGCGCCGATGCCCGAGAGAATCGAGTGCGAATCGTGAGTGCCGCACGGGCTGGTTTCGCAGCGGAGGGACTCGCCGCCGAGAGGATGTGATCGCCGCTGATGCGGGCGTCGCCGTGGGGACTCTGTGTCGTCATTTCGTGACAAAAGAGGACCTGCTGGAGGAAGTCTTGCGAGCGGGTTTCGAGGTTCTGAAGGACTTTTTACAGACGCTGTTGCGGGAAGCAGATGCCTGGGTAGGGGTGAAACGGCTGATGCGTTACATCGCCAAAAAGCAAGTCTCCGACCAGGCTTTTACAGATCTTCTAGCGGCGAAGCCCGCGCTTCGCAACACTGCCATGAATTTTAAGCGTGAACTCGGTCCGATGTTTGCTCAGATCATTTCGCGCGCACAGAATTCTGGTAAATTGCGCTGCGACCTGGTCGCTGGTGATTTGCCCATGTTGCTCAGGGGGTTGCCTACCGACCCGGGGGGAGGCAGCAGCGCGAGAACGCTACGTCGACATATTGCTGCAAGGTTTGAAAGAGCCATCGAGGTCGGCGCTCGTGGTGTTCGGAAGGGTTCGGGTTGACCGTCGCGATGCCCGACAGCGCTTTAGATGAGAATGGAATGGAACGGACCCCGAGCCGAGGACACGTCGGAGATTGTTGACGCGTCGGAGGGTTCTCCCTCGGACTGACTTAGGCTTATATCAACGGGAAATCGCCCTTCCAACTCGGATCCGTTCATCCCAACCGAAGACATGATAGTTGCCGTCCAGCAGAACGTCGAGAAAAGGATTCAAAGGCGAATTATTCATTTCTATTTCCACCAACTATGTACAGCCTATTGCCGCTTTCCTCATGATGCCGAACGATGCTCGGCTTCATGGACCTCTACCGATCGACATCGTGAGCGCCGTAGGCAATCCGGATAATGAGCATCAAAGCCAGTTAGATCCGTGCTGGTCGGGAAGGCTTTACAAATGCTCTGCTTTTATGGCTCTCAAACACGGTTCGCATCGCTTGAGAGGTTGGTAAACCGCGAGCATCAGACGATTTCAGTGCGCGACCCGCGAGGTTTCGTGCACATTGCGCTGAGCGCATTATGCCGAATTTGGCCTCACAAAGCTAGTTACATCTCCGTTATTGCGGGAGTTGTGGCATTTTGGATCAGTTTGGGAGGATGCGTGAAACCTTGCCTGGAACTCGCCTTCTGCTGATTCCAAACGGTCGAGCGCATCGGCAAGTTGGAAAATCATTTCTCTCGTTTGATCGGGCCTGAGATGCGGCTGTTCGGCCTGCTTGATTGCGAAGCGAATACGGTCGATGGCTACGCGA
>Ga0209062_1003079_pt1 | contig 20183 bp, 13 predicted proteins | sample Coa_R2_2_FD_187158 | JGI IMG/M metagenome (GOLD analysis project Ga0209062, IMG submission 187158) | Surface soil microbial communities from Centralia Pennsylvania, which are recovering from an underground coalmine fire - Coalmine... | ecosystem: Environmental > Terrestrial > Soil > Unclassified...
GTGGTAGAACGCACGCATAGTTGGCTCAACCGGTTCCGTGCGGTGCTGATCCGATGGTGCAAGAAGCCCGAAAACTACCTGGCCACCTTGCACTTCGCCCTTGCACTGATCACGTACCGAGCTACCAGGTTAACCGGATAGGCTCTAACTCGCTGTGGTTTCTTCTGGCAAAAAGGGTGGTCGGTCCGTACCCAGCTCACTGAAATGAATCAGCCTGCACATAGACGAAGGATGTGATGGGGACCGAACCGCCGAAACCCGCCAGAGCCACACTGCTACTCGCGTTCGCCACGATCTACATTCTTTGGGGCTCGACTTACCTCGCCATGCGGTTGGCGATCGACACGCTCCCGCCGTTCCTCATGGCCGGCACGCGGTTCATCGTCGCCGGCGCTACCCTGTACTTCTTCAGTTCCCGTGCCGGTACACTCCGACCCACAATCCGGCAGTGGCGGAACGCGGCGATCGCAGCGCTGGCGCTGTTCGTCGTCGGCAACGGCGGAGTGGCATGGGCCCAGCAGCACGTTCCAACCGGCTCCTCCGCATTGATCGTTGCCACCCTGCCGGTGTGGTTGCTTCTGCTCGATTGGAGTTGGGGCGGACGGAAGCGCCCGCGTTCGGTTGAAGTCTTGGGGCTTGGGCTTGGACTGGCCGGTGTAGCGGTGCTGTCCGCGCCGGGTGGGATCAACCCGACTGGGGCCGCCGTGCTGCTCATCGCAGCGATCGCGTGGGGGATCGGATCGCTCTTCAGCCGCTACGCCGACCGCCCTGAGTCGCCGGTGCGGACGTCTGCCATGCAGATGCTCGTCGGCGGCGCGATCATGATCGGTGTCAGCCTGGCATTTGGCGAAGGAAGGCGCCTCGACTTTACCACGATATCGGTGCAGTCGTGTGTGGCACTGGCGTACCTCATCGCGGTCGCGCTAGTCGCTTTGCCCGCGTACAACTGGCTCTTGACTATAACCTCGCCCGCGCTGGTGGGCACGTACGCGTTCGTGAACCCAGTCGTCGCGGTGGTACTTGGCTGGGCCGCGGTCGCGTTCGGTTGGGTTGCTGGCGACGAGACGCCGACCGTACGGACGGGAATAGCTGGCGTGCTGGTTGTATTCGGGGTCATGCTGCTGGTGTGGCCACGCTCAGCGAACGTAGACAAGAGCCAGAAATCGCCATTGGGTATCCAACCCGCCACAATCGGAGAGAAGGGAGATGAACGACAAGACGGCCGGATGTCAGCCGACTGAGCCGACGACTCATCAAATCGCTGTCCACTCTGCGTATCGGCGCCGAGCGAGAGGATGGTCCGGAGAGAGCTTGAATGCCGCCTTCAAGAGCTCGAGTGCCTTCTCCCGTTGGAAATCCTTGATAAAACATTCCGCGAGGTACACGTAGGTGTCCGCCCGCGGACGAATCCGAAGGGCCATTTCGAAGCGCAACGCCGCCTGCTCGGCCGAGCGGTCCGCATCCTTATCCTCGACGAGTTTCAGCAAGCCATCCGCAACATACGCGTCTGCGCGAATCGCAGAGTCGGCGTCGGCGGTCAACGGGACCAGATCCGACTTCCCCAGCACGTCGAGGTACTGGCAAAAAGTGACTTCCAGTGATGCAGCGGCCTCTTCAATTCCCTCGTATCGGAGTCGGGCAGCGACGGTGATCTTGAGGCATAGCGCGCGGGCGGCGAGTCGGGTCTGCTGCTTTCGGAAACCCGTGGAGCTTGAACTGAGTTGCCGTTCGAGACGCCAGGCCCGCCAGTAGGCTGCTTTCAATGCTTCGGGTTCGAATGTCTGAAGGCGCGCATAGGCTGAGTAGTAGAGTGCCTCGAGAAGCAACGGGCTCCGCGCCGACCGCCTGACGCGGTCGAGTTCGTTGAACTCCCTGACCACTCCCGGCAAGAGCACCCGGGATAGAAACCGCGGTCGCAGTTCCGCGATCAGTCGATCCGCACCTGAGAGGTCGATCGGATGAGTCCACTGCCGGAGTTGTTCCATCAGAGTGGCGACCTCGGCCCAGTTCTTCGTGGACCAGAGCTTCCGCAGTTTCTCGAGGTTCGTCTGTAGCCCCGACATCGGCACAAGGTTTTTCAGCTCCTCGATCTCTTTGAGGTAGACGGTGGGGTCGTTGACCGTGTCACCTTTCTGCAAGGCAGGTAGATCTGCCCGCGTCGCCAAATTCTCCAGACCGTAATAGACATTCGCAATGGCGAGCGGATCGAAGACCCGGTCGAGTTGCTGTTTCGCTGCCTCGAAAGAAGCGGCATCATTCTTTTGGACCGCTTCGACATATGCCCTCAACACGGAAAAGTCGTTCGCCAGTGTTCCTAACACTTCCAGGTGCTTCTTGAGGAAGTCACCGTGTGAATCGACATCCTTCTTCTCCGCCAGGGCCGTCAAGTAACGATCGAGTATCTTGGGAAACCGGCGATACATGTCGGCCACGCGGTGGAGAAGGCCGCCCTCCAGGCAGAGAGTGATTTCGTCCCACGCCTCCTCGCGAGTTTCCACGCCAGGGATTCGGCGAATCAATCGGACAAGAGGGGATTTTCTCTTGGCGTCGATCACCTCCCATCGCTCACGAACGCGTCGAGTGTGCCAGGCCAGATCTTCCTCAGCTCGCTCAGTGAACTCCTCGAACTGGTCGGCTGCGAGAGCCACTTCGCCATCCAGCAGATAGAGTTGCCCGCGTCGGAAGCGGACCAGGTTGCAATCGTCCCCGAGTTCCTCGACGATGGTCTTCAAGGGTGCTGCTGCGGCGGCGAGTGCTCTCGAATTCGAAGGGTCGAGTTCACTTTGGCGGGATGCACGAAGGCTCTCGGCAAACAAGTAGAGTGTCTTCCACGAACGGGTGGCGGGTTCGTTCGTCGGAACCGCCGGGTTGCTGAACAGGATCTTGCAGGCCAGTATTCGCGCAAGCGACACGATGGAATTGACGCCGGGAGAATCGCCTGTGAGTTCGTTGGTATGCGCCTCCCAGCGCCCGACAACCTGCCCCGACTTCCGATCGATCATCCAGGCCAGAGCATACGAGTTGTTACCTTCGGTGGAGATACTCCCGGTCAGAACGTACCGCTGTTTTCGGGTGAAGAGTTTCGCGAGTTCGACCGAGACTCCCAGGGCTCCCTTGGCCTCGATCTTTCCGAGGGAGGCGACCGTGTCGGTGAGCAAATCCCCCGCCATGTTTGGCAGAGGAATCGATGGCAATGCCGCATCCCCACCGGCCCAGGCCAGTTCTTCGGGCAGCTTTTGGAAACACAGCATCACGTCCTGCAACTGGTCGGCGAGCGCCTGACGCAAGTTGTTCTTCTCTCCCGTCTGACTGCCGATTGTTTCAAACGGGAGAACCTCGACGCCATCCGCGAGCCACCCCGTGTATAGGAGTAATAGCAGGGCCGTGCACGCAACCACGAGGGCAACAGGACGCGCAGCAACAGAGAATTCCAGCACCGGCCGCATATCTTCCCACCAGCCACGGGCAACTTTACCGGTCAGCCGGGTAATCGCGCCCTCGGCGGTCGAGGCGATGTCCTTGGCGTGGGACTTCTTCGCCAGTTGGTACTTTTCGTAAGCCTCGGCAAAACGGAGTTTTCGCTCCAGTTGACCACCTGACACGAGATTGAACGCGGCTTCGGGGTCACCGGGAAAGGCATCAACCTGGTAATTCGGTACGTCAGCGTTAGTCAGATAGGAAATAACGAACGAAGGTGCCAGGATGATCAGACAGACCGCAATGACCACGAGCCAGAATCGGAGCATGGGTGACTCCAACAAGACCGAAATCACCAGTCGGCGTCCGGACGCGAGCTCATCGTGGAGTTACTTCATTACTTCATATGAGCAAGGTTTGACCTTCTTCGTGGTGTTCGGCACGCCCATCAGCAGGATATGAGGTGGGAGTTGCTCGGTAATCGGGTGAAGCCGGTCTTTGATCGTGAGAGGTTTTCTGTTGGCTCCCGTGGAGTGTACTGAGGCTGCTTGCGAACGGAAGAAGTCCGGCAAGTCCGTTCACGCCACAAGATATTTGGAAGAGCCACCTGTGGGATTTGAACCCACGACCCCCGCTTTACGAAAGCGGTGCACTACCACTGTGCTAAGGTGGCTGATCAGGAAGTAGTCGCAGTCTTGTTGGTTCTGCTCGCCCGTTAAGGGAACTCCTGTCTCCTCATGTCTTGAGAGTGACACTCGCTGCTTCAACGAAGTTCACTCTCCCAGAGCGATTCTACTGCGATTGAGTGCACAGACAAGCCGAGCTCGTGATCGTGATCTCCAAGAGAGGTCGGATCACCCACGCCCCTCTGTGCGGGAACGACACAGTTGATCAGTCGCTGTGTCAGCGCTCCACACCTGTTCATTCGAGTTCCACAGGGACGTGGGCGAATTTCACCCACGAATTGAGCATAAACGAGAGTTTCTCCCCTCTCAGACAAGACCGGCATATCCGTTGCTTTTAACACTCGCAGGTTGTTGTTCCTCGCGCAGTCCTTCTCGCTACCGGGTCGTTACCACCGCCCGTGCAGGGACTCGTGTTCGCTTCGTTCACTCAACAGAGGTGCCACATGACTCGATTTCCGCTCCGTTTCCTGTTTCTGGCGGCAGGGCTGTTGGCGATCGTGCTGGTTGGCTCGACGGCTGCCCAGAAAACGCCTGCCGTCCCCGGCATGTCCCTGGATGAAAAATCCACGACGCCCGACGAAGTGAAAACCAAAAAGAAGACTCCCGCCAGCGCGCTGACAAATGAGTCGCTTGCAGAGATGCTCGACAACATGGGCTACGACTATCGCACCGATACGCTGGCGAGCGGCGGCGTCATCTACACGCTCAACATTGCTTCGAACGAGTGGCGATTCCCTATCGAAGTCTCCCTTTCTCAAAGCAAGTCGCTGGTCTGGCTGATCGTTCCTCTCCAAACGTTGCCTGCCGCTGGTGCAGTGCCGAGTGAATCGTTGGTGCGACTGCTCCAAGAGAACTGGCAGATCAATCCGCACCTGTTCGCGATTCCCAAGAACTCGCGCCAGTTGTACCTCCAGCGGCCTCTGGAAAATCAGAACGTTACGCCCGCCAAGCTTCGTGCGGCAATCGATGCGATGGCCGACACCGTCCGGTCGACGGCGCCGCTGTGGGACGTCTCGAAATGGGGCCAAACGCCCCCCAACAACACGAACGTACCCAATGGCGGAACGACCGCGTATCCCGATACAACGGAAGGGCTCAACAAACTCTGCAAGGACTTACTCGCCATTGCCAAGGCTGGAAAGCGAGCAGAGTTGACAGCAAAAGTGAAGAAACTCGCGCTGCCGAATTCCGACGCGTGGTTCAAGCGCGTATTCGGTGCCGAGGCGGGCGCTGCCTTGTCTGAAGAATACACGGCCGGGCTGCAGGATCTGGAAGCGAATCTGACGCGCGTGTTCATGACTGCAGCCGAAGAGAATCTGACCGATGTGAACGTCTTCAAGTTTTCTCAGCCCGACGCCACTAACGCAACCGCAACCCAGAAGAAGGCGCTGGAGTCGATGGTCGTGAAGACCCCCCTCTACTCGGTCTACTTCTCTCAAGCCGGGGAAGAACGAGGGATGCACCTTTACTCCTTCGTGTACGTCGAAGGCGCGTTCCGCATGGTCGGAAAGATGAAGGCCGCGACGGTGCGGGTCGCTGGCTTCGCGCCTGCCAACGGCCAAGATGATCCCAAGCCGCGGACCGATGTGTTCGGCCTCGCTCAGGCGCAGGTCGGCCAAGTCAGTGCGTTGCAGCCGATGGAACGGGATATCACCGGTACCTGGGTCAACTCTGGCGGGGTTGGCCCCTACGCACCACGGATGGTGATGCAGATCAACCGCAACGGGACGTACTACATCACGGCCAACGTTGGAAACGATTCGGGACGTTACACCGTCGTTGGGGGAGTGATTCTTGCGCAGAGCAACACTGGACTCCGCTCCCGGATCTATGTGTCTTGGATGGGCCCCGACCTTGCATCGTTCGGGTTCAAGCCGGACGATGACTACTCCCGCCCGGTCTGGCTCACGTTTGCCCGCATGCGGGGTTTTGGCGCTGCGCCGGAGGCTCACCCGCAACCGCGACAACTCAGCGTTCCCAACGGTGAGAAGAATGGCAAGACGAACGAACTGGCCGTTCCGTTTAACCCACAGTCGCCGTTCCGCGGTTTCTTCCCAGATGTCAAGCCAACGGCGCCTGTTAATCCGGGCACGAACGAACTCAAGCCAGACAATTTCCGGCACCTCATGCCATTCCCAGGTCTTGCCCCTCAGCCCAAGGCGCTGGACATGACCAACCACGACCAGCTTCTCCAACAACCGTCGTTCTGGCGTCCCTAATCCGGAATGCCTGACCCGATCCACTCTTCCGGATCGGGTGTGGTGCGGATCTCCGGTCCACCGAGGTCCGCACCACACGACGGGCGACCCATCACCATCAGACCATTAACCAGGAGATCTCTCGTGCTTGCCCGCACACGTATCACGCGGATTCTGTTCGTGGCCGTCCTGGCAACGGCGGGACTTCTTGCGACTTACACACCCGCGCAAGCCGCCGACCCGAACCATCGAAAGCAGATCGATCGAGTGGCCAAGCGTCTCCTCGCCGTGATCGAACCGCCCGCCGACCTCGAATGGCCGCCACGGTTCGAGATCGAGGAGTCGAAGGAGATCAACGCATATGCCAACGTCTTGACCATCGACAAAAAGAAAGTCCCGATCGTCGTGGTGTATTCGGCATTGCTGGACAAGGTTGTCGAAGGCAAAGACGAGCGACTGGCGTTCATCCTGGGGCATGAACTCGGCCACATCGTCCTGGGCCACTGCCCCACGCTACCCCCGGCAACCGAATTCCGCCGCGTCGTATTCCAACGGCAGCAGGAGCTTGACGCCGACTTGCACGGCATCGAGATAGCGCTGAAGGCGGGATTCCCGCTCAAGGAAACTCTGGATGGCGTTCGCAAGTTCTTTGAAGCCGTCCCAGCCTATAACTCGTTCGAGGGACTCGGCGTTGACCATCCGTCGGGTAAAGATCGCCTCGCGCATATCGACAAGGCGCAGTCGAAGCTCTGGCACGCGATGAGCGCGTTCGATACTGGCACTTACTTGTTGTTGTTCGAGCAGTACATCGCCGCGGAACGTTGTTTCCGCGAAGTGGTCAAGCAGTTCCCGTCCTGTCCAGAAGGGTGGGCCAACCTCGGCTATGCCCAGCTCATGCAGTACTGCGACGCGCTCGACCCGGACGACCTGCGCAACTTCGATATCGGGCAGGTGATGGCAGGTGGGTTCTACCGCCGGCCAGTTTCCCTGGAAACCCAACTCCGCGGGGTGAATGAGGAATTGTGGTGGGAGGCGGTTGGCTCGCTGCGCGAGGCGCTGCGGCTCAATGCGGATTCCGCCGTGGCGCGTGCCAACCTGGGGATTGCCTATCTGCTTCGCCCGTCCGGCCGCAATATCGGCCAGGCGCGCAAGTTCTTGGACGAAGCCGCCGAGAAAGCCCGAGTCGATTCCGCCCTCCATCCACTCGTCAAAGCGTCCATCCTCCTCAATGCAGGAGTAGCCGATATGTCGGATGCGGCCATTGAGGAGGCGGTCAAGAATTACAACGAAGCCGAAACCCTCGCGAAGAAATTCGGTACGACTCGGGGAAGCGCCGGCACTCCCCTCGCGGTAGCCACATCGCTGCGATACAACCGCGCCATCATGCTCGCGGCCTCGACCAAGGTGGAGGATCGCAAGGCCGCGGTTGAGTCTTTCGAACGATATCTCTTGATCATGAACCCCGCGTCCGCATGGTGGCCGCTGGCGTATGAACGATACGCCAAGCTCTGTCAAGAGCTTCGCATTACCGCGAAGTCCAAGGCTGACTTGAGCAAGGCAAACAAACTGCCATTGCGCCTCGTCACTTCTCTGACCATGCCGGGAGATGTGTCGATCTCTCTGAATGAACCGCTGGCAGATGTGCGCAAAACGCTCGGCCCGGGTAACGATGTGCCGGTCGTCCGGAATACGAAGCTCATGCGAGTGAAGTATCCGCAGCACGGAATCGAGTTGATCGCAGCCGAAAACATCCTCGCCATCTCGCTATCCGGTTCGAAGGCTCCCGAATTGCCGATTCGGCCCGTCGGTGTCGGGGCACCATCGTTCAACCTGAAGGTGGGGATGAAGCGCGATGAGATCGAGAAACTCCTCCACAACGAGGAATTCGACTTCTGTGAGATCGACCAGCCCGGCGTGAGCTATCGGTTCTATCCCGACCTCGGTCTGGCCCTGCGCGTGCGTCAGGGGAAGGTCGAGGAACTGGTGATCGTGCAGATGCCGCGTCGGCGGTTTTAAATCAACCGGTTGGGAGGCACAAGCGGGGCGAGGGCTGCGTCCCGGCGATGAGCAAACCACTTTTGCCACGCGGACCGGCTGCGAGGCAATTTCCCGATCCAATGCGTTCTCTTTCTTTTCCGAGGTATCCAAAAATGAGCCTGTCCATGATTCGCCGATTCTCGTTTCTGGCGGCCTTCGCCATTCTCGTTAGCGGGGCAACGGTGAGCTCGCCCGCGCAGGACGACGTCATCAAGCCGAAAAAGAAAGCTCCTGCCGCCGACCAGGACGACGATGTTATCGTGCCGAAATCGAAGGCGAAGACGAAAACGCCCACGGTTGGCGGTCACTCGCTCGCCGCGCTACTCAAGCAAGCCAACCTCCAGTTCGAGACCGTCCAAAACAAGGATGGCAGCATAATGTACAAGATTCCGGTGAGCCTTGAGGGTCAAAAGACGACCGTGCTCGCAACTGAGATTCAGTTGGGACAGACCCCCAATGGCGAACCGATCAAGGCCGTGCTGGTTGGAAGTCCCGTAGCGGCATTTCCAAGCGATTACCAGCCCTCAATGCCTCTCTACAAAGCTGTCACCGGCTTCAACCTGGATAGTCTCTTCGGCAAGGGAATCATCACCCCGACCGGAGTGGCGTATACCAATGCGTTCTGGCTCAGCACCGCTGACGTGCAAACGCTCAACTATTATCTCTTCCTCGTCCATGCCGGCCGACTGGAGTTGAAGAAACGAGTCCAGGCGGTGTTTGCGGAGGAGTAACATCGCAAGTCTTTCCACCCAGGGCCGGGACGGGCAGCGACCCGACCCGGCCCTGTCTGCTTCACCTCGCCGGAGCGTCCTGCAATGCGATACATTCTTCTCCTCGCAATTCCTTTTTTCCTCGGATTGACTGTTGGCGCACATGAGGAGCCGATTCCTCCGCCGCGTCGCGTGCCGGATGATGTGATCCGGAGGCGGGAGTGGCCACAACATCATGCGGAAATCTGGAACTCCATTCGAGAACTCCGTGCGAGTGGGAAAATCGTCCAAGTCATTCCCATCGCCGAAAAACTGGTTGCGATCGAGCGGAATCTCCTTGGAGCGGAGAGTTGGCTTCTCGCGGATTCGCTCGCAGAACTGGCCGGCATGTACCGGGAGCTGGAAAACCACCAGAAGGCGGGGCGAGCGACACTGGAAGCCGCAAGCATCTACGCGGCGGCCTATGGAATTGGTGACTGGCGGGTAAAGGACGCACTTCTTTGGGGCGCGGTCGATCAGCGTGCGATTGGGTTCACCCCCATCGAACGCGACCGCTATCGAGCAGCGTGGCAAGCGGGAGTCCGCGGTCGAGCAGCATTCGACCGCAACGAGTACCGGTCGGCGCTTCCGGATTTGAAAGCCGCTACCGAAGCCTTTATCGAACTGCTCGGTCGCGAATCGTACCCCGCGATTTATCGCTTGAGTGATCTGGGTCAAACGTATACCCGCCTGGCGGAGTACAAGCTCGCCAGCGAGGTCTTCGGCCAGTGTCGCCAGGCGATTGAAAAGTCTCTCGGAAAGGAGCACCCGCAATATGCGAACCTGCTCAACAGCATCAGCATCATGCTGGGGGATACGGGCGACCACGAGGGGGAAATCCGCTTATTGAAGGAAGCGCTCCCCATCAATCGCAAAATCTATGGTGACCGCAGTACGGACGTCGCGATCAATCTGACCAACCTGGGAATCGCTTACCACCGCATTTGGGATCTCGCTCAGGCCAAACGGTTACTGTCGGAAGCAGTGGATATCTTCCGCGAACAACTCGGGTCGAAGGCGCCGGCTTATGCGCATGCTCTCGCCTCTCTGGGGAATGTCCACAACACTCTTGGCGACTACCCTCGTGCTGAGGAGGTGTTGCGCGAAGCCCTCGCGATCCATCGCACACCGTCAACGCTGAATAATCTGGCGATTCTGTACCAAGCGGTTGGCGATGTCGGCACCGCGGCCCGGCTCATGGATGAATCTCTCGCAATTCTCAGGAAGACCGTGGGCGAGAAGCATCCCGAGTACGCCATTGTGTTGGGTAATCTCGCGCAGATTTACACGATGGCGGGTTTGTCGGAGCGCGCCGTGGCCAATTACGAGCAAGCTCTCGCAATCATGAAGGAGAGATTCGGGGATCGTCATCCGAAATACGCCGGTGCTCTCACCGACCTCGGCCTGGCATACATTCGTGCCGACCAACCGCGAAAGGCAGATTCGGTCCTCCAGCGCGCCGTTGAGATTCAGAAAGCAGCTTCGCGCGATCGTGACCCCAACTATGCGTACACCTTGGTGCTATCAGCGCTGGCAAGTGCAACGATCGGCGATCTCCCCAGAGCCGAGCGACTTGCTGCAGAGGCCATGAAAGTCCGAACCGCGGTATTGGGGCACGGCTCGCCGGAGGAACATTTACTTCTGGCGCAGATCACCGCCAAGCTCAATCGCCGCGAGGAAGCCCGTGCGCACTTCGCCCGCGCGCTGGAGTTGGAAGATCGCGATCTCCGCGCTGGGCTCGGTTTCAACACGGAGGTGGGGATGCGCCTGCGGCTGATGATGACAAATCAGACTCTGGACGCCTGCCTGGATTTCGCTGCCTCCCACCCGCATGATACCGCGGCTCACGAACTCGCGCTGGCCTGGGTACTGAAGCGCAAGGCGACGGTTCTCGACATTCAGTGCCGCTATCGCGAACTCCAACGCGCGATGGGAACACACCCCGATGTCGCCAGGCAGGTCGCGAGCGTCCGCAAGGCGTTCGATGCCTACATGACGCAACTTGCCCAACCTGTGGGGAAAGATTCGGATGCTTTCCGTACGGAGGTCAATCGCTTGAGAGCCAGTTACGACCGGGAGGAAGCCGACCTTCACGCATTGCTGGACAAATTGCGCCCCTCTTCCATGACAACCGTCAAGGAGGTAACTGTCGCTGCTGTTCGCGAACAAATTCCCAAAGGCAGCGTGCTGGTCGAGTTCGTCGAATATGCTCCACGTAATCTCACGACCAGTGGGGAGGGGGTGTCGCCCTGGAAACCGCGGCGTTATCTCGCATTTGTCCTCCATCCCGACCCATCGACTGCACCGAAGTTGATCGACTTGGGGGAAACGGCAGTTCTCGATCGTGGAATCCGTGAGTTCCGTGAAGCGCTTCCACGCGTGTTACGGGAATTGCAGGTGTCCGACGAGCCAAGTATCGACAACGAGTTCCGCGAACTCTCGGCGGAACTCTCACGTCGGCTGTTTACGCCCATCCGATCAGCACTCGGCGATGCAAAGAACGTCCTCTTGGCCCCCGATGGAGCACTGAATCTCTTGCCCTTCGATGCCCTGGTCGACAATGACCGATATCTGATTGAGTCGTTCCGGTTCCGCTATCTCTTGACAGGTCGCGACCTGCTCCGTGTCCGCGGAGTTCGGGGCAAAGGGACAACGGTGTTCGCCGCACCGGACTTTAACTGGCGGCCGGAGGTGGTAGCCGCGCCAAGGCCAGCCCCTCGAACCGATCAGCGATTGGCTCTGCGCGGGGTGGAAGCGGGCCAACTCCGCGGGCGGCGTTTTCAGCCGTACCCAGGCATGGCTCTCGAGGCCGACGACATCCGGAAAATCCTCAAGGGCACGGACTATGCACCCGTGCAGATGTTCACGGGTATGGCCGCTCGGAAGAATGTGTTCACGGCCGTGCGAGGACCTCGCATTCTGCATGTCGCGACTCACGGCTTCTTCACGCCCGACAACTCGATGGAAGAGAATGCCGCACCAGGCAGTCGTTCCGGCCGTCCGGCGGCAAATCCGGGACTCCCTCCCCTGCTCCGCTCCGGGCTCGTGTTCACTGGCGCGAACCAACTGACCGATCCTTCAGTGTCTGCAGCCGGCGCGGACGAAGGCTGGCTCACGGCCGAGGAGGTTGGGTTGATGGACCTTCGCGGAACCGAGCTGGTTGTTCTTAGCGCGTGCCAGAGTGGATTGGGTGATGTGGTGCAGGCTGGCGAAGGGGTGTTCGGATTACGGCGCGCGTTCCTCTACGCCGGAGCGGAATCGCTCGTGGTGAGTTTATTCGAAGTGCGCGATACCGAAACGCGTGAACTGATGCAATTCTTCTACCAGCGGCTGAGCAAAGGCGCGACGCAGGCCGACGCTCTATACGAGGCCAAGCGCGAACTGATCGCCCGTCGTCGCCAGCAGCACAAGGCCGCGCATCCCTTCTTCTGGGCCAGCTTCATTCTGATTGGCGGAGATCGGTAGTTCTCCAGTGTGTTTCTCATTCACGATCCGGGCGCTACTGTCTGGTTTCCAACGAGCCGCGTTGCAGGAGGAGATGAGAACCCGGCAAGCCGTGGTCTCATCTCCAGCAAGGAGCGGTGTATGTTTCCCGCTCCTTCGCGGTCGCGGCTCGTTAAGGATGCGACGCCCTCAACCGGATCGTGTTTCAGGTCGTCCGCCCGCACCGATAAGAGGGGCACCCTACTGGCAACGGCCGGGCCGGTGCCAGAAACATTGGACAGCCCCTTTATTAACCCTCAGCGTCTCGACCCGAGCCGTTGGCGCGGAAATTGCGTTCTCCGTAACAGGTTCGACCTCGGCTGACTGTGTGGGAGGTTGAAATGTCAAAACAATTAGGGTCGATCGAAGTCCTCTGTGATGCTCCGCCTTACGAGATTGTCCAGACCTGCCGCGCGCTCGGCATTCGGACACCAGAAGACGTCCGCTGGCTGCGCCTGAGCACTTTTCGCGGCCGGACACTACGGTGCCAATCAGGCGTGGTGTCTTACTTGAGAGGATTATTCCGGACGGCGCGTCAGAATCCTGGCTCCATTTGCACCTGCGGTCGAGCAATCCCTCCTCAAGATATTGTGGTGATTACATTCGAGGCTGGGGAGCAGGTTGCTTATCAGCTCGTGCAGTGTGCCCGCTGCCGGACTGTATTCTGGGAGTTCGCATAACTGCGGCGTTCAGTGATCGGGTGTGCGACCGTGACATAACAAGCCGCGCACCACCACGACGGATCTGCACACTCAGGCCAGCACGCCTTTTACCACATTGCCAGCAACATCGGTGAGACGGTAGTCACGACCCGCATGGCGATAAGTCAGTTTCTCGTGGTCAAGCCCCATAAGGTGCAGAATGGTGGCGTGGAAATCGTGGACGTGAACGGGCTGTTCGGCGGGTTTGATGCCGTGTTCATCCGTTGTTCCGTAGGCGATTCCGCGCTTCAGTCCTGCGCCTGCCAGCCACGAACTGAACGCCCAACTGTGATGCTCGCGGCCGGGGTTGTCCGCGGTGTTGTTGAACGGCGTGCGGCCGAATTCTGACGTCCACACAACCAACACATCATCAAACAGCCCCCGCTGCTTCAAATCTTGAATCAATCCCGCCATCGGTTGATCGACCTGCTTCGCCAGTCGGCCGTGGTCGGCCATGTCGCCGTGGGAATCCCAGTTCCCACTTGATCCTGTATGGATCAGTTCCACGAACCGCACTCCCCGTTCCACCAATCGCCGCGCCACCAGGCATTGCCAGCCGAAACCATCCTGCTGGTCGCGTTTAAGCCCGTAAAGAGCCAGCGTCTTGTCGCTTTCCTGGGAGAGATCAAGCGCGGTGGGCATCTCCGACTGCATGCCAGCAGCGGTCTCGAATGACTTGATTCGCGCGGCAAGGTTCGGGTCGTCGGTTCGTTCGGCCTGGTGCGATTCGTTGAACGCTTTGAGTGTATCGAGTTCAATCTGCTGCTGCTTTTCGGTGGGGACCCGTCGTTTGAGATTCGCGATTGGCTCTGCGCCGGGCACGACACGCGTTCCCTGGTGTGCGCCGGGGAGGAAGTCCGCCGCCCACACCTGCGTGCCGGCATACGGCATTTGTGGTGCGAGCACGAGAAAGGACGGCAAGTTGCGGTTTGGCGTCCCCAGCCCGTAGCTGATCCACGACCCGATACTTGGCCGCGCGAAGGCGAACGAACCCGTGTGCATGCCAAGCGTGGCGTTGTAGTGGTTCGAGTGGCTTGTATAGAGCGAGCGAATCAGCGCAATGTCGTCGATCTGCTTGGCGAGGTGTGGGAAGAGCTCGCTCACTTCGATTCCGCTTTTTCCGTGCGGAGCGAACTTCCAGTTCGGTTTCTTGAGAAAGAGTTTCTCGTAACCGGGCCGGTTGCGCGTTTCGGGGTGGTCGAGCGTGATCGACTTGCCGTGGTCGGCGGTCAATTTCGGTTTGGGGTCGAAGGAATCGACGTGTGACACGCCGCCGCTCATAAACAGGAAGATGACCGACTTCGCTTTGGCGGGGAAATGCGGCTTTTTCGGTGCAAGCGGATCAGTAGCGTCTGCCGCAAGCAGCTCGCTAAGGATACCGGGCATGAGGATGGTGCCGGCCACGGCCGACTGCACAAATCCACGACGCGAAAGAGCGTGCATGAGTCAGTCCAGATAGAGGAATTCGTTACTCGCCAGCAATATGCGCGTGAGTGCCGCCCAGGCGGCTTTTGAGCGTTCCGGCGGCGGAGTGTTGGTCAACGCGGCGATATAGCGAGCAAGAAACGCAGTGGCGGTTTTGCGATCCTGTGCGGTCGGTTCGCGCTGGAAGGCAAGCCGGAACAGTTCGTCGAGCCGCGCCGCGTCAGTCGGAAGCGTCAGGACGCGACCTGCGACTTTCTCGGCTTGGGTGTGGAAGAAGGGATCATTCAGGAAGTAGAGCGCCTGCGTGGGGACGGTCGTCTGTTGCCGTTCCGGCGTGGTCGCATTGGGATCAGCTCCATCGAAAAGCCCGAGGAACGGATGACGGCGATTTCGCAGGCTCACGAGGTACACGCTTCGTTTATCGGAGGGGTAGAAGGTGCTGAATGGCACGTGTTGCGTGTAGTTCCAGCTTGTTTCGGGTGGAAAGGGATGCGCGCCGTCAGGTTTGCGATCAAGCTGACCACTTGTGACAAGTAAGGTGTCGCGAATTTCCTCGCCGCTCAGTCGGCGACGTTGGAAACGCCAGTAAAGATCATTGTTCGCGTCAATGGCCGTGGCGTCGGAGTTGGCAGCGCTGGCCTGTTGGTAAGTGGTGGAGAGCATGATGAGCTTGTGGAGTCGCTTGATGCTCCACTCCCCCGCGACAAACTCCGCAGCCAGCCAGTCGAGCAGTTCCGGATGTGTCGGGGGCAGTCCGCGTGTGCCGAAATCGTTCGGCGTCTTCACCAACCCCCGGCCAAAGTGGTGAAGCCAGATTCGATTGATCATCACTCTGGCCGTGAGCGGGTTGTTCTTCGATGCAATCCAGCCGGCGAGTTCGAGCCGGCCGCTGCCGCTCCTGGCAGGCACCAGTTCGCCGCCAAAGACTTCGAGCCAGCGCCGCGGAACGACCGCTCCAGGTTTTTCTGGATCGCCGCGCAATTGTATCTTCACGTCGTGTGGCGTTCCTTCCGTCACGCTATAAGCGACATCCTGCGTTGGCGCGGACGCCACCAGAGCAGTGCGTTCGCGTTCAAGTGCTCCTACTTTCTCACCCGTACTCACCAACGACTTCAGATCGCCACTGAGGTCGACCGTGAAATGTGCGATTTCCCACCCCACGCCATCCGGACCGCCGGGGTGTGCGTCTTTTACACGGCCGGTGATGCGCACCTTGCCGTTCATGGGACTGAGCCAGCCCACCGCGACGTTACCGTTTGGCGCTGGATGCATAAAAACCGATCGCGCGGGGAGCTTCGTCCACACCGCGACTGGCTCTTTTGCCGCGTTCACGAAAACAGACGGCGTATCGCCATTCTGCCACGCATGCAGTCCGGGCTTGCCGGAGATGTTGCGTACTTGCTGGGGCAGCGGAAGAAACCCCTCACGTGCGTCGAGGAACCACCACACCTGTTTGTTGCCATGACTGTCAGCGTGCGGGTTCCCGGCCAGCAAATCGTCGAGAACATCGGCGCCAAGGGTCCACTTTCGTTCTTTGCCACCGATTTCGGTAATCTCCCATTCCACCAGCGTGGAATCCGCGCCGTGATTTTTCAGCGGCTTCACGGAAAGCTGGAGAAACTGCCCAGCCTTCACCTCAATCTCCCCCGGGAGTTTGTCGAACGTCTGTTCGCCGCCATCGGGGATTTCGCCTCTGGTGAGAATCGTCTTGGCACTCGCCGATTTCTGGAGACCATCTCTTCGTTTCTTCAGTTCAGCACGCAGCGGATCGAGTTGTGCGTCTATCCCCGTCAGTTTGTCGCGATACGGCTTCACCACGCGATCCCACTCCGTTGCGGGCAGAAGCGGAACGAGGTCGCGTGGTCGTTGTTTGGGCTCGCAACCGGGGAACGCAAACTTCGTGCTATCGAGGATGCCATAGAGGGCGTAGTAGTCCTTCGAGCTGATGGCGTCGTACTTGTGATCGTGACAGCGGGCACAGCCGAAGGTCAGGCCGAGAAACGCCTTGCCGATAGTGTCGATCGTATCCTCGTGTGTGAGGTACATATCCTTGTCGATGTCGTGACCGAATCGCCGGGCAATTGCCAGGAAGCCGGTAGCGATGATCCGCGACGCATAGTGCGCATCCGGACTCTTCGTAGCCAGAATGTCCCCCGCGAGTTGCTCGCGCAGGAACACATCGTAGGGCACATCGCGATTGAACGCGTCGATGACCCAGTTGCGGTAACGCCACGCGTGCGGCAGGGGGTGGTCGCTGTTTTCGCCGGCACTATCGGCGTAGCGAACGAGATCGAGCCAGTGTCGGCCCCACCGTTCGCCATAAGCCGGCGACGCCAGCAGTCGGTCGATGAGTTTTTCGTAGGCGTTTGGGGAGGTGTCCTTGAGGAACGCTTCGACTTCTTCGGGTGTGGGTGGCAATCCGGTGAGGTCATAGGTGGCTCGGCGGATCAGTGTTCGTTTGTCCGCCGGTGGCGAAAGCTTCAATCCTTTCGCTTCGAGCCGCGCGACGATAAAGGCGTCGATGGGGTTTGCAGTTGGCGTTTTGGTTTTGGGAATCGCTGGCCGGCTAACAGGTTGGAAGGCCCACCACTTTCTCGCTTCCGCGAGCGTCATGCCGCCGAGTCGAGCCGGTCCGCCGTCACGCGGGTCGACGGCACCATCTTTCACCCACTGCACCAGCGCCGCAATTTCGGCGGGGGTGAGTTTGCCGTTGGGGGGCATCTGGGCTGTGCCATCCGCTCCGCGAACCGCTTTGATGAGGAGACTTTCCTCCGGTTTGCCGGGTTTAATGGCGGGGCCATTCTCGCCGCCCGTCTGCCAGCCGGCTTTCGAGTCGAGACGGAGTCCGCCCTTCTGTTTTTCCGGGCCGTGGCACTTGATGCACGATTGAATCAGGATCGGCCGCACCTTCGACTCGAAGTGGTCTGTGGGCTCGACCGCTTGCACGTGAGGAACGAGCAGAACGGCAACGATTAAAACACTCACGACACCGACCCAGCGCATAGAGTCGAACCTCATCGAGCGTTTGCTCCGTGGTGAATGACCCGAACGGCGCGATTGTGCGATTAATCACGAAGGTTTGGGAAACCACACTCTACCGAATATTGTGCGCGAGTTTGCCGGAAATGCGCAGCAGAATCACGTCGGAAAAAGAGGAGTAATCTGTGCGCGGCCAGCGGTATGGAGCGTGATGGCTTCTCTTGCCGCCCTTCACGAGCGCAACACTGCGACACCACCGCAAAGCCAATACGGCTGACGAGAGCAAGTCTCCCCACCGTTGGTGCAATCGTGACAGATCCCAGCGTTAATCCATTAAGCGAGGTCGGAACCACCTGGGGTATGGGACCAAGAGCCTGCGGAGTTCCCTTCCGCGACGGTATGGACATAGCTTGAACGGACATTCCGCAGAGAATCCTGTTACATACGCTCGAAAATAGTGCGATATTAATTCCACCAACATAAGAGTTATCACCATGACTGGAAAATGGCAGCCTCTGATTAATCAGCCCGGATTTAACACGAGCACGATGATCTTGCTGACCGACGGCCGGGTCATGGTTCAGGAGGAGGGTACTGCGCACTGGCACGCGCTCACACCCGACGACAACGGTAGTTACGTGAATGGCACGTGGTCAACGCTCGCCGACATGAGCTTTTGGCGGCGCTATTACGCGTCCGGCGTGCTCAAGGATGGGCGATTGTTTCTGTGCGGCGGCGAGCAGAGTGGCACCGGCGGTGACTCGAACAGGGGCGAAATCTACGACCCGGTCGCCGACACGTGGTCGCCGATCAAGACGCCTCCTTGGACGATGGTGGGGGACGCGGCGTCATGTGTTTTGCCGGACGGTCGAATTATGATTGGCGCGCTCCTGTCCGGGGACTGCATCATCTACGACCCCGCCACTGATTCGTGGTCTGCCACCGGGGGACAACCAGGCCGAACCAATGAAGAGTCATGGATCCTTCTTCCCGACGACACCATCATCACTACGCAGTGCTTCCCGCAGTATCGGGCGCAGAAGTACATCATCGCCACGGGCGTCTGGCAGGACGAAGGACCGCTGCCCGTGACACTGGTCGATCCGGTGATGAGTGAAGTTGGCCCGGCAATGTTGATGTACAACGGCAAGGTCATTTGCTTTGGCGCCGCCGACAGCAGCGGACACGGTAAGACCGCCATCTACACACCGCCGGCAACGCCGACGGGCACGGGGACCTGGGCGGCAGGCCCCGACATTCCCTTGGTCGGCGGTAAGGTCATTGTCTGCAACGACTGCCCCGCTACGCTGCTGCCCAACGGCAAGGTGTTGTTCGCAGCCGCCAATTACGTGCTCAACAACTGGGGAGCACCGGTCCTCTTCTTTGAATATGATCCCACGACCAACACCATCACCCAGGCACCCACCCCCGCCAACAATGCGATCTTTCCTTATCCGACATCTCCGGGTGTCTATTTCAGTCGTGCTTGGCGAACCAGTTTCGCATCTGGTTGTTGGTCCAAGTCCACTCGAACGGATGCGCGTAGAGTTCGTTGTACTCGGGCCATGAGGTCGATACATGGTCGATGAACCCGTCGCGAGCCGACCACGAACCCCACTTCAGATAGCGACCACCGAAGGCGTTGACCAACACGGTGGCGGGTTCGTACACCCAGAGCGGCAGCGATAACAGCGGTTCGACGGCCATCGAAACGACCCAGGCCAGACGGCGACATTCACGGAGATCCTGGGCGACAGCTCGACGATGAGCAAGTCGGGCAACAGTGTGACCGGGAACTACACGCTCTCGCAGAACGGCACCGACACCGACAACTTTGTGGATGCGGGCAGCGATACTTTGGGTTCGTTCTCGGTGAGCGAGACGAGTACGGAGTCGTTCAATGACACGACGGTGGGCAATGCGGCGAGCGGGGCTTACACGCTCTCGGGCGGTTCGACGACGACCTACACGATGCGGGAGGTGGAGAGCGGCGGGTTGTACACGCTGACGGAGACGGGTGTGGATGGTGCGACGCAGGCCGAGTCGGGGAACGTCGTGACGGCGGCATACCTGCGCGTGGTAACGGGTACGGACTCGTTCACTCTGGCGGAGAGTGCGACGACGATGACGGCGATCGAGAGTTACACGGATACGGTCAGTGGGAACACGGCCCAGGACACATCGACGACGACGACGACGGGTTCGGGAACGTATACGTATGCGGGTTCGGGCTCGAGTTGGTGGACGTACGGTTACACGCTGGTGGAGGGGGGCAACGCACGGGCCGGTTCGTTCAGTCAGTCGATGACGGGAACAGATCGTTACTCACTGATGACGAGTTTCGACAATGTGGCGAACACGCCTAATGGGAAGGATCCGAAGTACTTGTTTAGCGTGCTGTGAGGAGCGTGGGGGTTGGTAGCAGTCGGTTGCCCCAGGCACGAAGGCTGGCACTGACAAAGTCGAGTACCGACCGGGTGTGTCGACGACAGGTCTCGAAGACCGACA
>Ga0209062_1003080_pt1 | contig 20180 bp, 14 predicted proteins | sample Coa_R2_2_FD_187158 | JGI IMG/M metagenome (GOLD analysis project Ga0209062, IMG submission 187158) | Surface soil microbial communities from Centralia Pennsylvania, which are recovering from an underground coalmine fire - Coalmine... | ecosystem: Environmental > Terrestrial > Soil > Unclassified...
ATCCGATGATGGCGAAGGCTGGAGCTCGTGTCTTACCATTGGCGGAACCGGCGGAGCGCCGGGGCTGCCAGCGGCTCTGGTCGCCTATCCGGGCGCAACGGCGATCATCGGCGCAACAGGCGCCTGCCCCAGCGCCATCCGAACCAAAGGCTACGGCGAATCGCATTGGGTTCTCGCCGGATTCGTGCTGCGCGGCGGCGGCGCGGGCCTGGCAATCGCCCAGGGCGACGATTGGCGAGTGATCGCGAACGATATTTCCTGCCCCGATGGCGACGGCGCGTCGGGATGCGTCGAAACCAGCCAGAGCAGCAACTGGAAATTCCTGGGCAATCGCATCCACGATGCGGGGAAACCGAACGCATCCGCGCTTTATCACGGCGTTTATTTTTCGACCGACAGCAATCATCTGGATGTGGGATGGAACATCATCGAAAATGTCCACGGCTGCCGCGGGCTGCAAATTCATTCCTCGCCGCTTCAGGGCGGAGGCGCGTCCGATCCGACCGGGCGGAATCAGTTTGACCTGAAGATTCACGACAACATCATTCACGATACGCAGTGCGATGGAATTGTATTGGCGACGGTCGATCCCTCGCGCGGCGCGATCGAGATTTACAACAATCTCATCTACAATGCCGGCAAAGGACCGGACAATCCCGAACACTCCGGCTCCTGGAGCTGCATTTGTCTGCCGGGCTGGGGAGATGCATCGGCGAAAGGCGCGATCGACGTCCATGACAACACGCTGTACAACTGCGGCGGGTTCGCGAATCCGCCGTACAGGAACGCCCGCGCGGCGGTGCTGAATGGCGGGGGGAATCCGAATCTGGCGATCCGGCTCCGCAACAACATTATTGTTTCGCGCGGCGGCGTTCCCTACGTGATCGCGTACGAAGCGTCGGGACGGATGTGCGCGGATCGCGGCGATTGCAAGGGCGTGACCGGCGCGCGCAATCTTTTTTTCGGAAACGGCGGCGCGCCGGCGATTCCGGGCCTGACGCAGTCGATCAGCCGGGACCCGCTGTTCATCGATCCGGCAAAGGGCGATTTTCACTTGCGCCCGAACAGCCCCGCTCGCGATCTGGGAGCGTTTCCACTCGCGGATCATATCGAAGGTTCACGGTCGCATTAACTCATGCCGAGAATCGCCGTCATCATTCCGGCCTACAACGCCGCGCCGTATTTGCCGCTCGCCTTGAACAGCCTGCTTCGCCAGAGCTATCGCGACTGGGAAGCGGTGGTGGTGGACGATGGCAGCACCGACGGGACCGCCGCGTTGATGCAGGGGCGCGACTGGGGTCCGAAGATCCGTTATCTGTTCCAGGCGAATCGCGGCGCGGCGGCCGCGCGGAATACGGGCATTCAGGCGTCGGATAGCGATCTGATCGCGCTGCTCGATGCCGACGATATTTTTCTTGAGCCGCGTCTGGAGCGCGGCGCCGCTGTTCTGGAGGCGGACCGCGGCGCCGGCCTGGTTCACGCCAACATTGCGATGATCGGCTCCTCCGGCGAGTTTCTTCAATCGCGAAAATTTCCGGAAAAATATCTTTCGGGCAGGATTGCGAGGCATATTTATCGCCGCCGCGCGCGCATCGCGCCATCCACCGTGCTTTTTCGCCGAGCCTGTGTCGAGCGCGCCGGACTTTTCGACGAGACGCTGCGCGTCAGTGAAGATCGCGACCTGTGGTTCCGCATCGCGCGGCATTACCGGTTCGTCTATCTGCCGGAGGTGCTGGCGTATTATCGGCGGCTGCCGACATCGCTCACCGGAAAGATCGATCGCGTTGTGGAATATCAGCTCGCTTTTATCGGCAAGCACCGCGAATCCGGCGTTCGCGGCGCTCTCGATTTTCATCTCGCCTACGGCAGCATTTGCCGCGAAATGGGCGATGCGCTATTCAATGCGCGGGACCGGCGCGCGGCGCTGGGCTGGTATGGAAAAGCGCTCGCCCATCAACCGAATCTCAAAAATCTTTATATGACGCTCCGCGGCGCGCTCAAATTGGCCGCGTCCGGAGCGGGAGAAGAACATGCTCACGGCGAGCGTAATCATTCCGACGTTTAATCGCGCGCATCTCATCCGCCGCGCCTTGGGCTCGGTGCTACCGCAAATCGCGGCGGAGGACGAGGTGATCGTCGTCGACGACGGATCAAGCGATGCGACCGAAGCCGTGGTCCGGAGTCTCGCTCATCCGCGGGTGCGTTACGTCCGCCAGGCGAACGCGGGCGCGGGCGCGGCTCGCAATCGCGGAGTTCGCGAATCGCAAGGCGCGCTGGTTGCGTTTCTTGATTCCGATGATGAGTGGCTGCCGGGCAAGCTCGAATTACAGCGGCGTTTCATGGCGGCCCGCAGCGACGTTCTTTTCTGCTTTACCGATTTTACCCGCGAAATGGGATTTCGCCAGAACCGCTCCATCCGCTACTGGAGCGGCGATCCGCGTCCGTGGGCGGAGGTCTTCGGGCCCGCGCAGGCGTACTCGGAGCTGGCGCGGCCGCCCGAGGAAATCGGCGACTGCGAAACCTACAGCGGCGACATCTACCTGGAAGAGATGCGCCGCAACTACATTCTGACCAGTTGCCTGATGGCGCGCCGCCGCGAGGCCGCCGACGCGCTGCACTTCGGCGAATCGCTGCGAACCTTCGAGGATTGGGAGTGCTTCGGCCGGCTTGCCGGGCGCGGGCCGGCGGGATTTCTGAATTGCGAAACGGCGATTCAGTGGGCCCATGCGGGCCCCAGGCTCACCGATGCCGATTTGTTTGCATGCGCGGAATCGCGGCTCGCGATCCTGGAGCATGTTTGGGGGCGCGACGATGCGTTTCTGCGGAATCATGGCGATGAATTCCGGCGGCTGGTCCGGCAGCAGACGCTTCTGAAAATTCGCGGATTATTGGTTCTCGGCCGCGCCCGCCAGGCTCGGCGCGTTCTTCGCCAGGTCGACGGGCCGCCGGCGATCTATCGCGCTCTGTCGCGGCTGCCCGGAGGGCTGCTGGCGCGATTGCTGCGCCTTCGCCGGCGCCTGCATCGCGATGCCAGATGAACTTGTATTCACACAATGTCTACTCCTTCGCAAATCGAAAAATTGCCGGCAGTTCCGGCATCGGCGCCAAACAGCGCGCGGGTGGAACTGCTCGAAGCCTCGAACGTCGAATCCATTCGCGATGCATGGAACGGGCTTGCGGCGCGCGCCATCGTGCCCAACCCGTTTTATGAACCCTGGATGGCGCTGCCCGCTTTAAAGCATCTGGCGGAGAAAAGCAAAATCTACTTTCTTCTGATCCACGGACCGGCGAACACTCCGGACAATTTGTGGGGATTGTTTCCGCTGGAAGTCCGAGCAAAGTGTCTTCATCTGCCGATTCGCGCGTTGTCTTTTTGGCAGCACCAGCACTGCTTTCTGGCCGCGCCGCTGATCGATCGCGATCACGCGGCCAAGGCGATCGAGCTTTTCTGGCGGTGGTTCGAAAACAATCCGCTGCGCTGCCGCGTGCTCGATACGAATTATTTTCCCGGTGACGGGGATCTTCAGCCGTTATGGACGGAGTACGTGATCGGCCGCTGCGCGCTGGCGCTCAACGAACATCCGCGCGGGCTGCAAGACCTCAGCGGCGGATTCGAGAAATACTCGACTGAAATTTCGAACGATCAGCGGCGCTCCTATCGCCGGCGCGAACGCCATATGGTGGCATTTTCTCCGCCCGAGTACCGGCAGGTGGAGAGCGCTGACGAGCTCGAGCACTGGATCGATGATTTTCTGCGCCTGGAGGCCAGCGGCTGGAAGGGACGCGCGGGCGGCGGCGCGTTTGCCTTGAATCCGCGCGAGACCGCATTTTTCCGGGATCTGGCGCGCTCCGCATTCGAGCAGCGCCACGCCTGGTTTTTCTCACTGCGCCTGGCTGGGAAAAACATCGCCATGATAGAGACCTTCTTCACCGGTGGCCAGGGCTTTGGTTTCAAGAGCGCCTACGATGAAGAGTATTCGCGATTTTCGCCGGGGGTGAGTCTCCAGATGGAATTTCTGCGGAGAATTTCGCAAGAGCCCGGCGTCAGTTCCGTCGATACCTGCGCGGCGCCGCGGCATTCCTTGTTCAATGCGTTTTCCAACCGGCGGAGAATCATCCGGCGCTCGCTGTACTCGGACGGCTCGGCGGCCGGCGATCTGATCGTTTCGGCGCTGCCGCTGCTGCGCTGGGCGAAACATCGGCTTCGTCCCAACTCCGTGCCGGATTATCTGCGCCGCTTCACCGCCCGCGCGTCTTTTAATGAACCCGATCACAACTAAACCCGGCGGCGATCCGATCCGGATTTTGTACATTATCGATACGCTGGGCGGCGAGGGCGGCGCCGAATTGAGTTTGCTGCGCCTGATCCGTCATCTTCCGCCGGAGCGCTTCCGCTGCCGCGTGATTACGTTTCACAATCGCAATCCCGAATTCTTGAAGGAATTTCCGTGCCGGGTGGATCACTGGGAGCTCAAGCGAGTCTACGGCTGGCGCGCCGCGGTGGTGGCCGCGCATCTTCGAAATATCGTGCGGCGGGACCGCATCGATATCGTCCACAGCTTTTTTCCCACCTCGGATTTATGGGCGGCTCCGATCGCGCGGGCCTGCGGCGCGAGAATTCTCATCTCCAGCCGGCGCGATATGGGAATCGTGCGCGCGGGCAAGCACCGGCTGCTGTATCGCGCGCTGCAAGGAATGTTTGATCAGATTCAGGCCGTTTCCGAAGCGGTGCGCCAATTCACGATTCAGGCCGACGGCGTGGATCCGGCTCGCGCCGTCACCATTCATAACGGAGTCGAGCCGTGGACGGCTTCCGTATGCGCGCGAGATCCGAGCCGCGTAAGGATCGCCTGCATCGCCAACTGGCGTCCGGTGAAAGGGATCGATGTGCTGGTTCGCGCGGCGGCAAAAGTCGGCTCGCGCGACGACCGGGCGCTTTTTTGGATCGCCGGCAATCCGGGAGCGGGCGAGTATCGGCGGGAAGTGGAGTCGCTTTGCCGCTCCCTCGGCGCGGACCGGTGGATTCATTTTCTGGGCGCTTCTCCACAGGCGCGGGATTTGCTCGAACGGAGCGATCTTTTCGTTTTGCCGTCGCGCAGCGAAGGGCTTTCAAACGCGCTGTTGGAAGCGATGCAGAGCGGTCTGGCGTGCGTGGCAAGCGATGCCGGAGGAAACAGCGAGGTGGTGGTGCATGGAACAACGGGGCTGCTGTTTCCGGCGGGAGACGACAATGCGCTGGCGGAAAAAATTCTCGAGCTGATGGCGAATCCTGCGCGGCGCGAGCGAATGGGCGGGGCCGGACGAAAGCGCGTCGCGGAACAATTTTCGGTAAAGGCGATGGTCGAGCGCGTGATGACGTCCTATGAAACGCTGCTCGAAAAAAAGGCGGCCGGCGCCCGATCGGGAACCAGCCGCCGGAAAGTAGGCGATGAATTGGCGCTTTAATGAACGGTGATCACCGCGCTTTTCGCCACGAGGATATAGCCGGATTGCGAGATGTAGCGAAGCTCATAATTGCCGGGCGGCGGCGCGCCGAAGCCGGCCGTCTCTCCACTGGTTTTCCCGTCAGTGGCGATCCACCAGACGGGATTGTCGCTGGTCGCGGATACGGCGTACAACCCGATCGCGTCTCCGGCTTTAGCGGCCGGGGCCGTCCAGGAGAAACTTACCGTCTGTCCGGAAGAGATCGAAAGCGAGGAAGGCGTGACGCTGGTTCCCGCGACTCCGACAGCAATCGGCGAACTGGCCGCCGCGAGGTTCCGCGTGCCTCCGAGGAAGTAGCGGATTTCGTAGAGGCCCGGCGTCGATGGAAGCGTGAAGTTAAAGCTCCCGCCCAACGCCGATGTGAGCTTTTTACTGGCCAGCGAGTACCAGGCGGGCGCATCCACCGAGCTGAGAACAATGTAGTCGTTCGCCAGATGATTGGCCGGAGCGGTCCAGCTTACCTTGATCGTCGTACCGGATACGCCGCCCGACACCGAATATACTCCGCCGACGCCGGACGACGAGGACGACGAGAACGGGGCGAGATTGATGGTTGCGGAAGCCGTCATCGCGGGGCTGTTGGTGGTCGCGATGACGGTCACCGTCTGCGCGCTGGCGATCGCCGCCGGCGCGGTGTAAAGACCGGATGCCGAGAGCGTGCCGACGTTCGGCGTCATCGACCACGTCACCGGCGCCGACATGCCGGTTTCCGTCGCCTTGAATTGCTGGCTCTGTCCGGCGCTCAAGCTGACCGATCCAGGCGAGACGGCCAGCGTCGCCGGCTGCGAGGGAGTGCTCGCGGTGAGCGTGATGACAGCGGTCGCCGATTTGGTATTGTCCGCGACGGAGGTGGCCGTGATAGTGACCATCTGCTGGCTGCTGATCGAGCTGGGCGCCTGATACATGCCGGAACTGGAAAGCGAGCCAACGTTGGGACTCATGGTCCAGGAAACGCCGTTATTCGTGGTCCCGGTCACCGTGGCGGAAAATTGCTGCGAGCCGGAGGCGCCCAGCGTGACGCTCGCCGGAGTCACGGCGATTCCGACCGGAGTGAGATGAATGGTTGCCGTCGCCGACTTAGTGCTATCGGCGGAGGAGGTTGCCGTCACCAGAACGGTCTGAGCTGAAGTGACCACCGCGGGCGCCGTGTACAACCCGTTACTCAACGTTCCGACCATTGGATTGAGCGACCAGGAAACGGCGCTGTTCGACGATCCGGTGACGGAGGCGGTGAATTGCTGCGTCGCGCCGCCATCCAAGGATACCGAAGCGGGATTAAGAGTGACCAAGACCCCGGATGACGGCGTTGTCGAATTATTGGGGAGCGAATACGCGCCGATGGGGAATCCCGAGCCTTGCGGCAGCGGGTATCCATCGAAATCGGTTGGGTCGGAGGTCGCCATGCCGCCGGTGGCCGCGGGGCTGCCGGAATTCAGGTGAAAATTCGCTTGTGATGCATTTACAAACAAAGGATCGGAATTCACGGAATTTGTAATATTGCTGTTTGCCGGCGCGGGGCCATTTCCATAAAAAAGATTATGAGATCCGCCGATGCCGTTGCAATTCTGCGAATCGGCGCAGACGCCGCCGGAGCTTCCATAAATTACCAGATACGGCGCGGTGTTGCCGGCCGGCTGGTCGATGATGTTGTCCTGCATCTGGATGAGCAGGTTCAGGTTACCGCCGCCATTCAGAACTCCGCCGCTCGCCCCGGCGTAGGGCGGATTGGCGAAGGACCCGCAGTTATAGAACGTGTTGTTATAAACCTGAACGGTTCCCCCGCCCGGCGAGCCCGTATTGGTATAGCCGGGCACGGCGAGACAGCTCCAGGTGCCGCTATTTTCGGGATTATTCGGACCTTTTCCGGCATTATAAATGATATTGTTATAGACCTGAACGGGTCCCTGTGAGGGATCAATGGTGGCCAGAATAATTCCGTCGCATTGCGTATCGTGAATCACGTTGTCGTGGATCTGGATGTCGAACTGATTGTGGCCCGTCGGATCGCTGGCGCCGCCGCCGTTGAGCGGCGAGGAGTGGAACTGAACGCCGCGGCATCCATGGACGTTGTAGATCGTGTTCCAGCCCATCTCCACGTGATTGCTGTCGGTGGAAAAATAAACGCCGTGATACTCCGCGGTGGCATTTGCCGCGCCGGTGTCATGAACCGTGTTTCCGAAAAACTTCCAGTTGCTGCTCTGTTCGGTGGCCATGCAGCCGGATTCGCTGTTGCCGTTCGGACAGGTCATATCGTTGGCGACCGCGCGCCAATCCGAGCCCGCGGCGATGGCCATCGCCTCCGTGCCGCCGCGGAGCGACAATTCGGCGAACACCCAGTGCGATTCGTTTTCGCCCTTGGTGCGGATGCCGCTCGAACAGGCGGATTCATTCACATTGCCGATGGTCGCCGTGGCCCCCGGATATCCCACGAAGGCGATCGGAGCGCCGGCGGCGCCGGAAATTCCGCCGATCGTGAAGCAGGCGTTCCAGCCTTGCCCGTCGTCCTGGGTTTGCGAAACGCCGTTCATAAGATATACGGTGTCGCCCGCTTGAACGCTGTCCCGGGCGTGGGTCACGGTCGCCCACGGCGCGCTGAAGCTGCCGTCATTTCCATCGCTGCCGTTGGTGGCCACAAACAGAATCCTTCCGGAGCGAACGGTGAACGGCAGGCCGTTGGAGGTTCCGGCCGCATTTGAAACCACGATGTTGCCGGTGGCTGCGGCGGGGCCGGGCTGGAACGTGATTTTCGTATCGCTCCAGATGCGATACGCCGCGGCGGCTCCGCCGCCGACCGTTACGATGGAGCTTCCCTGCGAACTGCCGAAGCGCTCGCCGTAGATCGTCACCCAGACGCCGTTGTTGTTTTCGCCGCCGGAGTTCGGACCGCTTTGCAAGTCCGAATAAAACAGGCGCGGTTGAGCGTGGAGCGTCATCGGGATGCCCGCCGAAAGCGCGAGCGGTATCAATCGAAGTAATAGATTAAGAATACGATTTGTATACATCTCTTCTTCCTTTCTGTTTCACGGCTGGAATGAAAATTTAAATAAACCGTGATCCTTTAGCAGATAGGGCGGAGCGAATTAACGTTACATAATGAAGCTTCGGAAATCGCCTTAGAGCGGGCGCGGATGTGCCCGAGGACGCCGAATGCAAAGCGGGGAGCGAACGTGAAGCCTATATCGCTCGGTTATCACGATGTTTTGGACGATCCGGAGGCGCGGGATGAGAGCCGCGATTGCCCGCAGCGCTATGCGCTGAGCCGCGCCGGATTTGAGGCGCACCTTAGCTCGATTCGGAACAAAGCAGGCGAATTTTCGGTTGCGCTGGCCGATTCGCGAAGCGCCGCGAGCGGCCATCGCGTCTTTCTCACCTTTGACGATGGCTGTCTCGGCTGTTATGAAAATGCCGCGCCGTTACTTGAAAAATTCGGCTGGCGCGGGCATTTTTTTATTACCTCGGATTGGATCGGGCGGCAAGGATTCCTCGATCGGCGGCAGATTCAGGAGCTGCGCCGGCGCGGTCATGTGATCGGGAGCCATTCGCGGTCCCATCCGGCGAGGATGTCGCATTTATCCATCGAGGAGCTGCGCCTGGAATGGTCCGAGAGCTGCGCGGCTTTGGCGGATATTCTGGGTGAGCCGGTGCGAACCGCGTCGGTGGCGAACGGTTATTTTTCGCGCAAGGTCGCGGTATGCGCGGCGGAGGCGGGAATCGAGGTGCTGTTCACATCGGCGCCGTCCCGCCGGATCTCGCAGGTGAACGGGTGTCGCGTGCTCGGGCGGTACACCATTTTTTCCGGAACGCCGCCGCGGGTTTCCGGAGCCATCGCCAACGGGGAAATCGCGCCGCGCTCGCGCCAGCTCGCCGCCTGGATGGCCAAGCAGGCGGTGAAAGCGGCGGCCGGGGAATCGTATTTTGCAATTCGAAAATGGCTTCTCCACTTCATGCGCCCGCCCGGGCGGGCGGCATCGGGACGGGCGGCCGAAACGGCAATCAGGATCGATCAGAAAGGACAGAACCGGTGAGTATCGCACAGTCGGTCACGTTCACGCGTCCGCACGCGGCGCAATTGGAAAACAAAATTCGAACCAGGTCGGCGCGAGTCGGCGTGATGGGGTTGGGCTATGTGGGACTACCGCTCGCTTTGGAGTTTGCGCGGGCGGGCTTCGTGGTTCATGGAATCGACGTGGCGGAATCCAAGGTGGATCGCCTCAACGCGGGCGATTCCTACGTTCAGGATGTGACCGATGACGCGCTGCGCGCGCAGATCGAATCGGGCCGCTTTCGGGCCACCGGCAATTTTTCCGTCATTCGCGATCTGGACACGATCAATATTTGCGTGCCGACGCCGCTGCGCAAGACCAAAGATCCCGACATGAGCTATATCGTCGCGGCCGCGGAACAGATCGCCCGCTACGCCCATCCGGGAATGCTCATCATTCTGGAATCGACCACGTATCCGGGAACCACGAAAGAGCTGCTGCAACCGATGCTGGAAAAAACCGGATTGGCCGCCGGACGTGACCTTTTCCTGTGTTTTTCGCCGGAGCGTGTCGATCCCGGCAATCCGCAGTTTCATACCGCCAATATCGCCAAGGTCGTAGGCGGGATCACGCCTTCCTGCACGCGGCTGGGCGCGATATTTTATGGCGCGGCGATCGAGAACGTGGTCGCGGTGAGCAGCACCACCGTCGCCGAGATGGTGAAGCTGCTCGAAAACACGTTTCGCATGATCAACATCGGACTTGCCAACGAAATGGCGCTGATGTGCGATCGTATCGGCGTCGACGTTTGGGAGGTGATCGACGCCGCGGCCACCAAGCCGTTCGGATTCATGCCGTTTTATCCGGGGCCGGGCTTGGGCGGCCACTGTATTCCGATTGATCCGTTTTACTTGTCCTGGAAGACGAGGCAAGCCGGCATCGAGGCGCGGTTTATCGAGCTTGCCGGCTACATAAACGGCTACATGCCGCATTTCGTGGTGGAAAGAGTGCAAAACGCGCTGAATGACCGCGGAAAAGCGCTAAAAGGCGCGCGAGTGCATCTGGCCGGAATCGCCTACAAGCGCAACATCGACGATATCCGCGAGTCACCCGCGCTCGATATTCTTCATCTGCTCGCAAAGCGCGGCGCGCAGGTGGACTATAGCGATCCGTTCGTGCCGGAGCTTCGCGTGGACGGGCTCAACCTGCGCTCCTCGGAGCTCCTGTTTTCCGCCGCGCGGGCGGACTGCGTGGTGATCGTAACGGATCACGCGGCGTTTCCCTACGCGGAGCTGCTGGAGCACGCCAGCCTGATCTTCGATACGCGCAATGCGATGCGCGGCATCCGATCGGAGAAGATCGTGCGGTTGTAAATCGCGATATGGAGGGCTGAAGCCCTCCTTGGGGCAAAATGCGACCTGGCCGGCGTGAATGCCGGGGCTGGTTTGAAGTGGGCTAAATTCGGCCGCGGGATTTGTACCACAGCAGGCCTAACCATTCGTGGAGAGTGTCTTCGTTCCATTCGATCGCTTCGCTTGAAGGGAGCAGATCGGCGAGTTGAATGGGAATCGTTGCGCGAAAGCCGCAGGGGGCGGGGACGACTTCGATGCCGGATTTTTCAAAAGACAGCTCGGAGCGTCTCATGTGAAACGCCTCGGTCACCAGCGCGATTCGCCGGATTCCGCGCGCGCCGAGAATGGCGGCGGAAAATTTCGCGTTCTCATACGTCGAACGGGAGCGCTCTTCGGTCCAGATCATCGATTTCGGCACGCCGCACCGCTCGATTTCGCGCGCCATGGTCACCGCGTACGGCACGCCGCCGCGCGATCCTCCGCCGGTGGCGAGCACGGGAACGGGGAAGGCGTTGCGGTTGAGCCACGCCGCGTAGTGGCATCGTTCGAGCGTTCCCGTCGACGGGATGTCGCCGATTTTTTCCGGCGACGATGGATAAACCGCGCCGGAGAGCACCACAATCGCGCCCACGCCGGAAGCGGCGAGGCTGGCTTGGCCGGCTTCGGACAGATACGGCCCTTCGAGCGTGCGGACGGCGAGCGAGGCGGCGGGCGGCCAGCAGAACAGGAACAGCGCCGCGGCCGCAGCGGTCCACCAGGGCCGCGATTTCCAGAACCGGAGCGCGCCTACGACGATTGCCAGGACCAGCAACGGAAAAAATGGTTGAATGTAACTCATTCCGGAACGGAATCTTTCGCCGGAACCAAAGAAAAATTCGGGCTGGATGGCTGGATCGCCAGCTTTTTCATTTTATAGAGCAGAACTTTGTAATCGACGCGCAAGGCGGCGGCCGCTCTCTTGCGATTCCAGCGCGCTGCTTCGAGGGCGGCGAGAATCGCTTCCGTCTCCGCTTTTTCCTTGGTGCGCGCCACCTGATCGAGCACCGCCAGCGTGGACTCGGACGGCGGCGCGACCCGGGGCGGCGCGGAACCGACGCGGGCTTGCAGCTCGCGAACGATCAGATCCGGATCGCGAAGCACCAGGAAGCGGCGCACGATGTTTTCAAGCTCGCGGATGTTGCCCGGCCAGTGATAACTTTGCAGCGCCGCAAGCAATTCGCGGGTCAGCGGCGGCGCTGGATTGGCCGGGGTTTCGTGCTTGCGCAGCAGATAATCGGCCAGCGGGAGGATCTCGTCGCGGCGCTCGCGCAGAGGCGGCATGCGTACGCTGAGGACGCTCAGCCGATAATACAAATCCTGGCGGAACCCGCCTTCTACGATCATGGTTTCAAGCGGGCGATGCGTAGTCGCGATCACGCGCACGTCGACGCGGATCGATTCCTTGCCGCCGATTCTCCAGAATTCCTGATCCTGCAAGACGTGCAGCAGCTTGGCCTGGAGCTTGTAGTCCATGTCGCCGATTTCGTCGAGCAGCACCGTGCCGCCGTCGGCAAGCTCGAATAATCCGGCCTTGCGCTGGAAGGCTCCAGTGAAAGCGCCGCGATCGTAGCCGAACAGTTCGCTTTCGACGAGCTCGGATGGAAGCGCGGCGCAGTTCAGCTTGAGAAAAACTTTACTGGCGCGCGTCGAATGCTCGTGAACCTGGCGCGCCAGGACTTCCTTTCCGGTTCCGGTCTCGCCCTGAATCAGCAGAGGAAAATCGGAGCGGCCGATTCGCGCCACCAGAGCCTGGATCTCGTGCATTTCGGGATTGAGACCGAAAAACACCTTCAACGCTTCGCCGCGCGGGGACGCCGGTGGCCGGGCGCGCTCACGCCGCTCGAGGCCCGCGTGAATCGCATTCGCGGCTGCGGTATCGGTTTCCTCCGCGATCATGACGGCCGCGCTTTTTAGCGCTTCGGCGCGGACGGCGGGCGAGGGATGCGCGGCGACAACGAAGGCGGGCGCGGCCGACCCCATCCGGCGCATCTCGCGCAAAATTTCGACGGTTTCCTCATCGCTGGTCTGGAGCACGATGGCGCAAGCGGGAAACCGCCTTTGTAAATAATCAAACACCTCTTGTTTGTTCTTAGCGGGCACCGCTTTGTAACCGAGCGAGGCAAGCGCCGAACACAGCGGATGCAAACTCTCGTCGAATTGACGCACGACGAACGTTTTGACAGTGCCCATGTTATGCCCTCACTCCGGCCGCACCTGAGCAAGAAACCCCTATGCTCCGGGCCGGCGCTACCGCTCCGGCTCCTCTGCCAGATAAGGATGATTACTACGGGTGGTTTTGCATCGCCTCATGAAAACAACCGACCGCCGCATGGTTCACCAATAGACACGGTTGGACGTTCCTGATCTCCTCCCAATCCGAACTGCCCGCGCCTTTATTGGTTTGTGATAGCCAGCATAACGCAGTCATCTGACTTTGAAAAGTAGAAAACTGTAAGTAACCGCGAAAGCATTTTCGAGCGGCAGAGTGTATGGAAAAAACCAGAATATGACTCGTGAACTTCGTGACGTGTTCGTATCTAAATCGGACCAAATGTCACGGACAATTCATGACTCGCGAGACTTTTTCGAATTAACGCGAGGCGCTGACGCGGGGCGTGACATGAATCAGCGCGCCGGGATTCGCGTCTTCGAGCATCCACAACGAGCCGTCGGGCGCTTCTTCGACATCGCGGATGCGGTGGCCGACCTCCCAACGCTCGGCTGCTTTGGCGCCGCCGTGGCCGTCGAAGATGATCCGGTTGAGGGATTTCGTCTCCAGCCCGCTGATGAAGCCATTGCCGTTCCACTGCGGGAAAGTCTGCGTGCCGTGATAGAACATCAGATTGCCCGGCGCGATCACCGGCACCCAATAAAGGACCGGCTTCGCAAGATCGGGCCGCGTATCGGGACTCGGAATCGGCACGCCGTCATAGTTCTTGCCGTAGGAGACAAGCGGCCAGCCGTAATTCTTGCCCTTCTCGATCAGGTTCAGCTCATCGCCGCCGCGCGGGCCATGCTCGACTTCCCACAGTTCGCCGGTGGGCGAAAATGCCAGGCCGTAAGGCGTGCGGACGCCCATAGCCCAGGTTTCGGCGGGCGTGAGATTGGGGCCGGGAAATGTATAAGTGCTGACGACCTTGGCGGTCTTGGCGGCTTCGGTGTCCCTGGGCGGATCGATCAGAGGAATTGTGGAGGCGCCGGTCTTGCCGAAGTTCGGGTTGCCGGGCGCGGGTTTGCCGTCGAGCGTCAGGCGCAGGATTTTGCCGACGGGTTGATTCGGGTCCTGGGCCGGCGTCATGCGCTGGCGGTCGCCGACGGAGAGAAACAGGAACTGGCCATCGGGCGAGAACGCGACCTGCGCGCCTTCCTGGCCGCCCTTGCCCTTGGGCATCTGGCGCCACAGCACCTCGAAATTTTCGAGCTTGGCGGAGGTGCTGGTGATGACCAGTTTGGCCCGCGCCAGCGCCAATCCGCCGCCGTAGTCGCCCGGCTCGCAATAGGTGAGATAGATGCTATGGTCGGCGGCGTAATGCGGCGAGAGAAAGACGCCGTGCATGCCGTTCTGGCCCTGCCACCAGACCGCGGGTGTGTTCTCCACCTGGATTTTTTCGCCCTGCTGCGTGACCAGCCACACCGGGCCGGGCTTCTCCGTGATCAGCATCCGGCCATCGGGCAGAAAGGCGATCCGCCAGGGCAGCTTGAAGGTGGTCACCGTAGTCATTGCAAAGGGCAAGGCGGGCTCCGGCTTCAATTCGCCGACGTTCTCCTGGCCCCACACCGCGGCGGACGCCAGGGTGAGAAGAGCCGCCGTTTTCGCCATTGTCATCGACCTGTCTCCTTGTGTTTAGATTGCGGGATTTTCGCCAACGCCCGGCATAAATGCCAAGGCTATTTTTATTTTAGAGTAGTACGCCGCGGCGGCGCATGATGAAACGTGATGCGATCAGGCGAGCGAAAGCAGAGGAAGCCGGCGCGTCCGGCTGTTGAAGCCGGGAGCCAATTGTCATTTATCGAAAATCTACTTTCAGTGTGCTGACCACTCAAATTCAGGTCGAGCCGCGAGGCGGCCGGTAATACGATGGTGCGTGCTATCCGGCCGTAAAACCGCAACCGGTACGAGTTCCCCTGCTTGGCATGCCAAGCGATCAGCTTTCCGCAGCGGACGGCGATTGGCTCTGTCATTTGCTCGCGACACTGCAAGCCAATCCGGGATGCGCAGTGGGCGGCACGATTGTCAACGGACTTCCAGACAATGTGTTCGCCGCGGCCTGGCAAGTTATCTTCTGATTACGTCGTGGAGCGGAACGCAACGCAGGAAATCGAATATTTCGGAACTGGCAATACCGCGTATCCCGCGGAGGGATTTTGACAAATCGGAGGTCTGGACCGGAACTGGAATCTTTGGGGAGGCGAAGATCGGGATCTTTGCCGGCGGTGGCGCGCCTCCGGCCGCCGATTTGTGGCATGCCCGGAAGCGAGAATCTTCTTCGCCTGAGGCTGTCATGCCGAACGGTGGTTCGCCAGGCAACCGGCCTGAATCGCCGGCGATGTTTTGGCTGGTTTTTAAAAAATCAGCCGCAGGGCTGCCTGATTCTGGCGCGCCGGGGTACCGAAGGCGATGGTCGAATTGATCGTGCCGAAGGCCGAGCTGTCGCGGATCACGTTGGGGGTGTTGAAAACCGGATGATTCAGTGAATCAAACGACTCGAAGCGGAACTGAAGCTTCGCTTTCTCTTTGACATTGAAATTACGCACCAGCGACAGATCGAGTGTTGTCAGGCCCGGTGCGATGATCACGTCGCGGCCCTCATCGCCGAACGTATAGGTCGCGCCGGGCAAGTTCGCCGCGACCGGAGCCTGGAAGCAGGCGGTATTGAAAAATTGCGCCGGAGTCTTGGGACCGTTGTTGGGGTTGCAGCCGGCCACCACGTTCGGCCGCTGAATCGAGGACGACGTCTCCGCCGTGTTTGAGTAGTTCCCCGACAACGTAGCCGTGAGCGGAGTTCCGGTCTGCGTCTGCAGCAGCGCCGCAAGCTGCCATCCACCGGCGATCTTCGAAGCCACGCCATCGGTCAGCCAATATTTCCCCTTTCCGAACGGCAACTCCCACACCGGGCTGATTACAAACCGGTAACGAACGTCGAAGGTGGATAATCCGCGGCCCGTTCTGAAATCGTACTGGTTTGAGTACGCGTTGCCGCCGTTCGGAGCGGCGTCGTCGATCGATTTGCCCCAGGTGAACGATGCCAAAAACGACAGTCCGTAGGCGTAGTGCTTGTTGAGTTTGGCTTGTAGCGATTCATAGTGTGAATTGCCGTCGAACTGATACCAGTTGATGGTCCCCCAGGCCGGATAGGGACGCCTGGCCTGAACCTGCTGCGCCGTGCCGGGTCTCGGCGGAGGCTGGTTGATGTTCTGCGTGACTTGCAGGTGGTTGCCGGCGGAGCCGAAATAATCGGTTTCAAAAACCATGTCGTGCGTCAACTGGCGCTGCACTCCCATGCTCCACTCGTAAACGCGCGGATTCTTGAAGTTCGGATCGACGCCGGTGAGGGAGATAGCAGTAACGGTCTGGCTCGCCGCCGGGAACGGATTCAAAAGCGTGATCGGCGCGGCGATGCTCGAGGTATAAGTCTTGGTCAGAGTGTAGGGATAACCCTTGAAAATTCCACCCAGCCCGTTGTTGATATTCAGCCCGTTAAAGAAAGTGCCGGCGCCGCCACGAATTACGGTCTTTCCATCGTGGAAAGGCTGCCAGGCGAAGCCTAGGCGAGGACCGAAATCCTTGGCATCGTACTTCATCACATGATTGCCGAGGTTGTCCTGTGGCACGCTGGCGACGGCGCCGACGCCGGGATTCTGCTGCGTTTCTGGCTGGCCCGTTGCCGGATTGAACGTCGTCATGCGGTTGGCCTCGTCTCTGGGCGGCGTGTTCATTTCCCAGCGAAGTCCCAAATTGAGCGTCAGGGTGGAGCTGACCTTCCAATCGTCCTGAACATAAACGCCGATGATGGACTCCAGGCCGTAGTATTTTTCCTGCGCCGGAGTGTTGCTGGTGCTGGCTGGATAGCCGAGCAGCATATCGGCCAGACCGTAACCGGAGGTCGGCCCGTTGCTGGTATTGGTGAAGCTGAGCGAGCCATTGAACTGGCTGCTGGAGAAGTTATTGGTGTAGAACCGGGAAAGGTTCGCGCCGGTCCTGATGGTATGCTTGCCCTTGGTCAGCGAAAAGTTGTCGTTGTAGATATAAATCACGTCGAAGCGCCGCTGCGAACTGTAATTGCCGAAGCCATTCGAGGTGAAATACGAAGTGACGGTGGTTAACGGCGGCCCGGCGACGGGAAGATTGATGGGGAACGAAGTGGGCACAACTCCGAACGGGCCCCAGAAATTGGTCACATCCTCCGGCGTGCGCGGTTGAATCAACATGCTGACGCCGACGCGGGCCTGATTGACCATGCTCGGCGAGAAGATGTGCGTTTCCGCCAGCCCGTAGACTTCCGATCTCTGATTCACAAAGCAGCCGAAGCCGGGCAGGTCCTTGGGTTGGCAAAGGGCATTGTTCGGCTCAAACGACGGATCGTTAAACCAGTTCGCGGTCGCATAGCCGGAGTCCGAGGCGCTGAAATTGTGATCGATCTTCAGGCTGAACTCGTTCATGTGCTCGGTACGGGTGTCGTTGTAGCTGTAGTTATTTTTCGGGAGCGAGCCGGCGGGAGTGGGGAAAGTCGGCGCAGGCAGATAGGACATAAGCGCCACGCCCACCGGGTTGATCATATTCGGCGGAATGATATTTCCCGGAAGAGGAACTCCGGTCAATGGATTCTTCAGGGTCACCGGAATCGCGCTAAAATCGCCGACGCGCTCGCCCGCCGTGGGCACGGTGATCAGCGAGCTGAATCCGGAAGCCTGCCGCAAACCTTCATAGCTGAAGAAAAAAAACGTCTTGTTTCTGACGATCGGGCCGCCGACGGTGCCGCCGAAATCGTTCTGCTTGAACGACGGCGTGGGACCGGTCTGGAAGAAGTTGCGAGCATCCATAATCTGATTGCGCAGGTATTCGAAAGCCGACCCGTGAAAATCGTTGGTGCCGGATTTGGTGGTGATGATCACCTGTCCGCCCGAGCCATAGCCGTATTGCGCCGAGTAAATTCCGGTGAGCACATTGAATTCTTCGATGGCGTCGATGGAGGGGCGGAAGTTTGGCGCGAACACGTCCGGATCATTATTGTCGAATCCGTTTAGCAGAAAGTTGTTGCTGGTTTCGCTGTTGCCGGCGACGTTGAATCCGCCGCGGAAGCTAAGCGAGGAGTTTTGCGCCGGCGGCATCACGTTCGGCACTAGCTCCGTCAGAGACCACATCTGGCGGCCGTTCAGCGGCATTTCCGTGACCTTGCGGTTATCGACGACGCCGCCCACCTCGCCCGATTCCGTGTTCACCGCAGCGGCTTCCGCCGACACTGTGACGTTTTCGGAAACATTACCGACCTCCAGAGAAATGTCGTAGCGGCTATTCTGCGCGACGGCAAGCGAAATACTGGTCCGCGTCTGCGTCTTGAAGCCGGTGGCGGAAACTTCCAGATCATAAGTTCCGGCGGGAAGAAAAGTGAACTGGTACACGCCGGCCGGGTTGGTTTGCGCGGTGCGCACCGTGCCCTGTTCGTGATTGGTGAGTTTCACCGTCGCGTTCGGCAGCACCGCGCCGGTGCTATCCTGCACGGTTCCGGAAATCGCCCCTTCGTTCTGCGCGCGCAGAGATGGAACCAGCAGCGCGAAAAAGACAGAAAAAACCGCGAGACAATTCTTCATGAGACCCTTTTTCGCTCGCGCCGGCGAGCGATTTTCGGCTACTTTATCAAATTTTTTCGACGGTGTGAATCCCTGTTTGCGCCGCTCAAAAGATTGAGCGGCTACGATTTCCCGCGTTCGCGAGCGCATTCCGTGGTATAGTAACAGCGCCGAGTAATTTTGGCATCATCGCATCAGCGGCCGACCGCGCTCATCCGATCCTGCCCCGATCCGCAATTGCCCAGAGGAGGCCAGGTGAAGAATATCTTCGTCGGAAATCTCGAGCCGGACGCCACGGAAGCCGCGCTTCGATTCCTGTTCCAGCCATACGGGGCGGTCAAACGCGTCAGTCTCGTCAGAGATCGCGAAAGCGGGCAATTGAAAGGCTTCGGATTCGTGGAAATGAGGATCGAGGCCGACGGCGATCGCGCCATCTCGGAACTGAACGGCAAGGAAGCCGCGGGCAGGGTCCTGGATGTCCACGCCGCCCGGCCGCGCATTCATCAGAAAAAGTGAACAATGCCGTTTGAGCAGATCATGCCGCGGCCGTTTACGCCGGAAGGCGTCCGCACCTACGCTCCGCAGGCGCCGGGCGTGTACGGAATTTCCAATGCGCGGGAGTGGATTTATATCGGCCACGCGAAAAATATCCAGGGGGCGCTTCTCGATTATTTCCAGGACCCCGGCTGCGCGGCGATGAAGAAAGACCCGCGCGGATTCGTTTTCGAATTATGCGATGAGGCGTGCTGGTCGACGCGCCAGGACCGGCTCGTGATTGAGTACGAACCGGCTTGCAACCGGCACTTTGTTCCTGCCCGCGGACGGCGGGAGCCGGCAATGCGGAAGACAACATGACCGGTCTCATTGTCAAAGGTTCGACGGCTTTCTTCGTCGAAGGGAACGATCCCGGCGCGCAGGATGCGCTGGGGCTGGTCAACCGCCTCCGCGGAGGAAACACCCGGTCGCTTGAAACCAAACTTACCGCGCTAAACCTGCGGCTCGCCGCGCGTCCGGCCGAGCTATCGCGGCAATCGCTCGCATGGGCCTACGTTTTCCTCACGCTTACCGAAGGCGATGAGCAGCGGCTTGAACCCGGCCCGTTCGACGACGAGCTTGCCGGCATCGTCATGAGTATCGAAACAGAACAGCAAAACGCCGATGCCAGGGGAGAAACTTCTGAGTGAACCTCGCGCCGGAGTGTTGAAATGAGATTCCCGAACCAATTTTTATCGCGTTGCCCGCGATGCAGGTCGGTCGATTTTCGAAGCGTCGGAGTGCGAAACGCCCTGGAAAGCGCGCTCTACTGGCTGCTGCGGCCGCAAAGATGCGCTCTTTGCGGCCGTCATTTTTTCCTGCTGCGCTGGATGGTCCCGCTGGGGGAAACAAGCTGATTCAAAAACAAACGAGGTGAGCATTGGCGAAAGTACACGAATATCTTCTGATTCTGGCGGACGGCAACTACGAAATCACGAAATCGAACGGGCCGATCTGTTTTGAGCAATCGCGGCAGGAGGTCGGCGGACACTTCGCCAAC
>Ga0209062_1003081_pt1 | contig 20179 bp, 20 predicted proteins | sample Coa_R2_2_FD_187158 | JGI IMG/M metagenome (GOLD analysis project Ga0209062, IMG submission 187158) | Surface soil microbial communities from Centralia Pennsylvania, which are recovering from an underground coalmine fire - Coalmine... | ecosystem: Environmental > Terrestrial > Soil > Unclassified...
GTCCCCGCTCCTCGTTGACGTCGAGCGTGACCAGGGCCGCGCCCTCTCGGGCGAAGAGGAGGGCGCCGGCCCGGCCGATGCCGGTGGCCGTGCCCGTGATCAGGCCCACGCGGCCTGCCAGTTTGTCGGCCATCGACTCCTTATCCTTTCCAGACGGTCATACACGGCTTCGGTGTCGCCATCTCGCTGGGTGGCGGAGGATCAGCCCTGGCGGGAGCGAGGCCGCGCGCCTCACAGGGCCGTGGCGAGCAGCGCAGCCACCGCGTCTGCCGTCTGGCCGCGCTGCCTCTCTTCGGGCGTCTCGCGGCCAAGCTCTGTCTCGCTCACCATCTGGTACAGCGCCGCGGCGCCCTCCAGCATCTGCGGCGGCAGGCCCACCGCCCCGAACGTCGCCGCGATCTCCTGCATCTCGCCGACCCAGCGGGCTGCCTTGGGCGGCATGCCCGGGACCGCTCGCTCGATCCAGTTCAATAGCGCGCCCTGGCTCTCACGCAGTTCCGCGCGCAGGACCTCGTCCATGCCGAGGACCCGACCCGTCGTCAGCGCCTCGGTGGCAAGGGCGGTCAGCCCCTTGGTCAACGATGCATAGCACATCTTGAGGCCCGACGCCTGGCCGATCTCCGGCCCCACTACCCGTACGTCCAGGCCATGGTCGCGGAGCTGAGCCAGGTCTGGCGCTGCGCCGCCCGAGGCGTACACCCGCGGTCCCGGCGTGCCGGGCAGGGGCGGGTTGCCGATGATGCCGGCATCGACGTAGCCCACGCCGGCCGCCGCCAACAAGTCGCCGATCTCACGGCTTGTCCGGGGTGCGATGGCATTGCAGTCGGCGTAGAGGAGGCCGGCCCCAGTGGCCCTGACGGCCACGGCAATGCGCTCGGCCAGCGCCCGCGCCTGGGCCGGCACCAGGATCGCCAATACCAGATCGGCCTCGCGCACCAGCGTGGCGTCGTCCGCCACGTCGTCGATGCCCGCCCTGGCCGCCAAAGTGGCCGTGCGAGCGCTGCGACCACGCAGGCAGGTGATCACGCGCAGGCCACCCGCGCGCAGCACGCGGCCAATGGCGTGGCCCATGTCACCGGGTGTCATCACCGCCACGGTGCGAATCTGCATGTGCTTCCCTCCGCGCTCAGTCTACCACGGCTCTTGCGCGCCACGATCCGGCTCGCTTCGCGGGACTTTAGCCTGGATCGGTCATGGGCGTCTGATAGGGCGGGACGACCCTGCCTGGCGGCGGCCTGCGGGCCGACGCCGCCGGCATCCCTGCCGGCAAGGATGCCGGCGGTCCCAGGAACGGTGCCGCGCGATCGTCGAGCATCAGGTTAGGGGGCTGGCCGTATGCCCGGCCGCGCAGAGGGAACGCCGGCGCGGCCGGCTAGGCGACGCCGGGCACCACTCCCCGCTTGCGTCCGAACAAGAAGTAGGCGAGGGGACCGATGAAGTTGACGAACGAGAGCGCGGTCCATAGGGCCTTGCTGCCGTTGATCTCGCTCTCCGGGCGACGGCGGATGTCGGCGAGCGCCAGCCCCAACAGCGTAAATTGCACCATGCCAAGCACCACCGTGCCGGCTTTCTGCCCGGCATTCAAGTCCCTCCACCTTTTTCTGGTCCCGGCCATGATGGGCCTCCTTTCTGCTATCGTCGTAGCATGGCTGTGCGGCCTCGGCCACTGCCCGGCCGGGCCACGTTTGTGATCTCTCTTTCAGCGTAGCGCATCGTGCGAGGCTGCGCATCAGGTGAAACGCCTGATCGAGGCTGAGCACGACGACCGCGCACTCAAGCGCGAGGCAGGCCGATCGGTACGACCCCTCACCCCTCCTCGGGCCGTGGCTGGTCTTCATTCAATTGCAAAATACCCAACTGCAAGGCCTTACGCACCGCCTGCCCGCGCGTGCCCACAGCCAGTTTGTCGAATATGGTGGCCGCCTGGCTCCGCACGGTACCACGTTCGCGCCCCAGCACCCCGGCGATTTCTTCGTACGACTGCCCCTCCAGCATCCCGTGCAACACATCGAGTTCGGCCGGGCTGAGCGCCTGCGACCCATCGCTGTAACGCTTAAAGCGGCCTTTGGCGGTGTAGCACTGCTTCCGCATGATGGCGGCGATCACCGGATCGAACACCTGCTCGCCCGCCATGATCCGATGGATGGCGTCGCGCACGCGCTCCCCGTCACAGTCTTTCGAGAGGAAACCGGCGACCCCCAACTCGCGGGCCCGGCAGATATACTCTTCGGCATGAAAGGCCGAGAGCACGAGCGTGCGCGGCGGCCGGACGATATGTGCTTTCACCGTCCGCAGCGCATCCAGCCCATTTTGCCCCGGCAGATCGATGTCGAGCAGCAACACATCCGGCTGGTGCTGCATGACTAACCCCAGGATCTCGTACCCGGTGCGCGCTTCCGCGACGACGACCAGGCGATCATCCTCGGCGAGCAGACGCCGTAAGCCCTGACGCATCACGGCGTGATCCTCAGCGACTACTATGCTAATCATATCCTCCCTCTGCATCATCTGGTCGTCGTCTCGTTGGGCACGGCCACGCCAAGGAATGCGGGCGCGGATCACGGTACCACCATTTGACGTAGTGTCGGCTGTGGCTGATGCTCCCCGAACCGTCTGTACCAGTTCCAGCGCATCCCGCAGGCCACGATGGTCCACGCGTGCCTGTTGCCAGCCCAGCGGTAATCCGCAGCCATCGTCGTTCACGTCCAGCACCACGGCGTCCCCCTCAACCTGTAGCCGCACGTCAACCTGCCTACAGTCACTATGACGCACGGCGTTGGTCAGCGCCTCGTGGGCGAGTTGATAGAGGGCAAAGGATTCGTCCTCGGCCAGCGCGCCGGCGGCGTCATCCAGTGTCATGGTCACGGCACAGCCCCGCTCGCGTGCATACGGCTCCAGATAGGTCACGTACGCGCCGATGGCCGCGGGCAGCCCAAAATCACGCAAGAGCGTGGAGGCCGTCTCGGTGAGGATCGTCCGCAGCGACGTTTCGAGTCGCAAGGCGGCAGCGGCCTGATGGCTGTCCGGGGTCAGCGTCTGGCGCAAGAGGACAATGTCCTGGAGGGGGCCGCGATGCAAGCGTTCGCCCAGGCGTTCGCGCTCGCGCCGCCGTGACGTGAGCAGGCGCTGTTGGGTCTCTTCCAGGCGGCCCACTGTGTCGCGCAACTGCAGCAGCAACCGCTGTCCCGTCAAGAAGGCACCCAGATGTTGGCAGATCATGGCAAGGGCTTCACGGTCGGCAGCGAGCAAGGTATCATGGTGCAGCTTCTCGCCGACCTCCAGCGTGGCCATCGCTTCGGCGTCGTGCTGCACCGGGATTCGGTAGGCCTGGTTGCAAGCCGTTCCGACCTGCGCCAGGAGCGCATCACCGCGGCGCAAGCAGAGGCTCGTCAAGCCCAGCCCTCGCCGCACATCCTCTAGAATTGGCATGAGGTCGCTCGGCTCGACCGCGAGCAGGAGCCGTTCCCCGCTCCGCTGCACCAGGGCAGCGTAGGCGGCTTGACCGTCTGGGAGCACGCGATCCGCGGCCCGTTGGGCGAGAGGGACGCCGATGCCGGCCACTAGAACAACCACGATGAGGGCCACGACGGTAAGGCGATCGGCCGCCAGGACCAGCCCAAGGCACAGAGCGCTGCCCAGCAGCAGCACGGTGATCACGGTCCGCTGCACCGTGCGACGGGGATCGAGCAAGCGGTAACGTATCAACGCCCACGATAGGCTGATGGGAAAGAGCAGCAACACCGCGCTGTCCACTTCGGGCGGCCAGGGCAGGCGCCACTGGAGCATGGCGGGCAGGATGGCGAGCAGGGCAAAGCCGGCGAAGGCGCCGCCTAGGCCGAGCAGCACGAGCCGATACTCCGGCCAGTGAGGTCCACCACGCGCGGCCCAGGCCCGCCAGCCCCAGATGCCCGACGCGAGAGCTTGCACGACTATGAAGAGCAGACCCTCCATGTCGCGCGTGAGCGTGTAGAGCGGAACATCGACCAAGCCCAGTACCTCGAGCACCACCATCAGGCCGATCACCAGTACCGGCACGCGCCAGCCAAGGGCCGGAGTCCGGCCATCGGGCGGCAAGGTCGTCGCCAGCAGGAGCACGAATGGGGGCAGCAGGGCGAACCAGCACGTCTCAAAGAGGATACTCCCCCACAGGGCACCGTGCGCGAACGCCGCCGCCCCGCATAGGCCAACGGCCACGTCTAGGCAGAAGAGCAGCAGAAAGAAGGCGGGACGACCCGCCCGTGCGAAGAGTAGCGTGCCCGCCCCAATCCCCAGGATGACCGCCGCGAGCGGCAACTCCAACCAGGCTACCGTCGGGTCTGTATCGCCCCATGGGGGGATAAGCACATGACGGCAGCAGCGGCCGGACAAGATATGGACGACCGCCGATCCGCTCGTCGGCGGAGATGCAGGCCCTTGCAGGAGTGTGCCGCGACGCAGGCCGGCGTCCCAGGCGAAGGAGGCCGGCCAGACGAACGTGACGCGCCACCGGTGCGCTTGCGCCGCCGGAACGACGTGGTACCCCAGCCAGCGTGGGCCGCGCAGTGCCGCCACAGCGCTCGTCAAGGTGACCAGAAACACGCTCAGGGCCAAGAGCACACCGATCATGCGCCAATTGGGATGCCAACGCTGCTCCGGCGTCATGGCGAACACGGCGCGACCTCTTCCACAGTTCAGTGCGGACTTCTCGTGTGAACATTAGTCTAGGACACGCGGCTGTTCCACGCAATCTGATCGGCTGCCTGTTCCGTCTTCATGGTGCATAGTTCGGGCGAGAGGGCCAACACAGGGATAAGGGGCGCCGCATCACCGCCTGCCTCGGCGAAGCGCTCCAGGGCCTCGGCGGCTTGGAGGCGGTACCAGTCGGCGTAGGCCCAGGCAACGTGCAGCGCGCCGCTCTCCAACAAGCGCTGGCGGAGCGGCGTGTCGTTGGCGGTCACCTCCCGATCATACGCCCCCGGAATCGCACCCTCCTGGCGTGCGACGACCAGGGCCAGGTTGCAGCTTGGCCGGTGCAAGTCGCGCGTCGGGTGGTCGCCGGGCCACACATCGTGCACATCATGCAGCAACTTTTCGGCGGTCCCCAGATGTTGGCTGAAGGCAGCCAATGGCGCACGGAGATGGTTCCCTGTGCCAGCCAGAGCCGCGCCGGCGTCGGCGGCCCAGCGCGTGAACAGGCCGGAGCCGGTAGCCACGGCGAGCGCCTGATCCACGGTGAGGCTGTCATCCGCTGCGCACGCCACGTCCTGGGCCTGGGCGGCTGCGCAGCGGGCCCAAGACTCGCTCCAGCAGGCCACCAGGGAAGCGGAGTGGGCAGCAGGAAGGCGGGCCAAGAGCGCCAGACTTTCACTAATGAATGCCAGTGCCAGATTGGGCCCCTGGTGGCCGCCGTCTGGCTCATCACCGTCAATTACGTCATCGAGGATGTTCAGGGCACTCATGCCGACCGCGAAAGCCGCAGCGACGATTTCCAGCGCGTGCCGCTGGGCGGATGTGGTCGTCCTGCCCCCGCAGGCCCAATAGGATCGAATCACTAGCTCGGCCCAGGGGCGCAGCGGTCCCTGTTCCACCGCCGCCGGGGGTGCGCCGTGGCACAACAGCGCACCGAGTGCCGACGGATGCCGCTGGTGCACGCGCCGATGCTCACACAGCAGGCGCTGGCCAGCCCCGTGCAGGAGGCTGGCCAGCAGGAGCGAGGATTGTTCCTCCATCACAGTGCGCGCGTATCGAGTGGCAGCGACGCCGTGCCGGCATTCCACCAGTAGTAGCAGCGGGGCGGGAGCGCGCCCTCGTGCAGCCGGCGCGCCGCCAACCGCAGCAAACGGTGGGGCAGCTGGTGCAGCGCCGTGGGCGCGGGCGCGTCCATTGAAGCCTGAGCCGCGTTGGTGCAAAACGGCGCGGCGCTGGCAAGGCGCACACAGGGGGCGGGTGACATCGCTTCATCCTTTCGCTGGGCACTGTGGCCACGGTTAGTCCGTGCTTGTCAAACTGAGGGCTGGCCGGCGAAGATGAGGATAGCACGAAAGGCACGGCACGACATCTGTCGTTTGACAGATGTTTCCGCGGCACTCCTGTGCTATCCTTTCTTTCACTCTTTCACAACCACCAAAAGCTAGACGTTGGTCACCTCGATCAGGAACGCCCGAGGTAAGGAAGGCCTCCAGATACAGGCGCTCGCTGTGCGGGCTCGCCGCGCTGTACCGCACGGATCTACATGCTCGGCGGCCCGTCCATCGGCCAACTCAATCAATGCGACTAACCGGGCTGGCGAACAGAACAGCTCACACTAAGGGCACAGGCCAGATTTTGACGCCAGAATATCTGCTCTTTGTCAGATGTTTCGCTGGCCGCGCCTGTGCTACAGTGGGTGCGGTACAATCGCCCCAACCGCTATTGGAGCCGTGACCACGCCTCAGCTGAAGGTCCGGTCGTTCGAGCCTCGATTGCAGTTTGATGCAGTTGAATTGTGCGCCCTGATCGTCGCGCGGCGAGCGGTCGCGGCGGCTTGACGAGCCTGCTACACCGGCGTATCGGCCAGGCAACTCCCACGGTGCAACAGTGAGCACGAAGTGAGAAGGAGGAACGACTCATGTTGTCCAGACGGCAAGTACTTAAAGCGTTAGGACTGTCGGGTGTGCTAAGCGGCTGGACGGTGTGAGTTCGTCGTTTTCGCATGGGCTTGCTTTAGCTGCTGGGCTTTGCGCGTGAGCGCCTCGTCGACGGCGCGCTTGGGGTCGGCCACTTGGTCAAAGCTGCGGATGGGTAGATGATGCTGTTTGACGTCGTTCCAGATGGGCTCGATCTCCGATTGCTCGGGGCAGTAGCGCGCCAGGTAGAGCAGGTGCACGTTGGCCGCCGCCAAGAGGGGCTGCGCCTGCTGGACGGCCGCCCGGGGTGCACGGCGTAGTTGTCCAGCGCGATCACCAAAGGCCGCGCCCGCTTGCTAATTAGCTCTTTACGAGATACCCAAGGCGCTGGACAGGATCTACGGTACATATCACGGAGAGGCCCCATGCGACGCCCCGCGCTGAAAGGAGGAAACCTACAAACCGACGGTGCTGGATGCGGTGATCCTACGATGACATGCTTACTGGAGCGTGTGCTTCTACCGAGAAGGAGACTAGAGTGCCTCGTCGATTCCCGCTGCTCTTGGCCCTCGTGGCTGCCTTAACTCTAACACCAAACCTCGGCCCGAAACTGGCTAGCGGCGCAAATGTGATGGCAGTCCATCAGGCGCTTGGTGTGGAGCTAATGAGCTTACCCCCAGGATGGTCGGTCATCCCAGGCAACGCGTTCTACGCGGGATGGTTGTCCTTCGGCAAGGGACCAGACCCGGTGGACGGCCTTCGGATGTCGATCCAACCGATCGGCCTGCTCGCTACGTCAACCGGGCCACAGGCGCTGACCACCGCTGTCAACGCGTTGCTACGCCGCGACGCAGGGACAACACCTGTACAGCGGACTCAGATGACTGTCGATGGGCTACCGGCCATCGCCCTTCAAGGGATGCCAGGTCCGCCTGGGCTGCAGATCGTCGTCGCGACCAACGGCGCTGCGTATGACCTCGTGCTATTCGGGAGCGATACACTGCAACCGGACCAAGCACAGGCTCTTGGCGCGCTACGCTTTATCCCGCGTGCCGGTACGTTGCCCTCCGCTGAACCGCCGAGCGGGTTTGTCCCAACCACGGAGACCAGGCCCTCGCCACCCCCTCTTCCGGCCGGCGTCCGACCTGCCATCCCTGGCATGTCTATGTACGTCTTTTGGGGCGGGGCCGTCAACCACGGTGCATGCAACCCGAACAAGGAGTTGGGCGGCGGTGATCTGATTACGGGTGGCCCTGCTCCCGCTGGCTGCGGCGGCAACTTCTACGGGCAAGGTGACCACACCGGACAGGATTACTACGCCATTGATTGGGATGAGGCCGCGGGCAATAGCGTCTTCGCCCAGAAGAGCGGTGGGGCAACGGTCTCGTTTGCCGGGTGGCGCGCCGGTTCGTTCAGCGGATATGGCTACTGGGTAGTTCTGGATTTGGGAACCGGAAGCGATGGTGCTCATTATTACAGCTACTATGCACACCTGCAAGACGTGAGCGTGTCCACGGGCAACACAGTGTTCGTCAATAATGTCATCGGGCACTCGGGCTGTTCAGACAGCTGCACCGGGCCTCATGTGCATAGTGCATGGGTGAAGAATCCGACACTGGACACCAATGGCCAGCCGTACAACGGCACCGGCGTTCCCCAATCGCCGCTCAATACCTACAATGTCGCAGTACCCGTCGTATAATCCGCTGTCACAGAATGAGGTTATTCACGGCCACTGAGCCCCTTCTGGGTCCGAGCGGAACAAGTCAGGTTCAAAGCAGAGCGTGTAGACTGTCTGCATGCTCTGCTTCATGTGTGCTGCACGTCAACCTTATGCAACATTTAGTCGTCACAATTGCGCCCCAGATCGTCAAAGAGGAGGTCTCACGATGTTCGGTATCCGGGTGGCACTTGCCATTGCCGCAGCCTGTGCGCTGGCCGGCAGTACCCCACATCTCTCATGGATGTCTACAGGAGGGCAGCCCGCAGCCGTTCGCCCTGCCCTCCTGCTCACGGTCCCGCTTCAGGCAACGTTGCCGGCCACGGCGCGCAGCTATGCCGTACAGTTGCGGCGCCTCAGCGCGAGTGGCACGAGCCGGGCGCTCTATCGCCCCTTCACTGTCCTAGCAGGCGCGAACATCGCAATCAGTCACGACGCTCGCTTGCTGGCCTACAGCGATGCCGGTTCCGAGGTGCACTTGGTAGCGCTGAGCCAGGGGCGTGATCGTCTCCTGGGGCGGGGCATCCAGCCCGCGTTTTCGTCCGATGGGCGGCATGTGGCCTTCCTCAGTGGACAACTGGTGCCCGTCCCGGGTGGCCCGGGTCCGCAGGCCGATCGGATCAACGTGTACGATACCCGGACGCTAGCGCACCGGACCATTGTGGCCACGATTGGCCAGTTGATCACCGCCTTCGCTTGGGCGCCCCATGACGAGCGACTGGCCTGGCAGATCAGCGATGCTACCGGCCACGTCCTGTTCGCCCTGGGAGCGGCCGACCGTCCGGGGCTGGGCCGCGTTGTCCGGCGCACCCAGTCCACCACCGATGGCGGCCTCGCCTGGACGGCGGACGGCCGTGCGTTGCTCTACTGGCACTTTGTAGGTCTTCGGACGACGCATAAGCGTGCCCTGCCATACTTTGCGTTGCAGCGCTGGGCCTTGCCCGCGGGGCCGGTGACGACATTCCTCGCCGCCACACCAACGCAATGGGGCGAGGGCCTTCCCCCTGCGGCTGTGATTGATGCCCACGGCACGCGTGTCGCGTCCCTCTTGGGCGGGCCGGTCGAGGGCCTCGACCAGATCACCGTGTTCGCGTGCCCGTACGCGCAGCCACAATACATCGCACTGCCCGGCGAGCCACGGTCTTTGGCCTTCGACCCGGCGGGCGATCCGGCCCTCGTCGTATGGCAAGCCCCGCGTGGCGCAGCCGTGACGAGTCGTGCGGCACTCATCAATACACGTGGCCCGCGAACCCAAGATCTGGGCCCGGCGGTGGCGGCATTCTGGGTCCATTAGCGCAATAGCGTTCCTTGTCGCGTGAGCGGCCCAAAACGGAGGAGATGCTGCAGGCCGCTCGGCCTCAATTCGCTGGCTCTTCCGATGGCGTGGTGAACGGGCCGCTCGTGGTGGCCGCGTTCGCCGCTAGACGCAGCAAATGGTGGGGTAGTTGGTGCAGCGCCGTGGGCGCGGGCGCGTCCATTGAAGCCTGCTCCACGTCGGTGCGGAACGGCGCCGGCGGCCCCTCAAGCGGGCGATAGCTCGCGCAGCGCGCCCTCGAAGACCTCGAGCGCCAGGTCGGCCTCCTCCCGCGAGATGGTGGCGGGCGGCTTGATCTTGACCACGTTGCCCAGGCCGGCGTAGCGCGTGGTGGCGAAGATGACGCCGCGCTCCAGCGCAAGCCTGCACAGGGCCTGGGCTTCGTCGGTCGCCGGCTCTTTGTTCGCGCGATCGCGCACCAGCTCGATGCCGATGGCCAGGCCCGGTCCGCGCACATCGCCGATCAGCGCATAGCGTTGCTGCATCTCCTTCAGGCGTGCCGTGATGTAGGCGCCCTGCCGCGCGCAGTTCTCGAAGACCCCGTCATCCTCCAGCACCTGCAGCGCCGCCAGCGCCGCGGCGGCCGAGACCGGGAAGTTGCCGAAGGTCCAGGCATCCTCACCCGCGGCAAACACCTCCAGGTCGTCGCGCGCGGCCATCCCCGCGATGGGGAATCCGCCGCCCAGGGCCTTGCCGAAGACCAGGATGTCGGGCGTGACGTCGTAGTAGTCGGCGGCGAACATCGCCGGCAGGCGCCCGAATGCGGTCTGCACTTCGTCCCAGATCAGTAGCACGCCTTCGTCGTCGCAGATCTGCCGGATGGCCCGCGGGTACTCGGGCGGAAAGTCGAGCTGCTGCCCGTTGCCCTGCACCGGCTCCATGATCAGCGCCGTCGGCCGGCCGCTCACCCCTCTGCGGATCACATCGCGCGTCAGTTCGGCACAGGCGATGCCGCAGGAGGGGTATTGGAGGTGCAGCGGGCAGCGGTAACAATACGCCTGCGGTACGCGTATCGGCTCGCGCTGGAACGCCGCGAACGGGTTGCCGGGATGCGGCCAGCTCAGGGCCATGGTCGCCAGCGAGCGGCCATGATAGGCGTCGAAGAGCGTGATAAAGGCGCCGCCGCCGGGCCGGTTGCGCATGGCCAGCTTCATCGCGGTCTCCATCGCGGTGCTGCCGTGCAGCGAGAAAGCCAGGCGCTCGAGCCGGCCGGGCGTCAGCTCGGCCAGGCGTTTGGCCAGCAGCAGGATCGGCACGTTGGCGAAGTTGGGGCGCACCTGCGTCAGTTCCCTGGCCTGGCGTTCCGCTGCCTCGATCACCCGGGGGTGGCAGTGGCCGATGTTCACCGACCAGGCCTGTGAAATGCAGTCCAGGTAGCGGCGCCCGGCGCTATCCCAGACGAACGAGCCGCGTCCGCGCACCATCACCAGCGGCATTTCATCGGGCGGCCAGGCGCTCATCAGGGCGCGCTGTCCCGCCCGCAGATCCTCCTCACTTGCCGCGAGAACGAAGGGCTCCTCCAGCATCCTGACCTCTTGAGTGGAATGATAGCATGGGAAGCTCACGGCCATAAAGTTCGTCGCTCCATTGCCATTGTTATGAACAGCGACGTAGACTTGATTTCCCACCGTGATAGTGGGAGAGCACATGGAGGCTTGTGTCAATTGGCAGCAGAGTGGGCGCGCCAGAGACGTGAGATCGGAGTGGGTAGCCCGGCCGGGGGCTATCAGTGCGACCCATTTTGTGGTACTGTATGGCCAGACGGTAGATCAGTCCGGTTCATACAGCCCATGACGAGAGGAACCGCGTATCCGTCGCCAAAAGCGCGGCTGCCGCCGTTTATGATGTGCGACCCCCGTACATCGGAACGGTTGGCGGGGGCCCCGAACAACGGGTTCATAGATAATAGGAACAACCATAAAGGTTGGGATTGCTGCAAGCGGTGAACCCGACGCGCTGCCCAAGGAGCATGGCACATGAGCCATACAGATAAAACCAGAGATCAACTCATCCTGGAGCTGGAGGAGTTGGACGGAGCGTGGCGGCGTGCTCAAGGCGAGCTGAGCGAGCAGAAGCAGTTGTATCGCCTGCTGGTTGAGAACAGCCTGGGCCTCATGTGTTCGCACGATCTCAACGGCGTGCTCCTCTCGATCAACCCGGCGGCGGCGGAATCGCTCGGCTATCGACCCGAGGATGGCATCGGACACAACCTGCGGGAATTCCTGGCCCCATCCGTACGGCACCTGTTCGACCGCTACCTCGACCGTATCCGGCAGGGGCGCAGCGATAGCGGCCTGATGCGCCTGACGGCCAGGGATGGCAGCGAGCGCGTCTGGCTCTACCGCAACATCCTGTACGAGGAGCCGGGGCTGCCGCCGTGTGTGCTCGGCCACGCGCAGGATATCACGGATCGCGTGCGGGCGGAGAAAGCCCTGAAGAAGGCCAACGACGAACTGGCCCGTCGCGTCGCCGAGCGCACCGCCGAGCTTCAGCGCAGCAATTGGCAACTGCGGCTGAGCGAAGCGCGCTTTCGGGCGCTCACCGAACACGCCACCGATCTCGTGGCGATCGTGGGAAGCGATGCCCGCTACCAATACATCAGCCCGGCCTACCAGCGCGTGCTGGGCTATCAAGCGGACGAATTGCTAGGGCGTCTGGCGTTCGATCTGGTTCACCCGGACGATCGCGGGCTTGCCATGGAGAGGTTTGCAGAGGCGTTGCGCGAGCCGGATGGGTTGACCCGGCCCCCGCTGGAGCTGCGAGTGCGCCATGCCGACGAGAGCTGGCGCGTGCTTGAGGTCACGGCCTATAATCGTCTGCCCGACCCGGCCGTGCGGGGCGTGATTATCAATGCCCACGACATCACGCGTCGCCAGCGGGCCGAAGAAGAAGGCGCCCGCTTGTTGCAGCAGGAGCAGGAGGCCCGCGCTCAGGCCGAACAGGCCGTGCGCATACGCGACGAGTTCCTGACCGCGGCCGCCCACGACCTGCGTACGCCGCTGACGGTGATCACCGGGCACATCGACATGATCCTCAGGGACTTGGCGCACGCCGGCACCGTCTCGACCGACTGGCTGCAGTGGCGCCTCAAGGCCGTCGAGCAAGCCGGAATGCGCATGATGGCCACGGTCGAGGACCTGACCGATGCCGCGCTGGTGCAGATCGGCCAGACGTTGCCCCTATCGCTGGAAAGCGTCGCCATCGGCGCGCTGGTTGCCTCCGCCGTCTCCGCCACCCTGCCGTCGCCGATGGCCGACCCGTCCAGGGTGGTGGTCGAGGTGGTGGATGATCTCACGATTGTCGGCGACCGGGCGCGCCTGGAACGCGTCCTGGACAACATTATCGGCAATGCCCTCAAGTACAGTCCGCCCGACGCGCCGCTGCACATCGGCGTGCATCGGCATGACCACTGGGCCGTCATCAGCGTACGCGATCGCGGGGTGGGCATACCCTCCGACGAATTGCCGCGTATCTTCACCCACTTCTACCGCGCCTCCACGGCCAGCGGCATCCCGGGCATGGGGCTGGGGTTGGCCGGGGCCAGGTCCATCGTGGAACAGCACGGCGGGCGGATCAGCATCGAGAGCTCGCCCGGCGAGGGCACGACGGTCTCCGTCTACCTGCCCCTGGCCCGCTCGGCCGAGCAGATCATGCAAGCGCGTCTATAGGATCCGCCCCATCAGATTAGAGGGGCTGCCGTCCGGCGAAACCGTCTTCAATGTCGTGCCAATGGCCGACGCCCGGCTCACCTTCCTGCCAGCACAGGAGCACGATCCGCCCGCCGCGCCGCGAGGGGAAATCTATCAGCGCGGGTTCGAGGCCCTTGACCTGCACGCCCAGCGTCGTGATCTTCTCCAGGGCGGCGCGTGTGGCCTCGCGGTCGGCCCCCAACCGTTCGCGTAATAGGCGCAGGTTACGCGCCAGGGTCAGGATGTTCGACCGGTCGCGCTGCTGTTCCAGCGTCTCCAATTCCTGCGCCGTACGCAGCAGTTGCCGGCGCAGGGTATTGAATTCGGCCAGCAGGTCCTTGATCGAGGGCAACAGGGCGTTGGCTTCGTCTACCGTGAATAGGCGCATGGGCGCGTCATCGGGTTCCATACTTTTTGGAACGGTGCGTGGCTGTGCGCCGGCGCCCGCCCGGCCTCCTTCCGTGTTGAGGTCAGGATAGCGCAACGCTCCCGCGCCGTCAAAGCGGGCCACGGACCGCCCGGGCGGTCACAGACGTGCCGCCCGAATGAGGTCCGAACCCGCTTCGAGGCTGCAGCGGCGGTTGCGCCTGCGCGACGACCCCGATCGCACGCCCCTCGACACCCTTGTCGCGGGGTCTGTGACCTCCCGTGTATCAGCAACAATTGCCGCTCCACAGGATATAATAGAACTAATGTACTAATATCAGGAGCGCGGCGCGGCTGCTGGCAGCGGATGGGGAGTGGGCTCTTTTTGGCGAGACATGACCCCCTCCCCGGACTTCAGTCCGGGGTTTCCGGGCCGCCACAGCGGGTGAAGGCCAGGGTTTCTCGACCGCGTCCACTCCAATTGTTTATTGACATCCACGGTACGGCGGCGGGGCGGCAGCGGTACAGTATACGTGGGTGCCGCCGGATGGCGGTTAGGGGCCGGGGGGAGGACGGCGATGCGTTATGCGACGGACATCGAGGTCGAGCGGGCGATCGTGCATATCGTGGACCCGCGGCAGCGGCCGGTGCTCTCCGAGCGCGCCCTGCCGCTGGAGGCCAACGCCCGCCTGGCCACCTATTTCGCCGACCATATCGGCGCCTCGCTGCGCGACTCCATCGCCCGGGCTGCGCGCTTCGTCGACCTGGACACGGGGATCGCCGCGACGCTGTGCGCCGGCGTCTTCGCCGACCGGACCTGCTTCGTCGAGGTCTCCCGCAAGCTGGCCATCCACTTGCACGACATCGTCAATGGCGACGGGCGCATCGCCGCCGGCGACCTGGCCGTCTGCATCTACCGCGCCCGCGATGGCAGCGGCGTGGCCGATTACCTGGCGCTGCTCAAGATCGACCCATCCGAGGTGTTGCTGCACAAGACGGTACACGACGACCAGGGCAACCTCTACGTCGATTTCGATTTCCAGGCCAATGTGCTGCCGACGGCCCGCGAGCGGCTGCAGAAGTGTGCCTTCGTGCGGCCCCTGCGACCGCGTCCGCCCTACGATATGATGGTGCTCGACCGGCAGTCCGGCCCCGGCAAGGCCGACCCCGTGGCGCGCTTCTTCATGGATGCCTTTCTGGGCGCCGGCCTGGCCCTGGACGCGCAACAGCGCACGGATCTGCTCTACCGGGGCCTGGTCAGCGCCCAGAACAGGCTGCGTGTGCGGCTCAGTCCCGGCCAGAACGAGACGTTGCGCGGCGCCATCGAACAGGCCATCGCCTCGCAGAGCATCAACGTCGACCGGTGGCTGGAGGCTTTGCCGCTGCCGCGAGCCGACAAGGAGGAGATCGACCGCATAGTCTCCCGCGACCTTCCCGATCGAGAATTCGAGATCGATGCCGCCTACACGCAGCGGCTCGTCGCCAGGCGGCGCTTCCGCGGCGATTACGACCTGCGCGTCACCGTGCAGGCCGATCACGCCGGCCGGGTGATCCGCTCGGTTACGCGCAAAGACGAGGCCGGCAGGCCGCCCTACTACGAGGTCGTGATCCATACCGAGACGTGGGACGAGATCGTGCGATGACTGTCCCATTGCCGGCCGATCCCGCCGGACCCCTGCTGGCTTTCGGCGCGGCCCTGGGCCTGGACGCGGCGTGCTGGCAGCAACGGGAAGAGCCCGAACAGTTGACGTTTGAGGACCCGGAGCTCGACCGGCAGGCCGTGGCCGCGCTGGAGATGGACGGCATCACGCCGCTGGTCGAGGCCTACGGCGACGCCCTGCGCTGTCGCTTCCTGCTGGGCGAGCTGATGGTGCTGGAGATCAAGCCGGGCATCGCCGAGGCGGACCTGGAGGAGTTCCGTGCCCGGACGGCGTCCACCCCGACCGTCGGCCTCGATCTGAGTCTGGATAAGCGGCGGCTGGTCGAACGCTGGCTGGGTCAAGCGCCCGGCTGCCGCCTCTTCCTCTATCTCTTCCCCGACGCCCTGGCGCGCCTGCTGTCGGGACCGCTGCCACGGCTCGAAGCAGTTCTGTGGGGCGACGATCCGGCCTCGCGCGTTGTGATACTCGTGCCCGGCTGCGATATCCGGCTGGAGGGCGCCTCGCTGGCTATCATGGGCGGGCGGGATAGCCTGACCTGGCGCACGGTCCTCGCGACACCGGCGCCGGATGCAGAGCAGTTGCGACACCTCTACGCGGCGCGCGCCGACCTGATCCGCTGGCAGGACACCTGGCTGCGCTTCATGACGCCGCTCCATCTGCGTGTCGGTGGCCGGCCGGACCCAACAGGGGCCATCGCCAGGACCCTCGCCGCCCACCTCGCCACCCTGGCCGTCCTGTACACGGCCGATCGCACCGCGCAGCGCGGCGGGCGCTGGGTGTCCACCTATGCCGGCGTCCGGCAGACCGTCGAGGTGCCGCTTGAGACGCCCGGCGATGCTCCGGACGGTGCCTCCCCGGCGGAGGCCGTGTATCGTCTCTTCGAGTGGATCTACGAGCCGCGCTGGACCGTCGATCGCTTGCTGCTGGCCCAGATCTGCGTGGCGCAGGCGCTTGAGGAAGTTGCCCCGGCGCAGCGCTACCGGCGCCTTCTGCAGAATGCCGCTCCCATCTTCAGGGAATCGCAGCGGCAGTGGGCCGCCTTCATCGCCGGCAAAGTCGAGGCCTATACGGACCAGGTCCGCGCGCTGGAGGACGACGTCGCGGCCACCGTTCAACAGGTGGCGGACCAGATCGGGGCCATCGCCAAGAGCCTCTCGGACGCCATGCTGGCGGCGGTGGCAGCCCTGCTGGCCTCGGTGATCGGCGCGTTCTTCCAGAGTAACTTCAATGCCGGCGTGTTCAGGCTGGGCCTGATAGTCTACGCCGTTTACGTCCTCTGCTTCCCGCTGACCTACACCATGCTCTACCAGTGGCAGCGCTACAGGACCGCCGTGGGCGATTTCGAGCTGCGACGGCGGCGCTTCGCGGAGCGGCTATCGCCGGAACAGGTAGAGGAGATCGTGGGCACCCGCATCCCGACCGTCCGGGCGCGCTTCGAGCGCTGGTTCTGGATCACCGTCGCCATCTACCTGGCCGTCATCCTCCTGGCCCTGACGGCGGCGGTGGTCGTGCCATCCTATCTTCATCACGCAGCCGGAGCCATTGCGTTGCAGTGGGACGCCTTTCCTGGGACCGCCGGCATCCTTGCCGGCAACGCGGGTAGCCAGACGGACACGCGCGGGCGGGCGAGCCCCCGTTCGGCGTAGATGTAGCAGCGCTGCCCGCCGACGTAGCCGCGTTGAGCGGCCGCGCGATCCACCCGGGGGTGCCGCAGAGCCCGGTGCAGATCCGCCGGCGGCACCTCCGCCCCGCGCGCCGCACGTCGGACGCCTCGACGAAGCCATGTACGGCGCCTTCCTCCCCGTGCCCGCCGTCCGGTCCGCAAAGACGGGATGAGCAGGCACGCGGAGGCGTAAGTACGGCTGCATCTCCAACAGGACCGCGGCATCCGGTGTTGGGGCATGGGTTACAGCTCAGCGCTCCCGTCGAGGTAGGATTGCACGGCCGGCGCGACCAGCGCAACGAGTCGCTCGACCGCGCTCGACGCCAGCGGTTCGCTCTGCAGGACGTTGCGCATGATGGCGAGGCCGAGCAGGTGGGCGCCGATGAGTGTGGCGCGTAGCAGGGCCTCGTCTCCCGGCATCCGGCGCGCCAGCGGCTCGACGAACTGCGCGGTGAGGCTCTGATGCACCTCCTCCGCGGCCTGTCGATTGGCCGCCGAGTGCAGCAGTATCAGCAGTGGATTCAGGGCCGTGCCGGCGTCCCACTGGTGCAGGAAATGCCGCACGATGCCTTCCCCCAGGCCATCCAGATCGCCGGCAAGGAGCTCGGTCAACCCCAGGTCCTGCGCGATCGCCGCGGCGAAGAGCTGCTGCTTGGAGCCGAAGTAGCGGATGACGAGCGCGGCGTTGACCCCCGCATCGGCGGCGATCTCGCGCACGCCGACGCGCTCGTAACTGTCCTGCGCGAAGCGCGCGCGGGCGGCGGCGAGGATGGCCGCGCGCGTGGCCGTGGCATCGCGCGCCCGGCGCGTCGCGGCGCCCGGCGAATGCGGCATGCGCGGCTCTCCTCCTCCGTTCGGCCCCGTGGCCCTCACAAGTAAACGGGGCGTTGACAAATAGCGCCGTGCGCACTACCATTGTATATGTAAACGACGGTTTACTTCGCGGCACAGCGCGCCGTGCGCCGTGAGACGCGGCGTTGTGACCGTCCTAGCGTCCGGCGCGAGAGCGCCGGGGGGCAGAGGCGATGAACAGCGAACGGGTCATCGTCGTGGCGGTGGAAGATCAGAACACGGCCCCTATCGTGGCCGCCGAGGCGGCACGCATTGCCGCCGAGCGCGACACGCGGATCGTGGTGCTTCTGCATGTGCGCGAGCGGCACCCCGTGATCAGCGCCATCTTCAGCGCGGTCGGCTACACCTACGTCCCGCCGGTCATGGAGAGCGAGGAAGATGGTATGCAGTTGCTCGATCTGGCCGAACGCGCGTTGCGCGCGGCGTGTGCGGCGCTGGGCCAGCCCCTACCGGTGATCCGGCGCGTGCTGGCCGAGGGCGACGTGACCAACGCCATCGAGCTAGTCGTGGCCGAACATCAGGCCGAGGGCATCGTGCTCGGGGCGCGCCGCTCACACGCGTTCGGCGGGCGCTTCCATCACGACGTGCGCGCCCGCGTCGCCGCCCATCTGCGCGCGCCGCTCCATCTTGCTGCACAGCCACCGGAGAGGCGTGTTGGCCAGATGACGGCCTGAGTTAAACAGGCGGCCCAGTAGGGCACGTCAAGGCCATGAAACTCCAGGATCAGGAAATTGGGGATGGCCGCGCAGACGTGCGCCATGGCCAGGGTGCCGACCGGTCCGCTGACGTTGTGCGGGGCGCAGGGCAGACTGTACAGTTCCGCCTGCCCCGCGATGCGCACCCCCTCCATCACACCACCGCACTTGGCCAGGTCGGGCATCACGATGTCCACCGCCCGGCGCCTGATCAGGTCGTACAGCCCGAAGCGGGTATAGACGTTCTCCCCCGCGCAGATCGGCACCGGGCTGACCTCGCGCACGCGGGCTAGCGCCTCAATGGAGTCGGGTGGTACCGGCTCTTCGAGCCACATGAGGCGGTAGGGCGCCAGAGCGCGGGCCACCTGGATGGCGAATCGTCTCCACGATGGCGCTGGCGGGTGCGGCCGGGTAGCACTCGCCCAGGCCCGTCAGCCCGTCATCGGTGTCGATCTTGACGAACACACAGGGGCCGACCACGCGCAGGACGGCGGTGCGGATGGCCACGATCTTCATAACGGGTTCCCCCTTCGCGCTCATGAGCGTCATGCATCATTGCCGGTGGACAGGACGTCTTGCTGCCAGGCGGCGACGAGCGACAGATTGGAGGCATCCACGAGCTGTAGCAGCGACACCTCGAACCGCACGACGGCGCGGTCAGTATAATGCGAGGGTCGCCGGCTGTCAAAGTAGGCGCGGGAGTTGCCGCCGCTGGTGGGACTCGGCGTCGATCCGGCGCCGAATCTTAGCACACGCCTCCCTAGCGTTGAAGGTGACGATATAACGATGAACACGCCGAGTTGGAGGACCTGAGGATGGCCATACCGATACAGCAGGGCAGCCCCCTGGCGCGGCCGGACATCGCCTTGCCCATTCGCGGCCCGGAGTTCGCGCGTCCCGATCCCGGCCTGATAAATAGGCTGCATGCGGTCAGCAGCGCGACAGCCAGCGCCATCATGCACAAGATGGGCGTGCGCCAGACCTTCATCCAGGGTCCAATAGCCCGCCAGCCGGGCGCCAAGATCGTGGGACCCGCCGTGACGCTGCAGTTTATGCCCCAACGGGAGGACGTATGGACCGGAATCGAGCAGGAGCACAGGGAGAAGTTCACCGCACTCTGGGCGGTGCTGGAGACCGTGCAGCGCGGCGACGTCCTGGTCGTACAAGCATATGGCGATCCCTATACGGGATGCCTGGGCGAAATGCTCGCGACCTACTTCAAAGGCCGCGGCGGCGCCGGCATCGTGGTCGATGGCTGTGTGCGCGACTCGCCCAAGATCATGGAGATAGGATTGCCGATCTGGACAACCGGGGTGACGCCCAATTACGCCTCCCAGGCTGGCCTCTTCCCCTGGGCGCATAACGTGCCCATCGCCTGCAGCAGGGTGCTGGTCTTGCCGGGCGACATCATCGTCGCGGACGACGACGGTGCCGTGCTCATACCGGCGCAACTGGCGGCCACCGTCCTCGAATCCACCCTGGAGCACGAAGATTGGGAAGCTTTCAGTCGCGTGAAGCTAGCCGAAGGCGGCGCCCTCTCGACGTATTACCCGCTCAGCGATGAAGGGTGGCGAGAGTATCAGGAATGGAAGAAGCGGTGAACTAACGAATGCATCGCCGGATGGAGGGCATGC
>Ga0209062_1003083_pt1 | contig 20167 bp, 23 predicted proteins | sample Coa_R2_2_FD_187158 | JGI IMG/M metagenome (GOLD analysis project Ga0209062, IMG submission 187158) | Surface soil microbial communities from Centralia Pennsylvania, which are recovering from an underground coalmine fire - Coalmine... | ecosystem: Environmental > Terrestrial > Soil > Unclassified...
TTACGTTGAAAGAAAGATTGGTTACACGAAAATTGCGACGGTGGCCGCTGGAAGCACATCGGTAATAGCGCTAAATCACTCTGAGGTTAGTCTCTTTTCCCCGAACCAATGGGCTTTGGTTTATTCTTATGACCAGCAACTTGGCCCCTCCGCGCCGCCGAATGCGAGATTTTTCGATTATGTCCGCGTTACATCAGTTAACACAATGACGGGGGTGATTTCCCTCGATAGACCGTTGGTGCATACTCACAGACAAGATTTCCCGGACGTACCAACGGCGGGCACCGAACCAGTCGGAGCTGCTCGCATAGCACCTCTTGAAGACTCCTCAGTGCCGTTTACTGAGGATATTTATATGGAAAATATGACATTTTTGCCAAATCCCGCGATAACAGCGTTGGGGCCAACAGGATTTGACTATTTCATGGTTTCTGGGGCTTATAGTGCGACGGTAAACAATGTGCGGGCGCATGACTTTGTACCATCGGCGGTCATGGCAATCACTGTGGAAAACTCGACTTTTTCGGGGTCGGAACCTGACAAGCTTATTGATTCTGTAACATTAGTCAATGTGACCATTAATAATGGCCTGCTGGGCTGCGCCGGCGTAGATAAGTTAAAGGTATTTGGAGGACACTTTTCGGCCTCATCTACATTACCATATGCGTTTGGATGTATGGCACGGCATATAACACTTAACGATGCTGTACTCGATGCGTCAGGCGGAACATTTCAAAATATCCAGACTAATTGGATTTTTCCGACAAAGGACATTGCGTTGCGCAACGTGACGTTCATTGGAACATCTGGCTCAGTGACGATGTATCCGCCACAAGCAAAACTACTTACCGTTGACAGCATGACAATCAAGACGACAAGAACGCCAAACCAAATTCATATACCGGACATCAGTCCAACAACGCCATCATCACATTTATTTGTTGTCTGCCTGTCTGACGGGGGGTATGTGGGCCTCAAAAAGGGAGGTGCAGGTCAAGAGTATCCAGGTAAAGTTAGATCACTTCTGACGGACAACACTAGTACAGGGGCTATGCTGACGGTGTCTGTCCCCGGCCATACGGTGCAAACCGGAGACGTGCTGAACTGCTATGTTTATCCGCCTGGTTCGTTCACGGTAGAGGATGCTTTCTACGTTAATGCAGCACGCCCCATATGGCCGTAACCGAAATGGACCATGTCAAGACCTGTCCGAAAGCAACTTTGTTAGCTGTATGTGAGACTGCTTGGCGTTTCTAACTCATGCACATTGATTATCGTCTGGCTGGCATGCTTAACATGAGAGTAGCCGGACGGGCTCCATTACCTTAAGAGCAAACCAACGCGGAACGGTCGATCGCCAACCGGCAGGGAAATGAAGTGTCAAGAGGTATTATTGAATGCGACGCTTCGATGGCATTCTTATCCTCTCATGACCTGATTCGGATAGAGATCTAATTCAGAATTTATATCGGTGCCGCTCTCCGCCGGCAACGGAGTCTAAAGCTGACCAGCTACTATTTATGAAGATCTCTGTCATCACCGCAGTTCGTAATAATTGCACCACTATTTCGAATGCACTTGAGTCGGTTCTGACCCAGGATCATCCCGACACTGAAGTGATCGTCATTGATGGGGCATCTACCGACGGAACCCTAGAAATTATCCAGCGTTATCTAAGGCATATTGACCAAATGGTCAGCGAACCTGACCGCGGCATCTACGACGCCCTCAATAAAGGTATCCGTCTAGCAACCGGCGAGACGATCGGATTTTTGCACGCCGATGATCGTTATGCCAATCACCGGGTACTTTCCCGAATTGCTGCCTCATTTGCAGACCCGAGGATAGACGCTTGCTACGGCGATATCCTCTACGTGCGCCGGGATGATCCAAGCCGCGTGGTTCGCCACTGGCGAGCTGGACCATTCCACCCAGGCCTTTTGGCCCGAGGGTGGATGCCGCCGCATGTTGCATTCTATGCCCGCCGCTCCGTCTATCTAAGGCTCGGCGGCTTCGACCTGGGCTATAAGATTGCTGGCGACTATGATTGCCTACTTCGGTTCCTTGGCGCCGGACGCATCACCTGTGCCTATATTCCTGAAGTTTTGATCCACATGCGCATGGGTGGCGTCAGCAATCGCTCACTGCGCAACATACTGGAAAAGTCCAGAGAAGACTATCGGGCCCTGCGTCAGAACCGAGTGGGTGGTATAGGAGCACTACTACGAAAGAACATGCAAAAGGTACCGCAATTTTATCTAGCAGCCTTACTCTGGCAGGGACATTCCGTGAGAAGCAGCAGGACCGATGATCGCCCAGTGGGCTGAGGTTGAATTGAATCGTGCTAGGCGAAGCGTGACCCAGATGCGCGTCATGCAGCTTGGAGGACGTTTACGGGCCGGCGCTCGCCTCCGAGCGCCTATGGCAGGCCAACCTGATGTGTAGACAGTGTGACGTTAACCTTCCGGTTAAGCAAATCAATCAGTACCTTGAGGCGGTCACGTTCATCCATCTCAATGATCGTTGCCGCAAGCCCGTGGAAGGCGCCGCTGGTTAACCGCACCTGATGACCAACCCTGTACGGGGATGCCGGCCTCACGATCACACCATCAACCTCGCGTGCTTTGAGGCTATCAATGAATTCTTTGGATATCAAGCTCGGATGTTCACCGAACCGGATAACTGTCCTCACTCCTGAGGTGCCGAGGATGGGCCTCCAGCTTTGCTCCCTTGGATCCAACTGGACGAATAAGTAACACGGAAATAGGGGCCTCAATACATCTAGTACACGGCGCGCGTGGTGCACACGCTTGTGTATCATTGGGCAATAAGCGTTAAAATTCTGCCGTGAAAGGGAAGCAAGCGCAATACCCTCCAGGTGAGGTTTACAATTGACCGCAATCCATCCGTCTTTCGGGCAGAGTGAGTGATTGTGATCCAGCAACGGCGATTACCTCAGATAAGTTAGATAAACTGGCAACTAAACAATTGTAGTGCCATTCCGAACAACGGGTAAACGAAGCGCTGGTTTCATCGAGCATGGATTGGCACGGTTAATTGATGATAGCTCCGCGACCTTTGACTTTCGATCTGTACCTCTCTTACCCACGCAGCAAATCGTAACGCGCCGCAATCCTTCGAAGGGTGGCAGGTGCCTGTTAATTGGCATTACATCGCTGATTTAGAACTCGTGATGCACGACGAGATCTTAAACACATGAACCTGCTCAAAAGATCTCTGCTGGTTTTGATATCCAGCGCGAGAAAGGTTCATTGCCAGGGTCGAGGATCAGCTTGTACAATCCCAGGAACAGCAATCTCATATCCAAGTCGATCCGCCGTCTGAGCAAATCGCCGCCTTGCCGCTTCAGGTGCATCTTCAAGCCGGTGTAACAACAGTTCATGGATGGGCCATCCAGGGCCAAGCAAGATCCTGACCGCCGTGTTGTAATACCCAGAGACGACAAGGTCTTTGAATTCCGTTACCGCCTCTTCGGCGAGATCCTGCGGAAGTTTTGTGAAACGGCCCAGAACTATCGAGTTCCGCCGGCTCGCGACCCAGCCTTCGTGCGGGCCAACATGGTAGGACATCCTCAAACAGGCAAAATCTTCTTCGCTGTGATCGTCTTCCAATCGCTTCGACAAGAAAAGCATGATCCAGAGCAACGGATCGGCGGGAGCGGCCGACAAGGCGCGCCGGATAGAGGTACTTAATTGATTAATGACCGGGGCGGATGGTTTGGATTTTTCTGCAAATATAGCTTGCTCGACGAGGCTAAGCTGGATGATCGCGATGCTTCTGAGAGTTTCCGGGCGGGCCCAGGCTGGTTCTGGGTCCGAGCTGGCAAGCAGAGCTTGCAGGATCTCAGTTTTGAAGCGTTCACCATTGATGATGCTGTCAGCTGCGTGTTCGAGGCGGGAATCATGCCAGAAAATTGGATAGGTGCTTATCCCCCACCAGACAGAAAACGCCCCGATAGAAATCAAAAAGCCCTGGGTCAGGTTGGCAAAAAGCTTTGCCCCTAACAGGCCCTTTGCAGCAGCTGACATCGTTAGCTAATATCCTTGTAAGGCTTACATTTCCGTGTGCTCGCATTTTCGACAGAAATACTTGGCGCTATCGCGATCGTGTTACAGAGAAGGATATTGATGTTAGTCCCGGCGGCGCGGCCAGGCGCTCAAGCATATGATATCGGTCCTCAATAACATAACCATAGATCAAAACCGCTTTGGCCGTTCGGCTATGAGCGAGGGATAGCAATAGATCAATGAGTTCAAACCATTCTGGCCAGCGAATATCTGCCGACTTGCGTCAACGCTTCGCTTTAGATGCCCTCCCGATTAATGGTCACTTACCAGGAGATGCGCTCCCTCTAAGATAAGGGCTCTGCCAGCGCTGACGTTACCCAAGAGAATATCCACGATGCCCTGGAAAATATCCAGTAAGCCTTGAAGATTGATCTGAGGCAGCGGGTCAGCGTGAGGGGTGAGCTGCTTTGATTGAGTCTGCGGAGATTGAAGTGGCGCACCAAGTTGAGCGACAAGAACCGGGGGATTTGCGCTGCCTTGATTGACTTGCAATGATTGAGGCGGCGTTTCAGGTTGAGCAAACAGAACCTGAGCATTTGTACCTTGGGAGAATGCTACTAACGCAAATCCCAGAAACCCTCGCCGAAGCAATAATCTGGCAGGCATTGGCTGCTCCTCTGCGAGTATGACGATATATGAAAAAATAATACATGATAATGATATAAACACAAGAATTATTTTTTAACCTTGGCCTTAACTTGACTGTTAGGTCCTCAGCTATTCTGGAGCAACAAAAAGCAGTTGAACATTTTCATGAATGTTGATTTCCGTTCAGAACTGACCCGGGGAGGTAGGAAATTGCCTGCGAAAGAGCGGCGAGACTCGGGCGAAGTCCTCGTTGTAGATGATGTTTCCGGCGGCACGGAGTTGAGCAACGATGCGGCCGATATGGACCGTATTCCAGATCAGCGCGGCGTTTGACAGCAGGCTCCATGGTGATGGTCAACCAAAATCGTGTTGACCTCCTTCAGTATTGCCTCGCGCAGGAACCAACGATTGATGTTCTACAGTTACTCGCCAGTAAGTTGCCGACGTTGTGGCTCATGGCGGCAAGACTGAGATTCGTGCCGCGAGCGATTAGGGAGCAGCAGACGATAGGTGTCACCGTGGCGGGGCTCGTACCCGTCACGCGGCGAGAAGGCGCGGATGAAACCACACCATTTGTCGACATCCTGCAGCAAATCCTTGATCCGCACGCGCGGCATGCTTGCCTTGATAGTCTCGCGCCGGCGCCGCACCTGCGGCAGAATCGGAAGCGCGTCCGGTTGCTTCAGCTTTCCGCCCTCGACAGGGCCTGTCGCAAATTTTGGAAGGCAGAGAAATTGGAGCTCGTAACTCATTGATTTTCCAGTTTTCGATTTTCTCATTTTACCACGGAATGGTGACTTTGCGGCAGCCCCATCTATATCCTACTTTTTAAATGACTCGGGCCACTAGCACTGTATTTCTTCGAAGCTGCGCTCCTCGAATGGCTTTCCCCTTGCCGGGAGAGGCAAAACCCGCAACCAGCAGGAAGCCTGAGCTGGGCACTTATTACACTGGGGTCCATGAGGACCCCGCCAGAAACGAAGGAAGGTGAATTGTGTCTCCGTCACGACCATTGCCGAATACCAGGGCACCAACCGGCATGCCGCAATCGATGAGTAATCATTGGCGCCCTTTTCTGACCGAGGGTATCATTTTAAGCGTGCTTGGACTTGGAGCTATCTTCCTCGTTCCTACCATTGCTGATCGCGCCGCTACGATGTTGCTGGGATGGACGTTGATGATTGCTGGGATCATGGGACTTGTCTCCACACTCAGCGCGCGAACGGCTCCAGGATTTGAATGGTCGCTTCTTTCGGCGTTCACGGCTCTGATTGCTGGGACCGTGTTATTATGGAAGCCGCTTCAAAATGACGCCGCACCCGAGACTTTGCTCACAATGACTCATGTACTGATTGTTTTTTTCATGGCTGACGGCATTTTAAGTATTATTCTCGCCCTCGCACATCGCCGCGAGGCGTCGGGGAAATGGGAATGGATGATGGCTAATGGCTCCATTGATCTGATTCTCGCTGGTATCATTATCTCTGGCTTGCCCGGGACCCTCGTCTGGGTGCTTGGTCTTTTCGTGGGAATCGATCTGGCGGTTGGCGGCGCGTCCCTCATCGCTTTAGCGCTGGATGCGCGCAAGCGGACATCATCCCGGGAAAAACGGATGAATGGCTGATACTTGTCCCAACATTCTTGATGAAGGAAGACGCAGGTCCTTGCGATGGACGTCCCCCCCCCGGCATTGATGTGCAAAGTGGCGGAATGGGTGGAGTGGGCCGCTTCGGATGACAAGAGCTAGGCTTACAATTTGTTTGAATACCTGGCTTCCGGAACTAGCTTATGGCGCAGTATCGCACCATTTAATTCAAACGCCGGGTCAGCCAAGAGTCTTCCGGCGTAGCAGTTTCGTTTTTGATTTTTATATTTGGAGGATCAGCCTATGCATGTTGGCAAGCGCGTGATCGCGGAATTTATCGGCACTTTTTGGCTTGTCTTCGGGGGCGTCGGCAGCGCTGTCATTTCCGCCGCCTATCCGCAACTGGGCATAGGCTTCCTCGGTGTCGCGCTGGCGTTCGGCCTCACCGTTGTGACAGGGGGCTATGCCTTGGGGCATATCTCCGGCGCACATTTCAACCCGGCGATCACCCTCGGCCTCTGGGCCGGGCGGAGGATCCCTTTTCGTGATGTCGTTCCTTATATCGTTTTTCAGGTTGCCGGGGCGATTGCGGCGGCAGCGGTGCTCAAAATTGTGGCGCAAGGCCAGCCCGGCTTTATTCTCGATGGCTTCGCATCGAATGGTTATGGCGATTTGAGCCCTGACCATTACAATATGGTTTCCGGCGCTATCATAGAAGCCGTTTCGACCTTTTTCTTTGTATTGGTCGTTCTGGGATCGACCTCGGCGGGCGCACCTTCTGGCTTCGCGCCGCTCGCGATCGGTTTGACCTTGACCCTCATTCTCCTTGTTGGAATCCCAGTCACCAACGGCTGTTTCAATCCCGCCCGCGCCACCGGCCCGGCGATCTTTGCAGGCAAAGCCTATATCGATCAGCTATGGTTCTTCTGGAGCGCACCCGTGATTGGCGGCTTGGCCGCAGGCATCATCGGCTCTGCCATATTCCGGAAGCCCGATTAATCGATACGTACCGGAAGTCAGGAGCGGGCATCAGGGGCTGCCTATGCCGGGATCCTTCTTATTGGGTTCTGGGAGAGGCCGAGGAGATGAGATTCCTTCGGTCTACTCGCCCAGGACCCTATTGATGCCCAAATCGAAGCGAAGTTCGATATTTTCATTCCAAGATGGCTCCTGATACCAATTCGGCCATAGCCTCTTATTTCAACTGTATCAGAACCGGGACCAAACGTCATTAGTCTGGCAAATCACCTCTCTGCCGCCGCGAGCGCCAGCGGCACGCTAAAATAAGGTTTCCGCCCAAATTCACCAGCGGGGATAATAAGGATAATAAAAATTATGATGGTGATGGTGATGGTGATGGTGATGGTGATACCAGCGGCGATAAAAATTATGATGATGGTGGTGGTGATGATGGTGATAAGCTGGATATCCCCAGCCCCAATACTGGGCAAAGCGTGCTTTTGGACGCTTTTCTGCCTCTGCCCTCTCGCGGGCCAGTGTCAGCTCATCGGCGGCCTTGATGAGTGAGAGCGCGTTTGGAATGGGCTTCAGTAATTCCTCATAGGACCGCGGCGCTAGAAGTTCGGCGGCTTCTCGCGCCTGCGCGGCATCCACGGAACCTATAGTCGAAAGTGTAGAAATCGCGCCAGCGATACCGGCCAGTTTGTTGCTCAATTCAAACCCCATTCGAGAAATGGCAAGCAGAGGACAAAGCTAACATTTTTGCGTACTTAATCCTGATGTGGCGCTGTGCCGGGCTCGCTTGAGGTCTTTTCGGGCGTTTCGGTCATGGATTCCGTTTCAATCGTCAGGCTATCGCCGATGGCTTTGAGTGCGAGGTTCGCCTCATAATATTTGTGCTCATCCATCAGCTTAAGGGCTTGGTCAAGCCGTTTAAGCGCGGGCATGATGGGCATCCATAGGCGGTTGTAGATAATCTTTATGTCGCTGAGATTGAGTTCTTTGAGAGCTGCCTCGTGCTCTCCTTTCTTGAGATGCTCATTGGCAGACGCGAGATGGGCCTTCTTTTCGTCGGTTGGCACGAAATCGTCCATGACCATGAGCTGGCCGTCGACGGGAATCATTTCTGGTTTGCCCGCGCGGCTTCCGGAGGCCTTCGCATTTGAAAGAAACTTTGCAGCTTCCTCCTGACCCTTCTCGATTTTGATTTTTGCTTTCTCGGCCTGTTCAATGGCTAATTTTGGCTTGCCGTAGAATATTGCCAGCCGCGCGGCTTCGATGTCCCGCAACGCGGCGTTGCCATCTTGCGAGAACTTCAGGATCTCCTGGGTTTCGGCTTCGGATTTTGCCTCGGCTTTTGACTCTGGCGCGGCCTTTCCTGCTGGTGGATTTGATTGCGCTAGTGCCGGCGCCGCCGCGAGCGCCGAGACAACAATGAATGACACTGCGCGCAGATTTGAATAATTCGATTTCATAAGTCTCTCCATCAGGGATGGCCTCTTCCGGCGAGGTCAATGGTGGTCATGATCCGCGAGAAATTGTTTGCGGTTGAAATGCTTGACAGCTTCATGGTGCTGATCTGAGTGTCACCTTCGTGACGCCTGCCGCAATATTAAGTCCGACCTGGCCTTCGACCGAGACCGGTTGCAGGGCGAACGCGCGGTTGCTGCCGCCGAGGAGGACATTGGCCCCCAGGCCGACACCCGCCGTTGCCTCGGCTCCGAGGCCTTCATATGTGCCAGCCAAAGCACCGGGGGCGACCCCATTGGTAGATGAGGCAACACCCCAGATCAAATGACCCTCCTGAACGCCGCCTAGGGCGAGCCCGAATTCCTCGATCTTGCCAGTATAGCGTGAGATCTTGCCGCCGCCGTCCGGTGTGAATGTGCACGTCATTTCCTGTTTCTGCATGATGATCATGCCAAGCCCCCCGGACACATCGCACGAAAGGGTGCCTGTCTTGACCCATTGCTGAGCGGTCACTGGGGATGCGGCGGCAATAACACCGGCCGCGAGAACAGCGGCGCGGGCCTGTGAAGAGATCTTTAAGCGTCCAGGCATCTTTCTTTCCTTTGGCGGCGTTGTAAACGGAAGTGCCTAAATCAATTAGGTAACCAGCCGGCATACAGTTTGATTTGAGAATGATGATTTTGGCGAAATCCAGGCTGGCGGCTCATGCATGTCCCGGCGGGCTCAAAAGATCTTCGCGCATTGCGAAGCGGACGACGACACCAATCGCGGCGGCGAGCGGTACAGCGATAAGAAGGCCGGCGAAACCGAACAGATAGCCAAACGCCGCAATCGCAAACATCACCCAGACGGGATTGAGCTGCACACGCGACGCAATGAGATAAGGAGAGAGTACATAATCCGCGATCGCCTGGCCTGCGAGAAAAACTCCAGCAACGGCCGGAATTAAGGTCCAGGCCGGCCAAAACTGGAGCATTGCTACGCAAAGCGATAGCACGAGCCCCAAGAACGAGCCGAGATAGGGAATGAAACTGATGAGACCAGCGGCAAGACCGATAAGAATGCCGTGGTTGAGGCCCAGAAGCCGCAGTGCCAGCGCGTAATAAAGGGCGAGGATGAGACAGATTGTCCCCTGTCCGCGCACGAAACCTCCGATTGTGTCGTCGATCTCTTTCCCAAGCGCCCATATGGTTTCACGATACGCCGCCGGAATCGAACGGGTGATCGCCGCTTTCAGCCGCTCCCAATCATTGAGCAGATAAATTGCGACGATTGGAGCCACAACCAGGAGGGAGAAGATCGATATCAGCGCCTGGCTGTCCGACCACACCGATTGCAAAAATGCCGGGATCCAGCCGGCCGTCATGCCCGCGAGCTGGCCTGCCGATTGCTCGGCTTCACTCAGTCCTTCACCGATGAGCTTGCGCAGCCAAGGGCGCCCTGGATCAAAAGCGAGGGATTGCAGGCGGCCAATGTACTCTGGAACCTTTTCCACGAAAGCGGCAAGCTCCGTGCCGAGGAGAGGAATGACCAGCACCATCACGCCGCCAACACCGGCAAGGAACAGGCCAACGATGCCAAGCACGGCAAGGGTTCGGTTCACTCCGAGCCGTTCGATCCGCCTGACCAGAGGGGCGAGCAGATACGCGATGGCGATCCCGGCCACAAAAGGCAGCAGAATGTTGTGCAATAGCACGATCATCAGGGAGATGGCCGCGAGCGTTCCGATCCAGACCGCGGATGGCCGTGCCGGTTTCATGAGCGGAGGCTCCTGCGGCGGCTTTCGTACATCGTGGCTTGCTGTGATTTTGATGATAAAACTCCTAGCCTACTATATGGATCGCTTCTTCAGGAAGTGTTCAGTCTTCATATCTATGTTTCACCGCACGATCTAATAAAATAAGTTTGCATTTCGCGGGCGGCTTCCCGCGGTTTCTGCCGCGAACTTTTGTGGCGGGCGCCTGAAGTATGACCGGCAGAACCGGGTAGGGCGGAATATCGTGATGATTGATTTCAAAGGCAGCTATTTTGAACAGGAAGCGATCCTCTGGGGCGTGCGCTGGTACATTGCTTATCCAATCAGCTACCGGCAGCGCGAAAAAATTCTGGAGGAAGCTCGGCAGATTGTCCATGATGACGGCACGAGCGGGCGGTACATGGATGGCTTCTGGCCTATCGCCGCGGCGGCTGGGGCGTGTTGAAGGCCGGGCCGCTGGGAATGAAATTCGATCCCAATATGCACGAGGTTTTATTCGAGATGCCCGGCGAGACGGTGCCAAATGGCACGGCCGGGCAGGTCGTGGAGGGCAGCTACGCGATTGGCGGCTGGGTTCTTCGTCCTGCCAAGGCCGGGGGCTCCCGCGGTGGGCCAAAAGCCGCTAATCAGAACTCGAACTCGTCCGCATGATCCGCGGGGCGCTCACTGAGCCATCCCCGAGAGCGGCGGCGGCTTTATCCGCCTTCGCGGCTTGATTCACCGGTTAGTATGCGGGCCGGTCAGTATTTGAAGGTGATGCCGGTGGAGGCGAGCCACGGGTCGAGGGTGATATGAGAGCGCAGCGGGATATATCCCGGAATCGCGAAGCCCTGCGCATCGGTGGACAGAAAAACCTTCTTGCCGTCAATGAACACGCCCCAGTTGGGGGTCAGCATCCAATCGGCACCTGCCTGGAGGACGAATCCAAAATTCTGATCGAGGCTGAAATTTGCAAGAATTCCATCGCTAATATTGCCAAAATTGATCCCGTAGCCAACGCCTGCACCGGCATAAGGCTGAATGGCACCGAACTGAGTAAAATGGTATTGTAAAAGCCCTATAATTGGACCGGCGCGCGCACTGCCAAGGAGGTTAGAGCCGTAGGCGGCCGTTTGCGGAAACCCGGTTGCCTTAAAGTGCAGAACCGGCGGCACTGCCGTCATGAGTGCAATCGCGAGATTAGGGGTAATGAAATAGCCTGCTTCCAAGGCCAAAGTGTAGACTGGCCGGATCGCAATGTTTTCCGTCAGGAATAGGCCGCCCCCGGTCGGCTGGGCATTGGTCTGGAAGAAAGCACCAAGCGCCCCCGCATGCACAAAGAAGGTCGGAGGTGGAGGCGGCAGGGGCTCAACCGGTGCAGTCAAGTCCGCTGCCGCAAGGGGAGTCACGACGAGGGCGGCCGCCAAAGCCAAGGCACAGCGCTTTGATGCAGTAACCATGGTCCCCCCTCAAACCGTCTTAGTCCATGGGCCGGGATTGTCCCCTTCAGAGCAGGCAGCCGTCCGTCAATATTTGAAGGTGATACCTGCACTCGCAATCCACGGGTCGAGCTGCACATGGGTGCGGATCGGGATGCCCAGATTTAGAAGGTCGCCAGAAACGTCAGTCGAGTAGAAGAGCTTCTTGCCATCGACGAAGACGCCCCAGTTTGGTGTCAGCATATAGTCAGCGCCCGCTTGGACAACGAAACCGAAGTTCTGATTGACGCTGAGATTGGAAAGAATGCCGTCACTGTTATTGCCGAAGTTGAGCATATAGACGCCACCGGCACCAAGATAGGGCTGTATGGGTCCAAAATTGGTGAACTGATAGCGAAGCAGAAGCATCGCCGGCCCGATACGGGTGCTTCCCAGATTATTCGTGCCGAGCTGCGGTGTTAGGGTGAGGCCCGTCGCCTTGAGATGCGCGAGGGGCGGTATGCCAGCGGACAATTCGATGCCGAGATTGGGCGTTATGTAATAGCCAATTTCAAGGCCAAGGGTGTAGACTGGCCGGATCGCAACATTGGAGATCGCACCTTGTGCATTGGTAGGACCGAGCGCTCCCGCCGGTATGGGCAGGTAATTGAAGAAACCGCCGCCCGTCGATTGTGCGTTGGTCTGCGGGAAAGCCCCGAGCGCGCCAACATGGACCCAAAAGAGCGGTGCCGGCGGTGGCGGCGGTTCCTCCGGCGTCGGGTTCAAATCTGCGGCCTCGGCACGCGTAATGGCAAAGGCTGCGATCAGCGCCGCGGCCCAAACTTTGATAACACCGGTCATGAACTCTCCCTCCATGCTCGTTCTTATAGGAGTTAGGGTTCACGCGATATTGAGGTTTTGTCAAACGATCGGTGCTTGCCACGTGCGTTTGGATAAGGACTATGGCTTTTTTGTCACGCTTAAAATCGCCAGAAGCCTCTGAGCATTTGATTTAGAACAAAGAGGATGCTAGCGCCACGCGTTACTGGTTCCTAACAAAGCCTAACGCGCTGAGTAGAAATCATCCGGCGGCATAACTAACTGAGGAAACGAGGAGCTATTAAATGAGACCCGCAATCAGCCTGAGGAAGGGGGGGCAGGCGCTGCTCATTTTTGTTTTATTGTTTGGGTTTGGCTTGGGAATCTCCGAAGTCGCCGCTCATTCGCGGCTCGTGCGGTCCGAGCCCTCAGCCCGCGCTGTGCTGGATACGGCTCCTAAAGAGATAAAGCTTTGGTTCAATGAGGCTGTCGAGCCTGCCTTTGCGAAATTCTGGATCATCCCGGCGCAAGGTGCCCAGATTTCTTTGACCGCGCGCGGCGATAGTTCTGATAAGCGTGAGCTTATAGTTACGCTCCCGGACAACTTGCCCGCCGGCCCAGTCAATATCGGGTTCCACGTCTTGTCCGTTGACGGTCATGTCGTCGAAGACAAGCTTACCTTCACGATCAAAAATCCGGCGTAGAAGCCAGTGATGATTGATCCGTTCGCTGTTGTCCGCGCGTTTGGAACATTGGGGGCGGCCACCACCGTCGGGACGGGGGCCTTAGTCTGGTACACGCGCGACGCACTCGTCCCGGCCGGAGGCGCCATTTGGCGCCGGCGAGTGGTGCTGGCCGTTTTGGTGGCCTCGATCGTCAGTGCCATTGCAACCGTGGCGGGGGTGATTGGCGCTGCTGCTGCTGCCGCCCAAGTTGGAGTCTTTGCGGTCGATGGATCGATCGTCGAGACCTTCCTTTTCAAGACTGGGGTTGGCCATATCGAAATCGTTGAGATCGGCTTGGCTGCGGCAGCTTGTGTGCCCGCGGCAATTGCCTGGGTCATGCTCAAAAACACTCAGGTCTCGGACGTCGCCTTGCTGGCAGCCGCACTTATCTCCGCTGCCAATCTCGCCACCGTGCCATTTGCCAGCCACCCGGTCACCCTTGATGCGCAAATTGCCGGCATTCTATCGGCTATCGCTCACCGTCTGGCACTAAGCCTTTGGCTCGGCGGGCTTCCGGCTCTTATTCTCCTGATCGGCGCCGGTCCCGTCCCGGATGACACGCGGCGCGTTGCGGCCCTCGTTCTGCGCCGGTTTTCGCAGGTTGCAACCGTCGCAATGGGCATCATCCTTTTGACCGGTGCTCTGCTCACTTGGTTCCTGGTTGGCAATTTTCCCGGATTGATCGGAACGGAATATGGGCGGCTGCTGATCCTTAAGCTCGCTTTCCTCGGCGGCGTGCTGTTCATCGCGAGCGGCCTCCAACGCCACCTTTTGCCCCTTCTCGAGCTGAAACCCAGCGATCCAACATTTCTGAGCTACGCCAACAGGGTCAAGCTCGAGACTGTTTTTGCCGTTCTCATCGTCGTGATTGCCTCCGATATGGCGGGGCTGGCACCTCCCGAGCACGAGAACATTGTCTGGCCGCTGCCATTCCGTTTCTCCTTCGCTGCGACGTGGGCCATTCCGTGGGTTCCAACCCGCTTCATTGGCGGAATCGCGTTGAGCTTGGCTGGCCTAGGAGTACTCGCCATCAGCCTGGTGCCCCAGCTGCGGCCCGCCTGGTTCCGATTGCCAAAAAATGTGTCGCTTGGTGCGGGCGCCATCGCCGCAATCGCAGGCGGAGGTCTCGCTTTTCCGGCCATTTCGGTGCAGGCCTACCCGGATACCTACCTCACGACGGACATTCCTTATGCGGCACGCTCGATCGCCGCTGGCCTCAAACATTATGAGGACAATTGCACCGGCTGTCATGGGACGAGCGGCCACGGTGACGGGCCCTTGGCGGCAAGCTTGCCGATAAAGCCAGCCGATCTTTCTGCGCCGCACACAGCCTTGCATACGGCTGGCGATCTCTATTGGTGGGTCACACATGGCATTGAAAATTCTCCAATGCCTGCTTTCGGCGACACGCTCACCGACGATGAGCGCTGGGACATCATCAATTTTCTCGGTGCTTATTCCGTTGGTTATCAGGCCCGCATTATCGAACCAAGGGTCCAGCCCGGCCAATACTGGCTGGCGCCGCCGGATGTGGAACTCACCGATGAGAACGGAAAGACCGTTCTGTTGACGGACTACCGTCAGAAGTCTGCGATCCTTCTTATGCTTTTTTCTTGCACACAAGAAAACATCGCACAGGAGACAGCACGGTTCAACCAGCTGATGGCCGCACGCGAGCGCCTCGCCGCAGCCGGCACCAGGATTGCCCTGATCGCGCCCGGCAGCTTATGCGAGCCTTTGCGCAGTGCCGCTGCCGGCAAGATTCTCGTTGTTGATCACGACACAGCCGACGCCGCAGCGACCTTTGGCCTGTTTACACGCTCTGTTCATAACCGGCAGCAAACTGTGGTCAGAGTCCCGGACACGCATGCCGAGTTTCTGATCGACCGTTCAGGCTATATTCGCGCGCGCTGGCTGCCCGCGGAAGATGACACCTGGAGCGATCCCGGTTTTATCATGGCACAGCTTGACATATTGAACCGGGAGCCGCCAGCGCCGCCGCCGCCCGGCCCGCACGACCACTGAGCCGTCTCTCCCCCATGCCGAGGCCATGGCCGCTCTGAAGCGGTCATGGCCTAATGCTTCTCCTCTCGCGCATGATCTTATCCGGAAAGCCTGCTGCTTTCCGGCGCTGCGCTTCCATTTCAACTTCGATTAGAGCATCGAGGGCAGCACGCGGTCGGGCGGCCGGTGGCCATCCATAAAGGTCCTTATGTTGATGATGACCTTCTCGCCCATATTGATGCGGCCTTCGACGGTCGCCGACCCCATATGCGGTAAGAGCGTAACCTTGCCGGCATCGGCGAGCCGGATAAGCTTTTGTGAAACCGCTGGCTCATACTCGAAAACGTCGAGACCTGCGCCGGCAAGCTCGTCCGCCTCGAGCATGCGGGTCAGAGCCGTTTCATCGATGATTTCACCGCGGGCCGTATTAACAAGGATTGCATGCGGCTGGAGATATTTCAGCCGCCGCGCCGAGAGCAAATGATAGGTCGCGGGCGTGTGCGGACAATTCACCGAGACGATATCCATGCGCGCGAGCATTTGATCGAGAGACTCCCAATAGGCCGCCTCGAGCGCATTCTCGATCGCGGAAGCAACACGGCGCCTGTTATGGTAGTGAATGTGCAAACCAAAGGCCTTGGCCCGATGGGCGAGTGCCTGCCCTATACGGCCCATGCCAAGGATTCCTAGCTGCTTGCCGCTGATCCTGCGCCCAAGCATCCAGGTTGGCGCCCAGCCCGCCCATTCGCCGGCGGGAATGATTTTTGCTCCCTCAACGAGGCGCCGTGCCACCGCCAGGATCAGCGCCATTGTCATGTCGGCCGTATCCTCGGTCAGAACGCCCGGCGTATTGGTGACCGTCATCCCGCGTGCAAAAGCGGCGGCCACATCGATATTGTCGACGCCATTGCCGAAATTGGCGATGAGTTTCATCTGTGGCCCGGCCTGTTCGATGAGCTCGGCATCAATCCGGTCGGTCACGGTTGGGACAATCACATCGGCGATGCGCAAAGCCTCGGCGAGAGAGCTGCGCGTCATCGGCTTGTCACCGGCGTTAAGCCGCGTCTCGAAAAGCTCGCACATCCGGGTTTCAACGGCAACGGGCAGTTTCCGGGTCACAATAACAAGTGGCTTTCCCCGGCTCATGTCCTCCACCCCTCACCCTGGCCGGATATGGTTTCGCGAATTTCCCGAATCGCGCGATTTGAGGCGCTTTTCAATAGGCATGCTGCCACTTTGCCATGCCGTTCTTCACTTGGCGTTAACGCTGAAAAGGCACACAAGGGCAGGAACTTCTGTCTGGCGTTATCTATCACGGCCTCTCTAGCAGATGACCACTCGAAGACAAGAACGCGGGCGGATTTCTTTCGCCGGGCAGCGCGCGCCGCCCACGGTCTAGCCATGAACAATTGTGTGCGATGCGGAAACAGGATTAAACCGTGAGCCGATGAGCAGAATGTTGTCGCATTGTCTCGGTCATGCCTTGGCTGCCGTCATCTTTGCCTTGGGCACTTTCTCTTCTGCCTCTTCTGCGCGAGCAGAGCAGACCGGTTCTGCGAGCGGGTTGCCCATTCCGCGCTATGTCAGCCTCAAATCCGATCGCGTAAACCTGCACGAGGGGCCTTCCAAGGACCACCGGACCATCTGGGTCTTTCAGCGGGCCGGACTCCCGGTCGAGATCACCGCCGAATTCGAAATCTGGAGAAAAATCCGCGACTCGGAAGGCGCCGAAGGCTGGGTGCTCCATTCGCTTCTTTCGGGACGGCGTACCGCTTTGGTCACACCGTGGAAAAAGGGAGCGGAGTCGATTCTCTACAGCAAGGCATCCGCCAGTGCAGCACCGCTCGCCAAATTGCAGTCGAATGTGCTTGCAAATGTACGCAGCTGCGATGGCAACTGGTGCCATATCTGGGGTGATGGCTTTGACGGTTATATCGAGCAATCGAAATTGTGGGGCGTCTACCCGAACGAAAAAATAGAATGAGACGCCACCCACAGCTCTACATAAAGCTCCGTTGCAGCCGCCGTGATGGAGCGTGTGTAATGAGCCAGTCAGTCACCTTTCGCATGGCCGGTTAGACGCTCCCAGCTCTGCCGGAGCGTGTCGGACGCGCCCTTGATGGAGTGATCGACGACATCCCAATTGACCACCGGACGGTTGAAGCTTCCCTCTGAACCGCTCGTGTCCCGAACCGAGTCAACTATATAGGCTCCGCCAACCGTAAGGATTATGCCGATTATGATCCCAAAAAACACGCGCATGCGGGCCTCTTTGTCTCGAGTCATTCCCCAGGAAATAGCCTAGTTTGTGCCGTAGCCCTTGGCAAGCGACGCTCACTTCAAGTTGACCAGAGCACCGCTCGCAAAGAGCCAGCCTGCCGCCAAGGAAAGGGAACGGATACGCCGTTCTCGCGTTCCATGTCGGACGGCCTTGCTGCGACACACTGAAGATGCCTTTGGCAAGAAGCAGCCGAGTTCATGCCCGATTGATGCGACGATTCCCAAGGGACCAGGGTGCCGGTCCGAGTTTGCGCGCGCGGCCGCCGGGAATTCCAAGACGAGGGATGAGGTGCCAGAATGCCAACCGGAACTCTGCAACGCAAGGTCCGATCATCCGCGGAACTTCAAGAAGTCTGTCTGCGGACTTTGAGGAAGTGCCCGGGATTCGAACGGGTCGATGCAATCCTAATCCAACCGCGCGACAACGTTGAAGGAGCCGCGAACTGGACGGTTGCGGCGGTGAGGCCCCGTGTCGACAATCAGTATCTGAGAGGAGCACGCGAGACCATTGGCCGTTTGCAGCAAACCTATGAGTTGAGTCCCGCCGAGGCGCATGTACGCAACGTCAAACGCCGGGGATAAAACGCAATCTGAATAGACGCTGACAGCTAGAAGTGGTGGAGCCGATGAACCGGCCGCCGCGAAGTGAAACCACGAAATGGAAGTGAAACCACGAAATGAAGGTGACCGGAAATGCCGCGGGATGCAGGCAGGAATGCGCGGGCATCCCGGTTAGCATCCAGGCCGCGCGCAAAGGCAGCGTGCGCTGCTTTACCGGTCACCTAAGACGGCTCCGATTCTCCGCACGGTTTTGATATAGCCGAACCGTTTTATTTCAAATTGTTACCGAGTGTTGATGCTTGCCCCCATCTTCTTTGCGAAGATCTGGTTCAAACGGCTGGCGCACGCTGCGGTTTCAGCTTAATCTTCATTGACGTTGGCAATTTTGCTGGCTTGCCAAAGGCCTCTCCCATCTTGCCCAATTGCGGGATCGGAATGAAAATAACCCGAAATCATTGAGCTGGGAGTGTGCCTAAACCTGAAAGGCCTTTCGGCTTTGCCGGTACGTGCCGGAGAAGATGATTTTCATAAAAATTACAGCTTTTTAGACGAAATCATGTGTCACGAAGTGACAGAGACCGCGCTCGCTTCCGCGTCAAGCAGCGATGGTCCAAGTCTGCGCTGCTTTGGCAAAAAGAGGCCCTGGTTTTGATCAACGCGCATATTCTCGGGACTGGCGGCTACGCTCCAAAGCGGGTCATGACAAACCAGGATCTTGCGGAAATGGTCGACACATCCGACGAATGGATCACCGCGCGCACCGGCATCAAGCAGCGCCGGATCGCGGCAGAAGGCGAAGTGACGTCGGACATGGCCGTTATCGCGGCACGCCACGCGCTTGCGATGGCCGGCACCAAGGCCGAGGATCTCGATATGATCATCGCCGCGACGGTTTCGGCCGACATGCCGCTGCCTTCTTGCGCCGTCATCATTCAAGCAAAGCTCGGCGCCGCACGTGCTTTTGCCTTTGATGTTTCGGCGGCTTGTGCCGGCTCTCTTTACGGTTTGAGCATCGCTGATCAATTCATAAAGACAGGAAGGGCGCGCCGCGTGCTCGTCATCGGCGCCGAGCTTTTGAGCCGGCTCGTCGATTGGACTGACCGGAATACCTGTGTTCTTTTTGGCGACGCCGCAGGCGCCATGGTTGTCGGGCCAGCGCCAGAACCATCACGCGGGCTTCTCTCAACACATCTTCATTCCGACGGGACGGCGGCTGGAATATTATCGATACCGGGCGGCGGCAGCCAGCATCCCCAGTCCATGGAAGTGCTCGAGCGGAAGATGGACAAGATCACGATGAATGGACGCGAGATCTATAAATTTGCGGTCCGCGTCCTGCCGCAAGCAATCCTTGAAGCGCTCGACGCGAATGGCCTCGCGGTTGCCGATATAGATCATATCGTCCCGCATCAAGCCAATGCGCGGATCGTCGAATCCGTTCTCGAAAGGCTCGGCATCCCGCTCGAAAAATGCTGGATGAACCTCGACCGCTATGGAAACACATCGAGCGCCTCGCTGCCGATTTCGCTCGATGAGGCCAATCGCGCGGGCCGCCTGAAATCTGGCGATCTTATTGCGATGATGGCCATCGGCGCCGGGATGACTTGGGGCAGCGCCTTGATGCGGTGGTAGGGGGAAGAACGGAGCCTTTTGACGTCCGGTGTCTTCCGTTGCGTAAACCCGCCCGGATCAATTATTTGGCGACGACGACCTTACTGGCGGCGGCAACGACAGCTTTCCTGAAAGCGCCCTCAATGGTCACCGCAAAATTGTAATGCATGCGGGAAAACGGGGCGGTCCGGAACGGCCTGTTGCTTCGCCATCCTACAAGGATCGCGCCGATTGCTGGCTTATCCGGTGCCATGACGAGGGCGCCGCCAGACGCGCCATCCCCGGTTTCGCAATCGAAGGAAAACTCTCTCGTTCCTTCCGAG
>Ga0209062_1003084_pt1 | contig 20160 bp, 14 predicted proteins | sample Coa_R2_2_FD_187158 | JGI IMG/M metagenome (GOLD analysis project Ga0209062, IMG submission 187158) | Surface soil microbial communities from Centralia Pennsylvania, which are recovering from an underground coalmine fire - Coalmine... | ecosystem: Environmental > Terrestrial > Soil > Unclassified...
GAAGGCAGCCGCGTCGAGGTTGCCGTACCGTATACGCCCGGCGCGGGGGCGATCTTCGTTCCGATTCGAATCGTCTTCTCGCAGGCCGTGCCGAACGCCGGCCTATTCCGCCACGGCGCCGCTTACATCCGCCCGCCGGTCGACACGTAGCTCAGCCTGAACCCGAGGCTCAGAATCGGCCGCATGTCCTTTGGATGGCCGGCGAAACCACGGCCGCCGTGGTCTACTTCAGCCCGAGCAGCTTCTCGAAGCCGGCTTCGTCGAGAATCGGCACTCCCAGTTCCTTGGCCTTGTCGTACTTCGACCCTGGGTCCGTTCCCACAACCACATAGTCCGTCTTCTTGCTCACAGAGCCGGAAACCTTTCCGCCGTGCTGCTTCACCAGTTCGCCGGCATCCTCCCGCGAGCGATGCGCCAGCCCTCCCGTGAACACGAACGACTTCCCCGCCAGCTTGTCGCTTCTGACCACTCGCCGCTCCGCGGTGGGTCGCACGCCGGCTTTTTCCAGCTTTTTCACCAATTGCCGGTTGGCCGCTTCAGAGAAAAACTCCGCTATGCTTGAGGCCACTTTCGGGCCCACTTCGCCGACCTCCATCAACTGCTCGCTGCTCGCTTTCGCGAGGTCCTCGAGTGAGCCAAAGTGTTCGGCGAGCAGTTGGCCTGTTCGCTCGCCCACGAAGCGAATTCCCAGCGCGTAAATCAGCCGCGCCAGCGAATTTCTCTTGCTGGCGGAAATCTGATCCAGCAGCTTTTGCGCAGATTTTTCACCCATTCGATCGAGCTCTTCCAATTGGCCCAGCTTCAGCGAATACAAATCCGCAACGTCCTTCACGAGGCCCTTCTCCACAAGCTGGTCCACGATTTTCTCGCCGAGGCCGTCGATATCCATGGCGTGGCGTCCGGCAAAATGCAGAAGCGATTCGCGGCGCTTTGCGGGGCATGCTGCGTTCACGCAGCGGTAGGCCACTTCACCCTCGGCTTTGTGAATGGTGCTGCCGCATTCCGGGCAATGCTTGGGCATGTGAAACGGCCGGCGGTCCTTCCCTTCCTTCACCACTTTCAGGACGTGCGGAATCACTTCGCCGGCGCGCTCGATCAAGACGGTGTCCCCGATTTGCAATCCGAGCCGCTCGATTTCATCCATGTTGTGGAGCGTGCTGCGGCTCACGGTGACGCCGCCTACTTGCACCGGCTCGAGCACCGCGACGGGAGTGAGCGCGCCGGTACGGCCGACTTGCACGCGGATATCGTTGACGACAGTTTGTTCCTGGCGAGCCGGGTATTTGTAGGCGATGGCCCAGCGCGGAGCCTTCGAGGTGAAACCAAGTTCGTTCTGAATGCCGACGGAATTTACCTTGATCACGACGCCGTCGATTTCGTAGGGCAATTCGTCGCGCTTGCTCTCCCAAGTATCGCAATACCGCAGCACTTCGTCGATCCCGTCGCACTTCTTCCAGTCTTCCTTTGCTCGAAAGCGCAGCTTGTTCAGCATTTCCAGAGAATCGGAGTGCCTGGCGAACGGCTCCTTGCCTTCGACGTAAAGATAGTAGGCGAAGAAATCGAGTTTCCGCGCGGCGGTGATCGCCGGATCGAGGACGCGGACGGAACCCGCGGCGGAATTGCGCGCGTTCACGAAGATTTTGCCGCCGCTGAGTTCCTGCGCGCGATTCAGCGCCTCGAAGGCCTTGCGGGTCATCATGACTTCTCCGCGCACCTCAAAATCGAGAGGTAGCTTCGCTTTCTTCAATAGGGCGCCGTCAACGCGCAGGGGAATCGAGCGGATGGTCTTCACGTTGGGAGTGACGTCTTCGCCGGTCGTGCCGTCGCCGCGCGTGACGCCGCGCACGAGAATGCCATTTTCGTATTGCAGAGAGATGCTGAGCCCATCGAATTTGTGCTCAGCGATGTATTCAATTTTGTCCCGGCCGCTGCCCTCCCGGACGCGCTTGTCCCAGGCGCGGAGCTCGTCGTAGGAATAGGCGTTGTCGAGGCTGAGCATCGGGCGGGCGTGCCGCACGGTCTGGAATCCGGTGCGGGGCGCGCCGCCGACGCGGGCGGTTGGAGAATCCGGTGTGCGCAGCTCGGGGTGGGCCGCCTCCAGTTCCTTCAGCCGGTTCATCAGGCGGTCATAGGCGGCGTCCGGAATTTCCGGGTCGTCCAAGACGTAGTAGCGATAGTCGTTGTACCGGATTTTTTCGCGCAACTCTTCGATTTCGTTCTTTACGGACGCGGGGGCGGCCTTAGCCATGAATTCCTCGGCGGAACATACCTCTTCGGTTTCGACGTACATTATATAGAATCAAGACTGCCAGGGATTCCGGCGGGCGCGGTATTCCTATCCACGCGAAATTCGCCAGGGACGAACGGGGACGAAGATCCGAGATGACGACGCGTCTGCAAAATGCGCTGCTGATTCACAATCCAGGCGCTGGAAGCAAGGGCCGCACGCGGGGGCGGGTGCTCGACGAGGCGCGCCGAATTTTTTCGAAAGCGGGCGTCCAGGTGGATCTCGCCGAGACGGAGGGTCCCGGGCACGCGACGGAACTGGCTCGCCAGGCAATAGAGGAAAGCCGGCAACTGGTGATTGCGTGCGGAGGAGACGGCACGCTCAACGAGGTCGTGAACGGGCTGGCAACCGCGCAGAATGGGCGGCGCGTTCCGCTGGCTCTCCTCCCCGGCGGAACCGCAAATATCCTGGCGAAAGAGCTGAATCTTCCTTGGGACATTCCGAGCGCGGCCGAAAAGCTGCTGCACGGTGAAATCCGAGAGATTGCTCTGGGACTGGCAACTCCGGTTCGCGCACCAGAACGAAAGAAGTATTTTGTCAGCGTGGCGGGGGCCGGACCCGATGGCATGATTGTGTACTCGCTGGACCTGGCGCTGAAGGCGCGAATCGGCATTTTGGCATATTGGTGGCAGGGCGCTCGCGAAGTTCTCCGCTACAAGTTTCCGCGATTTCGCGTCCGCATCCCGCCGCTTGCCGGAGCAATGTCGCTCCAGGCGCCCGCGGCGAAAATGGGGCCTGAGTGGCCATCGGAATCGTTGATTGCTTCAGAGCAGGAGCTGAACGCCTCGCTCGTGGTCGTGGGGCGCACGAAGCACTACGGCGGGCCATTTCAGATCACCACGGAAGCCGGCCTCTACCAGGATCGCTTCGAGGTGATGGCGCTGACCACGCAGAGCGCCTTCCGCTATTTGCGTTATCTGCCCGCGCTCTATTTCGGGAAGTTGCGAAGGGCCGAGGGCGTCTTCTTCTTTAAGTCGGATACCGTGATTTGTGAGCCGCTCGATGAACGCCCGGTGTATGCGCAGATTGACGGGGAATGCCTTGCGCCTCTGCCGGTCAAGTTTCAGATTGTGCCGCGGGCTTTGAAACTGCTCGTCCCTTCGTGAGTTCATTCCAGGACGACGGTCGACTTGCCCCGGCGAGTATGCTGCACGAGTAGCAGGCTGGGGCGGTCCGTCCGTCCATCCGGCAGACGTGGAGATGCGCGGAGAGAACGACTACTCATTCCCGCAATGAGTTCTTGACATGGTGATTGATTTGGCGCATAAAAGATCGAAGCTGCGGATAGCGGCGACACGTGGCGATTTAGGGCAACTTGCTCCACGTAAAAAACTGCTAAAGAGCTGGCTGAGTTCCCAGAAGAGTTTTCTGAGACCCTCCGAGCACCTTTAGCACGGAGGGTTTTCGCTTTATCTCTCCGCGCTGCCCCAATCGCATCTTCGTTGTCGTTCTTTGCCGGCGAGATATCCGGCGGCTTACGCCGACGAGACGCCGGTCGCCGCACGCAGGCGACGGCCCGTCGATCATGGCCTCGGTTCGCGCCGGCGAAATGCGCCCGCACCACGAGAGCGCCGTGAGGAGCCGGTCGGTCCCGTTCGGGATGAAACAGACGAGGGATAGCTCATGTCCGAGTACTACCAGTTGCGATGCAGGGAATGCGGGAAAGAGTGGGGGAATGCGGCGCGCTCCTTTTGCGAGGAGTGTTTTTCTCCGCTGGAAGTGGTTTTCGACTACAACGCGCTCAAGCGCACGGTCAAGCGCGATGTTCTGGCTTCCCGCCCATTCACCATGTGGAGGTACGCTGAATTTCTGCCCTTGCCGCAGGACTTCGCGCCGCCCGCGCCGATTGGCGGCACGCCACTGGTGCGCTCGCAAAAACTTGCAGCGCGCTGGGGACTGGAGCAGCTCTACATCAAGAACGACTCGGTGTGCTTCCCTTCTCTTTCCTTCAAAGATCGCGTGGTGGCGACCGCGCTGGCGGCCGCGCGGAGGTTCGAGTTCAAGACCGTGGGCTGTTCCTCGACCGGAAATCTGGCCAATGCCGTGGCAGCACAATGCGCGCAACAGGGATTCGACGCGTGCGTGTTTATTCCCGCTGATCTCGAGCTGGCAAAGGTGCTGAACACGGCGGTCTACGGCGCGCGGATTGTGCGCATCAATGGCAACTACGACCACGTGAACCGGCTGTGCTCGCAGATTGCAGACCGCTTCCAATGGGGGCTGGTGAACGTAAATCTGCGACCCTACTACGCGGAAGGCTCGAAAACGCACGGATTCGAGATTGCGGAACAGCTTGGCTGGACCCTGCCGGACAACGTGGTGGTTCCGATGGCGGGCGCTTCGCTGATTGGGAAGATTGCGAAAGCTTTCCGCGAACTGGTGACGCTCGGATGGGTGGAGCCGAAGCCCGTGAAGTTTTTTGGCGCGCAGGCAACAGGGTGCTCGCCGGTTTCCGACGCAATCAAACGGAACCTGCCGCGTTTTGAGCCCCAAAAGCCGCACACCATTGCAAGGTCGCTGGCAATCGGCAATCCCGCGGATGGGCCGTATGCAATCAAGCTGATCCGCGAGACGGGCGGTTGGGCCGAGGATGTCTCGGACGCTGAAATCGTCGCCGCCATCAAGTTGTTGGCGGAGACGGAAGGTGTTTTTGCGGAAACGGCGGGCGGAGTCACAGCGGGAGTTGCGCAAAAACTGGTCGCGCAAAATCGCATCAAGGCCAGCGAAGTGACGGTGCTGTGCATTACCGGAAATGGACTAAAAACAACAGATGCGGTTGCGGCGGAATTTCCGCAGACGGAAGCCATTGCGCCGCGGCTGGACGCCTTCGAGGCCTACTTGGATGCGCAACTTCGCCGAGCCGAGCCGGTTTCCGCCGGGGCCGGGGCATGAGTGCACACAAGTTGCCGCGCGCAGGGATGCTTCCGTCTGGTTGTAGAGTTTCCCATGTGAATTTCCAAGGAGGCTCCAATGCCTGTAACGATTGAAATACCAACCGCCTTCCGCCGATTCACGGATGGAGCAGCAAAAGTGGACTGTGGCGCTGCCGCAACCATTGCCGACGCGTTGAATGCGCTCACGACCCGATATCCCGATTTGCGCCGGCACGTGCGCGATGAGCAAGGAGAAATCCGGCAATTTCTGAACGTCTATTTGAACGAAGAGGATATCCGCTTCCTGGGTGGCGAGGCATGCGCGGTAAAAGAAGGCGACCGAGTCTTGCTCGTGCCGTCGATTGCCGGCGGGACGTGGTAAGCCACCTCACCACGAAGGTCACGGCAGAACACACACGGCGGAAGTCTCTCTCTTCCCGTTGCGGGTCCTCGATTTTCGGCAAAACCCTGTCCTTAATGTCAAACGAAAGCAGGGATGGGGATTCGCTGATCCGCTCTGCGTGCCAATGCATTCTCCGGAATGCGCGTATAGACTGGCGCTCCAGGTTGGTTTCCCTTTGGCCGAGCAGCGTGCTATTGTGCGGTTTCCTGGAGGGGGGTAAACAAGAGCGCTATGTCTGTAAACAAAGTGATTCTGGTGGGACGCCTGGGGCGCGATCCGGAAACGCGGTATACCGGCGGCGGGCAGGCAGTTGCGAATTTCTCCCTGGCCACTGACGAATCGTACAAAGACCGCAACGGCGAACGGCAGAAGCGAACCGAGTGGCATAAGATTGTTGTGTGGGGCAAACAAGCCGAAATCGCTCAGCAATACCTAAAGAAAGGCTCGCTGGTTTTTGTCGAGGGCCGCATCCAATCGCGGGAATGGCAGGACAAGGAAGGACAGAAGCGAACAAGTTTTGAGATTGTAGCGAATAATTTCCGGATGCTCGGCGGACGATCGGAAGGGGCTGCTGCGGGCGCCGGGGGCGGAACAGGGCGCGGCGCGGAGGACTTCGAGCCGCACGGCGGCGGAGAGGAATCATTCGGGAACGGAGGAGCGCCCGGCGCGGGACCAGAGATTTCGGACGAGGATATTCCCTTCTAGTAGCCGGCACTCTAGCACCGCCTGATGTATTCGTGGCGACCAGCCCGTTTGCGGAAGCCGCCTGCAGGGGCACCAGATCCCTCTCAGCGAGGAGCCCTTGCTTGGCTACAATCAACCTGCAACGGATTCTGACGACGCCAGGCCATACCATGCGGATTCTGTACCGTATGCGTTGCCAAATGTCCCAGACTGAGGTCGGGACGCTTGTCGGCGACAGCTTGCATTATCGACGTCCCGAATCGCGTGGCCCCTGCCCCGTCCTCGGGAAAAGAAGATGACATCCATGTTTCTTTCGAATTTCCCGAGCAGCGAGCCCGTCCAGGTCACGTTCCGGCCCTCACGGCAGCATTCCTGACGATCGCTTTGCGGACTTTTCCACCAATATCTGACCGGACATCCTGAGGTCCCCAAAACGTGTTGCTTTTCGGACGCATCCGTTCGGAAAAGAAGCTTTTCACTGTTCCCAGGAATTGCGACGTAAGCCACGTATTTCTCGTCAACGATCACTCCTTCGGAGTTCGTGTATGCTCCTTCAACCATTAAGCTGACGCCGATCCCGCCGCCCCTGCCAGCTTTCTCACAAAATCCTTATTCCCGATTGATTCTTTTCTACGTGCGGGACAAGTAGGCTGATCTTCGCCAAGGAAGATGCGTGCGGGATTTCGCTTATTTGGCGGTGACGGTGCTTTTCTTTGTCATGGCAGTCGCGTATCTGCGCGGCTGCGAGCGGCTGAAATAGCGGATGGCTATGCTTGAGGATTTCGTCTTGATCATCGTCTGCGTTTTGCTGCTCGGATACCTTCTGGTGGCGCTCTTGAAGGCGGAAAAATTCTAACCATGACCGCTAACGGCTGCTTTCAGATACTTCTCTTTATCCTAGCCGTGTTCCTGGTCACCAAGCCGCTGGGAATCTTTCTTGTACATGTGCTTGAACGGCAACGAACGTTTCTGGACCCCGTCTTGCGGCCGTTGGAGCGTTCGCTTTACCGCGTCTGTGGCGTGGATGAAACGCATGAAATGAAGTGGAGCGAGTACGGCGTGGCCATGCTTCTCTTCAGCGGCGTTTCGATGATTCTGCTCTACGGCATTGAACGCGCGCAACACTGGCTTCCGTTGAATCCGGAAAAGCTTCCAGGCATCGCCCCAACACTCGCCTGGAATACGGCGGCCTCCTTCACGACAAACACAAACTGGCAAGCGTACACGCCGGAAACCACGATGAGTTATCTAACGCAAATGGCCGGGCTTGCCTACCATAACTTCGTCTCAGCTGCCGTGGGCATCGCGCTGGCCGTGGCATTCGTACGCGGGATCGCGCGCCGCGAATCGGAAACGATCGGCAATTTTTGGGTGGACCTGACGCGGTGCCTGCTCTGGGTACTGCTGCCAGCCTGCATGCTCGTTTCGATGGCGCTCGTATCGCAGGGCGTGGTGCAAACGCTGCATTCCTACGCCGTTGCGCAGGTGATGGAACCGTGGAAAGTATCGGTCCAAACGGAGCGAGGCCAAACGGTAACGAAAACCGTTGCGCAGCAAAGGATTGCTCTCGGTCCGGTAGCCTCACAAGAAGCCATCAAGATGTTTGGCACCAACGGGGGAGGATTTTTCAACGCCAACAGCGCCCATCCTTATGAGAATCCCACGCCGTTCACGAATTTCTTGGAGATGTTCCTGATCTTCGCAATCCCGTCTGCGCTGACGTATCTGCTCGGCCGCATGACAGGTTCGCAATGGCACGGCTGGGCGGTTTGGGCGGCGATGGTGTGCCTCTTCACGGCGGGCGCGGTAACGGCGTACTGGGCGGAGTCTCGAGGAAACCCGCTACTGCAGGGAGTGAGCCAAAGCGCAAGCGCGACGCAACCCGGCGGAAACATGGAAGGCAAGGAGGTGCGGTTCGGAATAGCAGGTTCCGCGCTCTTTGCGACAGTAACAACGGACGCAAGCTGCGGCGCGGTGAATGGGTGGCACGATTCGTTCACGCCTCTCGGCGGCATGGTCCCGCTCGTCAATATCTTGCTGGGAGAAGTGGTTTTTGGCGGCGTCGGCTCCGGCCTCTACGGCATGCTGGTCTTTGTGATTTTGGCGGTCTTCCTTGCCGGCCTGATGGTGGGGCGAACACCGGAATACTTGGGGAAGAAGATCGAAGCATACGACGTGAAAATGGCGGCGCTCTCGATACTGGTGTTTCCGGTGACTGTGCTGATCCTTTCGGCAGCAGCCTCGGTTTCAAGCTTCGGAGTATCCAGTATTTCGAACTCCGGGCCGCACGGACTGACCCAGATGCTTTATGCATACACTTCAGCCGCGGGCAATAACGGCTCGGCTTTCGCTGGCCTAAATGCGAACACGGACTGGTACAACAACTCGACAGGAATCGCCACATTGCTGGGCCGCTTTTTTTCCGCTATTCCCGTGCTTGCGATAGCTGGCCACCTGGCGAGGAAACGGCCGGTACCCGAGTCAGCGGGAACCTTTCCGGTGACTACTCCGCTTTTTGCGGCGCTGCTGGTTTCCACGGTGATCATCGTCGGCGCGCTCACCTTCTTTCCCGTGCTCAGCCTTGGCCCAGTGCTCGAACACCTGATGCTTTACTCGGGGAAGGTTTTCTAATGGCAGGAGATGCGCAAAGCCGGTCGCTCGCAGACAGGAAACTGCTGGCGCGAGCCGTGCGGGACTCCTTCGCAAAGCTGAATCCCCGCCAGATGATGAAAAATCCCGTGATGTTCGTTGTAGAGACGGGGGCGGCCATTACCACGGCGGCGTTAATCCGCGATTTCGCGCGCCATACGCCGGGTCTTTCGTTCAGGTTGCAAATCACGCTTTGGCTGTGGTTCACCGTGCTGTTCGCCAACTTTGCGGAGGCCATGGCGGAAGGACGGGGCAAGGCACAAGCGGAAGCGCTACGGAAAACACGCGCAGAAACCCTGGCCCGCCGCGTGAAGGCCAATGACGAAATCGAGGAGGTCTCGGGGTCAAAGTTGCGATCCGGCGACATTGTGATCGTCTCCGCGGGAGAGACTATCCCCGGTGACGGCGAAGTCATCGAGGGCATTGCCTCGGTCGACGAATCTGCGATCACCGGCGAGTCCGCCCCTGTCATCCGCGAATCCGGCGGCGACCGCTCGGCAGTGACGGGCGGCACCCGCGTGCTGTCGGATCAGATCAAGGTGCGCATTACGTCCAACCCCGGAGAAACATTCCTCGATCGGATCATCAAAATGGTGGAAGGGGCCGAGCGGCAAAAAACACCGAACGAGATCGCCCTGAACATTCTGCTCGCGGGCCTCACTATTCTCTTTTTTCTGGCGGTGGTGACACTGCAGCCGTTCGCGGTCTACTCGGGTGCGCCCCAGGACGTGTTTGTGCTGGTTTCCCTGCTGGTGTGCCTCATTCCCACAACCATTGGAGGGCTTCTTTCGGCCATCGGTATTGCGGGAATGGACCGGCTGGTGCGACGAAACGTGCTGGCCGTCTCCGGGCGGGCGGTGGAAGCAGCGGGAGATGTGGACATCCTCTTGCTGGACAAAACGGGAACGATCACGCTTGGCAACCGCGTGGCAACGGCATTTGTTCCAGCCCCTGGCGTAACCGAAAAGGAGCTAGCGAGCTCGGCGCAACTGGCTTCGCTGGCGGACGAAACACCCGAGGGGCGCTCGATTGTCGTGCTGGCCAAGGAGAAATACGGCATCCGTGGCCGGGACCTGGCGCCATACGAACCAACCTTTGTGCCGTTTACAGCACAGACGCGAATGTCCGGGGTGAATCTTGATGGACTCGAGGTTCGCAAGGGCGCCAAGGATGCCATTGCGAAATATGTGAGCGAGCGCGGGCAAAAGGTGCCGCAAGAAATTGAAGATGTGGTTGCACAAATCTCCCATTCAGGGGGTACGCCTCTGCTCGTCTGCCAAAATTGCAAGGTCATGGGCGTGGTCGCACTGACCGATGTCGTGAAAGGCGGGATGCGCGAGCGGTTCGAGCACCTGCGGACCATGGGCATTCGCACGATGATGATTACAGGTGACAATCCGCTCACCGCGGCAGCGATTGCACGTCAGGCCGGGGTGGACGATTTTCTTGCGGAAGCAAGGCCGGAAGATAAGATGGCATTGATTAAGCGGGAACAAGCCAAGGGACGACTCGTGGCGATGACGGGCGACGGCACGAACGATGCACCGGCGCTGGCACAAGCCGATGTCGGCGTAGCCATGAACACGGGCACACAAGCCGCGAAAGAGGCTGGGAATATGGTGGACCTGGACTCCAACCCTACGAAACTCATCGAGATCGTGGAGATCGGCAAGCAACTGCTGATTACACGAGGGGCGCTGACGACTTTTTCGGTTGCGAACGATGTAGCGAAGTATTTCGCGATCATCCCAGCCATGTTCGCGGGAGCCTTTCCCGTATTGGGCGCGATAAACATCATGCGTCTGGCCACGCCGCAATCGGCGATTCTGTCCGCGGTCATTTTCAACGCGCTGATTATTATCGCGCTGATTCCGCTGGCGCTGCGCGGGGTGCGCTATAGGCCGCTGGGCGCGGCGGCGCTGTTGAGACGGAACGCGCTGATTTACGGCGTTGGCGGAATCGCCGCTCCATTTGCGGGGATCAAGCTGATCGATCTAGCGGTCCGGTATTTCCACCTGGCGTGAGGGGAAATGAGACGGCAACTGCAAATCGCAATTTTAATGACAGCGCTCACGACTGTGATTTTCGGCTTGCTCTATCCGCTGGCAGTTACGGGGCTCGCGCAGCTCTTCTGGCCCGCACAAGCCAATGGGTCGTTGATCAAGCGCGATGGCAAGATCATCGGTTCGGCGCTCCTGGCTCAGGCATTTTCCTCGCCTGCTTACTTCCATCCGCGGCCCTCGGCGGCTGGGGATGGCTACGACGCAATTAATTCCGGAGGTACGAATCTAGCGCCAACCAACCACGTCCTGATTGAAAGAGTGAACAGGGAGGCGGCACAATTGCTACAAGATGGATCCCCATGGGACAGAAAACAAGGGGTGCCCGTAGACCTGGTCACCACGTCCGCCTCCGGGCTTGATCCAGACATTACTCCGGCGGCGGCGGACTTCCAGGTGCCGCGAATCGCACGAGAGCGCGGCACGACGCAGGCAGAGTTGCGCCGCCTGGTAAGGCGATACACGAGAGGCCGCCAGTTCGGAGTCTTCGGCGAGCCGCGTGTGAACGTGTTGGAACTCAACTTGGCACTCGATGCAGCATGGCCCGCACGCTGACTGCTCTCCAGGCATTGGTCTCTCTCCGCCAAGAACTCCTCTCGTGAGACACTGTTCTCGTTGGATCAGCTTCCTGAATTTTCCGAGGTAACCCTTGCCAGAGCCCTGGTTGCGAGGAACATTGACCGATGTGCCAGCCGTGCCGCGCGCAACGCTGCACGCACTCGAACTGGCGCACGAAGACATCAAGAAATGGTGCGGCGGACTAGCCGACGATGAGTTGAACGCTACTCCTCTCGGGCTCGCCCCTATTGCGTTCCATCTGCGCCATATCGCGCGGAGCCTTGATCGCCTCCTGACCTACGCGGAAGGCCGTCAGCTCGATTCCCGGCAGTTCGCGGCGCTGAACGAAGAGCTCGGGCCAACGGCAACGCGAGAAGAGCTTTTCGGCGAGCTAAACGGAGCCTTTGAACGCAGCGCCACCCGCCTGCGGACACTGGCGACACAAGATCTCGAATCACCGCGAGTGGTTGGAAAGAAGCAGCTTCCGACAACGCTCGGAGGACTTCTCGTGCATTTGGCGGATCACACCCTCCGGCACACCGGGCAGGCCATTACAACCACAAAGGTGGTTGTGGCTTTGCGGGTAAACCGGGCAGGATGATGGAGCGGTCACACCAGGCGCGGCAATTCGGGACCGCGATTGCCCGTGGGCACGGATAGCGGATAGAATTTTGAACGAGCCGCTTTGCGCGCCAAAGCGGCGGGCGCTCGGCGATATGCCGCGTATTTTATGAGATAGAACGAGGAGAGGTTTGGACGTTGTGCGGCATCGCCGGATTCACGCATAAGAACTGGGTCCCGCCGCCGGAGCGAATACGCGCGGCGACGGCCACGATTGTGCATCGCGGCCCAGACCAGCAGGGCATCCACGAGACGCCTGTTTTTTCGTTCGGTGCCACGCGGCTGAAGATTTTGGACCTGGCCTCGGGCGATCAGCCAATCCTCTCTGATGACGGCCATACCGGGATTGTTTTCAACGGCGAAATTTACAATCACTTCGCATTGCGCGCGGAATTGGAAAAGCTGGGCCATCGGTTCCGCTCCCATTCGGATACGGAAACGGTTCTGCGCGCGTTCTTGCAATGGGATGTGCAATGCTTCCCGCGCTTACGAGGGATGTTCGCGCTCGCCTTGTGGCAGAAGAACACGCGGAGGCTGGTGCTGGCGCGGGACCGCATGGGCATCAAGCCTTTATACGTTTCGCGGCAAGGCGAAGACTTATATTTCGGCAGCGAACTCAAGACGCTATTCGTTCACCCCGAAATCGAGCGCACGCTGAGCCGCGAAGGACTAGACTGCTATCTGGCGCTGAACTACGTACCCTGCCCGTGGACGCTCGTGGAGGGAATTGAAAAGCTTCCGCCCGGACACTGGATGGAGTGGAGGAACGGCGAGGTCACGACCGAACCTTACTGGCGCCTGCCCCTGCGTGTGAGGCCGGATATCACGCTAGAGGCGGCCAAAGAGGAGCTGGATTCGCTGCTGGCCAGCGCCGTGAAGGAGCACCTGCTCTCGGATGTGCCGTTGGGAGTGTGGCTGAGCGGCGGCGTGGATTCGGCCACGATTTTGCACTACGCGGCAAAGGCCACCACCGCGCAGCTGAAGACATTCTCGATCTCCTTTCGCGGACGCAGTTTCGATGAGACGCGCTATATCGCGCGGGTGGTCAAGCAATACGGAACGCAGCACACCGAGATGGACCTTACGCCCGAGTTGGACCTGGCCGGAGCGATCGAGGAGTTTGCGTATTACTCGGACGAACCCAGCGCGGATTCAGGCGCGTTGCCGGTATGGTTTCTCTCAAAACTGTGCAAGGCGCAAACGACAGTTGCGTTGAGCGGCGAGGGCGCAGATGAGCTATTCGGCGGCTACCTTACTTATCGTGCCAACCGGTTGGCCGCACGAGCTCGCAAATGGCCGCGCACTCTCTTGCGAGCGTGCCTGGGAACGGCCCGACACTGGCCGGTCTCGGACGACAAGATCAGCTTTGAGTACAAGGTGAAGCGCTTCCTCGAAGGCTCGCTCATGCGGCCTGAACGCGCGCACATCTACTGGAACGGGACCTTTTCGGACCAGGAAAAGCAGGCGCTGCTTCGAAAACCGCTCACGGGTCCTCTGGAACGCATTCTGGGGGAGCTGAGTGCGTTGCAGACCAGCGACGGCGACGACCTTGCGCCCTTTCTCTGGTGGGACCAGAAGTACTATCTGCCGGACGATATCCTGGTAAAGAGCGACCGCATGAGCATGGCGCACGCTGTCGAAGTGCGGCCGGCATTTCTGGATCACCGCATCGTGGAGTTCGCCGCCGGCCTGCCCGCGCGGTTAAAGATCTCCGGCGAGCGGCAAAAGCTCGTGCTTAAGGAGCTGATGAAAGATAAGCTGCCGCCGGCCATTTTGCAGCACGGCAAGATTGGATTCGATATTCCCGCACATGATTGGCTGCGAGGTCCGTTGCGCGGGATCGCGGAAGAAACGTTGCGGGCCGGCGCAGCGGACTACAGCGACGTTTTTCGCGGGGACGTTATTGAACGGCTTTTACAGCGCCATCTGTCCAGAGAGATCAATGTGGGGTATCACCTGTGGGGACTGCTAATCCTGTTCCAGTGGATGCGAAAATGGAGCATCCAGGCAGCGCCGGCGGAAGCGGTTCAACCCGCCTTACAAGTAAAAGCTGGATCGTATACCTAGTTGTTGTTGTCTTTGCCGCCTCGATTTATCTGGGCTGCGCCATTTCGCCGCCGTCTCTGATGGACGATGTGGATGCGGTGCAGGCCCAAATCGCGCGGAACATGCTGAGCTCCGGCGATTGGGTGAGCGCGCGGCTCGACGGCGTCGTCTATCTTGAGAAAGCGCCGCTGGCCTATTGGCTGATCGCGGGTTCCTACAAACTGTTTGGCGTGCGTGACTGGGCGGCCCGCATTCCCATTGCGCTTTCCGCGATAAGTCTGGCCTGGCTAACGGCGGCCTTCGGCGTGTGGGCATTTGGCAGAAAAGCCGGACTCTATGCCGGCCTGGTACTGGCAACCGGGGTGGGCCTGTTCCTCTTCACGCGCATCCTGATCCCCGATGTGATGCTGACCTTCACGATCACGCTCGCCATGTGGGCATTCTTGCGCGCGATCGAGGAAGACGAGCCTCACCCGCGCCTCTGGGCGTTTGTGCTTGCGGCGAGCCTTGGCGTCGGACTGCTGCTGAAGAGCCTGATCGGCGTGGTGTTTCCGGTTGCGGCCGGACTGATTTATCTCGCCCTCACAAAGCAGCTCTTCGTGGCGCGAACGTGGCGCAGGCTGCGCCCGTTCAGCGGCGCGCTTGTGGCGCTGGTGATTGCGGCACCTTGGCACATTCTGGCAACGCTGCGAAACCCGCCGGTGTTTGCCTGGACGCTGAAGAGCGGGCCAGGCATTTATCACGGCTTCCTCTGGTTCTATTTCGTCAACGAGCAGTTGCTGCGATTCCTGAATATGCGCTATCCGCGTGACTACAACACAGTGCCGCGGCTATGGTTCTGGGTTTTGCATCTGGTTTGGCTGTTCCCCTGGAGCGTGTACTTCCCGGCGATTGCCAAGCTCTCGTTTAGGCCGCTGGACCGCGCCGGACGCACGCGTTTGCTGGCGCTTTCCTGGACAGCGTTTCTCTTAATCTTCTTCACGTTTTCCACGACTCAGGAATATTACTCGATGCCCTGCTACCCAGCTCTGGCGCTGTTGCTCGGCTCCGCCATGGCCATGGGCGGCGGATGGGTGCGGCGCGGCACGCGTGCGCTGGCGGCTGTCGCCGGTGTGGCTGCGGCGGTGGTGTTGGCCATTCTCATCGCGGTGCATGGCGTGCCGGCTCCCGGCGACATTTCGTCGGCACTCAGCAAACACCCCAGCGCTTATACGCTCTCCCTGGGGCATATTGAGGATCTGACGCTAAATTCTTTCGCGTATCTCCGCGCGCCCCTGGTCGTGGCGGTGATTGCGTTCTTCGTCGGCCTGCTGGGGACAATTCGCTGGCGGGAAACGCGGGCATTCCTCGCGGCATCGCTCATGATGGTGGTCTTTTTTCATGCGGCTCGCATGGCGTTAGTGGTCTTTGATCCGTTCCTCTCATCCCGGCCGCTGGCGGAAGCTATCCGCAAAAGCCCGCCCGGAAAGTTGATCCTCGAGGGTCACTACTATCCTTTTTCCTCCGTGCCCTTCTATTTGAATCGCGATGCGCTTCTTCTGAATGGCGTCCGCATGAACCTGGAATATGGCGCGGCAGCCCCGGGCGCTCCTCCCGTTTTCATCAAGGATGCGGATTTGCCAACTCTTTGGACACAGCCGCAACGCTGTTATCTCGTCGCCGGGCAGGAGTCGCTGCCGCGCATCGAACACATCGTCGGACGCGATGCGCTGAACATCGTAAAAGCAAGCGGCGGCAAAGTGGTGCTCACCAACCAGCCGTTTGACGGCTCGGACCCGCCGGCAACGCGGAATCCCTAAAATCAGGTAACCGCGGGAAAAACGTGCTTGCTTTGACAGCCGAGTACAGGAAAAAATTGACAAGGCCCGTTCCAAGCAGCCGACTGGGCCGCGCAGCACCCTGAACCACCGTTAGAGGAATTGCAGGATTTGGCTGGACGCGCTCTGGAAGCGAAGTCCGATAGGCGCGCCAGCGTATCTGCGGATTAACTTGTGCTGGGTAGTGGGCATCAGATAGAAGCTGGCAAGTGGAGGAAACATGAAGATTGCCGTTCTGGGCGGCGACGGATACTGCGGTTGGGCCACAGCGCTCTACCTTTCGCGAAAAGGCCACGCGGTTGCAATCGTGGACAACTTCCTGCGCCGACAGTGGGACCATGAACTGGGCGCCCAGACGCTCACGCCGATTCGCCCGCTCGCCGAACGGCTGAAGGCTTGGCAGCGAGTTTCGGGCAAAGTCATTGATCTCTACATCGGCGACGTTGCGGATTACGACTTCCTCGCGGCGACCATGAAAAGCTTTGAGCCCGAGGCCATCGTGCACTTCGCCGAGCAGCGGTCCGCTCCCTACTCGATGATCGACCGAAAGCATGCGGTGTTTACTCAGGTCAATAACGTCGTTGGCACGCTGAACGTGCTTTTCGCGATTCGCGAGCTCTCGCCCGATTGTCACTTGATCAAGCTCGGCACGATGGGCGAATACGGCACGCCCAATATCGACATCGAAGAGGGTTACATCACCATAGAGCACAACGGCCGGCGCGACACCGTTCCCTTCCCCAAGCAGCCGGGCTCCTTCTATCACCTCTCGAAAGTACACGACAGCCACAACATCATGTTCGCGTGCAAAATATGGGGTTTGCGGGCCACGGATCTGAATCAGGGTGTTGTTTACGGTACGATGACCGAGGAAGTCGAGCAGGATGAAGCGCTCATCAACCGCTTCGACTACGATGACGTCTTCGGAACGGTACTCAACCGCTTCTGCGTGCAAGCCGCCATCGGACAGCCTCTAACGGTCTACGGAAAGGGAGGGCAGACGCGCGGATTCCTGGACATTCGCGATACCGTGCGCTGCATCGAGATTGCATGCCACAACCCTGCCGCGCGCGGCGAATGCAAGGTGTACAACCAATTCACGGAACAATTCACCGTGCTCGAATTGGCCAAGTTGGTGGAGGCCGCGGGCAAAAAATTGGGCTTGAACGTGGAGATCGATCACCTGCCCGATCCGCGTGTAGAAGCCGAGCAGCATTACTACAACGCCAAACACTCGAAGCTGATCGACTTGGGCTTGCAGCCCCGCTATTTATCGGATTCCCTGCTCGATTCGCTGGTGAACATCGCGATCCGCTATCGCGATCGTGTTGACGCTTCCTTGATGCTGCCGCAGGTCAACTGGCGCGAGCCCCGCAATGACCGGCGCCTGCAAATGAGCATGACCGCCCGAGCATCGCTTGCCGCTCAGGCCGAGCGGGCAGACGTGACAAAAACCAGCAAGGGCTGAATCTTCGCGTTCAGCGATGGATGACGGAATCATCCCCCCGGCGAAAAGCGGCGATTTCCTCGGCCACCTGTAGTGCGAAGTTCAAGTCAAGCGGGAAGGCCTCGCGGTCCAGCGCGGATTCGAAACGTCCGATGAACCGTTGAATGATCGGCTCCCGCGAACTCAGCAAATCGATGCGCCTGAAAGGCGCGCCTCCCCTTTCGATCCTCACGACGCGCTCATCGGGCTGGCCATAGGCGCAATCCAAAGCGGTCACTCTTGACGACGGAACTGCAAAATTCCGGATCGAGACCAGGTGTGTTCCCAGATTGTCCAGCGCATCAAGGGCGAGATGGCTCGGGCGGCTGTGGTGGAACGTTCCCGAGAAATCCAGCCCCCCCATGTCCGCATACTGCCGGCGCCAGGACTCGACTTCGTCGAGCATGCAGTACTCATAGTGGATGGCCGCTTGTTTCGCCGCGCGCCGGGCTAGTGCCAGCAAGGCCGCGGTTTCCGCGGGAGAAGCGAACCACGGCTTTTCCGCGACGACGTTGAGTCCAGCTTGAATCCCCGCCTTGACCATCGCGCAAACGTGCGGCCCCGGCGGAACGCAAAGCCATGCGATCCGCGCATTCGATTTTCGGAAACCCTCCGCAAGACGCGCTTCATAGTCCGAGTCGGATTCCATCGCGTTTCGCCGTGCTTCTGGCATTTCCGCGACTCGGCGATTTTCGCCCAAAAGAATCTCGCGCATCCGCTGCGCCCAGCGTCCGCGCCCCACAACAACGTACGCCGGCCCGCTATCCACCGCTTTGGACCTTCTCACAAATCAAACGCGCCGCTTTGACGGCGCTCACGACTTTGCCCGAAAAAATGTGCAGTTCGTGTGGTGCGACCTCGCGGATGTGCAGAATACGCCGGTCCTCGCCCGGATTGTCTTCCACCACGCGCAAGGTGAAACGCGAGCCGAGATACACCGCTTCGCCAGCGAGCGGCACGGAACGCGCCGCATCCTCGCGCATCGCATTGAACCTGGTGATCCCAACCTTCCCGAACGCCGGGCGATTCAGAAGAGTCGCGTATTCCGGCGGAACTGGCTCTTCCGGATCGGTTGTCGTCCAGTGATTGGTGTTCTTTGCGGAACCGAAAAGCGAAAGCCCTGAGTTGCCGTAGGGATCGAATGCCGTGAACGGCCCATCGATGATGACGAGGGCCACCCTCCGCAGGCTCTCCGGCAACTCAATCAGGATTTTCTCCGCGACCTGGACCTTGGCGCATCGGAAAATACCGCGGCTCGGACCCAGTCCGTAGGTCGCCATAATCACGTAGTCGTATTCGCCCCGCATTTTCGGCAGGAATGCCGTTTGCTCAAATCGTATATGCGTCGCGCAGATTCGCCGCACAATCAATTCGCGAAGCGCTTCCGGGTCGTAGATGAATTCATTGGCGCGGTAGCACGCCTCGATGAAATCGAAGTCCATCCAGTCCGGCCGGCATGAGCTGAGCGGCAGCCCATGCTTTTCCATGATCGCCTCAAACTCCGCGGGCGAAGTCAGCGACAAAGCTTTCGGAATGGCATACAAATGTAGCGAGTTGCGAACAATGGCGGGAGCGAACATTTGCACGAATTCGGCCTGTGCCTCGTGTGCCTCAACAATAGTCTCCGGACTGCGCGGATAGTGATAACCCGCATGAACCCGATACTGGTTGATTCCAGACGCGGCCCGCAAAATACCAAGCGGGTCGAAGAGATGGACCTTGTGCCCGGCCTCGGCGAGGCGAATCGCGATCGTTGCGCCGTAAATGCCGGCGCCGGCCACCGCAATTCTGGCCTTCACGACTCACGCCCGGAAACAGCAACCGCATCCGCCGGCGGACTTGCCGGGACCAGCATTCCTTGGCGCACCGTGTAGTCCACGCCGCGCCAGCGAATCGTCCGGCGGGTAAAGCTCGCAATCCAAATGAGAAAAGCCAAGCCATCCCACAGCGGAATCAACGGCAACTTCTGCCAGAGCCGCCGCTGCTTCAGCCCCCAAATTCCGACCAGACCCGTCATTGCGATCCGGAAAGCCAAGTAGCCGCCAAAATACGCCACGGCGATTGCTGCGGTCGGACTTACGGCAAAAGCAACAATCGCCCAAGGCAGCCCCTGCGTGAACAGAAGGCCCAGATGGCCCCACGGGCGCATATGGCGCATCACCGTCATCCAGCGCACGCGTTTGTAGAGCAAATCCTTGAAGGACTCGAAGTCGGCAACGGTCTCGACAACATAGGGGAGCAGCTCGACGCGATACCCTTGTTCCGCGACCATGCGCCCGACGAGGAGGTCGTCGGCTGGCCGGTTCTCGATGGCTTCATAGCCGCCAAAATCCTGAATGCGTTGCCGCGTCGTCACAATCGTCTGCCCAAAGGCGAACTTCACCCCGTCGAGTTGCCAGGCCACGAAAATGCCGGGGAAAAAATCGGAAGTCATTCCTATGGATTGCAGGCGTTGCAGAAATGTCCTCTCCTCCGTGGAGACATACAGGCAAGTGGCGCCGCCCGTCTTAGGATCGCGTAAAGGAGCCACGACCGAGCGCAAATAGTCCGGCGCCACGCGGACGTCGGCGTCGTTGATAACCAAAACGTCGTACTTCGCCTCACTCACCAGACGAACGAGCTTGGCCACTTTGTCATTGATTGCGTCGCGTCCAGAACCATACAAAATGCGAATCT
>Ga0209062_1003085_pt1 | contig 20132 bp, 17 predicted proteins | sample Coa_R2_2_FD_187158 | JGI IMG/M metagenome (GOLD analysis project Ga0209062, IMG submission 187158) | Surface soil microbial communities from Centralia Pennsylvania, which are recovering from an underground coalmine fire - Coalmine... | ecosystem: Environmental > Terrestrial > Soil > Unclassified...
ATCATCGCTTGTCCCATCGACCAACGGCGCGGTTCCATCTGAACGGAAATGCGCGCACGGACGATGCCTGTTGCAGCAGGCATATTCCGTCCGGCCGATTCCGGCCGGACGGAATATGTACTAGGAGAAGACATGAACCCGATCCGTTCGGCCATTGCGGCCCTTCTCGCCATCCTCTTCGCTTCTGGCCCGGCCTTCGCCGGCAAGGATCTCGACGCCGTGAAGGCGCGCGGCCAATTGATCTGCGGCGTCGCCGCCAACGGGCTCGCCGGCTTCATGGTCGTCAGCAGCCAGGGCAAGTGGACCGGCCTCGACGTCGATGTCTGCCGCGCCGTCGCCGCGGCGATCTTCGGCGATTCGGAGAAGGTGAAGTACGTGCCGGTAAGCGGCCAGCAGCGTTTCACGGCGCTGCAGTCGGGCGAGGTCGACATGCTGTCGAACAACACGACCTGGACGATGACCCGGGACACCGCGCTCGGCCTCGATTTCGGTGCCGTCACCTACTACGACGGCCAGGGCTTCATGGTGCCCAAGAAGCTCGGCGTGAAGAGCGCCAAGGAGATCAACGGCGCCAGCGTCTGCGTGCCGTCGGGCAGCACGACGGAACTCAACATCGCCGACTTCGCCCGCGCCAACAACCTCTCGATCAAGCCGGTCATCATCGAGGACATGGACCAGATCCGGCAGGCCTTCTTCGCCGGACGCTGCGACGTCTATACCGGCGACAGCTCGCGCCTCTATTCGTCGCGCGCCGCCAACGTGCCGCCGCCGCAGACCGCCGACGACTACATCGTGCTGCCCGAGATCATCTCCAAGGAGCCGCTGTCGCCCGCCTTCCGGCACGGCGACAACCAGTTCGGCGACATCGTCCGCTGGAGCCAGTACGCCATGATCGAGGCCGAGGAACACGGCGTCAGCTCGCAGAACGTCGACAACATGCTGAAGAGCGACAATCCGGGCATCAAGCGCCTGCTGGGCGTCACGCCGGGCATGGGCAAGGCGCTCGGCCTCGACGAGAAGTGGGCCTACAGCATCGTCAAGCAAGTCGGGAACTACGGCGAGAGCTTCGACCGCAATCTCGGCATGAAGAGCCCGCTCAAGATCGATCGCGGCCTGAATAAGTTGTGGAGGGATGGCGGCCTGATGTACGCGCCGCCCGTCCGCTGAGGCGCAAGCCGGCACCTTCAGCCCTGCTGAACCACGCAGTGCGGAGACGAACCGTCGATCCCTGAACTCCGCGTGTCACCCCCTGCAAAACAGCGAACGCCCTTCAGTTGATCTGCAGCAAAACGGCTTTCGCAAATTTCCTATGCGATTCATATATCCAAGAAAAAACGCAAAAACATATATGCGTTGGAGAAAATCAGTTCATCCCCGAACGGCAATTCGATTGGCCCGGCGCATCGCTGGAACGAGGAAAAATGACAGGCGAACGAGCGCTATGGCCGGCTGATCTGGAATAGGTGATCGAAGCCCTTGGGTCGATACCGAATGACACCCCGCCGATGACATTGAAGGGCCAGGTCGAGATGAACCGGCTGGATTGGACGCGTCTTCAAGCGGTGGCCCGATCGGCGACCTCGTTCTCCTACCGCGGCGCCGTCGTCGCGTTTGCCTCTTCGCCGGCGGGCGGGAACGGCCGCCGGCACATTCCGAACATGATGCCTCCACGCTTCAAAGTGTATCTGGAGTTGACGGTCAGGAAGGAGTGAGAGGTCGAGCGGAAACGGCTCTGTCAGGACGTCCGCGCGGTCGTCCAGCCCGTCACCAGCGGCGCCAGGAACAGCACGACGATCAGCAGCGGATAGGGCGCGCCCCACCAGAACGCGAAGCGGTCGATAAACTCTTCCGATTCCATGCCGAAGGTGAGACGGCCGTAGAGGAAGTCGACCAACACCGTGGTCGGCGGCCAGAGCAGTGCCGCGAGCAATGCCGCCTCGAGCCACTTCCGGCCGGCACAACGGCGCGCATGGATCACCGCCATCATCAGCACGTACGGCAACGGCACCAGCACCTTGTACCACTCGACCTCGAGCACGGTGAGGCGCTCGGCCATCAGCGTGTCGCCGATCATGTTGTTGACCAGCACCAGCACCGCGATCGCAAGCCACAGCAGAAGGGTGACGCCGGGACGGATCATGCCCCGTCCGTCTCTCGGGCCAGCCGCTCGAGTTCGGCGAGGCAGGCGGTGCGATCGGCCGAGAAGTCGCCCTCGATCCACCAGCGCTCGACCGCGTCGATCAGCGCGCCGACCCGGGGTCCCGGCTTCAGTCCGAGCTTCAATGCATCGCCACCGCTCACCGGCAACTCGGGCGGCGTCCATGTGCGCGCCAGCGCCAGGGCGGCACGCCAGTCGCCCGGTGCATCGATCGCCAGCAGCAGCCGGTCGGCATAGAGGCCGTTGCCCAGGCGATAGATGCCAGCGCGCCACGCCTTCGCGCCGCCGGCGATATCCATGGCCGGCTCGCGCGCCAGCATCACTTCGAGGCGCAGCGCTTCCTGCGTCGAAAGCTTCAGGCGCTTGCCGATCGCGACCGGGTCGGCGGTGGATGGCAGGATCGCGGCCAGCCGGCGCAGGCCGTCGACCTTGTCCTCGCGGTCGGCCAGCGCCCGCAGGCGGGCCGAACCGTCGTATTCGGGCAGCCAGCGGTCGAGCGCACCCGCCTCACGCATGGCGTCGAGCGCATCCGCAGCGCCCGGCGCTTCGAGCGTGCGCAGCAGTTCCTTGCGCACGCGCTCGCCTGAGAGGCTTCCGAGCGTGCCGGCATTGCGCGCGCAAGCCTGGTAGCTGGCGCCATCGATCGGCGGCCCGCCGTACCACGCCTGGAAGCGAAAGAAGCGCAGCACGCGGAGGCGATCCTCCGCGATGCGCGTGTCGGGATCGCCGATGAAGCGCACCCGGCCGGCCGCGAGGTCGGCGCGACCGTCGAACGGGTCGTAGAGCGTGCCGTCCGGATCGGCGTACAGCGCGTTGAAGGTGAAGTCGCGCCGGCTCGCATCCTCCTGCCAGTCGTCGGTGAAGGCGACCACGGCGCGGCGGCCGTCGGTCTCGACGTCGCGCCGCAGGGTCGTGAGCTCGAACACGACCGAATCGGCGATGGCCGTCACCGTGCCGTGCTTGAGGCCCGTCGGCACGACCTTGATCTTCTCTGCGCCCAACGCGCGCATCACGTCCTGTGGCGGCTTGTCGACCGCGAGATCGAGATCGTCGACGTCGCGGCCCAGCACGGCGTTGCGCACGCAGCCGCCGACGAAGCGCGCAGTGATGCCGTTGCGGGAGAGCGCCGCGAACACGTGCCGGCTCGGCGCGCTCACCATCCAATCCGGGGCATCGATCTTCCCGCTCGGCTTCATGGCGCGAACAGCCCGCCATAGCCCTGGTTCTGGGTGAAGAACATGACGATGAAGCCGATGATCGTGCAGACAAGCCCTGCGATCGCGAGCCAGGTCAGCGGCAGGTCCTGCCATTCCGGCAGGGTGCCGGCGAGCTTGCGCTCCTGCTTGATCTTCACAGCCCATGCCCAGAGGAAGAAGGCCGCGGTCGGCGCCAGCACCAGCACGAGGACGAGCAGGACGATGCGCATGGGGCTCCCGCTCCGCGGCGGCGCGCTACGCCGCCGCCGCCTCCTTCGCGGTGAGGATGAAGTACAGGTTCTTCAGCATGCCGGCGGTCGCGCCCCAGATGTACCGGTCGCCGTACGGCATGGCGTAGTAGCGGCGTTGGCGGCCCTGGTACTCGCGGCTGCCGATCTGGTGGTTGACCTCGTCGAGGAAGTGGTCGAGCGGCACCTCGAACACGTCGGCCACTTCGCGCGCTTGCGCACGGATCGTGAAACCCGGCGTCACGATGCCGACCACCGGCGTGATCTCGAAGCCGGTTCCGGTACGATAGAGGTCGATCGTGCCGACCACGTCGATGAAGTGGCGCGGGATGCCGACCTCCTCCTCGGTCTCGCGCAGCGCGGTGGCGATGGCATCCTCGCCGGGCTCGCGGCGGCCGCCGGGAAAGGCGATCTGGCCCGCATGGCTCGGCATGTCTGCCGTGCGCTGGGTCAGCAGCACCGTGACGCCCTCGGCACGGTCGACCAAAGGCACCAGCACGGACGCCGGCTTCCACGTGTCGGGCACCGGCACGACGCCGCTCAGCGAGAAATCGCTGCCGATCGGTGGCTGGGCCACGGGCAATCCGGATGCCAGCCGGTCACTTCTGTCACGCACCCGGCGCACAATTTCTTCAACGCGCATGCCCTTGTTCCGGCCTCAATTCTGGGCTTCCCTCAAACAATTCCCATCGACAGCCAGGAGCGCCAGGTGGCCCCCGACACTTCGACCGCGAGCGACGCCGACGCCCTTGCCGCCCTCGCCGACATCGAGCGGCTGGGCGGGCAGTTGCGGACGGCGCGTGCCGCCATCGGCAAGGTCATTTATGGCCAGCAGCCGGTCATCGATCAAACGCTGGTTTCCCTCCTGTCCGGCGGTCACCTGCTCCTCATCGGCGTTCCGGGCCTCGCCAAGACGAAGCTGGTCGAGACCCTGGGCATCGTGCTGGGCATGGAAAGCAAGCGCATCCAGTTCACACCCGACCTCATGCCGGCCGACATCCTGGGCTCGGAGGTGCTGGAAGAGAGCGACGTGGGCAACCGCTCGTTCCGCTTCATCCAGGGGCCGGTGTTCGCCCAGCTGCTGATGGCCGACGAGATCAATCGCGCCAGCCCGCGCACCCAGTCGGCGCTGCTGCAGTCGATGCAGGAGAAGCACGTCACGGTCGCCGGCAAGCGCTACGACCTGCCGGCGCCGTTCCACGTGCTGGCCACCCAGAATCCCCTGGAGCAGGAAGGCACCTATCCCCTGCCCGAGGCACAGCTCGACCGCTTCCTGCTGCAGGTCGATGTCGGCTACCCCGACGAGGCGGCCGAGCGCGAGATCATGATCCAGACCACCAGCGCCAACGTGCCGGTGGCGACCCAGGCGCTGACGCCGACCGATCTGATGGCGGCGCAGGCCCTGGTCCGCCGCCTGCCGATCGGCCAGAGCGTGGTCGATGCCATCCTGAAGCTGGTGCGCGCCGGCCGGCCGGAGACCTCCGACCTCGAGGTCGTGCGCCAGCGCGTGGCATGGGGCCCCGGTCCGCGCGCCAGCCAGGCCTTCATGCTGGCCGCCCGCGCCCGCGCCATCATCCAGGGCCGCCTCGCGCCCTCGGTCGACGACGTGGTCGCACTCGCCGGCCCGATCCTGCGCCATCGCATGGCCGTGAACTTCTCGGCCCGCGCCGAGGGCGTCACGGTGGAGACGGTCATCGCCCAGATGTGCGCCCGCATCGCGTAATCTGTAATCGTTGCAGCGCCGGAGCCGATGGCCCAGCCGTCTACCCTTCATCGTTCCCTCGAATTGGCCGGTACCCTGCCCGCGCTGATGGTCGCGGCGGATCGCGTTGCCGCGACCGTGATCCAGGGCGTGCACGGCCGGCGCCGGGTCGGCCAGGGGGACGCGTTCTGGCAGTACCGGCCGTATCGCGACGGCGACAGCGCCAGCCAGATCGACTGGCGACAAAGTGCCCGCAGCCGCCACCTGTTCGTGCGTGAAACCGAATGGGAGGCGGCGGCGTCAGTATGGCTATGGCGCGACGCGTCGCCCTCCATGCAGTACGCCTCCCTGAAGAACATCGACACCAAGGCGGTGCGCGCCGAGCTGATCACGCTCGCGCTGGCGAGCCTGCTGACCGATGCCGGCGAGCGGATCGCGATCCTGGGGAGCGGCATGCGGCCGATCTCCGGCCGCGTCGCGGTGCGCCGCGTGGCCGAGACGATGGTCGGCGAAACCCGCGACGGCGGCCGTGCGCTGCCGAGCCAGCCCCCGCTGGTGCCCCTGCCGGCGCACGGCACGGTCGTGCTGGTCTCGGACTGGCTCGATCCGCTCGACTCCGTCGAGGCGATGATCCGGCATTATGCGAGCGTCGGGGTGCGCGGCCATCTGGTGCAGGTGCTCGATCCGGCGGAAGAGGACCTGCCGTTCAACGGCCATGTGAAGTTCGAGGGCCTCGAAGCCGAGGGCCAGCACACCATTCGCCGGGTCGAAACCGTACGCGTCGCCTATGGTGCGCGGCTGGCGGCCCAGAAGGAAGGCCTGCAGCGTCTCACGCGCTCGGCCGGCTGGACCGTGCATCTTCACCGCACCGACCGGCCACCGCAGACCGTGCTCCTGTCTCTCTATCTCGCCATGGCCGACCTGCGTCGGCTGAACGCGGCCTGACCGCGGATGCTTAGTCTCGGAACGCTCGCTTTCGCAGCCCCTGGCATGCTGGCGCTGCTGCTGGTGCTGCCGGTGATCTTCTGGCTGCTGCGCCTGATTCCGCCGCTGCCGCGCCTGGTGCGCTTTCCCGCCATCCGCCTGCTGATCGGCCTGGAGCCCAGCGAGCAGACGCCGATGAAGATGCCGTGGTGGCTGCTGCTGCTGCGGTTGCTACTGGCAACCTTCCTGATCCTCGCCGTGGCGCGACCGCTCTTGAACCCGCAGGCCGAGTTGCCGGGCAAGGGTCCGCTGCTGATCGTGATGGACGACGGCTGGTCGTCGGCGCCTGGCTGGAGCACGCGCGTGGGCCATGCCGAGCGGCTGATCCAGAGCGCCGAGCGGGCCGGCCGGCCGGTCGCCCTGATCGGCACGGCGCCGCTGCCGCTCGATGCGCCGGCGGCGCGCAAGGGCGCGCTCCGGCCCGACGAGACGCGCACCATCCTGCGCGCCTTTCGGCCCAAGCCGTGGCCGACCGACCGGGCCAAGGCCGCCAACGAGATCGACCAGCTGAAGCTCGATCCCGGCACCTACGTCGTCTGGCTGAGCGACGGCCTCGAGGGTCCGGGGGCCGACAAGCTCACCGACCGGCTGCGCAAGTTCGACGGCGGCCTGCAGGTCGTGCTGCCCGACGCGGCCGCCACGCCACTCCTGCTGCTGCCGCCCAATCCCGAAGGCCGCGACCTCAAGGTGACGGCGTTGCGTCCCGTGGCCGACGGGCCGCGCAAGACGGCGGTCCAGGCGGCCGATGAGCAGGGCCGCGTGGTGGCGCGCATCGAGCTCGACTTCCCGGCCGCCTCGACCAAGGGCGAAGGCGTCCTGCAGGCGCCGCCGGAGCTGCGCAACCGCATGACCCGGCTCGACCTCGAGGCGCAGGGCGGCGCCGGCAGCACCGTGCTGCTCGACGAGCGCAACCGCCGCCGGCCGGTCTCGATCCTGGGCGAGCAGGCCGCCGCCAACGGCCAGCCGCTCCTGCAGGAGGTCTATTTCCTCGAGAAGGCGCTCGATCCCTATGTGAGCCTCTCGATCGGCGATCGCGAAACGGTGCTGAACCGCAACACCGCCGTGCTGCTGATTCCCGACGGCGCGGCGCCGTCCGCGACCGACCGCGACGAGATCGCGAAGTGGATCGAGCGCGGCGGCGTGGCCGTTCGCTTCGCCGGACCCAATCTCGCCGCCGGCGGCGCCGACAACCTGGTGCCGGTGCCGCTGCGCCTGGGCGACCGTGCGCTGGGCGGCGTGATGAGCTGGGGCCATCCGGCCGCGCTGGCCGAGTTCCCGACCAACAGCCCGTTCGTCGGCATCCCGATCCCCAAGGACGTGCGCATCTCCCAGCAGGTGCTGGCCGAGCCGACGCCCGATCTCGCCGACAAGACCTGGGCGCGCCTGACCGACGGCACGCCGCTGGTCACCGGCGAGAAGCGCGGGCAGGGTTACCTGGTGCTGATCCACACCACCGCCAACACGAGCTGGAGCAACCTCGCTTTGTCGGGCCTGTTCGTCGACATGCTGCAGCGGCTGGTGATCCTGTCGCGCGGCGTGGCGGGCGACGGCGTCAACAAGTCCCTCAAGCCGTGGCGGGTGCTCGACGGCTTCGGCAAGCTCGGCGCTCCGCCCTCCGGCGCGCAGATGCTGCCGGTCGATGCGAATCAGACCTTTGTCCCCAAGCCGACCACGCCGCCGGGCTTCTACGGGGACGAGAACGCCCAGGTCGCCTTCAACATCGGCGGTCACGTCGCGCCGCCCCAGCCGCTGGTGCTGCCGGCCGGGGTCGCCACCGACCGCCTGTCCGAGGGCGGCGAGACCGATCTCTCGCGCTGGTGCCTGCTCGCCGCCGCGATCCTGCTGCTGATCGACCTGCTGCTGTCGCTCTGGCTGCGCGGGCTGATGCCGCGCGCGGTGCGCATCGGCCGTTCGGCCCCCGTGTCGATCGTCGTCGCGCTGCTGCTCGGCCTGGCGGCGGTCGCAGCGCCTCACGTCACGCAGGCGCAGACCACCACCGTCGCCGCGCCGGCGCCGGAAAAGCCCGGCCCGCCCCCGCTCACCGACGAGGAGGCGCTCAAGGGCTCGCTCGACACGCGGCTCGCCTACATCATCACCGGCGACAAGGATGTCGACGACCTCAGCAAGGCCGGCCTCGAAGGCCTGAGCGAGGTGCTGCGCAACCGCACCTCGGTCGAGCCGGCCGATCCGGTGGGCCTCGACCTCGAGAAGGACGAGCCGCGGCTCTACCCGCTGATCTACTGGCCGATCACCTCGAGCGAGCCGAACCTCTCGCCGCGCGCCGCCGCCTCGCTCGACCGCTACCTGCGCACCGGCGGCATCCTGTTCATCGACACGCGCGACCAGCAGATGTCGTTCGACCGCAGCGCCAACGGCAACCCGGACCTCAAGCGCCTGTTGTCGGGCATCGAGGTGCCGCCGCTGATCGCAATGCCGCCCGACCACGTGCTGACCAAGTCGTTCTACCTGCTGTCCGACATGCCGGGCCGCTTCGCCGGCGGCAAGCTGTGGATCGAGGCCGGCAACGGGCGCGTCAATGACGGCGTCACCACCATCATCATCGGCTCCAACGACTATGCCGGCGCCTGGGCGGTCGACCAGCGCGGCCGCGGCGTCAATCCGGTGATGCCGGGCGGCGAGCAGCAGCGCGAGATGGCGTTCCGCGTCGGCGTGAACCTCGTGATGCATGCATTGACCGGCAACTACAAGGACGACGCGGTTCATCTCAACGACATTATGCAGAGGCTGCGGCGATGATTCCGTCGTCCCGAGCGAAGCGTAGCGAAGCCGAGGGACCTCTTTTGTCGGCGCATCCCCAAAAGAGATCCCTCGGCTTCGCTCGGGATGACGGCGGGAGCGTCGCGCGATGAACACCACGTCCGCCGTCTCCGTCGCCTTCGATCCGCTGCTGCCCTGGTCGGTCATGATCGGCCTCGCGGCGGTCGGGCTGATCCTGGTCCTGCTCGGCATCCGGGCGCGCGCCCGCGGCATGCTGTGGCGCTCGCTCGCCGTCCTCGTGGTGCTGGCGGCGCTCGCCAATCCCGCCCTGATCGAAGAGCAGCGCAAGCCGATCGCCGACGTGGCGATGATCGTGACGGACGACAGCGATTCGATGGCGATCGGCGACCGTCATGCCCAGGTGGCGGCGGCCAAGGAAGCGCTGAAGAAGAAGCTCACCCAGCAGGAAGGGCTCGAGGTCAAGGAAGCCACCCTCCCGCCCTCGCACATCCAACTCGGCAGCGAGCGGCCGGGCGGCACGCGCCTGATCGAGGCGATGCGGTCGGCCCTTGTCGAGGTGCCGCCGGAGCGGCTGGCGGGTGTGATCCTGCTGACCGACGGCCAGGTGCACGACGTTCCGGCCGGGCTGCCACCGGAGCTGGGCGGCGCCCCGGTCCATGCGCTGATCGCCGGCAAGAAGGGCGAGCGCGACCGGCTGATCGTGGTCGAGCAGTCGCCGCGCTTCGGTGTGGTCGGCAAGGAGGTCACCGCCAAGTTCCATGTCGAGGATCCGTCGGGCGGCACCGCCCCCGTGACCATCTCGGTCGGCGGCGAGGTGGTGCGCCGCATGGACGTCCCGGTCGGCCGCGAGATCGAGTTGCCGATCAACGTCGCCAATCCCGGCGCCAACATCGTCGAGCTCGAGGTCGCGCCCGGCCCCAACGAGCTCACGCTCGACAACAACAGCGCGATCTTCACCATCAACGGCGTGCGCGACCGCCTGCGCGTGCTGCTGGTGTCGGGCGAGCCCTATCAGGGGGAGCGGGCGTGGCGAAACCTGCTGAAGAGCGATCCCGCGGTCGACCTGGTGCATTTCACCATTTTGCGTACGCCGCAGAAGGACGACTTCACGCCGGTGCGCGAGCTGTCGCTGATCGTCTTCCCGATGCGCGAGCTGTTCGAGCAGAAGCTGAAGGAATTCGACCTCATTATCTTCGACCGCTACGAATCGCAGAACCTCATCACACGCGACTACTTCCGCAACATCGCCGAGTACGTGAAGAACGGCGGCGCGCTGCTGGTCTCGGTCGGACCGGTGTTCGCGACCCAGCGCTCGCTCTACCGCACGCCCCTCGGCACCATCCTGCCGACCGCGCCGCTGGGCGACGTGCTGGAGCAAGGGTTCAAGCCCAAGGTCACCGACATCGGCCAGCGCCATCCCGTGACGGCGAACCTGCCGCAGGAAGGCCAGCCCGGGAAGGAGCCCGAATGGGGCCGCTGGTTCCGGCTGGTCACCGGCCGCACCGATCACGGCAACACCATCCTGTCCGGCGCCGACGACAAGCCGCTGGTCACCCTCGACCGCGTCGGCGAGGGCCGTGTGGCGCAGCTGATGTCCGATCACCTCTGGCTGTGGAACCGGGGCATCGACGGTGGCGGGCCGCAGCCCGAGCTGGTGCGCCGCATCGCCCACTGGCTGATGAAGGAGCCCGATCTCGAGGAGGAGGCGCTGCGCGCCACCGCGGTTGGCGGCCATATCGAGGTGACGCGCCGCACCCTGTCGGCCACCTTCCCGCAAGTCACGATGACTGCGCCCGGCACGCCGAACCCGGGCCAGGCGAACGCCGGTGCCAGCCGCACGCTGCAGCTGCGCCAGATCGCGCCGGGCCTCGGCCAGGCGGTGGTCGACGTCGACAAGCCGGGCATCTACCGCTTCGACGACGGCACGCTGCGCACCGTCGCGGCGGTCGGCAGTCCCGACCCGCTCGAATTCTCCGACGTGCGTGCCACCGACCAGAAGCTGAAGCCGCTGGTCGAGGGGTCGGGCGGCTCCATCCAGTGGTTGAGCGACAATTCCGACCCGGACGTGCGTTCGGTCCGGCCGGGCCGCGCCGCCGGCGGCTCCGACTGGATCGGCCTGCGCCGCAACGAGGGCTACACCGTCGCCGGCATCAACCAGACGCCGCTGCTGCCCGGCATCCTGGTCGCGCTCGCTTTCCTGCTGGCACTGGGTAGCGCCTGGTGGCGTGAGGGCCGGTAGGCCCCACTGCCACCGACTGCCACACGGCGTGGCAGTGATCCGTTGCAGGCAGGCCAAGCTTTCACGCGATTCCTGCCACTCTGCCCGCACCCCCACTCTCCCCCGGCGAAAACCCCGGATGCGCACGAGCACGGGTCGCGACAGGGATTCGGCGAGAGGATCGGGGGCGGGCATCGAGCCACACTGCACCCGCGCGCGCCCGAACACCTAATATGGACAATGGCCGCCCGCGCGCGCCGCCGAAACCGCCGTCGAACCCCGAGCCATTGCCCATCTTGAGACTCCCACGGAGCCCGTTATCCACAGGAATTCAGCCCGTCTTGCCGCTGCACGCAGTGCCGCGTCTCCTCATGCTCCGTATGGACCGCGCGCAACTTCGCTCATGAGCGCGCTGGAACCGCGCGGTCCGCAAGACGACGACGATGAATGTCAGGGCGGGCTTCGGCCTGATTGGCAGGTTGTCGCGGCGATGCGGTCACACTCGGCGAGAGCCTTGTCGTCCAGCGTCTTCCGGTCTTCGGTGAGCGAGCGCCATGCATCCCAGTCGGACGTTTCCTGTTTGCGCACGGCAAACAGGTAGGCCGACGCCCAGTCGGAATGGAATCACGACGCCTTGGATGAAGGCGCACAGGTCCGCGAGATCGGTGGCCGCAGCAAGCCTCGACGCGAATCGGCCCGGCTCGGTACCCGGACCGTGGGTCCGGCAGAAATCGGTCAGGGCGGATCCTTCTCGTGGCGCGGGATCGAGTCCGGGAACGGCAGCCAGCTGTGCTTCTTCTCGACCCAGACCGTGCGCACCGGGGCCGCGAAGGCCGGATCGGCAAAAGTGCCGATCGCGACCGTCACGAAGTCGGGCGTGCCCTCGGCCTCCCAGAAGACGGTCGAGCCGCAGGTCGGGCAGAAGTGGAAATCCAGAAACCGGCCGCTGTCGGCGGTGCGTCGCCAGGTCCGGTGCTCGCCCTCGACCGCCGCGATCTGGCCGCGCCTGAAGAAGGCATTCGAGGCGAATACCGCGCCGGTGCGGCGCTGGCAGGCGAGGCAGTGGCAGGACGAGACCAGCGCCGGCTCGCCGTCGAGGCAGACCCGGAACTGGCCGCAGGAGCAGGCGGCTTGGTGTTGGACGGTCATGGGCCTGAGTCTCTACCATGGTGTCCCTCTATGCGAGGTATCGCCATGGCCGAGATTCTTGCCCTTGGATTGACCCACTACCCGCCGCTCTGGGGTCCCGACGAGCGCATGTCGTGGATCTTCCGCCGCATGCTGACCAACCCCAAGCTGCCGGAGACGCTGAAGCAGCCCGACGGCTGGCCCGAACCGGCGCGCGCCCAATGGGGCAACGACCAGGGCACGGCCGAGGCCGGCCGCCATCGCGAGGCGATGGTCGGCTGGTTCAGGAAGACGCGCGCGGCGCTCGACGCCTTCAAGCCGGACTTCGTGCTGATGTGGGGCGACGACCAGTACGAGAACTTCAAGGAAGACGTCGTCCCGCCCTACTGCCTGTTCGCCTACGAGCGCTTCAAGTTCGCCACGCCGCCCGGCAACGTGTGGGGCGAGACCGACAAGACCTGGGACCTCGCGGGCCACCCGGCGGCGGCGAAGATGCTGGCGTCGCGGCTGATCGAGGAGGGCTTCGACACCGCCTACTCCTATAAGCCGTTGCACCATCCGCTCGGCCACGCCTTCACCAACGCGGTGATGTATCTCGACTACGAGCGCAACGGTTTCGACTATCCGTTCGTGCCGTTCGCGATCAACTGCTACGGCCGCAAGGTGCTGGCGCAGCGCGGAGGCCTGCCGGTGTTCGACCGCGAGATCGGCGAGGCCGATTGGGACCCGCCCGCGCCGTCGCCCAAGCGGCTGTTCGACCTCGGGGCCGCGACGGCGCGCATCCTCGCCGCCTCGCCCTATCGCGTGGCGCTGATCGCCTCGTCGGGCTGGAGCCACGCCTTCCTGACGCCCAAGAACAACTACCTCTGGCCCGACACCGCCGCCGACCGGCGCATGTTCGAGGCGTTGAAGCGCGCCGACTGGGCGGCCTGGCGCGACCTGCCGGCAGCCGCGGTCGAGGATAGCGGCCAGCAGGAGATCCTGAACTGGTCGTGTCTCGCAGGCGCGATGAGCGAGCTCGGGCGGCAGCCGAAGGAAACCGTCTTCCTCGACACCTGGATCTTCAATTCGACCAAGACGTTCATGATCGCGCCGCCGGCGTAGCTCCCACCGTCCCGACTCGCGCGGGGCAACCCTTGGCGAAGCGGAGCGAAGGGACCTTTTTCAACATTCCGCCGCACTGCGCCTCGCTGCGCTCGGCTTCGGTCGGGAGGACGGACGGTTACGGCGGCGGCCAAGCGCCGTTACCAACCCGAAACTTGATCGCCTGGGGTCAGTGGCCATCTTGCGGGCAAGAGGTAAAACACCATGATCGAACTGAGACCCTTCGAGAAGCTCGGCAAGTCGGACCACGGTTGGCTGAAGGCCAACTTCCATTTCAGCTTCGCCGATTACCGCAACAAGGATCGCGTGCATTGGGGCGCGCTGCGCGTCTGGAACAACGACCGGATTGCGCCGCAGACCGGCTTCCCGCCGCATCCCCACCGCGACATGGAGATCGTGACCTACGTCATCAAAGGCGCGATCACCCACCAGGACCATCTGGGCAACAAAGGCCGCACCGAGGCGGGCCAGATCCAGGTGATGAGCGCGGGCGACGGCATCCAGCATGCCGAATACAACATGGAGAAGGACGAGACGGAGCTGTTCCAGATCTGGATCATCCCGAACAAGGAAGGCGTGCCGGCGCGCTGGGAGACCGTGCAGTTCCCCGAGAATGCGCGCGACGGCAAGCTGGTGCCGCTGGCGTCGGGCCGCGGCCATGACGGCGCGATCCCGCTCTATGCCGACGGCGCCCTGTTTGCGGGCAAGCTGAAAGCCGGCGAGACGATCGTCCAGAAGCTCGACGGCAAGCCTGCCTATCTCGTGCCCGCCAAGGGCAAGATCGAGGTGACGGGCAACGACGGCAAGACCACCACGGCCAACGCCCGCGACGGCGTCGCGGTGGTCGACCAGGCTGAGATCGAGATCAAGGCGGTCGAGGATTCCGAGATCGTTCTGGTCGAGACCGACCAGCTGAACTGAGCACGCGCGAGGGAGGTCTCAGCTGCGGCTGAAGACTTCCCTCATCCGCGCGATCATCGCCTCGAGCCGCGCTTCCGCCGCCCGCAACCGGGCCTCGTCACTGGGCTGCACGCTGCCGGCCGCGAAGCGATCGAGGGTGTCGTCGACATCCGGCGAGGAGGCGATTCCGAGCTCGTGCCTCATGACGTTGAGCTTGGGGCGCACATGCGAGATGCCGGCGAGCGGCAGGCGTGTTTCGATCACCGGCGTCCGCGTGGAGGCCGCGAAGACCAGCGGGTGCAGCCGTCCGCCGCTGACGACGCCGCCCACCGAGCCGATCACCTGCTTCATGCGCCGCGGGTTCCACCACTGCCGCTCGATTGGCGCCAGACCGGCGATCGCGAGCTCGCCGAGGAAGCGCTCGTCCTCCGGCGAGAACGGCAGGAAGAACGGCTTGCGGCCCTGGGCGCGCAGCCCGCGGACCAGCCGCTCGACCGCCTCGATGTAGTCGTAGCGCACGCGCGGCAGGTCGTACTCGCGCAGCACGATCGCCACCGCATCGGGTTGCGGCACGACCTCGGAGGCCTCGTCGGGAGCAAGCCGCAGGGCCCAGTCGGCACCGTGGAACGGGCTCACGCCGAGCTGGCCGGCAATCGCCGGCGGCACCTCATGCCGGGTGGCAAAGAGATCGAGTGCGTTGGCGTAGCGCGTGAACGGCCGCCAATCGAAATAGGGCGTATCGAGGCTGGTCTCATCGGCCAGCACGTCGACACCTGCCATGACGCACGGCACGCCGGCCCATTGTGCCGCCAGGACCTGATTCGCGGCGAAGCTGAAGAAGATGCCGCCGCCGCCGACGATCATGCCGGCGGCACGCGGATTGCCCAGCACGCCGCCGATGTCGGCCTGATGGACGATGCGGCAGCGATTGTAGGGATACCAGTCCCAGAAGCCGTCATAGGCGCCGCGCTCGTCGACGCTCACCACGATGTCCCACTCCGCCGCGAACGTCTCGTAGACCGACTGCAGGATCGCCTCGTCGCCGCAATTGCCGCGGCCGTAGAAGCCGGCCAGGCAAAGCCGCGGCCGTCCGCCCGGAGCAACGACGGGCGACGACAGCTCCTGCTCGTCGAACCGCATCACCGGGCTCGTCTCCGCCGTGCCGGGGATCAGCAACCACACCGGCTGCGACCGGGCATAGACGTGGCGCGAAGCGATCCTGAAGCCGGCGACACGCGCCAGCTGCTCGAATCCATCGATGTCGAGATCCGTCACCCAGCCGTCGCGGCGGCGTCTTTCGCGGTCCGGCGAATACTCCGCGGTGTTGTACGAGCAGAGCACGGCGCGTCCGGCCCGGGCGGCGGCGGCGAGACAACGGGCCGGCTCCTGCAGGTATTCGAGCACGCCCAGCAGGACGACCAGATCGACCTCCGCCAGCCACTCGGCCGGCAGCTCGGCCTCGTCGAGGTCGAGCAGCCGCGTGCGCTCGTCGCGCTGCACCAGGTCGACCGGAATGTACCGGCTGGGCCGGAACGCGCGCTCGACCCACATCTCGCCGCAGCCGACATCGAGGACGGCGAGGCCGGGCTTCACGAAGCGCGCGGCGAATTCGGTGCGCTCGCGCCACAGCGGCGACATCCGCCCCAGTCCCCGGCGCCACCTGCGCGCCGGCAGCTCGCTTTGATCGCTGGTCAGGGGGTCACCACGAGTTTCGGCCATTGGGGATGGTAGGTCTCCAGATCCTTGACCACGACGACGTCGCTATGCGGCGTGGCGAACAGCTGCTCACGGTCCCGGATGCGGACCAGGGCCGGCGCAGGCGCCGCCGGGTTGAAGGCCTGCGGGTCGATGCGATACCAGCTGTATTTGCGGCCATCGAACAGATCGCACATCGCGCGGGTATGGCCGATCAGCGGCGCCGACAGGCAGTAGCTCGGCGACCATTCCATGACCAGCGCCATGTCCGGAGAGCGTCCGATGATGTCGAGGGCGCCGGCGATGGCGGCCGGCTCGGACCCCTCGATGTCCATGTGGAGCAGGTCGAGGCGCGGCTCGGCCGCCAGCAGCGTGTCGAGGCGGACGGTCTGGCACTTGTGCCGCACCATGAAGCCGGTGGCCGGCACCACGCGGCCATCGGGCTGCACGGCGCGCGTGATGTCGACACGTTCCCAGAGACTGTCCTCCAGGCGGGACGACAGGAAATCCGGGGCCGCCATCCTCATGGCAACGCTGGCGCCGCCGATGAACTGGGCGTCGCTCATGATGTCGAGCTGCAGGCCGTCCTGGTCGGAGGCGGCCCGGTTGTAGAGCCGGATGACGTCGGGATAGCCGGACCAGAAGAGGGTGCGCAGCAGGTAGGGCAGCAGGAGAGGATTGGCCTCGATCGCGAAGACCTTGCCGGAACGCCCGACGCACTGCGCGCCCAGCACCATGTAGTAGCCGAAGTTGGCGCCGACATTGACGTAGGTCTGGCCGGGCCGCAGCAGCACCTCGACCGCGCGCGAGGTCCAGGGCTCGATGACGCCGTCGCGTATCATGCCGAGCGCCACGTCGACGTTCCAGGTCGGGACCACCGCCCAGCCGCCGAAGGCAAGCTTCACGGCGAGCGTGTCGTTGCCGAGGGGAATGATCTCGCGCATTTTTTGACCGCGCTAGAGATGCTCTCGGATCGCCGCAGCGGCCAGCCAGAAGGTGGCCCACAGGGCGAAGCCGGCGACGAGCACGACGGCGATCGTACGCAGCCGCCGCGGATAGAGCGCCTCCTCGGGCAGGCTGGGCGGCACGAAGGCGATCAGGTAGGTGCCCTGCCGGCCCGCGCTCATGCGCGCGCGGTCGAGCGCCTCGAGCGACGAGGCGAGCACTTTCTCCGCGATCTGCTGCTCGGCCGACAGCTCCTCGAACGTCGTGGTCGTGCGTGCGAGCGTCGAGGCGCGCGTCGCGATCTCGGCCGACTGCTGCTCGATCGCGACGATCTCCTGCTCGAACCCGGCGATCTTGTTCTGCTGGTTGACGATTTGCGGCGACGCCTCGCTGAGGTGATTGCGCCGCATCGCGCCCAGCTCGGCCCTCGCGCGGGCGAGCTCGTCGCGCAGGCGGGCGGCGGCCCTCAGCGTGCCGTCGGCGATCTTCGTCGGATCGATCGTGCCCTCGCGGCTGCGCAGCTCCTCGCGCTGCCGCAGCACCGTCTTGAGCCGGGCTTCGGCCTGGCGCGCCTCTCCCTCGGCCATCGACATCGTCTCGGCCCGCAGATGGGCCGTCATGTCGGCGATCAGCTCGTCGCAGAGCGCCTTGACCTCGCCGGCGAGACGCAGGGCGTCGGCCGCCGTGAAGGCGCGCACCCGCACCGTGATCGTGCCGTTGGTCATGTCGAAGAACGGATCGACCATGCCGCGCCAGTACTCGACCAGGCGCTCCACCGAGGCTTCTTTGGAGAGCCGGGCGATCGGGTCGATGCCGTCGGCATCGAACATGGCCCGCAGCGGAACCCGCTGCTGCAGGCGATCGACGAACGGGCGGCTCTGCATGAACTGGACGATCGCATAGGAATCGAGGCCGATCTGCGAGGCGATCGGCGCGCCCTGGAAAACCGCGCTCGCGTCGTTGCCGCGCGTGTCGGGCGCGCGCACCCCGAGCTTCATCTCGGCGACATACTGGTTGGAGGCGATCCCGTACATGTAGGCGGCCGCCACCGCCGTCGGGATCAGGACCAGGGCGACGAACGACAGCAGCACGGAGCGGCGGCGCAGGCGCCGGCCCAGCGCGCCCAGGCGCTGGCCGTCGAGACCCGACAGCGCCGCCATGCCGCGGCGGGCGATGACTGGCGTTGCATCGGCCTCCGCCGCCGGCTCGGCCCGCATGACCGGCCCGGCCGCCGGCACCATCCGCAATCCGCGATCACTCATGCCGCCCTCCTCAGGATGCGCTCGTAGGCCACCATCGCGTCGTCGACGGTGTCGTAGAGATGGAACTCGCCGTCGTGCAGGACGGCGCCGCAGTCGCAGTAGGTCCGGATGGTGGCCGGGTTGTGCGAGACGATGATGACGTTGGAATGGGTCAGCCGTTCGCGCAGCGCGGCGACGCACTTCTGGCGGAAGCGCGCGTCGCCGACCTCCGTCGCCTCGTCGATCAGGTAGAGATCGAAATCGAACGCCAGGCTGGCGCTGAACGCCAGACGGGCGAACATGCCGGACGAATAGGTCTTCACCGGCATGTCGAAATAGTCGCCGAGCTCGGAGAAGTCGGCGATCCAGTCGGTTGTGCGGCCGGGCGGCATGCCGTAGACGCGGGCCAGGAAGCGGGCGTTCTCGCGCGCCGACAGGTCCTGGTGGAAGGTGCCGGCGAAGCCGATCGGGAAAGAGACCCGCACCAGCCGGCGGACCCGTCCGCGGTTCGGCGGCTCCGTGCCCGCCACCAGGCGCAGCAGCGTCGATTTCCCCGCGCCGTTGGTGCCGAGCACACCGAGATTGCGCCCGCCCGGCAGCTCGAAGGTGGCATCGCGCAGCACGGTGCGGCGGCCCTGCAGGGTGCGGAACGACTTGTGCACACGCTCGAAGGAGATCATCAGCGCACCTGCCGCCGCCGCAGCGCGGCCTCGGACGCGAAGCCCGCCATGATGACCACGAGGGTCGTGATCACCGTGTACCGGCGGTCGAGCCAGGGCGGGGCATATTGGTCGAAGAAGGCGGTGCGGAACCACTCCAGGCACTGCAGCAGGGGATTGAACACCAGCACGTCGCGCAGCCAGTAGGGCATCTCCTGCGGGACGTAGAAGATGCCGGCGGTGAAGTACTGCAGGCGGATGATGCTCGGCCAGATCTTGAGCCATGAGCCGTTCACCGTCTCGACCGTGGCATTGATCACGGACAGGCCGAAGGCGAACAGCCAGAGCACCGCGATCGCCTCGACCGCCGCCAGCGGATCGCGCGGCAGCGGCCCCGTGCCGGCCAGCCAGAACGACCAGAACATCACCACGCCCATGGCGACGGCGATCACCAGGTCGACCAGCGCGTTGGCGAGCAGCACGTCGAGGCGGCTGATCGCCGGGATCTGCAGCACCATCGCGTTGGAGATCAGGCCGTGGAAGCCGTTCGAGGTGACGTGGCTCCACATCAGGAAGGGGATCACGCCGGTGGCGTAGAAGAAGAACCAATCCTCGCCGAGCGGCGGATGGCCGCGGTTGAAGATCGAGAAGATGACCGCCAGCACTGACAGGTGCAGGAGCGGCTCGGCGATCGCCCAGAAGAAGCCGAGCCTGGTGTTGGCGTGGCGCGTGCGCATCTCGCGCAGCATCAGCGCGAAGACGATGCCGCCCCACTGGTCGAGCCGGCCGCGCGCGCGTCGGCCGGCCTCGCCCTCGGGGTCGCTCAGCGTCTCGAACAGGCTGGCCGGCGTGCGGCTCGCCTTGCCGCGCGCCACCGGCGGCGCGGCGGTGCGCTGCTCGAGCAGCGCGACGTAGTGATCGCGGTAGCCGAGGTCGGCCGGATTGAGCGACGCCGCCTGGGCGGCGTGGAAGATGGCGGCGTCCTGATCGCCCTGGCCCCACAGCAGATGGGCCAGCGAATAGTGCGCGCGGGCGTCGTCCGGCGCGCGCTGCACGATCCCCCTCAGCACCTCGATGGCCTCCTCGGCATGACCGAGTTGGGCGGAGATGCCGCTCAGGAACAGCGCGTAGTCGAGGTTGGCCGGCTCGAGATCGAGCGCGGCGCGGCCCTCCTGCCGGGCCTCCGCCAGACGGCCGGCAACGGCATAGGCAGCC
>Ga0209062_1003086_pt1 | contig 20127 bp, 12 predicted proteins | sample Coa_R2_2_FD_187158 | JGI IMG/M metagenome (GOLD analysis project Ga0209062, IMG submission 187158) | Surface soil microbial communities from Centralia Pennsylvania, which are recovering from an underground coalmine fire - Coalmine... | ecosystem: Environmental > Terrestrial > Soil > Unclassified...
CGGTCCCATGCCAGGATCTTCAGCCTTTCCCCGCGCCGCGAACGGAACACAAACCAGTGGCCACTCAGCGGGTCCTGACCAATTACTGCTTTTACGCGCTCCGCTAGCCGGTCAAAACCGCAGCGCACATCCGTCGCTTCGCTGGCCAGCCAAATGCGCACTCGCTGGGAGCTGTCCAGTGTACGCAAACTCGGCGGATCAATCACGTTTCGCTCTCCAGGATAACCGGCAACGCCCGCAAATGCTGCGCATCAAATCCGGGCCCCACCACAAGACTGCGCCCACGGTTGAGCCGAATCTCTATCTGTTGACCAGACAGCGATATCGGAGATATGATCGGCAGCACCGCCGCTGGCTGCCTGCTCTCTGCAGCAGGCCTTACCCTCAGCTCCAAAAACTGCGAGGCTTGGGTTTCCCTCAGGCGCTTCTTCCATTCGTGAAACTGCCACTCCCGCAGACCACGTTCCCCGCAAAGCCCGGCTATGCTCTTACCATGCTGCTGCTGCTCGGAAATCAAATCCCGCCACTTCGCCCACGACTGCTTCCTCTGCTCTTTCATCCTTTCAAACTGATCTATCCGAGCCTCTGAGACAAGTTGGGGTTTACTTTGCGCTCACCAAATAGCGAGCTAACAACAGGACTAAGGGATAGTGCGTGCCGCAAGCCCTGATATAAAACCGAACGATGCCTGCGTCTGAATCAGTCAGTTGGGCGATAACGGGTAGGCAGCGAAAAAGCAACGTAGCACTTCACACCGGGCCGGGGAGTGGTTCCCCCCGGAGCCATCCGCGCACCGGCGGGAAAGCTAGGGTCGCCAACCAGCGCAAACAGAATGTATTCGCGTCCGTTCACCTCGTAAACCGCCGGTACTCCCACCGCGCCGTTGGGAACGTCGCGCGAGTAGACCACCTTACCGGTCTTTTCATCTAGGGCGTACAGCTTCGATTTATTGTCTGCAAACAGCACAAGCCCGCCGGCGGTCACAACGAACGCACTTCTCGGCGTGACGTTCCCACGCAGCTTGTCGCTCGGACCGGCCTCGGGGGTATCGCCGTAGGGCGTCTGCCAGATGATCTTGCCAGTATTGAGATCGTAAGCGGTGATCGTGCTCCACGGCGGAGTGATGATATAACCTTCCTGACCGTAGCCTGTCTTGTAGCGCGCCGGCGGCGGGGTTACTCCTTTTGGATAATCAGGCTCCAGCCGTTCCATGAGCATGTTCCCGGGAACACCCGTCCCGGGCGGAGCCTGATCGGACTTGTCCAGGAACTCGATTACGTCTGCAATAGCTTCAGCATTCATAGTAGGGAAGCCCGGCATGGCGCCTCTGCCATTCTTTACGATGTTGCGCACAACCTCGGCACCAAGGCGCTTTACGGCATCGTCAATCTCCGGGCCACGATCGCCTTTGAGATCGGGACCGTGACAGGCCTGGCAGGAACCCTCATAAATCGTGCGCCCGAAACGCAGCGGCAGGGGCGGACCGCCTACGCCGAATCTGCCGCGCCCGCGCATGCCAGGCTCAATGCGGCTAGGAATCGTGCCGCCCGTGTTCTCGGCTGTCGATTCGCCTGGTTTCACCAGTTTTAAGATGGATGGAAAGTCCTTGGATTCGACAAAAACAATTCCTTTTGCAGGGTCTGCTCCGGTGTCCCAGTAGAAGGCTCCGCCGTTGACGCCAGGGATCGAGATGGTGTCGGTTAGGCCGGGAGGTGTGAACAATCCTCTCTTGTCTGCTTTTGCAAAACGTTCCTCCCAATGCGCCTTCTCCTCGGGAGTCATGAAGGCGGTATATAGGTCTCTTTCGGTCATGCGCTGGCGGGCGAACGGAGGTGGGGCTGTGGGGAACGGCTGAGTGGGAGATGTCCATTCACCTGGTACTCGCGACTTGGGCACAGGCCGCTCCTCGATCGGCCACAGCGGCTTTCCGGTCACGCGATCGAATACATACAAAAAGCCGTTCTTGGACGCTAGCGCCACCACATCCACGGTTTTTCCGTCATGTTTCACCGTTAGCAGTTGAGGTGCCGCTGCCGGATCGTAATCCCAGATATCGTGGTGAACGGTCTGGAAGTGCCATAGATATTTCCCAGTGCGCGCATCAAGAGCTAGCAGCGAGTCAGCAAAGAGGTTGTTGCCCGGCCGGTCACCCCCATACAGCTCATACTTGGCCGATGAAACCGGGAAATACGCGATCCCACGTTTCTCATCAATGGTAATCTCCCCCCAAACATTAGCACCTCCCATATATTTCCAGGCATCTTTGGGCCACGTGTCGTATCCCAATTCCCCGGGTCGCGGAATCGTATGAAAGACCCAGACAAGTTTGCCAGTGAGGACGTCAAAAGCACGAATGTCGCCAGGAGGGGCGAGGTATCCTTCGCCAGGAAAACTTCCAAGGATGATCAGGTTTTCGAAAATTCTTCCGGGAGTTCGGGAAGCCAAGGGAATCGGAGCGCGGTCGATTCCAATCCTCAAATCCAACCGCCCGTGATCCGCAAACGAATCCACGGCTTTTCCAGTCACGGCGTCGATTTCGTACAAATATCCGGCGGAAGTAACCAGGATGCGGCGGTCTTTGCCATCTTTGCTTTGCCAGTAGTTCGCACCTCGTTGCCCGGCTATTCCACCCCGGCCGGTTCCCCCGCCGGCGCCGAACGGATGTTCCCATAGCTCTTTACCAGTGGTCGCATCCAAAGCTACCAGTGCCCCGCCCTTCGCCGATACATAGACAATGTTGCCCACTACGAGCGGACAAAACGTGGTCGTGCTGTTTCCCGCCAAGTACTGCCAAGCCACTTGGATTTTGCTGACATTCGACACATTGATTTGCCTCAGCGGGGAGTAATGCGCGCCGGCAGACCCTCCAAGGTAATCGCTCCATCCGGTATCGGGCTTTTGAGCAAGAATTCCATTTGCCAGAACGGCACAGAGCCCGTAACGCAAGAAAAAAGATCGGACCCAGCCAACTTTCATTGGGAGTCTCGCCATACTTCGTTGTCCAACTCGCGATCAGGAACGAAAAGTGATCCCGTGTTTTTCGAGATATGCCTTCGCGATCCTGGCATTCTCGAGCGGCGGGACCGGCTGCGGCGGCGGTGAATCGAGTTCCACCATCACCATCCCCGCAGTCTTGCGGCCGTTCATCATGGCGAGGATTGCCGGAATGTCCACTTTGCCTTCGCCGAGCGGACAGTAGCCCAGATAGTTCGGGTCACCTGAATAGTCTTTCAGGTGCATGTGCTGCACGTAAGGGAGGAAGTCTTTCACCACCTGTACCGGATCTGATCCGCCTTTCTGCAACTGGCCGATATCGGGACCGAACTTCATCACGCGAGTGTCCATCGCCTCAAGCACGGCATAAGTTTCATCGCGCGTCTCAACACAGGTCCCAGTGTGCTGATGCAGCACCGAAGTGAGACCCATGTCCATAACGGCTTTGCCAAGCTCGTTCAGCGTCGCGACAATATCGTTCTTATGTGCCTTGAAATCGTAGCTATTACGCCGAACGCTGTTCGGACCGACGACGATGACGCGGCCTTTGTACTTTTTCACGAGATTCGCCCAACCCAGAGTTTTTGCTATTGAGTCTTTGCGCTTGGCTGGATCCGACAGGTTCGTGCCGCAATAGGCGGAGATGAGCGGCAGGTTGTATTTCTCGAGAAGCGTTCCGAGGCCGCCGTGCTCCTCCATGGCCTCGATCTGGTTTCCAAAGAGTTCAATGCCATAAAAACCTAAGCTGGAGATATCGCGGATGGCAGCCTCGACGTATTGCGGGTCCTGCATCGGATTGATGGTGGGACGAGGTCCCACAGGCGGCCCGAGTGGAATCCAGCTAAGACCCGTATGGCCGATTTGCAGTGACAGCTTGTTTCGGGCCAAGCCGCGCGGGCCAAACAAGGCAACTGCCGAAAGGGTTTTGGTGAAAGTGCGACGATTCATTTTTCAATCCAGTCTATTTGGCCACACGGCTTTGCGTGATCGTTTGCTGCGAAGGCGCTGTTCCCCAGAAGATGAAAGTGCCGCGGTTTGTGGACGTCACGATGTCGACCGCCCCGTCCTTGTTCAAATCCACTGCGAGTACAGTTGAACCCACTCCGGATCGGTTGTGAATCAATTCCGGTTCGAATCTTGCACCCCCTGGAGCTTTGGGATCGCGAATGGTTCGGAACCAATAGAGGACGCCAGGGCCGTACGGATCGGGATCGATGTAGCTCTCCTGATGCGAGAAGACTCGCTTGCCAACGATGAAATCGGGAATCCCGTCACCGTCGATATCAGCGACGGTTGCGCCATGCAACTCGGAGAAAGTGACGTTTTGAGGATTTTTCGTTGAATAATCGTCCATAATCATGTGTTCAACGAATGAAATATTGCCGCTCGAATCGCGCTTCTGCTCAAACCAGGCGAGTCCCCAACCGTGTGCTTCAAGACTGGTTACAACGTCGTTGAGTCCATCGCCGTTGACATCATAGACACCCATCTCTGCTCCGCCAACACTGCCGCCCGCTCGTGGCCAGCGGCTGAAAGCAAAAGGATGAAAAGGCCAGCGGCCTTCGGATGCGCCTTTGGGCGGCTGTTCCCACCAGCCCTGGGGCGAAACGATGTCCATGCGCCCGTCTCCGTTAATATCCCCAACACCGAGCCCATGCTGCGCAGCAACATAAAAGCCGTCCTTTGAAACTTTGTGAATCGGCCAGGGCGCAGTCGGATTAGCGGGATCGGGGCTGGCCCAGCAGACCGCGCCTCCGCCGACGAAGACAGCGTCGGGCTTTCCGTCGCCGTCAACGTCCTTGAAAACGACGATTTCGGAAGTGATAGTAGGCAGGACGTCATATTTGTCCCAGCGGCGTAACTCCCCTCTTGGATTGACGTAGAGCGACATCGCCCTACCATGTGAGATCAGCACGTCGGGCCAGCCATCGCCGGTGAAGTCCCAGGCGAAGTTGACCATCGCGGGCGTTAGCTGCGAGCTTACGTCGGATGTCTTGCTCAGATAGATTTCGCGCGAGACCCTGTAATCGGGACCCAGGTAGTAGAAGGGACCGGAGACGATATCGAGAATGCCGTCGCGGTTAATGTCCGCCGCAGTCGCGGACCAGCCGTAGTAGAAATCGTTGATGTGCTGCATGCGGAAGCGGCTGGAGACCTCTTCGTCCGGAAGAACGCGGCGCCCGAGGTCTTTGATCTCGATCTGCTTGAAGCGCACTTCCCCTGTGCCGCCGACATAGAGAGCTACGGGCCCGTAATTCGAGATCTCCTCGTCGGCCTCACCATTAGTAGTACCGGCTTCCGGCCCATCGTGAATCCAGACCCGGAGAATGTTGGCGTCGAGAATGATTTCGAGCGGATTCCACTCGTTCGGACGATATGAGTAGTCAGGACTCGTATATGGTGAATCGGGAGGGAGCCCGCCAAACATGAAACCACGGCCGGGCACATGTCCGGGGGCTCTGCTCACCGGCGGCGTTGTGGACGGAACGTATTCGCGAACCATCCCGCCCGCGGGATGAAGCGCTAGCCGGCTCAGCTCGCGCCCTTGCAGATCGAGTTTCAGCGCGAACGCGCCCGCAGGGTTCTCGCCATCCGGCAACGACACGTAAACCCCGCGGATTCCGTCTCCAGTTGTTTTGGTTCGCACCATAATACCAGTACGACAGCCACCCGTGCAGAGATAGGTGGAAGCAAACTCAATGTCTTCGAGAGATCTATCGAGGATCAGCCACCCGCCCGCGAGGCTGCGGGGTTTTCCCACGATCTCACCATTTTCAGCGCGCCAATCTGCATCCCCTAAAGTTCGAAACGCCGAAATGGACGAACCGGCAAAGATCCAGTCCGGCACAAAGTTCCGGTTCGCGGCAACGGGACGCACGTGCAATCCAATAGCCGCCGCGATTCCTAAACAAACGATCCAGTTTCTCATGTCTTGGCTTTACTTCTTAGTCTCTGCATCCCAGAGAAAGATGTTGCATAATGCGCACATCTGATTGCAAGTATCCTATCAAGGCCCAAACAGCGTGTCAAGATACATCGCACAGAGGGTGATATCAAGCAGCCTGTGTAAAAACATGGAGGGAGCGGTTTCGCCAATTGAGACCGAATCGGTGATGATCCCATCTAATTTCCCATATTTGCGAAGCACAATCTGAGGCAACACCAAGCGGAACGAGCAGCACTTTCGGCACTCTAACCAACTCTACATTTGATCCACGCCAGATCATGATGCAGGCAAGGATCATCTTTTGATCCGCTGGATAATAATGTCATTGATTTTGTCTCAAGGGCCATCACCCTAAACTGAGGATTCTACGTATTTGCAGCAGTCTTTCCGATGTTCACGGAGTCGAAAATTCCACACCACCTCGGTGTGTTCGTTTTCACGGACAAGGGTCGGTGCATAATTTAATTGAGTACTATGCCGGTTTCGGCTCCTACAAAGAAGAACAAGTCGCCTCGAGAAACACCATCTATTCAAAGCTTGGATCGCGGATTGATCATTCTGGAGACAGTTGCGAAATCCCCCGGTCCCGTATCGCTGGACGAATTGGCTGAGTTGTTGGGAGTTGACCGAAGCAGCGCTTTTCGGCTGGCGAACACTCTGAAAAGGAGAGGCTTTCTCGCCTATCCGAACGACCGAAAAGACTATATCTTGGGCCCGTCAATTTGGAGACTCTCCCGCGAATATAATTGGGGCGCCACACTGGCCGATATTTCTCGCGAGACCTTAAAACGATTGGCGAATACATTGTGCGAGACCGCGCATCTGGCGGTACGTGAAGGTAAACGGGCTCTGTTCATTGATCATGCTACAAGCAATCAGGTCCTCTCGGTGGCGGGACAAACAGGGGAATCAGTCCCCCTTCACTGCACGGCTCACGGCAAAGCATTAATCTGCGATTGGACTAAGGCGGATTTAGAAAAACTGCTCGGCCCAGGCCCCCTGCCTAGCTACACACCCCGGACGATTACGTCTATCGCTAGACTGGCATTAAGCTGTGCACAAAACAAGGCTCAAGGATTTGCTATAGACGACTCGGAATACTTGGAAGGGATACGATGTTTAGCCGCCCCAATTCGCGACGCCGAACGTCGAATTGTGGGATCCATTGGCATATCTGCTCCTCTGACCAGGTTTACTGATGACCGTAGCAATGCAGTTGCCAAAGAGGTCCGTAAAGCGGCACAAGAAATCGAGAGACTAATCGCCAATTCCGACGGCAGATCCTAAGCACGGCAGGTAGATCCGCGTTGTTCTCATCCGTTGCTGCCAGCATTTGAATTCCACATCCTCCTTTAAGAGGAGGTACTTTGCATTTTCGAATGCTTGTGCTACGCTTAATGCGACAATGCTTTAAGCAACAGTTATTGTACAATGTGCAACAAAGAGCTAGTTAAAGGAGGAGATTACGCCAAAGAGAATCCTAATCACGCTCTTCGCTGCGATTCCTGCTTTCTTTTCCCTCATATACGCGATGCCGCGCAACTTTATTGCTGATTTCCTCTTCGAGGGATCATCGCTGGAAGGGTGGCGAACTCTCGGTAGCGAAGAATGGCACGCAAAAAATGGTGAAATTCAAGCCTATCCTCACGGTGAAGGTGGCGGCTGGCTGATCCTCGATAGGAACTATCAGGACCTTGACTTCTATACCGAATTTCGGTATACGGGGGCGTGCAATGTAGGCCTTCTTTTTAGAGCCGAAAAAATTGCAGCCGGTGGCTTGAGAGGCACGTATGTGTCGCTATGCCCCGGCGATATCGATTCCTACGACGTTTCGCTTACCCCGGACGGGAAAATACTCAGCCAAGAACGCCAGAAGAAATCTACAGTCCAGTTCGCGCGCATGGCGACCGGCTTCTGGACTAACGGTGCAGCTCATGTCCCTGGTTTTGCCCAACCCGCACAGACGCTTGTGGAACAGGAAGCAAAAAGCACCCACCCAAGAGTAGATGTCACCCAAGCCCCAGCGCCGCATTTCCATTCTCCTGAACCGGAAATCCATGCGAACGCTTGGAACAGCGTTGAGGTCACGATTGATGCCGATATGGTCTGGATAACCGTGAACCAGCGACGCCTCTTTCCCGCCCGCGCCACGACTGATCGTATGATGGCTTATGGTCCGATTGCGCTTCATGTTTCTGGATCTGGAGACGTCCGCTTCAAAGACGTTGCTATCAAAGATCTGAATAAGCAGATCGAGCCCATCGAACACGTTTCGCCTCACTTCCGCATGCAGCGGATTGAAGATTTCTTTTATTCTTGGGGCGTCACTGTCGGTGATATCAACCATGACGGAATTCCGGATATCATCGCGGGACCGTTCTACTATCTAGGACCGAATTACACAGAGCGCCACGCGTTCACCTCTGACCGAACTTATAGTCCGGCCAACAATTTCCCTGAGGGCATGGTTTACTTCGCTTACGATTTCACCGGCGACGGATGGACTGACATTTTGCTGGTGGATTCCAGACCCATCTATCTTTATGTGAATCCGAGAGGCGAAAACCGTAGATGGGATCGCTACAACGTAGTTCCCAATGCGACTTCGGAAATTGAATTGTTCTGCGATATTGACGGCGACGGTAAGCCTGAGGTGCTCTTCACAGCTTCTGGTGGAGTCATGGCTTACGCAAAGCCGGATCCCTCTGATCCCACTGGGGTCTGGCAAATCCATAAAATTTCAGAGCCAGGTCTCGCCGGCCCGCACGGTATGGGCATTGGTGATATCAACGGCGATGGCCGCATGGACGTCGTGAATAGCCGGGGATGGTGGGAGCAGCCGGCCGCTGGCGCCGCATCAGGACTCTGGAAATTTCATCCGGAGCCGTTCGGAATTGGCGGCGCTGAAATGGGCGTTTACGACGTCAACGGGGATGGGTTAAATGACGTCGTGACCGCAATTTCAGCTCATGGTTGGGGGCTCGCCTGGTTTGAGCAGAAGCGCGACGAGCGGGGGAATATTTCGTTCGTAAGGCACGACATAATGGGTGATTTCAGTACTAAGGACAAGAATGCTGGTGGCGTAACCTTCTCAGAGCCTCATGGCGCCGCTTTTGCGGACCTTGATGGCGACGGTATTCCAGACCTGATCGTTGGCAAGCGGCTCTATTCGCATCTCGAAAGTCACTACGATCCGGATCCATATGACGCCGCTGTTCTGTATTGGTATCGGACACTGCGTGATCCAAAGGCGCCAGGCGGCGCGAGATTTGTTCCTGAGCTGATTCATAACCGCTCAGGCGTAGGATCGCAGTTCGTTGTTAAGGACCTCAACGGTGATGGTGCGCCGGATATTATCACATCCGCCTCCAAAGGCACATTCATCTTCTGGAATCAGATGCACAAAGGAAAGTAGCCGAAGGAGAAATCCAAGGTGCCGACTCTTATAAGATTGCATTTTTCTGTTATAGTGCTCTTTGCAGCTTCTCTCAGAGTACTGTTTGCAGAGCAGCCTGAAAACAATTGGAAGGACCATCTTGGTGACACGCGTACATGTTCCCCAGAGCACTCGAACAAAGAGGAGCCTGGAGCTGATTGGAAGGATTACCTCGGTGGTCCAACTGGCTCCCATTATTCGCCCCTGAAGCAGATCAATATCCATAATGTAAACAAAATACAAATCGCATGGAGCTATCCGACCGGCGATGATCTGAGCTACACTTTCAGTCCGCTGGTCATCGATAATATCGCTTATGTGGCGGCAAAAAAGGGCTCGCTTGTTGCGCTGGATGCGACAACTGGTAAAGAACTCTGGGTGCATAGCTTCGCGCCCGGGGATGGGGCATTCACTTTTTTTAACGGAATAGCTGGTCAGCGCGGAGCCAATTATTGGGAGAGTAAGGACCGTTCGGATCGCCGCATTTTTGTCACAGCTGGCGGGTTTCTTTATGCGATCGACGCCTGCACGGGTGAGCTGATAGATTCTTTCGCTGACCACGGAAGGTTAGATCTCAAGACCGGCATAGATCGGACCACCAGACCTTTAACTTCAAGAACGCCTGGCCGAATCTTTGAAAATTTGATCATCCTCGGCAGTGCTACGGGTGAAGGATACCTTCCACCTCCTGGCGACATTCGAGCTTTTGACGTCCTCACCGGAAAACTCGTCTGGGTCTTTCATACGATTCCGCGACCCGGGGAATTGGGATACGACACGTGGCCCAAAGATGCCTATAAGTACATGGGTGGCGTTGATGTATGGGGCGAGATTACAGTGGATGACAAGCGCGGTATCGTTTACCTCCCGACCGCTTCTGCGAAATACGAACTTTATGGCGGTGACCGCAAAGGTGATAATCTGTTCGCCGATTGTCTCCTTGCGCTCGACGCGCGCACTGGCAAATATTTATGGCATTTCCAAACCATTCACCACGATCTCTGGGATTATGATCCCGACGCCGCACCGCAGTTAGTCACGATAAAGCACGACGGCAAAATTGTGGATGCAGTCGCGCTCGCTTCAAAGAACGGATTTCTCTATGTCTTCGACCGTGTTACCGGGAAGCCGCTGTGGCCAATTGAGGAGCGGCCAGTCCCTCCATCGGATGTTCCCGGCGAAGTTGCTTCGCGAACGCAGCCGTTTCCAACTGTCGTACCACCATTTGCGCGTCAGGGCTGGACTGCTAATGACTTATACGACGGCTTCATGACTTCCGAAGAAAAAATTTGGTGGAAGCAGCGGCTATCGAAGGCTCGCAGCGGATTTTATACTCCGCCTGCTCTGATCGATACCATCTTACTTCCCAGCGTGAATGGCGGCACATTATTCTTTGGAACCGGTGCAGATGCGGTAAACGGTATGGTTTACGTACTATCAAAGGACATGCCATCAATCGTCAAACTCGTACCCGCGGGTGAATCTACTGCCGCCAATGCAGGTGGCTTAATTCCGGACCGACCGCGGCTAGCGAAATCGCGGCGTATGGGTCCTGTCACAGCCGAGCAGCTTGGCCGCACCGTTTATGAAGAAAACTGCCAGATTTGTCATGGACCTGAACTAAAAGGAGATCGGGGACCCGAAATCGATACTGTTGTAAGCCGCTTAGGCGTAGACGCAACTCGGAATATCATCTTGAAGGGCAGAGGGGGAATGCCGGCTTTTCCGTCTATTCCTGCGCCATTGATGAAGGATTTGCTCGCATTTCTTACTCACCCCGCATCCACTCCTGTCGGTTCGGCTGCTCCGCCCCTTGCCTTAACCATGGCCCTACTACGAAGGGAGCCTGACTACCCTCCGGGAGTTACACCGCCCCCCTCTCGATACAAGACTGGCTACGGCAACGAACCATACATCATTACACCACCTTGGAGCACGATTACCGCTTACGATCTTAATACAGGCACAATCAAATGGAGAACACCGTACGGTGATCTGCCGGAAGCGGGACCGAGCAAAAACCTAAGAGGCAACGTGTATCCGAAGAGCGGTTTCGTTATCACAGCAGGCGGGTTAATTCTTTTCGCCGGAAACGACTCAAAACTGTACGCACTGGATAAAGAAACGGGAAATGTCATTTGTACGAAGAATCTACCCAATGGCTCTCTGGGCGTCCCTGCGGTATATAAAGCAAACGGTCGTGAATTTATTCTCCTGCCAGTGTCAGGTGGAAACCCGTTTCCGGCAGGCGGACGACTTGCGCCGGGAGGCGTGAACCCACCCGCAATTTCAAAGAGTTATCTTGCCTTTGCACTTCCCGCTGCGAAGAGGTAACAGGAGCTTGCTGGAAGACGACGGGCCAGGGTTGCGATGGCTGTCAGCAGGTGCAGGTAACTGCGAAAGTAGAGGCACGACATGACTCTGGATGATATGGGCGGACTTCCGCGCCGCATCGGTCCTACTCAACGCTCTTATAGTGAATATTTTGGAATTTTAGCCAAAAATCTCCTACCACCCGTGTAAACATGTTGCGAGCGGAAGCACCATCACCTGTTTGAAGGGCCGCCAAAATCTCACGGTGTTCCTCTACAACATGACTCATAACAGGATCACCAGGTTTTCGTTCCAATAACTGAAAGGCGAAAACGCTGAAAGTTATCCGCTCTAGCGCGCCCGATAAGTACTCGTTTCCCGCACATCGCCAAATCTTGCGATGGAAGGCCATGTCGATCTTGTGGAAAGCAGCGCGATCGAAGTCCATCACCGTTGCTTCCATTTTTTGTATCAAGCCCTGAAGCTCATTAACGTCCGTCGAGGTCAGATTCTGTGCTGCTTTTTCCACCGCGAACGCCTCAAGTACAATCCTCACCTCGTGACTCTTCTGTAGGTCATCACGCGTGAGTTTTGTCACGTGCGTTGCTCGATTGGGGCGCTTTCGAACAAATCCTTGCAGTTCTAGCTCTCGAAGTGCCTCGCGGACTGTCGGCTGCCCTATGCCAAAAAGCGCTGCGATTTTTTGTTCAATCAGTCGCTCCCCAGGCGAGTATTTCCCTGCGAGAATTGCATCTCGAAGACGCTCAGCGACAATCGCAGGAATAGTGGGAGCACGTACCGAACGGAAGTCGTCGACCTCAGACTCGTACATCGAGATACCCATTTCAGTGTCGCATCCGCTTCACCGTGGAGCAACTATTAAAGATTAAAAATTAAAGAGTTTTTCTTTTGTCCTCAAGATCTTGCCTGAGGGGCGGCTCCTCTTGAGTATTGACAGATTATAGAGTAGAGAGTATTTTTTAAAGAAGACTCTTGGAGGCGATCTATGCAACAGCACTCTCCTACTTCGGTTGGTAGCCGGAAAAGCACGCTGGGAAATATTGTGGGTTCGTCGGGAGAGAGCTCATCATCATGCCTGATTCTTTGGTTTTCACTAAGAAGGGTGCTTTATAGCTCAAAATTGAGCGAGGAAATCGGGCATGCATTGCTTGCCTGGGGGGCCCTCCTATTTATATGCACGCCCGCGATTTTTGCACAATTTAACAGCAGCATTCAAGGTGTTGTGACGGACCCATCTGGCGCAGGAATTCCAAAGGCTTCGGTGACCGTTTCCAACCTTGCGACGAACGTCGCACAGAGCACGATAGCTGATGCGCAGGGGCACTACAGCTTTGTCGCACTCGCACCGGGTCCATATCGAGTCAGCGCGCGGGCACATGGTTTTGCAACTCTTACAGTTGATGTTTCGTTAACCACAAGTCAGACGCTAGCTGTTCCACTAAGGCTTTCTGTGGCAGCAGCGTCGCAAGAAGTTAATGTGACGGGCGAAGCGCCGGTTTTGGATATAGCCGAGACCCGCAACCAGCTCACATTGCAGACACAAGCTCTTCAATCGATCCCCCTGCAAGGGCGGAACATGATCACGCTTGTGACGATGGCTCCCGGGGTGACCGGTTTGGGAACAATAAGCAGTGGCAGTCCGGGATCGGCAACCGACAATTACGGCACCGAATTGCAGGTGGATGCCAGTGCAAACGGGAGGAACCTTCAACGCAACCTTTATGTTATCGACGGGCTCGACGTGACTAGTGACTTTCGGCCCGGCGTTTTAAACCTTACTCCGAATCCAGACGCGATCGCGGAAGTTTCTATTCAGACCAATACCTTTGCGGTGGATTACGGGCGCGCGAGTTCCATCGAGATGGTGATGACCACAAAATCGGTTACAAACAAGTTCCATGGAAGCGTCAGCGATTACTTTACCACTGAGCAGCTATGGGCAGGAACTGAATTCGTGCATAGCTATGCACCTTTCCATAGCAACAACATCTCTGCTACCCTTGGAGGACCGATTATTCGCCGCCAGCAATTGTTTTTCTTTGGCTCCGTCGAGCCCTTACGTGCGTTGATGTCAAATAGCTCCGTCGCAAGTTTCGAAGATCCCCAGTTTACAGCCTGGGCCCAACTAAATTTCCCGAGCACCATAGGCACCAAACTGCTGACAAACTACAAGCCCTTCGCTGTAAGTCCCACAGGGATATCGCAAACCGCGGCCCAGGTCTTCCCGGGGAGCTGCGGTACAGCCGCCACCGCCTTTATCCCCTGCAATTTGCCGATGATTGATCGAGGCATTTTTAATGCAACCAATTATAGAAATGGAATGCAGTATAACATTCGGATTGACAAATACTTTAAATCCGATAGAATCTATGGAAACCTCTTCCGCACCACATTGGCCACCAACGCACCAGCAGCTCGACCGCAATTTGATACAACTAATAACTATTTTTCGACTTCCGTTCAGTTAAATGAGACACACACGTTTTCTCCTACAGCACTGAATGAGGCAGCTTTCGGTTATCTGCATCCCCAAGGCACAAATACGGAAACGGGAATTTTTACAGTCCCAGTCATTTCTGTGCAAGGGATAAGTGCCGGATTTGGAGATGGCTTCGCGCAAGGCGTTTTCAGCCAACCTAACTATCACTGGCGTGACGTTCTTAGCCATATTCATGGCCCGCATAGTCTACGATTCGGCTATGACGGTTGGCACGGCCAAGCACTTGGCCGTACTGCTGCCCTCTACTCCCAACCCAGTTTTACGTTCACAAATTTGCTAAGCCTAGTGGAGGACCAGCCCTACAGCGAAAGCGGTTTAGCGTATGATCCATTGACGGGCAAACCAGCCACAGCCAACTCGCCTAATGCTGCGATGACCACAGCTGGGGCATTCGGCGAGGATACATGGAAAATATCGAAATCAATCACTCTTACAGACGGATTGCGTTGGGATGATTATGGTAATCCCTATGCGATTAACAACACCTTTCTTTCAAATTTTTACTTTGGCGCCGGCCTTACCGAGAATGAACAAATAACCAACGGATTTTTTCAAGCACAACGCCAGCTTTTTAATCATGCACTCGCCAATGTTTTTAGTCCACGAGTCGGAGCAGCATGGGATGTGAGAGGTAACGGTAAATGGGTATTGCACGGAGGCTTTGGCATCTACCATGACTGGCCCAATATCGGCACGACAACTAGCGGACTGTCGAGTAACCCACCAGGGTTTGTTATCCCTACTTTCTACGCGGGAACGAGCAGTCCTCCCATATTTGCACTGGGGACAAGTAACACCTACCCATTTGGCTTTCCCTATCCGCCATTGGCGGCAACAAGCCTCGATTCACGTGGGGGCCTTACGGGTGAGCATCTTAACGTCGGCGGTATTGATCCGAACCTCAAAGCATCCTCAAGTTACGTCTATACTGCGACTTTGGAACACAGCTTTGGCAATCACATTGTTGCCAGCATCGGATATTCACGGGAACGCTCGGATGGCCTATTAGGTGGCAGCGGTATTTCCAATGCGACCAATCTTACGTTCTATGGTTGGGATATCAATCGATTTTCTGGTGATTTAATTCAATGCAATTGTACGGTCCCTACCCGTTTGAATCCCAGCTTCGGTACAATCAACTATTCTACGAATACTTCAAAAAGCCAATATAACGGGATTATAGGAGCCCTGCGAGCACGCTTTGGTGCAAGGGGATTTTTGGATGCATCGTACACACATTCCCGATCTTATGACGATGCGGCGACATATCCAACGGTTGCAAACATCGCTCAATACTGGGGGCCATCCTTGTGGGACATTCCCGATCGAGTTTCGCTTGCGTGCAGTTATCAGTTACCCGGTTTCAACAATGGCCACGGTTCGCTAGGGCATTTTACGAACGGCTGGATCCTCAGTGGCATAACGATCCTTCAATCCGGCACACCGTTCACTGTACTGACGACGGCTCCGTTTTTGCCACTCAGAAATTCGAGCGGCCAGATCATCGGTTATGCGCCTGGCAGTGGCGATTTTAACGCCGATGGAGACAACTACGATTATCCAGACGTTTTAAGCTACAAGACGACGAACACTCGACAAGCATATCTCAGTGGCGTTTTTAGCAAAGCTAATTTTCCTAATCCCGCATTAGGTGTGGAGGGGGATGAAAAGGTCAATAGGTTTCGTAACCCTGGATTCGCAGAGACCGACGCAGCGCTTGCAAAGGATACAGCTTTAACTGAGCGAGTGCGCCTACAGCTTCGCTTCGAGTTTTACAACGTATTTAATCGTGTAAACTTGGGCCCAGTCGATTCGAATTTATCGGATAGCAATTTCGGTCGTGTTACATCGCAGCTTAAGCCTCGCTGGATTCAATTGGGCCCTCGTTTGAGTTTTTGGCCCCAACGGAGTTACTGCATCGAGATCTTCAGATGACCAGAACGGAGTTTCTGTTGGTTTCTTCTATGGGCCTTTCGGAAGTGGCTTCTGCAGTCTCTGTTGGATTGCCGCAGCTGCGAGGTGGCGTCCCGCAACACTCGTCAGTTGGCAATTTATTTGACCAGATAGGCAACTATGCGCGGGCAAATCCTCCCAGTCTCAGCTTTCTGAGTCGTCGATGGAAGGATGTTCGAGAGTGGAAAGTTACGGCTAGAGCAAAAGTGTTTGATCGGCTATCCTATCGTCCCCCATCTGTTCCGTTTGATGCCCGAGTGGTATCAAAAAAGAAAAGGCGCGGGTACCTTCAAGAGGACATTGTATTTCGAACAACACCGTATACTGAGGTACCTGCTAGCGTGCTGGTACCTACGGCAGGTAAGCCTCCTTACCCGGCAATCGTTGCGTTGCATGACCACGGAGGATTTTACTATTTCGGCCGCGAGAAGCTACTCGAAGAGGATCGAAGGTCGACCATTTTCGCGGACTTCTGTAACAAACTATATCAAGGTGTCCCGTACGCCGCCGAATTGGCCCGAGCTGGTTACGTTGTAATGGTAATCGCCGCGTTCTATTTCGGCCAAAGGCGGCTTCGTATAGACACACTGCCGCCTGGAAAAGCAGACCGCCTTTTGCACTTAGGCCCCGATTCAGATGATTTCATTGTTGCGTTCAATGAGTTGGCCGGGAGTTACGAATCACTGGTAGCAAAAACGATCTTCATGGCTGGGACAAGTTGGCCGGGAATGATAGTGTGGGATGATCTGCGGAGTGTCGATTATTTGCTTACCCGAACGGAAGTCGATCAACATCGTGTGGGATGTGCTGGCCTGTCGCTTGGTGGGTTCCGTTCAGCTTACTTAGCGGGTTGCCATTCGGCAGTTCGTAGCGCGGTTGTCACCTGCTGGATGAGCACCTTCGGTCCGATGCTGGCCGGTTACGCGGAACGCCACACCTGGATGTGCTACACGCCGGATCTCTATACGGATTTGGATTTCCCGGATATCGCAGGAATGGCCACTCCGAATGCGCTTCTAGTTCAATTCGGACGCTACGACGCTCTGTTCCCTCCCGACGGTAAGCGGCAAGCTGCGGATAAGTTGAAATTGATCTATGCGAAAGCCGGAGTACCTGAAAATTTCAAGGCTTCGCTTTATGATACGCCGCATATGTTTTCTGTTGATATGCAACAGGAGACGATCGAATGGTTCGATAAGACGTTAAAGAAGGAAAGATAGGTTTGCTGAGCAATGATGCTGAATAGCTTGACAGACGAACTATGAACCGAGAGACGGAACAGCTAGGCGGAATTCCCTGAAAGTGGCCTCCGCAGCTACTGCTGCGGTCCTAGAGCCCAATGTCCGGGCGGTGACAGTGCTGCCTTCCTCTAATCTCATGAGCGTCATCCATTATGCTTTAATTCGAACTGGCACTCAGGGATGTGATCTCCTGAAACAGTTGACCACTATCTCGGCCGGGCAATGCCTCGCTACTTGTGACATTTATCTTCCAAATCTTAAGAAGGGAGCTGAAACACACGTGCAAGCTCGGCGCCCGATCAAGCTTCGCTCTCCAACACAGCCAGCAACGCCCACAAATGCTGCGCATCAAATCCTGACCCCACCACCAGACTGCGCCCACCCTTGAGCCGAATCTCTATCTGTTGACCAGACAGCGATATCCATTCCTGAAACTGCCACTCCCGCAGACCACGTTCCCGGCAAAACCCGGCTATGCTCTTACCACTCTGCTGCTGCTCGGAAATCAAATCCCGCCACTTCGCCCACGACTGCTTCCTCTGCTCTTTCGTCCTTTCAAACTGATCTATCCGAGCCTCTTAGACAAGATGCGGTTTACTTAGCGCTCACAAAATTCTTAGAATTATTCGGTTGAGAGTTTAGGTATTGTGTCCTTAAGTGCACTCAGAACTCCCCTCTCATTCAGTGCCGAAAGCCCGACTATCAACTAGGTTTTTCCTAAATTTTTATAGATCAGCGTGATACTTGTTCATAGGCCATCAAAGGAACTTGGCCAAACCATGTTCCCTCGAAGCCCGCGCGATTGTCTCCCCAGACGACGTATAGGAACTCCCCGTCTATATCCATTGAGGAAAGATCGTCTCCCAGCATGAAGTTGCATCGGTCGCGAACACACTCGGGCGAAATGGCGTGGCTCACACGGACTGTTTTGAAGCTGTGCGCCCCATCGAGCGATACCGACGACCACTCATCAAAACTTCCGTCGGGGTATACGGCCTTCCACACCAGCCCCAGAACGCCGCTAGGCGAATATTTCATCACCAGATGCTCGAAGATTGCATTTGCGGGCACCTCGGCAGCGACCACAGGAGGCCGCCACGTATTTCCGCCGTCCTCGGTTAGCGAAATCAATACGCGTTTTCCCGCCTGCCGCGCGACAGCATAACGACCCTGCCTAGTGGGATCCGCTGAAAGCATCACGCACGAGAGGCCACAGAATGAGCGACCCTCTTCGGCGTCCGGTTGTTCCTTCGGAAGCGGAGGAACCAATTTGTGGACGAACGATTTGCCATCGTTATCACTAACGCCCAACACGGTGCACGGGCACTTTTCGCCTGGCTCAGGTACTTTTGTTGCGTCGTATGCATCAACAAGATGTCCAAATGCTGCGCTGAAGCCGTACACTCCTACAAACCCGGGGTATTCATCGCTATCCATTGGATAAATGAGCCCCCACGTACGCCCGCCATCGCGAGAGGCTCGAATGAATGTGCGCATGCGCGTTACGTTCGGAGATGGATAACCTTGGTAACCTTTTCCTGGCAGTTGAGGATTCAGCTTCGGGTGAGACACTGTAGCCGGATCAACCGTTATAAGCCAAGCCCATTCCGCTGACGTAAATCGTTCCGGTTGATGCGTCGGCAACAAACACAGGACGATCCCACGGAGAGGCCTGCTCTAAGACGGGCTTTGCAGTGGGAGCATAAAGGGAAGCCGAGAAGGCGGGATGGACCCAGACTGGTTTGCTCCAGGTCTTGCCTTTGTCCGTCGACCACGCGATCGCCGATCCGCCATGATAATAGCGAGCTTCTCCATTCGGCGCATATCCCTCGGCGTAATCCGCATCGCCGCGATTCAGGTACGCGATGCATCCCATGTATAGCGTCCCGTTGGCAGCCGCGCCGGCGAATGAGTCGCTGCACCGGTTTTTGTTGAAAATCTTTCGAAAATCGTCCTCGCCGAAGCTCCACGTCTTTCCTCCGTCCTGTGTAACCGCGATATCGGTTAGAGAGCCGTCGGGCACCGACAGTTCTTTCACGCGCAAAAGCGTCCCGGGCGACGTCCAACTGAGTTTCCCCATGCCGAACGGCGCTCCCGGCCGCAATCGCGGCCTGATGGGCGCCTCACCTGTAGGCAACCGGTTCAGCGTGGCCATTGCGACCACAAGTATGTTGTTCGGATCCTTCGGGTTCACTATTACCCAGGGCTCGCCCGCGCCGCGATTTGGGTTGCCCAGCAGGAGATATTCATCAGATTCGGGTTTGGTCGTGGATTGCGGAGAGCCGCTCGACGAGTGATCTCGATCTTGGGAATAGGCGAGCGCGCTTGAAAGTAGCAGGATTACGCTTAGCCACAACGCTTTCGTAACTCTGTTCAATCGCATTACACCCCCTATTTAGTAATCGTTGACTACCGCCTACACGCGATATAGCTCCGCGCTGGATGTTAAACGGTCCCTCGAAATCGGAGCGAGTTGCCAAACGATCATAGATCGCAGGTGCGCTGTTCCGCCTCTGGAAAACAGGCCGATGCCGAGGCTTGCGGCACTTGCGGGATACACGCGGTCAGAAATGGAAGCCCTTCCGTTAGCAAACGTCTCAATTACCGATGCATCAAGATAGATGCGAAGGTGCAGCGCCTCACCAGCGTCGAGTTTCAGAACCCCGCTCTGAACGCCTCGACCGGCGCGCAAGAAGGAACCCGAAACCGTCTCTGGATCGTT
>Ga0209062_1003087_pt1 | contig 20126 bp, 18 predicted proteins | sample Coa_R2_2_FD_187158 | JGI IMG/M metagenome (GOLD analysis project Ga0209062, IMG submission 187158) | Surface soil microbial communities from Centralia Pennsylvania, which are recovering from an underground coalmine fire - Coalmine... | ecosystem: Environmental > Terrestrial > Soil > Unclassified...
GGCGACCTGCTCAACATTGCCCTCTGTGCGTTCGAGCAGGCGGCGGGCGGTATCGCGGCCACCGAGACCGAAGGCGAGGCCGAAGGCAAGAGCGGCGGCGCCAACGACAGCGGTGAACAGGATATTCATGATATCGGGCGCAATCTTGAGCTGCTCAAGGGCCACGATCACCGCGAAGCCGATAATGGCGATACGGGCAATGTTGGCATACAGGTTCGGGTTGCCCATGCGCGCGCTCGCCGTTGCCCCACGCACCAGATCAGCCACGACGGTCGCAGCCAGCGCGCCCAGGAAAAGGACGAGTATGGCTACAAACACGTTTGGAATATAGGCTACCAGTTCATTCAGGATGTTGCTGACCGTAGGAATACCCAGCGCGTCGGCAGCCGGTATCAGGAAAATCAGGAACAGGAACCAGTAGACAACTGCTCCCAGGATGCCTGCCGCATCCATATGAACGCCCATGTTCTGCTCAAAACGCTGCAGGCCAATACGCTGGCCCAGCCGGTCAAAGCCAACCTTGCGCAGCAGGAAGGTCACACCTTTGCTCACCAGCGTCGCGATGATCCAGCCAACCAGCAGGATGACCAGGAAGCCGACCAGCTTGGGGATGAACTCAAGCAGCAAGTTCAGCGCGTTGGTGAGCGCGGTGAAAATGGCCTGACCCCAGTTCGTAACAACAGTCATGTTTCTTTCTCCTCTCTTCAATCCATCCATCAACCCAACAAAGTCATGGGAACAGGACGTACTAAAAATTAGCTTGTAGCATAAGCATAAAGTGAAAGGGGTTCATTATCAAGTCATCAATGGAAATGCTAAGCCCGCTTTCATAAATACTAATCATGCTCTAAGATTTTGATGAGCGTCCATCCTCCATATAGATGACCTTGCAACTGCGATAGATCATTTATATAGTAATAGCAAAGACGATGATGCGGCAGTTAGAGTGCGGGCAGATACGAATGATATGAGGAGTTTGAGAAGGAGAGTGTGCTATGGCAGATGCAGGACGATCCGTTTCTGGCGCGGCGCAGGTGAATGGAACCTTGCTCCGCTATGACGTAGCCGGGGAAGGGCATCCGCTGGTCTTGATTCATGGTGGCCTCGAAGACAGGCGCGTCTGGGACGATCAATTCAATACGTTTGCGCAGCATTACCGCGTCATTCGCTACGATGTACGCGGCTATGGCGAATCGCCGCTGATGACGGCTGAGACGCAGTCAGAGCAGGGGACACAGACGTATTCGCTGCGCCAGGATTTGTATGAACTGCTGCACCTGTTAGAGGTGGAGCGTGCATACCTGCTGGGGCAGTCGATGGGGGCCGGGCTGGCCGCCGATTTCTCGCTGGCCCACCCGGAGATGGTCGATGCGTTCATCTCAGCCGCTCCCGGCCTCGGCGGCTACGAATTTATCGAGGAAGAATACCCGCTTGAAGCGCAGATCGAAGACGCGCTCGCGGAAGGCGACATTGCTCGCGCCGTCGATCTGACGCTGCAACTGTGGACTGCCGGGCCGCAGCGCCCGCTTGAGGCCGTCAGCCCTACCGTGCGGGCGCGGGTGCGCGAGATGACGCTGCATAATTTCGAGCGGCCCGACGAGGAGAACGCTGCGCAGCCGCAGCCGCTGGAACCGCACGCGCTGAGCCGCCTGGCCGAGATCACTGCCCCCACAATGGTCATGGTCGGCGACCAGGATGTGCGCGACATCCAGCGCATCGCCAACCTGCTGGCCGCCTACGTCCCCGGCGCGCGCAAAGTTGTCATCCCCGATACGGCGCACCACCTGAACATGGAGCGACCCGACCTCTTCAATCAGCTTGTGCTGGACTTTCTGGACGACCTGTAGGCGCCGATATAATCGAAGGCGCCGCCAGTAGATTGGCCCTCGTAGCTGCTATGACTACGAGGGCCAATCTACTGGCGGCGCCCTCGATCATATCGGCGCCTCTGTTAAGATGGTAACGCGCCTCAGTCGTTGGTGGCGACGGCGGCGACTTCTTCCTCTTCGCGGGCCACCAGCGAGGGGCGACCGGGGAACTCCGTGTAGACGCTGACCTTGCGGCGCGTGCGGGAGTCGTGTCCAAACTTCACGTAGCCATCGATGAGCGCGAACAGCGTGTGGTCGCGGCCCACACCGACGTGATCGCCGGGGCGAATCTTTGTGCCGCGCTGGCGCACGATAATGCTGCCAGCCGTGATAAGCTCGCCGTCATAGTGCTTCACGCCGAGCATCTTCGGGTTGCTGTCGCGACCGTTGCGCGAGCTACCCATTCCCTTTTTATGTGCCATGATTTACGCCTCTTCTTCGTTTCTAGCGGTGCGGCGGCGGCGCGTGCGCGGCTGCGAACCCGGTTCGACCCCCGGCTCCTCAGTCTCGCTGCCAGTCTCTGGCGTCTCCGTTGTTTCTGCCGTTTCCGCGACCTCTTCGGTCTCAGCCGTTGGAGCGCCCTCTTCCAGTTCTTCGGCTGGCTCGGCCAGAGCTTCTTCGACCTCTTCTTCGACCGTCGGCTGTTTCGCCTGCGGCGCCTCGCCGGTAATCAGGCTCTTGCCGTTGGCAACGATGTCGTCGATGGTCAGCACGGTAATTTCCTGGCGATGGCCCCGGCGATGGCGATAGCGTTTCTTAGGCTTGTACTTGAAGACGATGACCTTTTTGCCGCGAGCCTGCGCTTCTGCCGTTGCCAGCACGAAGGCGTTCTCGACCAGAGGCGCGCCCACCATCGTGGTATCCGCGTCTGAGATGAGCAATACCTGGTCAAACGTGACCTGCTCTCCCGGCTCGACGGGCAGCCGGTTGACTTCCAGCCGCTCTCCAACGGAGACCTTGTATTGTCGTCCACCACTTTTGATTACTGCAAACATGTTCTTTCCTGCTCTCCTTTCCCGTCTCTCGCGTGCGACACTCCCATTCTTCTCTGGCGGATACGTAGGTGGCGTTGGTGGAGACCATCCGTACAGTTCCTTTTTTCTCTCAATCCGTTGAATCTCAGATAAGTAGCCAGATGCGCTAAAGCTTGAGCGTCTTGCCGATCAATCTTCTCATTGAATCGAAGCGGAGCGGGTGTTTCTTTCCTCTTCAATCCCCTGTGGGAAGGCTAAAAAGCACGAGGATACGGCCACAAATACACATTTCGGCCCTGCGAAAAGCCGACTATTTGTGGGCATACGTTAGCGACACCATAATAGCAAGCTTTGCCCGTCCTGTCAAGCCCTGTTCGGCTCATACCGGCTGTTCTGGCGCGTGTTCCTCGCTGGCCCCCCCTGCCAGTTTCTCGCGTAAGGCTTTCTGACCGTAGCCGAAGAGGGGGAGCAGCGGCGGGGCCATCATGGTGGTGACGATGGTCATAATCACCAGCATGGCGAAGAGGGTTGGGGAAAGCACGCCGAGGTCGAGGCCGATGTTGAGGACGATCAGCTCGACGAGGCCGCGTGTATTCATCAGCGTCCCCAGCGCAAACGCCTCTTTCCAGGGTTCTCCGAACGCCTTGAGGGGGATGGCTCCGCCCAGAATTTTGCTCAGGCAGGCGACGACGAGGGCCAGCAGGCAGATAAGCCAGAGTGTGGGCGAATTGATCAGCCCGATGTGCGTGCGCAGCCCATTGTAGACGAAGTAGAGAGGCAGGAACAACAGGTTGTTGACCGCGTCGATGTTCTGCACCTGCTGGAGAAAGTTCATTCTGCGGGGCAGGATGAGGCCCATCATGAACGCGCCAAAGACGGGATGAATGCCCATTGCGTTGGTGATATAGGCGGAGAGCAGCAGCAGGATCATGGTGAGGGCCATCAGCAGCGGCCTGGACTTCACATGCTGGTCGGCGAGAAGCAAGAGCGGGCGCACAACCGCGAGCATGACGACAACGAAGAGCGCGAGGAAGCCAAGCGTTATGACGACGGCAATGAAACCTGTCGCGTGGATGGTGGCGATCACCAGCGCCAGCAGGCACCAGCCGATGACATCATCGATGGCGGCACAGGTCAGCGCCAGCGTCCCGATGCCGGTTGCCAGCATGTGCCGTTCGGAGAGCAGGCGTGCCAGCACGGGAAAGGCGGTAATCGCCATCACCGTGCCGACCAGCAGGATGAAGGACGGCAGATTGGCGGTTGATCCGGCGAAGCCGGGATAGAGGAAAAAGGCGAAGCAGCCGCCCATGAGCAGAGGTAGCAGGATGCCGCTCAACGAGATGACGCTGGCCTTTCGGCTCTGCCGCAGCATGGCGTTTGTATCGATATGCGTTCCCAGCGAGAACATGTAGAGGACGAGGCCGATATCGCCGAGGGTCTGCAACGTTGGCAGGGCGCTGGCCGGAAAGACGATTGCCTCGACATGAGGCAAGAGCGCGCCCAGCAGCGTTGGCCCCAGCGCGAGACCGGCCAGGATTTCCCCGATGACCGGCGGCTGGCCGATAAATTTACACAGATAGCCAGAAAGTTGTACAGCGAGCAAAATGACGATCAGTTGCAGCAGGATCTGGCCGGTGAGCATGATGCCCCCTTTCTCGCGCTGGCCCTGGCGGGAAGACGGCGTGCCTTTCTTCCATCTCCCCGCCCATGTTTTCTACGGGAAGGTTTCGCTACCATTTACGCACAGGGTAGCGCATAGTTTGAATATTTGCTATGAGGTAGCTCACTCTTCCCGGCTGGCTATGCTCCGGGGAAAAGTGCAACCATGCGCAGGACTCTCCGTATACATGATAGGCACGAAACAAAGAGACGCAGATGCTTCCTGTCCCGCCCGGCTTGCCGCCGTGTGGCACGGGGCGTCGGCGTCCGCAGAAATGAGGCTTGAAATGATGAATAGGATGACGACACTTGGACTTAATGAGCGCCTGGAGCGTGTCCTGGCGTATGCATTTGGCTGGGTTTCGGGTATTATCCTGTTTGTACTGGAGAAAAACCCTGCGGTGCGCTGGAATGCGCTGCAATCGATAGTCACGTTTGGCGGCCTTTCGATCCTCATGGCCATCATCTCCCTGCTCAGGCTCTACCTCAGCTGGATTCCGCTGATCAGCCTGATTACCAACCCTGGTCTGGGCCTGCTCCTCTCCATCCTCTGGTGGGTGACCATCGGCCTCTGGGTCTGGCTGATGCTCATGGCCTGGTTCCAACCCCGCTACCGCTTACCCATCATCGGCGATCTCATCAGCAACTGGGCCTGAGAGACTGGCATCATGAGTCTGAACGACCAGATGGGCAAAGGTCTTTTGTAGGGGCAGGCAGCAGGCCGCCTGTCCCTACAGTGTTCTCGCCTCATGGTAAAGCATGCCCAGAACCAGGCCGAAGGCGAGGTGACGGACAAGGTTTTGCAGGAAGGAACGCCCGGTAGCCAGCCGGGGCAACTCCCCGTTCTGGATGAGCGGGTGGTATTTATCGGCCAGCGGCGTCAAAGCCCACGCGCCGCTGATGAACAATTCGGCGAAGAGCGCGCCTTTGAGCCAGTCCGGGCCGGGCAGGAAGCGTTTGAAAAGCGCGGCGTAGAGTTCGGCCAGGGCAACGCCGTTCAGGAGATGCAGCAGCCAGGCCAGCAGCAAGAATCGCTTCTCCCCTGCAGCCTTGCGCCCGAACAATCCCTGAATGAAGCGTACATCGCTGAAACGGTTGCCTGTCAGCGACATATCCCCTTCCATGACGATACTGTATGCTATCGTTGCCAGCAGGCCCGCCAGCGCCGCTCGCCCCGGTCGCCAGTCTTTTGAGATGATGCGATAGAAAGCCATATATTTCCTCTTCGACATTGTTTCTCTGCAAACACATTATATCAAAGGACGTATTTACCTGCCGCGACGGGTGCCTCCGGGACATATCATGGCATAACACATCAGGGCCAGTTTGTAATAGCATTTATGGTAGAATGAAGTGCAAGCTGGTTGTTGAAGGTAGGAGGCTCTATTTGGCAATTCAAGGCTATCCCGCGCAGCCGGGCGTCTTGCCAGGGGAAACGCTCGTGCTGCACGTCTCGACCGATGCGCCTCGCTTTCGCGTAGACTTTTACCGGCAGGGAGGCGCGCTTACTTTCCTCTCTCGCTCTGACTGGCTGCCTGGTCGGTATTGCCCGCCGCACCTGCCGTTTCAGGATTGGGGCGAGGATGGCGTCGGGCTGGATGGCGAGCATCTCCCCGGCTGGCCCGGCTATCGCTTCACCATTCCCGCCGACTGGCAATCAGGTGTCTATATCGCCATGTTTGCGCAGGGGGATGACAACGGCAACGTCATTGACGCGCCCGACGCCACGACGCCCGATGGGCGCGACGCGAAGGCGCTCTTCGTGGTGAAAAGCGCGGCGCCGGGGAAAGATGCCTCTATTCTCTACAAACTGCCGTTGTTTACCTACCATGCCTATAATCAGGCGGTGCCGCAGGCATATAACGCCGCCACGCGGCAGGGCGGCTGGTGCCTGTATACCGTTCCCCGGCCTGAGCAGCTTCCTGTGGCCGTCCCACCGGCGGTGAATATCCATCGACCCGGAGGCGGGACGGGCGGCACTCCCTGGGATATGTTCAACTTTGACCCCTTCGACCCGACGCCGCGCCAGACCTTTGTGCATTGGGATGCCCCCTTCATCGCCTGGCTGGAGAAACATGGCTACCGCGTAGACTATTGTACCGATCTCGACATTCATCAGGAGGGCGGCTCCGAGTTCCTGGCGGCCTACCGTCTCCTGCTCTGCGTGGGACATGATGAATACTGGAGCGATGCCATGCGCGCCAATGTGGAAGGCTTTATCCGCCAGGGCCACAACGTTGCTTTTCTGAGCGGCAATACCTGCTGGTGGCGCGTCGCCTTCGATGATGCCTACAGCTTTCGCAGGCTCCATTACTGGTGGAATACCCCGGTTCCCAACAACCCGGAAAACGCGCTAACCGGCGTCAGCTTTCGCAACGGCGGAGAGCGCGACCAGAACCAGTACCCGCAGCCCGTTGGCTACCGCGTGCAGCACGCCGACCACTGGGTCTACGCCGGAACGGGTCTGCGCGAGGGGGAGACATTCGGCGACGGGCCAGAGCAATACATCGTTGGCTACGAATGTGACGGGGCAGAGTTTGATCGCGCCGCGCCGCTGAATGGCCATCCCGCGCGGCCAACCGGCAATGATGGCACCCCGGCCAGCTTCATTATCCTGGGCATCGGCGACACCGGCGCCAGCGGCTGGGGCCTGGGCAACAGGGCCGCCACTATGGGCCTCTACAGCAACAACGGCACAGTCTTCACCGCCAGCACCACCGATTGGGTGCGCGTCGTTGCCAGCGGCACCGCCCCGGCGGTCGAGCAAATCACGCGCAACGTGTTAGATCGTCTGGGATGAGGCCATGCCATGAAAACGGGTCTCGGACGTGTCATGCTGAGCGCGAGCGAAGCATCTGGTCTCCCCAACCGGGCGGCGTGGCCCACGCGGATGCTTCGCTGCTGCTCAGCATGACACGGGAGAGGGGCTTTTTACGGCATACAATGTTTATCGCAGCCTTTGCATTGCCCCCTGCAAGCGTTCGATCTCGGATTGCGTGTTGTAGTGGACGAGGCCCACGCGCACCATGCCGCCCTGCTCCTCAAGGCCGAGGCGCTCGGTGACGGCGAGGGCGTAGTAGTTGCCGTTCCAGACGTAGATGTTGTCGTTGCCAAGCGCGTCGGCGACGGCTTCGGGCCGCCAGCCGTCCAGCGTGAAGGAGAAGGTTGGCACGCGCTGCTCCAGCCGGTGCGGGTCGGTGATGCCCCATATGCGCAGGCCGGGGATGGATGAGAGCGTTTCCAGCAGGCTGTGGTTGAGTTCCAGTTCGTACTCCTGAATGGCCGCCATTGCCTGTTTCAGCGCCAGCCGCCGCCCGCTGTACCGGCCCGATAGCTGTGAGACGAAGGACGCGCCGAAGGTCTGGCCCAGCCATTGCAGGTACTCCATGGCTCCCAGCGTGCCGGCGATGGCCTCGAAGCTCTGCGTCCCCGTCTCGAACTTCTCCCCCGGTTCGTTGCTGGCCGGGCGCACCTTATAGGCGGTCAGGCTGTCAAGCAGATGGTATTTGCCGTAGAGGACGCCCAGGTGCGGCCCGAAATATTTGTAGGCCGAGCAGACGAGAAAATCGCAGTCCAGCGCCTGCACGTCGATGGGCCGGTGCGGCGCGTACTGCACGGCGTCTATGTAGGCCAGCGCGCCCACGCGATGCGCCAGTTCCACCGCGCGCCGCACATCGTTGATCGTGCCGACGGCGTTGGAGGCGTAGCCGACGGCCACGATCTTTGTGCGCTCGTTGATCTGCTCCTCAAGGCTCTGCATGTCCAGCGTGCAATCCTGCTCGCGGAAATTGACCCAGCGCACGGTGCAGCCGCGATCCTGCGCCACCATCAGCCAGGGGGAGATATTGGCGTCGTGATCCAGCCGCGTCACCACCAGTTCGTCGCCCGGCTGCAGGGTGCGCGCCAGGCTGCGACTGATGTGAAAGGTCAGCGTTGTCATATTTGGGCCAAAGACGATCTCGTGCGGGCTGGCCGCGTTGAGGAAATCCGCCAGCGCCTGTCGCGCCTCCGCCACGATGGCATCCGAGGCCCGGCTGGTGCGGAACATGCCGCCGTGATTGGCGTTACTCTGTATCAGATAGTCCTGCATGCGCTGCAAGACCTCTCGCGCCACCTGCGTCCCGCCCGGATTATCAAAATAGATCGCATCCCCGGCCAGCGCCGGAAAATGCGCCCGCACGTCCGCTACGTTTAGCATTGCGTGAACATCCTTCCTGATGTGACTGATCCCTGTGCCGCCTATGACAGGCCGCCGATAAAATTGTTCAGTGCGTCGGCGACGGCGCCGGGAGCGTCGAAGAGTATCAGGTGACCGGCGCCGGGAACGGTGACAAGCTGAGAATCGGGGATTTCGCGATGCAGGCGTTGCCCGTATTTCAGCGGGAATTGCTGATCGTCCTCGCTCCAGATAATCAGCGTCGGCTTGCCCATCACCTTCAGGTCGGAGGAGACGGAGTTGCTGTAGCCGGGGATGAGCAGGCGAATGTGCTGATAGAGCATCTCCTTGCCCAGTTCGCTGTCCCACTGGTCAACATAGTTGTTCAGCACCTGCTCGAAGGCGTTGCCGTTGGCCGATCCCTGCGGCAGCGTGTTGCGCAGGTCTTTGATGAAGTCGTCGAGCGGCGTGCGCCGGGGCAGGTCGGGGTCCTGGCGCTTCTCCATGTCCGGCAGGGGCCAGTTGGGGGCGAAGTTGTACTGGTAGCAGACGGTGTTGATGAGAACCAGGGCCGCCACGCGGTCGCGGGCCAGGCGCGTTGCCAGCACCTGCGCCACGCCGCCGCCCACGCCCACGCCCACCAGCACTATGTTGGTCAGGCCGAGCTGCTGGAAGAGGAAATTCAGGTCGTCGGCATGCCCCCAGACGGAGGTATCCGAGGGCCAGGGACGCTCGGAGAGGCCGTAGCCAAGCATATCGACGGCATAAACGGCGCGCTGCGTCCCCGCGAGCTGCGGCAGCACCGGTTCCCAGGTGAAGGCCCCGGAAGGCAGGTCGTGCAGCAGGACGATTGCGCCATCCGGCCCATGTTCCTCGCCCTGTACGATATAGCTCAAATTGTAGTGAATGACATGTGCCGTGCGGCGCTGCGGCCCGGCGGCAACCTGTGATGTACTGTTCTGCATAGTCCCTCTCTTTGCTCCCGATAGATCAGAAAGCGGAGCAAATCATCAAATATAGTGTTGACTATAGTATAGCGCAAAAGGTTCCGGGTAGCACAGAGATGCTGTGCCATGCGCGAAAGAATTGCGCCCTTTCGCGCATGGCACAGCATCTCTGTGCTATCTGACCTGACATTATGCTCTCGCGTAGAGGGCGGGAACGTTGTAGAAGGCGCTGAAACCGGCGTAGCGCGCCGTCCCCTCGCCCAGTTCGTCCTCGATGACCAGCAGGCGGTTGTATTTGGAGACGCGCTCGCTGCGGGCCGGGGCGCCGGTTTTGATCTGCCCGGCGTTGGTGGCCACCACCAGGTCGGCGATAGTCGTATCCTCGGTCTCGCCGGAGCGATGCGAGACGACGGCGCTGTAGGAGGCGCGTTTCGCCATCTCAATGGCCCCCATCGTCTCCGTCAGCGTGCCGATCTGATTGAGCTTGATCAGGATCGAGTTGGAGGAGTGATCGAGGATGCCGCGTTGCAGGCGGCTGGCGTTCGTGACGTACAGATCATCGCCCACGATCTGGATGCGACTGCCCAGACGCTGCGTCAGCAGCTTCCAGCCGTCCCAGTCGTCCTCGGCCAGACCGTCTTCAAGGGAAATGATGGGGTATTCGCTGACCCATTGCTCGTAGAGATCGACCATCTCGGCTGAGGTAAGGGAGCGGCCCTCGCGGGCCAGTACGTACTTGCCGTTGTCATAGAACTCGCTGGCGGCGGGGTCGATGCCCAGACAAATATCTTGACCCGGTTTGTAGCCTGCGGACTCGATGGCGGCGACGATAACTTCCAGCGCCTCGCGGTTGGAACTGAGCGAGGGGGCGAAACCGCCCTCGTCGCCGACGTTGGTGTTGAGACCCTTATCGTGCAGCACTTTCTTCAGGCTTTGATAGACTTCGGCCCCCATACGCAGGGCCTCGCGGAAGCTGGGCGCGCCGACGGGCATGATTATATATTCCTGCATGTCCGTGGAGTTGGCCGCGTGCTTGCCGCCGTTGAGAATATTCATCATGGGAACGGGCAGCGTGCGCGCCATGACGCCGCCGAGATAGCGGTAGAGCGGCTGCTGGTAGGCGTTGGCCGCCGCCTTCGCCACCGCCAGCGAGACGCCGAGGATGGCGTTTGCCCCCAGGCGGCTCTTGTTGGGCGTCCCATCCAGTTGAATCATCACCTCATCCAGCATGATCTGGTCGCCTGCCTCAAGCCCCACGATAGCCTCGCGGATGGCCTCGTTGACATTGCGCACAGCTGTGAGAACGCCCTTGCCGCCGTAGCGCCGCTTATCGCCGTCGCGCAGTTCGACCGCCTCGTGCGCCCCTGTTGACGCGCCCGAAGGCACGGCTGCGCTGCCGCGCGTCCCATCGAGCAGCAGCACCTCAACCTCAATAGTGGGGTTGCCGCGCGAGTCGAGAATTTCCCGCGCCATCACATCTTCAATCGTGGTTGCTTCCTGCATATTGCCAGGCATAAAAAAACCTCCCACCGGGTATGACATACCCGAATACGCTTTCAGTCACCTGTGGTTTGCGCCTGTATTGTACACCCTGGCGGGAAAGCAGGGCAAGCCCTCACAGGTCTGCTGGCCTGTGGGGCAATCTCATTGTGCAGCAGGTATCATTTTGCCCTGCTTGACTTCGTTTAAGGCGCGGGCGAGGGCGGCGGTGTGTTCAGGCAGGCCGACGGTGACGCGCAGGAAGTCGCGCAGGTAGGGGTGGTTGAAGTAGCGTAAGAGGATGCCGTGAGCCTCGACGGTGGCGCGCACCTGCTCCATCTTCACCTCTTCCTCACAGACGTGGGCCATAATGAAGTTCCCCTGCGACGGCAGCGGTTCCAGGTAGGACTGCTCGGCGAGTACTGCGAAGAGTTGCTCGCGTTCCTCGATGATGCGGCGCACCCGTTCCTGCGTATATGCGCGCTGCTTGAGCGTCTCGATGGCGGCGATGTGGCCGGCGACGTTGACCTCGAAGGGGCATTGCGCCCGCCGCAGGTAATCGACGATCCATTGCGGAAAGAGGCCATACCCGATGCGCAGGCCCGCCAGACCGGCCCATTTGCTGAACGTGCGCAGCACCACCAGGTTGCGATACTGCGGCACCAGCTGCGCGAAGCCGCCGGGCCGCTGCGAGAACTCGACGTAGGCTTCATCCACCACCACGATGCGACCCGTTTCCAGCAGCGCCAGCATATCCTCCTCGCTGACCGGGTTGCCGGTCGGGTTATTGGGCGAGCAGAGAACGATCAGTTTCGTTTCTGGCGTCAGGGCGGCCAGAATAGCGTTGACATCGATCTCATAGTCGGGCATGCGCGGCACTTCCACGACGTAGGCGCCGCACAGGGTGGTGACGAAGGTATAGAGCGAGAAGGTGGGCGGGCAGCAGATGATGGTATCGCCCGGCGAGAGAAAAATGTGCCAGAGCAGGTTGATGAGTTCGTTACTGCCGTGACTGAGGACGATGTAGCGGCTGTCGAGGCCCGTGTATTCGGCAAGGGCGGCGCGCAGAGCGGTGGCATTGGTATCGGGGTAGATATTGTAGTTGCGATGGTCGCCCAGAGCTTGCAGCACCGATGGGGCCGGGCCATAGGGACTTTCATTGCTATTGAGCTTGATCAGCTTCTCAACAGGAATGCCGGTGCGGGCGCTGAAGGCTTCCAGCGACTCGCCCGGGATATATTCAGCCATGCGATCCAGTTCCGGGCGCACATGTACCAGCCTGGGGAATTCTCTATCCATGCCTTCCACTCTATTCGTTCTATGCTCTTCTATCGTTATTTTTGTGTATCTGCGTCAACAAAGATTTGCGATGGGCGGCGAATCAACGGGCCGCGCAGGCCATTGCCGCCCGCCGTGCCTTGAGCATTCCCGAAGCCGCGCAGCGGCCCGCTCGACCGATTGAACGAACTGGTTGGCCGGTCGGAGAGATCGGCGGGTGAAGCTTCCACCTGCTCCACCTGCCGCTGCATCATTTCCAGGCCGCGCCGCAGCGTCATCATATCGCGCAGGAAGCAGGCAACAGCCGAGGCGGCGGAGCCTTTCTCCTTCGAGTGGTCAAAGCGCCGCGACATCGCATCGCCCGCGTCCTGAGCCGCCTGCGCCATCGGGTCAGAAGTTTTGGCGGCGTAGGCATCCGCGAAGATGTCGTCCCAGCTCCCCCAGCGCCCGCGCAGGGGCTTCCAGCCGAGCTGGCTGTCGCTGACCGTGCGCCACTTTTCCTCGGTGAACTGTATCCAGTCTTCCATCAGGCGCATATAGGCGGCAAGCTGCTGGCGCAGCCGCTCCTCCTCTGCCGAGGGGCGCTGCGGGAATGCTGTGGGGAAGTTATCGGTGTTGGGCTGGCCGGCAAAATTGCCGCCCATCTGGGATGCCGCCCCGGCATACATGCCAGAGGTTCCAGCCATACCCGAGGCGGGCAGGATGCCGGTATTACCCAGAATGCCCGAACTTGCCAGCGCGGAGAGATCGGGAACCATTGTGCCATCCGGCATGCCGAGCATCGGCACCTCAGTCCCGGCGGGGAGTTCGCCGATCACATGGATGCCACTGGTTCCCAGCACCGGACTCATAATCGTTGTGCCGTCAGGCAGCACAACGCCCTCTCCAATCGTCGGTAGGCCGCCAATCACGATCTCTTCATGCCCGACGGCGTCGAGGATGCGCCACGCCAGGCGTGGGTGCCGGATGGCCCACCAGAGACGGCGCGAGATAAAGGTGAAAGCAAAGGTGAAATTGACGACGAGCCAGACGATCCCGCGTACCGCCAGCCAGTTGACAAGGCCAAAGACGATAACCCAGTACCAGGCATCGTGCTGGCCCGCGTCTTCGATAAAGGTGAGTACGGCTGCTACCGTCAGGCTTGGGTCGCGCAGCGGATTAATGAAATCCAGGATGCGCATAAACCAGCGCCGATCTATCTTCGTTTTCACTCTCAACTCCTCTCGCCCCCATCACCGGTTCGACAGGGCGGGTGTGACTGTACGCTCTACTCCATTACAGGTTCTCGAAGGAAGATTCTAGCAGGCCCCTGAAATAAGCACAAGTTTCTGACGTTTTCCGGTAATAATGGGCCATACAACCATACAGCCATGCAGGCAGACACCTGGCAGGCGCCTGGCCGCTTTCTTTATTAACCAAACGTATTTTCGCCACGAGAATGGGAAGAGCGGTACAAAAGTACCGTCTCTCAGGCCCCATCATAGCATGCCATGCCATGACAAAGGCCCCCGGACGTGTCATGCTGAGCGAGAGCGAAGCATCCCAGGTCGACAGGCGGACGGCGTGGCCCACCCCGGATGCTTCGCTCTCGCTCAGCATGACATGAGGAAGGCTTATATATACTGCTGCTGAATTTCGAGCAGTTGCGTGATGCCCTGCTCGGCGAGGCCGACGAGCCTGTCCAGCGTGGCATGGTCGAAGACGCCGCCTTCGCCTGTTCCCTGCACTTCGACGAACTGGTGTTGCGCGGTCATCACCACATTGAAATCCACGTCGGCATGCGAGTCTTCGGCGTAGTTCAGGTCGAGCAGCATCGCGCCATCTACGATGCCCACACTGACCGCCGCTACCGCCGTCTTGACCGGGTTGACCGGCAGCAGTCCGCGCCTCATCATCAGCGAGCAGGCGCGGTGCAGCGCGATATAGGCGCCGGTAATCGAGGCGGTGCGCGTGCCGCCGTCGGCCTGCAACACATCGCAGTCCAGGATGATGCTGCGCGGCCCCAACGCGTGCAGATCAACGGCAGCGCGCAGCGAGCGACCGACCAGCCGCTGAATCTCCTGTGTGCGCCCGCTGATCCGCCCTTCGCGCTCGCGGGTGGTGCGGGTCAGCGTGGCGCGTGGCAGCATACTGTATTCCGCCGTCACCCAGCCACGCCCGCTGCCCTCCAGAAACGGCGGCACGCGCTCCTCCACCGTCGCCGCGCACAGCACCCGCGTCTGGCCCGCCGCGATCAAAACCGACCCCTCTGCGTAATCCAGAAAATCCACGCTGACGCGCACCGGGCGCAACTGGGTCGCGGCCCGTCCATCTATGCGTACCATCATACTCTTCGTCCTTTCTCCCGTTGTTTCGTCTTCCGGCGTCCGCGCAACTATCCCATCGATATTCTACTACGCTACGCCCCCTCTATTCGTATACGTGTATGGTAAGATAGTAATGAGAGAAACAAGTAGACAGTTACTGGTGGCGAGTGTCCACAAAAAGCGTTCTCAAACGTGTCAATTAGTGGGTGCGAATGCTTAAGGTTTGTTAGCAACGAGAACAGTGGTTAGCAACAGCCAGTGCAGGCAAATTTTTTTTGCCAGGAACAAAGAACAGCAAGTGCTTGTACAGTACAGGGAAAGGATGGATAAACCCATGCCTACTACGCAAATGATGATGGATCGCATGCAAACGCACCCGCAGCAGATCAACGCCGAACGCCTGATTATTGCTTCCAATCGTGGCCCCGTTGAATTTTATCTGAAGCAGGAGAATCAGTTGAAGCACAGGCGAGGCGCCGGGGGGATGGTGACGGCGCTGATTGACGCCGGAAACCGTATGGATGTCACCTGGGTTGCGATGGCCATGACCGAGGGTGATCGTTTTGCTTTGAAAGAAAGCGGGGATAACCTGATTCAATCTCCCTTACGCGGCCAGAAAATGCAGTTGCGCTACGTGGCCATCCCGAAAACGGCCTACCGCAAGCATTATGATCGGGTCAGTAACCAGGTTCTCTGGTTCTTGCAACACTATCTGTACAACCCCAATGATCCCCCTCTCTCGGATCTGCGATTGCAGGATGCCTGGACAAACGGCTATAGCGTTGCCAACCAGGCCATCGCTGACGCGGTGTGCGCGGAGATCGGGCGTGAAGCATCGACTCCTGTAGTCATGTTGCACGATTATCACCTGTATCTGGCCCCGGCCATTATCCGTCAGTGCCATCCAGAGGTGGTGATGCAGCAATTTATTCATATTCCCTGGCCCGATGCTCGCGTCTGGTATTTTCTGCCCGGCAATATCTCACAGGCGATCTACCACGGACTGCTGGGCAATGATATCATCGGCCTGCAAACGCAGCGCGACGCCCGTAATTTTCTTGAAGGCGCGCGCAGTATCCTCGAAGGGGCCGAGGTTCGTTTTGAAACGGGAGAAATTTGCTGGCGCGGACGCTGCACGCGGGTGCGCGCCTATCCCATCTCAATCTCGGTAGCCGAGGAGCGGCGCATCATCCAGAGTGCAGCAGGCAAGCGAGCCGCCGCGAAGATTGAGCCGCATCTGGGTGTCAGGCACACGATCATGCGCGTTGATCGCGTTGATCCTACAAAAAATATTGTGCGCGGCTTCCAGGCGTATGCGCAGGTGCTGGATGAACACCCGGAATTGATTGGCAAGGTCAAGTTCCTGGCCTTCCTCGTCCCGTCCCGCCAGACGCTGCCCGTCTACCAGCGTTACACCGCCGAGGTGCATAAAACCATTGAGGAGATCAATCAACGCTACGGCACAGACGGCTGGCAGCCCATCGAGGCGTTTTTTGAGAACGACCGCACGCGCGCGCTGGCGGCCATGCGCTATTACGACGTGCTGCTGGTCAACCCCATTATTGACGGTATGAATCTGGTCAGCAAAGAGGGGCCGGTCGTCAATGAGCGCGGTGGGGTGCTGGTTCTCTCGCGCACGGCAGGCTCGTTCGAGCAACTGGGCAAGGCCGCGTTGCCGACCTCACCCGTCGACGTTGGCGAGACAGCGCGGGCGCTCTACACAGCCCTGACCCTGCCAGCTTCCGAACGGCGGCGGCGAGCCAGAAAAGCTCGCCAGCAGGTTGAGCAAAACGACCTCAACGGCTGGCTCACCAGGCAAATTCAAGATATCAACGCGGTACTTGCCGCGCGCGCCGCCTCCGCCGTTGCTGAGCCAGCAGAAGAGGCGATGGAGATGGACCTGCAAGAAGTTGGGGTAGGATAAAGACGGGGTGAAGGCCAGCCGGAGCAGGCCAGCCGCAAGAGGTGGCCCTACTATACTACGGTCATCGGTGAGCGAGCGCATTGTCTATAGTAGGGCCACCTCTTGCGGCTGGCCTGCTCCGGCGCGCGGACTTTATCACAACTCCTCCACAATTTGCTCTAGCAACGCCGCCATGCCCTCGACGCCTGGCACGAGCAGATCGGCGCGGGCGAGCAGGGCGGGCGGCGTATCGGCATGCTGAACAACGATGCTCAGCGCATCGACGCCTGTGTCACGCAGGCGCGGTATCTCGATAACGGCATCCAGATCGGTCAGGTCGTCGCCGGCGAAGATGACGCCTTGCAGGCCGAAACGCTGCACGAAGCGGCGCAGGGCCATGCCCTTGCCCCGATCGATCTCCAGCGGCACACGTATCTCCAGCGCCAGCTTGCCTTCGGTCAGCCGGATGTTGTGCCGCCGCGCCGGTTCTTGCAACAACGCGAGCAGCCGCGCCCGCACTTTTTCAGGGTCGGAGGCGAGCCGGTAATGGACTGTACCCCCGACCCGCTTGCGCTGGATGTAGATGCCAGGTAATTCATCTCTGTGCCGCTCAACAAGGTCAAGCAGGGCCGTGCCTGCTTCCCGGTAGGCCAGCGCCTCCGGCACTACCTGCACCTCATGCGTGATCGGCAGACCATCGCTCCATTCCAGGCCGTGAATGCCGATATAGGTCAACCCCTCGACGTTGACAATGGCCGCGCCATTTTCCAGGCCGCGCCCGGTAATAATCCCCACGTGGACGCCCTTGTGCTGCCGCGCTCGCCTCAGTAGATCCGCTACGCCCGGATAGAGCTGTGCCTCGTCAGAGAGGCGCGCTATCGGGCTAATGGTGCCATCAATATCGAATACCAGCCCCAGCGGTCTGCGCGCCAGCACTCGTTTCAACTCTGTCAATACTATTACTGCCTTTCTATTACTTACCATATCCTTTTTCTTATTGTAGCACTTCCCTTGCTGTTTGCTCCTGGTAGACAAGGAAATCTATCGAGTATAGAACAGTTAGACGAATTTGAGAAAAAATGCTACGGTATCAATAGTGTTCATGGACACAACATGGCATGCTATGAGAAAGTGACCGCGACGTTGTCATGCTGAGCGCAGCGAAGCATCCACGTGGGCCATGCCGGTCGCCTGGTGAGACCAGATGCTGAGCGCAGCGAAGCATGACACGTCAAGAGGCGTTTTTTACGGCATGCTATGGTAATAGTTGTTGGAAGAGGAGAAAGGATCGATAGTATGGTACAGTTTGCGGGGGGGCAGAACACGCAGTTGACGCCCCCGGTCAGCGGTCGCGACCACGTTCAGGGGTCGGCGACTGCTCCCATTACGCTTGTCGAGTATGGCGATTTCGAGTGTCCCTACTGCGGGCAGGCGTTTTACGTTGTGAAACAGCTTCAGCAGCGGCTGGGCGACCAGATGCGCTACGTGTTCCGCAATTTTCCGCTGATGCAGACGCATCCCTACGCGCTGCAAGCTGCTGAGGCGGCAGAAGCGGCGGGCGCGCAGGGCAAATACTGGCAGATGTTCGATATGCTCTTTGAACACCAGGACGCGCTCGATACCGCTCATCTGGTGCAGTACGCCAGAGACATTGGCCTGAACATCCAGAAATTCGAGCAAGACCTGGCAAATCATACGTTCCAGCCGCGTATAGAAGAGGATATCGAAAGCGGGGAGCGCAGCGGCGTCGAGGGAACGCCCACCTTCTTTATCAACGGCGTCAAGTACAACGGCTCCTTTGAGCTGCCCTACCTGCTGGCCGCCATCGAGGCCCGCGCCGGAGTATAACGAGAGCGAAGCCGGACGGCGAACGGGCCAGTTTTTGCCTGCTCGTCGTCTGGCTTGACTCTCGCCCTGTAGCGCGTCTTCTGGCTTCCCTAGCGTCGTGTGCTTTGTATTTCGATGCGGCGCAGGACGAGGTAGGAGACGGCGGCGAAGATGACGCCCAGCTCAAAGCCGATGTCCATACCGTACTGGGCGTTGAACAGCCTGGCGACAGGGCCGATATAGTAGACCTGGGCCGCGCCCAGCAACACGCCTCCCAGGCCGATGAGGAAGGAGACGACGGCAGCCCAGCCGATGGGCAGCCTTTCGGGTGTATTCCAGTCTTCCACGTTATAGCGTCCGCGACGGAAAACAACGTGTTCCAGAATGAGGATGATCGACCAGGGACCCAGCCAGTAGGCGATGATGAGCAGGAAGTTGGAGAGTGTCGTATCAAAGTTGCCGGACGCAGGCACGGCCACCAGCACGTAGATCACCGCTCCGGCCAACGCCCATACCGCCCGGTTGATACGCTGGAAGGGCCTGCCCAGTACCTGCACAGATAGTCCCAGGCTATAGTCGTTCGGGATGTTGTTGGCAACCACGCTCAGCGCAAGGATCAGCAGCAAGAAGGTACCCAGGCTCCCCAGCGGCTGCGCGGCAGAGGCCAGCACGTTGCCATCCAGCGGATTTTTAAAGGCGGTGGTCAGAGCCATGCCGAAGATCTCCAGCAGAGAGCAGGAGAGGGCAATGCCCAGGAACGTGTACCAGAACACGCGCTTGCCCGGCGTGTTCTCTGGCTGATTGACGTTATAATCGGCAGCGTAAGAGGCCCAGCCGGTAGCAAAACCATAGACCGCGCCGCCGAAAGAGATGAAGGCTGCTATCTCTGCCAGACCAAAGACAGGGGTCGGAATGATCGATATTTTTGGCCCGGAGACAAGCAGCAGGATAAAGAAAACAAGCGCCATCGGTATCCAGGCATAGCGTTCGTACAGGTGGATATAGCGATAGCCGTAGATGCTGACAAGTGTGGTCAGCATAGCGATAATCAGAATACCAACCTGCTGGGGGATGGCGCCCCCGCTCAGTGCTTCCACCAGCTGACCGCCCACGATCACGTTCACCGTAGACCAGCCAACGTCTGCCGCTGCGCTGATGATAGACATCAAGATCGCGCCCCCCCAGCCAAAGGAGAAACGCGAAATCGTCATCTGGCGCAGGCCAAGTCTGGGGCCGAGCGTCGAGAGAAAGGCGACAGGAAGCGCGCCCAGCACATTAAAAATAAGGATTGCCAGCACGCTATCCCAGAAGCCAAGCCCGAAAACGGGAACGGCGAGCGCCCCCAGCGCAACCGTAGAAATCACCAGGTTGGCCGAGAACCACATGGTAAAATTATTGGCGATGCGAGCATCTGCACGTGCCTCCGCCGGAACACGCTCGATGCCTCGCGCCTCGATGCCGCGATCAAGCTCTGGCGCAGCCGGAGCATTGTCTGGAACGGCTATGCGATTGTCTGGAAAGGTTGAAACCCTGGTTGCCATGACGGAACCCTCCTACATAACTGCTACAGGACTGGATTTTCGGAGCCTGTAGATAACCGGAAACGCATTAACCTCACACATTTGCCACTGAGTATACCTCTTTTTGGGACATCTTTATATGCAGATGGTTTATCTCTAGTACATTATGGCTATTTCGTTGAACCTCGGCAGGTTTATTTGCTATCTTT